>JGI12109J20283_10341587_pt1 | contig 43582 bp, 35 predicted proteins | sample ElkSlonscriptome_12_FD_20283 | JGI IMG/M metagenome (IMG submission 20283)
TTTTTCTTTGCGCCCTTCGCCTTGAGCCCTGCGCCTGAACTTCAGCCCTTTTCTTCTTCTTCGTCCCATTCGCCGAGGCAAGCGGCACCGTTCATGCGGGCACGATGGAGGAGGACCTTCTGCGCGTCCTCGCGCTTGCCCTTGGGGTCGGCAGCCCAGGTCTTGAGGCATTCGGCCTGGAGCGCACGGCCGTAGGAAAAGCTCAGTGGCCAGGGCATATCGCCCATCTTGTTCATGGCATCGAGGTGCTGCGTCGCTTCGACATCGCCCTGCCCGCCCGACAGGAAGACAATGCCCGCGCAGGCCGCCGGGACGGCGTTGAGCAGGCAGTCGACGGTGGCCTCGGCGACTTCTTCGACGCTGGCCCGGTCCGTCGCCGAACTGCCGGAAATCACCATCGAGGCCTTCAGCACGCAGCCCTCGAGCATCACGTTCTGCTCGTAGAGCTGCTGGAACAGAGACTTCAGGGTGGCCTCGGTCACATCGAAGGAGGTGTCGAGGTCATGGCCGCCGTCCATCAGTACTTCGGGCTCGACGATCGGGACCAGGCCCGCTTCCTGGCACAGGGCAGCGTAGCGCGCCAGCGCATGGGCGTTGGAATCGATGCAGGCCCGCGAAGGAATATCGTCCCCGATCGTGATCACGGCGCGCCATTTGCAGAACTTGGCGCCGAGCTCGGCGTACTCGGCCAGACGCTCGCGCAGTCCATCCAGACCCTCGGTGATCTTCTCGCCCTCAAAGCCCGCCATGGCCTTGGCGCCCTTGTCGACCTTGATGCCCGGAAGGATCCCGGCCGCTTCCATTGCCTTGGGCAGCGGCGTGCCATCGGGAAGCTTCTGGCGAATCGTCTCATCGAAGAGAATGGCGCCAGAGATGAATTGCCCCAGATCCGGGGTGGTCAGCATCATCGAGCGGTAGTCCAGACGATTCGCTTCGCTGTCCTCGACGTTGACGCCGTCGAAGCGCTTCTTGATCGTTCCCGACGACTCGTCGATCGCCAGAATGCCCTTGCCCGGCGCGACCATGGCCTGGGCGATTTCAACCAGTTGCTCGAGTTTGTCTGTCATGTCGTTGTCTGCTCCACACCTGCTGCAATCAGAAATTATCGCGCTATTGTAGCGGCCCGGGCGCGCTCACCGGAAGGTCGGACGCCGTCGGCTTATTCGACGGTCAGGATCTTGAGCGTATTGGTTCCGCCCATGACCCCCATGGCATCGCCCAGCGTCATCAGCACGCGGTCGCCGGCGGCCACCAGCCCGACTTCCCTGGCCCGCTCGATGGCGAAGCGCGGAATCTGGCTCGGGCGGGCCTCATTGGCCGAGAAAAACAAAGGCTGGACGTGCTGAAACAGGCGCATCCTGCGCAAGGATGCCCGATTGGGACTCATCCCGATGATCGGCAGCGGCGAGCGTACCCGGCTCAACCACTGGGCCGTGGAACCGGATTCGGTGAGCGCAATGATGGCCTGGGCGCCGAAATTGTTGGCGACCATCATCGCTGCCATGGCGATGGCCTGATCGGCGCGCTCGGCGCCGCTATTGAACAGACGCGAAGGCTGATGAGCCTGGACATGGCGCTCGGCGCCTTCGCAAATCCGCGCCATGGCCTCAATCACCCTCGCCGGATGACGACCGACGGCGGTCTCTGCCGACAGCATCACCGCATCGGTGCCGTCGATAACGGCGTTCGCCACGTCAAGGACTTCGGCCCGCGTCGGAATCGGGTTCTCGATCATCGACTGCATCATCTGCGTGGCCGTGATCACCGGCCGATGGAGTTTCAGGCAGGCGGCGATGATGCGCTTCTGCAGGCCGGGCAACTCGGCCTCGCCGATCTCGACCCCGAGATCCCCCCGCGCCACCAGCACCGCGTCGGACGCCTCGATGATCGAGTCGAGGTGCTCGATCGCCTCCGTACGCTCGATCTTCGAGACCAGCCCCGCCGATCCGCCCGCCGCGCTCAGAAGCGCCCGCGCCTGCTCCATATCGGCCGCACTGCGCGGAAAGGACACGGCGAGATAGTCGACCTGCCACTCCGCCGCCCGCTGAATATCCGCCTTGTCGGCATCGGACACGCCGGGGATCGACAGGCCGCCGCCGCGGAGATTCAGGCCCTTGCGGTCGGACAAGGGTCCGTCCGTATTGACGATGCAGCGAATCTCGTCGCCGACGACCTCCTTGACGGTCAGAGACATCAAGCCGTCATCGAGGAGCAGTTCGCTGCCCGGGCGGACGTCTTCGGCCAGCCCGAGATAGGCCACGCCCACGCCGTGTTCATCGCCGGCCGGCGGGTTGGCTCGGGCCAGCAGGCTGAAGGACTGGCCGCGCGCCAGCTCGACACGCCCCTCACGAAAGCGATCGATGCGGATCTTCGGCCCCGACAGGTCGGCCAGCACGGCGACGTCCGTGTCCAGCTCACGCGCCACGGCTCGGACCATCTTGATTCGGCGCGCGTGCGTCTCGGCATCGCCGTGAGAGAAGTTGATCCGAACCACATCGCAGCCAGCGCGGATCAGCCGCTCGAGTTCGTCCTGGTCATCGGTCGCCGGACCGAGCGTGGCGACGATCTTGGTTCTTCGCTTCATCGATGGATCTTCCGACCTCGTTTCCAATTGCTCAGTTTGACGCCAATCGGATGACAGATCCAATACAGCCGGATCGGCGTGCGAGACCGCGACCGCCTCGCGCTATCATTCCGGGAAAGAAGCCAACAGCGGCCCGATCGCTGAGGGTTTTGCCTGGCCGGCACGCCACTCAAACGACTGGAAGCAAGCGCATGAATGACAACAACTACACGCCTCCCGATGTCTGGACCTGGGAAAAGGACAACGGCGGCAAATTCGCCAGCATCAACCGACCGACCGCCGGCGCGACCCACGACCAGACGCTGCCGGTCGGCGAGCACCCCCATCAGCTCTATTCCCTGGCCACGCCCAACGGCGTCAAGGTCACCGTAATGTTCGAAGAACTCCTGGCCCTCGAGTTCAGCGACGCAGAATACGACGCCTGGCTGATCGATATCAGCGAAGGCGAGCAGTTCGGCTCGGGCTTTGTGGCGGCCAATCCGAACTCCAAGATCCCCGCGATGATGGACCATTCGGTGCAGCCCGCTCAGCGCGTGTTCGAATCCGGCGCCATCCTGTTCTACCTGGCCGAAAAATTCGATGCCTTCCTGCCCAAAGCCCCGCGAGCCCGCACTGAGTCTCTGAACTGGCTGTTCTGGCAGATGGGCTCAGCCCCCTATCTCGGCGGCGGTTTCGGCCACTTCTATGCCTATGCGCCGATCAAGATCAAATACGCCATCGACCGCTTCGCCATGGAGGCCAAGCGCCAGCTCGACGTCCTGGACCGCCATTTGGCGGACTTCGAATACCTCGCCGGCAGCGACTACAGTATCGCCGACATGGCCGTCTGGCCCTGGTACGGACAGATGGCGCTGGGCCGACTCTACGACGCTGCCGAGTTCCTCCAGGTCGCCGAATACGAGCACCTGCAGCGCTGGTCGAAGCAGATCGACAACCGCCCCGCTGTCACCCGCGGTCGAATGGTCAACCGGCCCTTCGGACGCCCGGAGATGCAGCTTCATGAGCGCCACGACGCCAGCGATTTCGAATTAAAAACCCAGGACAGGATCGAAGGAGGCGAGTGACGCTGGCGCAACTCGGCGACGGATGGGTTGCCCGGGGGCTTTGTTTTTCATGCCAGCTTGGCTCGCTGGGCGCGCGAATCTCGGCTTGAAAACTCAAAGGGCTTGTTTTTTCCGCTTTTGCGGGATGAAGGTCAAAGGCGCCTAGGTTAATTGCGTCGCAAAGCGAATAAAACCAAGCGCCAACATCTTTCGCGTCATAAACCGACAAGCAATCCCATCAGCCGCTTTCTGGATAAAGAAACTCCCACCACTCCGGCTCGTCTTTCAGGTGCTTATCGAACCAGGCCAGCATCGTGTCCCACCAGACGTAGCGTTTTTCACGGTCTAGAATCCAGTGGTCCTCACCCGGGAATTCGACGAGTTCGACCTCGCGCCCGAGCAGCTTCAGCGCCGTGAACATGGTGTCGGACTCGCCCGGCGGGACGTTGGTGTCCGAATCGCCGGTCACGAGCAGGAGCGGGGTGGTGATCTTGTCGGCGTTGTAGATCGGCGACTGGTCGACATAGAGCTCGCGGTTGTTCCAGGGGAAGCTACCGCGGCTGGCACTGCCCGAGTAGCCGTAGCCCCACCAGCCTTCGCCCCAGTACGACGTCAGGGTGCTGATGCCAGCATGGGAGATCGAGGCCGAGAAGATGTCGGTCAGGGTCGCTAAGTACATGGTCATGAAGCCGCCGTAGCTGGCGCCGATATTGCCGACCCGCTCCGGATCGACGAAGTCGTGGGCGTCAAGGAATTTCCCGGTGCCCTCGATGATGTCATCAGCGGTATAGCGCCCCCAGGCGTTGACGTGCAGAGCGGAGAACTCCTGGCCGTAAGCGACGGCACCGCGCGGCTGCAGCACGTAGATCACGTAGCCCTTCGCCGCCCAGAGGTTGAACGGATAGCGACCGGTGAAGGAGCGACCGACCGGCACGGTGCCGCCGTAGTAATAGACGATCAGTGGATAGGATTGCTCGGGATCGAAATCGGGCGGCAGATAATAGCGACCGTCGATCTCCTGACCGCTCGCGTTGGTGAAGGTCCAGGGCTGGACTTCGCCAAACTCGACATCGGCATACTCGGTCTCTCTGGTGTCGATGACGACACTCGATCGATCCCGCGCCAGGTCGAGCAGGTGAACGCGCTGCGGGCGGGTGGCGTCGGTACCGCGAAGGGCGACCTGCACCCGACGGCTTTCGGACGCGGAGAACTGCTCCATCACCTCCACCCCGGTTTCGAGGACTTCAAACTGCTCGCGGTTGGCGTCGAAGAGCGCCAGTGCGATGCCCTCGCCTCGTGCCACCGACAGCAGCAGGTCTCCATCCGGAAGGCGGTGAGCCCTGTTGATCGACGGATCAAAGGCGCGCGAGACGCTGCGAGCCTCGCGGCCGTCCTCGCTCAAGGCATAGAGCTGGGTGTCGTAGTCGTTGGGAATCAGCGGAGCCTGGGTCGTGGCCCCATCGCCGCCGGGCAGGCCAGGACCGGACAGCAACCAGTATCCGTCGTCGGCAAACAGCGCGCCGCTGAGCAGGCGAATACGTCTGATTTCGCGCTGCGCGAGCGTGTCCAGGTCCATCTCGATCAATCGGAACAGGCTATGGGGCGGCTCGCTGTAGTCGATAACGCGCTCAGACAGGAGCAGTCGCTGACCGTCGGGATCCACATCGAGCAGCTCGATGCTGACCTCGGCGTGAGTCAGGGGCCGGATCAGGCCGCTCGAGACGTCCACCTGGAAAATCTGGCTGTTGTCGCGGAAGTTGTCCCATCGGTCTTCCAATGATCGAATTCGCCGACGCTGGTCGCTGGAGTTCTCCTCGGGCTCGGTCCAGGAAAAAATCAGGGACTGGCCATCAGGGTGCCAGACGATCTGACCCAGATGCTCGTGGTTGGCCAGCAGCAGGCGTGGGCTTTCGCCGGATGGATAGAGCCAGAGATTCATGCCCTGTCGGATTGCCAGGGTCTCACTGTCCGGGCTCCAGAGCAGCGCTGAAGGCACCTCGTCGGTCCAGCTGCGAAGCACTTCATTGGTCTCTAAATCGCGAATCTCCAGGCTGGACAGTGCTAGATCAGCGACGTCGTCGCGACCGGAGAACCACAAGGCGAGCCTCTGCCCGTCCGGGGAGATCTGCAGTCGGTCAACGGTCCGGGCGTTGGTCAAACGCTCGGCGGTCACCTCCGTTGCGGGTTCGAGGCGAACTGTGATCTGATCGTCCTTAGCCTGCCCTTCGAAGCGGATCGACGGCGTCGCGCCCTCGGCTGCTCCCGAATGAATGACCCAGATATCGTGGATCCCTGGAGGCAAGGCCAGGTCGGTGCGATCGTCCTCGAGGGCCAGGGATTCGCCGTCAAGAAACGCGCTCACGCCGGTCACGCCCTCGAGCGCCAGGCGGCCCCTCACAAAGCGCTCGACCTCGATCGGCAGCATCCAGACGCCGACCTGGTTCACCGCGACATCCGACGGCGAAGCCACGGACCATTCGAGGCGCTGATCGAAGATTTGCGCTTCTCGGCTCGCCCCAGGCCGCGCGCCGCGCGCGAGCTGACCGGCAATCGTGCGCAGGATTGGATCGGTCTTTCCGCTTTCTCCCAGCGACTTTGAATCGAGCGGCAGGGCCGAGAGCGAAAGGACCTGGTCGATGGCAGCAACGGGCCCTTTTTCCTGATCAGTGTTCGCATCGGTATCCGCATCGGTATTCGCCGCTGCGTTCAGCGAGAGCAGCAGCACAATCAATAGGAGACAAGCAGATTTCATCGGATCGATTACCCCGGCGCATTGGAGAGAGACTGGCGAGACAATCTAGCAGATCGGAGCTGAACTTCTACAGCCAGATTGATCTTGATCAATTGGCGTGAGAGACCACTGCCGTAGCCTGTGTCACTGATGATTGATGCGCCCGAGTGCCCTGAACGCCTTCCATGTCCACCCTGATGCGGCCAACTTTCGACCAGGAGCTGATCGACCGCTACGGCGGTGCGGGGCCTCGGTACACGTCCTACCCGACGGCGGTCCAGTTCTCGGAGGACTACAGCGGGAAAGACTATCTTCAGGCGCTAGCCGAATCCAACAGCCTGCCGATCCCGGCGGACCTCTCGCTCTATGTTCACGTTCCGTTCTGCAGCAGCCCCTGCTTCTACTGCGCCTGTAACCGAGTCATCACGCGTTCGGAGACCGTAGGCGATCGCTTCCTGGACACGCTGGAGACCGAACTCGCGCTCGTTGCGCCCCGAATCGATGCCGATCGCTGCGTCGAACAGCTTCACCTTGGGGGCGGGACACCGACCTTCCTCGGCATTGAACAGCTCGGCCGACTCACCGAGACGCTGAGAAATCACTTCAGCTTTTCGGATCAAGCGCAGCTGGGACTGGAGATCGACCCTCGGACGATCGAGCCCGAGGGCGTCATGGCGCTGCGCGAGATGGGCTACAACCGCGCGTCGATCGGAATTCAGGATCTTGATCCCGAGGTGCAGCATGCGGTCAACCGCGTCCATGATCTGGCGACGGTGTCCAGCATCTACGGCGCTGTCCGGGCCGCCGGCTTCGACTCCGTCGGCGTTGATCTGATCTATGGTTTGCCGCTTCAGACGACCGCCGGCTTTGCGCGCACGATCGAATCGGTCATCCAGATGCGCCCGGATCGGATTTCGCTCTTCAACTACGCCCATCTGCCGCATATGTTCAAAGCCCAGCGACGGATCCCCGACGAGCAGATGCCAACGCCCGCCACCAAGCTGGCCATCTTCCGCAACAGCTTGAATCGCCTGCTGGATGCCGGCTACGAATTCATCGGCATGGACCATTTCGCACTGCCCGACGATTCCCTGGTCAAGGCTCGGAAAGACGGCAGCCTCGTTCGGAATTTCCAGGGCTACTCCACCCATGGCGATCTGGACTTGCTCAGCTTCGGGCCGTCGGCGATTTCCCATGTCGGTGACAGCTTTGCGCAAAACACGCGCAATCTCGACGCCTGGGCGATCGCCCTCAAGGAAGGGAAGCTCCCGACCCTTCGTGGGCTGGATCGCACCACGGACGACCGGCTCCGGGCCGAGATCATCGAGCGGGTCATGTGTCGCGGCGAGCTCGACTACCGCGAAGTCGGAAAATTCTTCCAGCTTCATTTCGACCGCTATTTCGAGACCGAACTCGAGGCCCTCGAGGAACTGGCCGCCGACGGCCTGGTGACCATGCATTCGGAGGGGTTCAAGGTCACGGAATCCGGCCTGCTGTTCCTGCGCGCCATTGCGCGCATTTTCGACGCCTACATCGGACCGGCCTCGGAAAAGACGAACCGCTTTTCCAGAATCGTTTAAGAACAGTCGCGCAGCCCGCAGCGGGCCATCGAATCAACGACCGCTCACAAGCACGCGACGATCCATTTAAAACATCAAGGTTCGCTGATATAATCTGCCGTCGGGAGACTGACGAGCGGGAGTATCATGGCCGACCGAAAAACGCTGCGCGAAGCTGGAGACGTCGAAACCCGCTGCGAAGATTGTTCGCTCTACAGCCTCTGCTTTGCCCAGGAGCTGCCTTCAGAAGATCGCGACGACCTCAATGACGTCCTCAAGCGTCAGCAGCCGCTCGCCAAGGGCGAGCACATGTTCCACGGCGGTCAGCAGCTCAAGACCGTGACCGTTGTGCGCTCTGGATCGGTCAAGTCCTATCAGATTTCACCCGAAGGCGACGAAATCGTCTCCGGCTTTTATCTGCCCGGCGAAGTCATCGGCCTCGATGGCCTGCCAACGGAAAAGCATCCCGGCTTTGCAGTGGCCCTCGAGGACAGCCGCACCTGCGATATTCCCTTCAACGATTTCATCGCGATGTTGAAAAAGAGCACCAAGCTCAACGAGGTCATGCTCCGGCTGCTCGCCGAAGAAATGACCGAAACTCGCGAATTGTTGCTGGTTGTGGGCCGCCTGGATGCCAGAACTCGAGTCGCCCTGTTCTTGCTCAGCTTGTCGCGACGCCTGGCCCGTCGAAACCAGGATCCGAATCAATTCCGCCTGACCATGGACCGACGCGATATCGCCAACTATCTGGGTCTGACGATTGAAACCGTGTCCCGGACCGTCAGCGCGCTGCAGCGCGAGGAGATCATTCAGGTCCGCGGCAAGATGGTTCAGGTTCTGGATCGCGAGGCGCTGCGAGAAGCGGCTCAGCAGCTGATTTCCGACGACGCAGACGACAATCCAAAGCGTCGCCAGTCCCGTTCCTGACCAGCTGGAGCCTCATCGGGCAACGCGCCCACCAATTACCCATCAAGGGCCCGCCGCTGCGGGCCCTTTCAACTTCTTTCCAAGGCCTTCAATCCGGTAGTTCAGTCCGATCGATGAAGGCGGAAAAGAATAGCGCGTTGGCGAACAGACGCTCGGCGCCGATCCAGTAACCGCGAAAAAGGTAGTCATCGGCCATGCGCACGACCACGCCGCGGCCATGACGCGTCGCCACGAGCGCCGGAGATTCCGACAAATCCCGGCGAGTCTGCTCGGAAAGATATCCCGAAGCGAGGGGATCTTCGGCGTAGCGACCGGCGTGAACATAGGCGTTATCACTGGCCTGAAGGCGGTGCGATCCCCGGCGAAAGACAGTCAGCTCTGGGCGGTCATAGCCCCATGCGAGGGGATGAGTGACGTCGATCGCCATGCGTAGCGCGCTGCCGCCGATCAGCGTCCGGGCGAAATCAAGCTCGAAATCAGCATAGGCTCGACGCTCCTGCGGTGACCCAGCGGGCTGCGATTCGCCGCCCTCGCCATCGTCGGCATCGACGAAGGAGAAATCCAGATCCAGTCCCTCAGCCCAGGTCGCCGCAGCGCGCGCCGCGATCAGAGTGCCGCCCGCGCGAACGAAATCCACCAGGGCCTGCTTGTCGGCATCGCCGAGCGTGGAGTAGCGACCGTCCGGGAGAATCAGGTGGGTGTAATGACTCAGATCGACGCGCCCGATGCGCTCGTAATCGAGCTGCGTCATCACCTGATCCAGGCGCGTATCGAACCAGTGCCAGATGTAGCCGGCATGATTGGCGCGGACGATGGCACCGGTCACCATGGCGATCCGCGGCGCTTCGAGAACGGGCACGGAGGGCGAGCCGAGGTCCGGACCGCGAAGGCTCAGCCCACCTTCGGCGGCAAGGACCCTGACCCCGTATTCCTGACTCAGGGCAGTCAGTCGCTGGCCCACGGACGGCAGATCGTCCTCCTGAAGACCCGGCGAGATCACCAGGCTGCCTCGGGGCAGCGCTATCTCGCCCTGATCGGTTCGGGTCGTGATCGGATCGGCGCTGGCCTGAACTCGATAGCCCTCGGCGAGAAGCTGAGCCAACAGCGCTGGAGCGCGATATTGGTCCCAGGCCACAAGCCAGGCTGGTGCCTGCATCGCCGGTGCCGGCGGCGAGACGGTCGGCGCGGTGGTCAGGGGTGCGCCTGAATCAGGCAGGCGCCGCACGGTCTCCAGAGGCAGGTCGTAGGCCTGAGCCAGAGGCCAGGCAGACACGTCGTAGAAAGTTTCCATCGGCAGATCGTCGACAGGATCAAAAATCGATGTCAGGAAGCGATACTGATCCTGATCGACCGGGACGGCCCAGGCCGAGCCTGGAAGATAGCGCTGCCCGTCGATCTCGATCGCAGCGTTGATCGGCCGAACCTCAATGCCGTGGGCCAGCAGCAGATCGACGAAGGCCAGGGCGCGCGCCGGATCGCCGTCGTCACCGAAGACCCAGGCCGCGTGGCCGGCATCGGACGCCAGCTCAGCGGCGCTCTGGAAGAAATCGCGCTGATAAGCGATGAGCTCATCGCCAAGATCGTTCGTGGCCTCGAGCGTCGACACGGAGGTGCGCACCTGGTTGGCGATCGCTTCGGCAAAGGTCAGGCGACCATAGTCTCGATCGCGCACGTGGCCCCGGGCTGAGGCCTGCTCGAAGAGTATGCCGACGCCGCCGGTCATGTCCGGATAGGTCGATCCCTTGCCGAGGTAGTAGTCATCGAAACTCTCTCGGGTGTAGAAGCTTTCCCCTGCCAGGTCGAGTGCCCGTGCGTGGTACTCACCGATGCGCGCGGTCAGGGTCTGATTCTCCTCAAGCGTCAGCGGGTTGGTCCGTTCCGGAACGCCTGGCTGGAAAAAGTAGGTCGAATTGCTTCCCATCTCGTGGAAATCCGTCACCACGTGCGGCTGCCACTGCTGAAGCGCGCGGGCTCTTGCGCGTGATTCGGGATGAACCAGCGGCAGCCAGTCGCGATTCAGGTCGAACCAGTAGTAGTTCGTGCGCCCGTTTGGCCAGGCTTCGCGATGCTCCCGGTCGTTCCCATCGGGCGAAGGATGCCGGCCTCGATGCATGTTGACCCAGTGGGCGAAGCGGTCGAGCCCGTCCGGATTGAGGATCGGTTCCATTACGATCACCAGCTCGTCCATCCACGCTCGGGTCCTGTCGCTACGATCCGAGGCCAGGTACCAGGCCGTCATGAGAGCCGCACTGGCGGCTGAGGCTTCGTTGCCGTGGACGTTGTAGCCCATCCAGAGCACGACCGGCCCCTCGCCTGCGCGGCTTGCGCGACGCCGATCAGCGCGAATAGCGTCGACGTCGCTGCGCCGCTCCGGGCTGACGAAGGTCAATAAGACAAGATCACGATGCCCGTGAGTCTGGCCGATGACTTCCAGCTCGACTCGATCGGACGCCTCGGCGAGAGCACGAAAATAGCGCAGGAACTGATCATGCCGGGGATGGAGCTCGCCGACCTCGAAGCCGAGCACTTCCGCTGGAGACGGCACGTCCGGGTTCGGGTCAAAATCCGCTGGGAGACCCAGCGCGTGCTGGGCGAACGCCGTCGGGACGGCGGAAAAAAGAAAAACGAGGCAGTAGGCAAGCTTCATGGAGGCACCTGAGCGATGGATTCGGATCGCCTGATAGGATAGCGACTTCAGACCCGAGATCATCACGGATTTACGACGAAAGGAACCGCCATGAAACTCGATTCCAAAGACCTCAACGATGAGCAGCCGATCAACCCCCGCTTTGCCTTCGCAAAGCCCGACGCCAATGACCATATGGCTCTATCGGACAACCTCAGTCCGCAGCTGAGCTGGCACGATGCGCCCGAAGGCACCAAGTCATTTGCCGTGGTCTGCGTGGACCCGGACGTGCCCTCGGTTGCCGACGACGTCAATCAGGAAGGAAAATCAATCCCGACTGACCTGGCACGCGTGGACTTCTATCACTGGTCGCTGATCGACCTACCGCCCGAGACCACCGATCTGGCGACGGGTGAGTGCAGTCAGGGCGTGACCGTTGGCGGCAAGCAAAATCCACCGGGTCCGGCCGGTACTCGTCAAGGGTTGAATGACTACACGAATTTTCTCGCCGGAAGCGAGATGGAGGGACAGTACTACGGCTACGACGGGCCCTGCCCGCCGTGGAACGACGAACGCCTCCACCATTACATTTTCACCGTCTACGCCCTGAGTGTTGCCAAGCTCGATCTGCCCGATGATTTCAGCGGCCATGATGTCGTCCAGGCCCTCCAGGACCACGTCCTCGATAAGGCCTCGATCACCGGAAGCTATACCCTGAATCCAAATGTGAACTGAGCGATCGCGGAGCCCGCGGCTGGCAATCTGCGGGCTGAGCTCGGATATGACCTGAATCTGCGCAGGCACCGGTGCCGCATTGCTCAAAGTCTGAGCATGCGCAGCGTCAGACCGCCCCTAACTTCCTGACACCGCGGGACTTTAAGCCCTTGGCACGTATCCTGCTGCAATCGGGGATGATTCATCACAACGCCTGAAACAGGCCAAGGACTACGCATGACTCCCTCTGAAATCCTCAAGCACATTAAGGACGAAGAAATTCAGTTTGTCGATCTGCGCTTTGCCAACACGCTGGGCAAGGAGCAGCACGTCACCATCCCCATTTCATCCGTTGATGAGGACCTCTTCACCGAAGGCAAAATGTTCGACGGCTCGTCGATCGCCGGCTGGAAGGGCATCAACGAGTCCGACATGGTCCTCATGCCGGACACGGAGTCGTCGTTCATCGACCCGTTCAACGAATACAAGACCCTGAACATCAGCTGCGACATTCTCGAGCCGGCAACAATGCAACCCTATTCACGCTGCCCGCGCTCGCTGGCCAAGCGTGCCGAAGCCTTTCTGACCGCCTCAGGCGTCGCGGATACGGCGTTCTTCGGCCCCGAACCCGAATTCTTCGTTTTCGACAGCGTCGAGTTCGGCAACGATATCTCCGGAGCGTTTTTCAGGATCGATTCGGAAGAGGCGGCCTGGAACACCGGCAAGGACTATGAGGACGGTAATCACGGCCATCGGCCTCGGGTCAAGGGCGGCTATTTTCCGGTGCCACCCGTCGACAGCCTCAACGATCTGCGAAGCCTGATGTGCTTGACCTTAGAAGCCGTCGGCATTCCCGTGGAAGTCCATCACCACGAAGTCGGCACCGCCGGTCAGTGCGAGATCGGCTCCAAATTCAACACGCTGACGCGCAAGGCCGACGAGCTACTGACCCTCAAGTACATCGTCCATAACGTTGCCCATATGCATGGTCGTACTGCAACCTTCATGCCCAAGCCCCTGGTCGGCGACAATGGCACCGGCATGCATGTCCACCAGTCCCTGTCCAAGGACGGTACTAATCTGTTTGCAGGCGACGGATACGGGGGCTTGAGTGAGACGGCTCTGCACTACATCGGCGGCATCTTCAAGCACGCTCGGGCGATCAATGCGTTTTCAAACTCGACGACCAACAGCTACAAGCGCCTGGTCCCAGGCTTCGAGGCGCCGGTTTTCCTGGCCTACTCGGCGCGCAATCGCTCGGCGTCCTGCCGGGTGCCCTGGGTGGCGAGCGACAAGGCACGCCGCATCGAAGTTCGCTTTGGCGATCCGGCCGGTAATCCGTACCTGACCTTTGCGGCGATGATGATGGCTGGCCTCGACGGGATTCGCAACAAGATCGATCCCGGCGCGCCGATGGACAAGGATCTCTACGATCTTCCGCCGGAGGAGGCGCGTGACCTACCGCGCGTCTGCCATGCGCTTGACCAGGCCCTCGAGGCGCTTGATCAGGACCGGGACTTCCTCAAAGCGGGCGATGTCTTTTCCGATGACCTGATCGACGGCTATCTTGCGTTAAAGGAAGAAGAAGTCCAACGCTTCCGGATGTCGACCCATCCGGTCGAGTTTGATATGTACTACTCGAGCTGATTCATCAGCCTGCCCTGCCACGCCCCGGGATCCTCGGACCCGGGGCGTTTTTCTTTTCAACCGCCCGGCGCAACGCCTATCAGCGGGCATATCTCGAAGAAAACTCCGATTCCTCGCTGTGGTCTGAGTCGGTTAGACTGCTTAGACGTGTGCAGACCGGAGGTAAGCATGAAATACCTGATTCTCAGCGCGTGCCTGATCATGACCGCGTCCTTTGCCCTGGCCCAGCCGATTTATCGGGTCGTCGACGAGGAGGGCAACGTCACCTATACCGATCAGCGGCCCAGCGATAACGCTGAACCGATGGAGCTGCCTGAACTCAACGTGCTCGACAGCCGCACTCCACCACCCGGCATGGGGGGGAATTCGGGGGAGTCCGACGTCGAGGCGCTGGATCTGAGCATCAGCTCACCGGAGAATGAAGAAAACATCTTCGGCACGGGTAACTCCCTGACAGTTGCCCTGGAAAGCAACGTCGAGATCCCACCCACGGCCCTGATCGTGCTCTACCTCAACGGCGAAGCACAGGATCCAGTTCAGTCCCTGAGCTATACCTTCGATTTCATCCCGCGCGGGAGCCACACGCTTCGCGCAGAGCTCGTGACCGGCACAGGACGAGTCCTGGCGGAAACCGATACCGTTACCTTCTTTATGCGCCAAGCCTCGCGCCTGAATCCGCCCGGGCCGTGATCGATTTCGACCCGGATCAGCTCACGACCGGCCTGATCCAAGTCGACGTCAACGGCTCAACGGTCGCTTTCAACCGCGCCGCCGCAGGCCTCTTCGAGGCCCGCCCTGACGCGTTGCTCGACCGACCTCTGAGTACGCTCAGCCCCGCCCTCGACCGCCTGCGCCAGCACGCCCAGCGCAGTGATACGCCCCTGAAAGTCAGCGAGGCCCAGATCCTTCCCCATGGACCGGTGCTGGATCTTTTCGTTCGCGCGGAGGCCGGCTACTGCTGGTTCGAGCTGCACCCGGTGACCGAGCGACTGCGCCAGCGGGAGCGGGCAGAGCGCGCCGATCGCGAACAATCGATCACCCTGCTGGCTCGCCGTCTGGCTCATGAATTGCGGAATCCGCTGGCCGGCGTTCGCGGCGCGGCTCAGCTGATCGATCAGGGCAGTGATCGCGAAGCTGCGCGGCGCCACGCACAGATGATCCAGCGTGAGGTCGACCGCATCACTGCCCTCATCGACCACGTGGCCGAGGAACGACAGGTCCAACTTGGACGGTTGAACCCGCACCGGGTGCTCGAGGATGCGATCGAGCTGGTGCAGGCCGAAAGCGGCGGTCGTCTGAGCGTTCGTCGACATTTCGATCCCAGTATCCCCGAGCAGAAGGCCGATGAAGGCAGGCTTCATCAGCTCTTTCTCAACTTGCTGCGCAACAGCGTGCAGGCCGGCGCGCAACACCTGACCGTGCGTAGCCGCATCGAGCATGATTCGGCCTGGGTGGACCCGCCGGCACGCCACGCAATCCGTATCGATATCGACGACGATGGCGAGGGCGTTCCGAAGACCCTTCGCGACCGCCTCTTTCTTCCGCTCGTCACCGGCCGCGATCAGGGCACGGGCTTCGGTCTGGCCGTGGTGCAGCAGATTGCACGAGCGCACGGCGGGCTGGTCGACTATGTCGCCCTCGAGTCGGGCAGCCGGTTCACGCTGCGAATTCCGCTCATCGTCACCTCGGCGACCCAGGCAACGTCGGTCGATGTCGGCCCAGCGCGATCGGCAGCAGCGACCGCTGAAGACAGCCTTTCGGGCAGCTGCGGCGAATGAGCGAGCGGATCTGGATCATCGATGACGATCCGGCCGTGCGCTATGTGCTCGAAGAGTTCTTCTTGAGCCAGCATCTTCCCGTGCGCAGCTTCGAGACAGGCGATGAGCTCAGGGGCGCTCTCGCCCATCACGAGCCCGACCTGGTCATGGCCGACGTCCGCCTGAAGGGCGAAAACGGTCTCGAGATCATGCAGTCGATTCGCCAAGAGCTGCCTGATCTTCCGGTGATCGTGATGACCGCTTACTCTGATCTCGACTCGGCCGTCCGCGCGTTTCAGGGCGGCGCCTTCGAGTTCCTCGCCAAGCCCTTCGATCTCGATGAGGTCGGTCGCCTGGTCAAGAAAGCCATCGCCCAAACCGGCCTTGGCGACGCCCAGCAACCCTCGGAAGATGGCCTGATTGGCTCATCGCCGGCCTTCCAGGACATGATCCGCATGGTCGGCCGACTGTCGGCCAGCGCCATCCCGGTCCTGATCACCGGCGAGACCGGCACGGGCAAGGAGCTGATCGCCCGCGCCCTGCACCGCCATTCGCCGCGCTCGGAGGGGCCGTTCATCGCCATCAACACGGCAGCTATCCCGGAAGAACTGCTCGAATCCGAGTTGTTCGGCCATGAAAAGGGCGCCTTCACGGGCGCCACGGACCAGCGCAGCGGCCGCTTTGAACAGGCTCGTGGTGGCACTCTCTTCCTTGATGAGATCGGCGACATGCCCCTGACCCTGCAGTCGCGCCTGCTGCGCGTCCTCGCCGAAGGGGAGTATTACCGTCTGGGCGGCCGCGATCTGATCCGCACCGATGCGCGCATCATTACCGCCACTCATCGCGATCTGGACCGACGGGTGGCAAAGGGCAGTTTCCGCGCTGACCTCTATCATCGACTCAAGGTCATCAGCCTGCGCGTGCCGCCCCTGCGCGAGCGCCGCGCCGACGTGCCTGAGCTGGCCCGGCATTTTCTGCGCGAGGCCGGCAAGGAGTTCCGCCTACCGCCCAAGATGGCCGACCCGGCCCTGCTTGACCACCTGAAGACGCTTGACTGGCCCGGCAACGTGCGCGAGCTCAAGCACCTGTGCCAGTCCCTGGCCGCTCTGGCGCCGGCCCCGCTGATCAGCCTCGACGACCTACCCCTCGACTACCGCGCCCCCGGAGCGCTCAGTCACGGTGAGCGAATCGAATGGGTCCAGGCAATGCAACGGGCCCTGAGCACCGAACTGACCGAAGACCAGGACCGACTCTTCGAGCGCTACAAGACGCAGTTCGAGCGGGCGGTCGCAGAGTGCGCCATGACGCTTTGCGAACAGAATCAATCCGAGGCCGCCCGGCGCCTTGGCATCAGCCGCAACACCCTAGCTCGGATTCTCAACGATTCTCCTTGATCGATGGCTCGAAACCAGGATGAGCCGCTCGCCATCCGGGCTTGCCTCTAAGGCCGACAATAATTAATATTTTAACCGTTATTATTTAAGGCCAGATTTTTTTAAAATGCGATCAATCGTTCGGTTGCCGACCGCTCTTCTTCTTTGCCTGGGGCTCTGGGCACCGGCTTCGTTTGCATCGGTGACCTGGTGGCATCTTTGCGGCAGCTGCCAAAGCGACGAACAGTTTCAATCGGCGGCATTGAGCGCCCCCGCGCCCGATGGTTTGATATTGGTCTCCAACCCGACCACCTTGGAAAGCAGGCAGTTCGAGCGTCGCCGTGACTGGAAACCCTTCGGCGATGGCTTGATACCGGTTTTTCAAGCCATCGCCCTTCCCCTCAGCGACAGAGACCGTCAAGTGCTTGCCCAAATCATCGAGCGCAGCAGAGACTTCATTGTCGTTCGCGATCGAGAAAACCTGCCAGGCACGGACAGCGAAAACCCGCCCCCTCTCTCCCTGCTGGCCGACGTGCAGAACGGCAATCTGGATGGCGACACGCTCCATCGCGCCTGGCGCTGGCTGCAGGATAATTACTATTTTTCAACGGTCGGCGGCGTCAGCATGGCCCTCGATATGGATGTGATGGGCATCTCCTTCGAGGGCCTCGGCCAGGTCGACGGCCTGCGTAGCGCACCGTTTCGGATGGTCATCCGTTACGCCGACGGCAGCCGCCTTGATTTCCTCGTCCAGAGCGATGCGGAATTCACGAATCTCGGCATGAGCGATGCTGAGGGCGCCTCGATACCCGTCGTTGACCCAGACGGCCCGGGATATCAGATCGATGGGCCCTCGCTGAGGGGGCGCAGTTTCGAGTTCGGTCAGCCGTCAGAGGGCGCATTGACGGACCTGCGCCGCTGGCTTAGACCGCTTGCCCGGAAACACGATCTCAACTGTTCTGTCAACGAGGGCGGGGATCGAGTCCGCATCGCCTGTGCGGCCAGTGAATGACCGTCAAACGGTCGCCTTCGGATCCCTCACCCGTTCACCCCTCTCAACGCACCTCCAGCCAGAAGGTCACGGGACCGTCATTGATCGAACCGACCTGCATATCGGCGCCGAAGCGACCGGTCTGGGTCGATGGCCACTGGCCCCGAGCAAGCTCGACCAGCGCCTCGAACAGCCGCCGCCCCGCGTCGGGCGGGGCGGCCGGGGTAAAACTCGGTCGGTTGCCGCTGTTGGTGTCGGCGGCCAAGGTGAACTGGGGAACCAGCAGCAGGCCGCCGTCCTTGTCTTTCAGGGACCGATTCATGCGGCCCTGGTCATCAGCGAAAACGCGATAGCTGAGGATGCGCTCGAGGAACCGGGGCAGGCGACTGGTCTTGTCCCCGCGCTGAAAACCGACGAGCACCAGCAAGCCGTCTTCGATCGCGCCAACGGGCTCGCTATCGATTCGCACTTCGGCCTCGGTGACGCGCTGCAGCAGGGCGATCATGAGGCCGACATCGACGCATCCAGCACCGGAAGGGGCACGTGCAGCGCGCCGCAGATCACTCGCACCAGCTCGTATTCCCGTGGCAGGACCTGTCCATCATGCATGACCACGTTGACCAGCGCCGCCATCAGCTCCTTCTTCTCGCTCAGGCGAAGCGCGTCGAGGGCTTTCATTGACCTATCGAGTCGCTGGGTCCATTGATCCAGGCGGGGCGAGTCGTCGAAGGTCTGACCGACCAAACGAGTCTGGCCTGCCCGAAGGGCGGCGAGCGCCTGCGCCGGATCGTCATGACCGTGAGCGGCGACGATCATCAGCAGATCGAGCGCCTCGGACTGCAGCTTGCCGATGGTCTTCGACCCGCCCGCCGAAACGCGTTTGGGATTGAGCAGGTCCTCGATCTGCCGGGCCGTCAGACGCGCGAGCGCGAATTCAAAGACCTCGACCCGGCCGTCAGCCTCGATCAATTCGTCGATCAGACCCATGAAGCGGATCAATTCAGACTCAGGACGACGTCGCAGGGCCGGGAAAGCCATTTCGATCAGGGGCAGGCGCTGTGTTCGCTCAAGCCCCGCCATGGCCTGGCGCAGGGCACGCACCTGGGCCTCGCTGTCAGCGCCAAGCACCTGAACGATGCGCAGCAGCTGGTCCTCGCGAATCTCATCGTCGCGGCTCAGCAGGAGGCTGCAAATGACTTCCCGAGACCACTCGTCGCTGTGGGCGGCGCGCTCGAGAACCGGCGGGATCGCCGCGGCGAGGGCCGCGGCCATGAACACCTGACCGAGACCTGGATGTCCAATCTGGTCGGCCAGCTGGTCGGGATCGAGGGGCAGGCCGCCCGGGCCCCTTGCCCCCTCCTCAACCTCAGCCGTCCCCTCGCCCTCGGCACCCGGGCCCCGAGCCGCCATTTCAGCCCTGGCCTGCCGTGACTGGGCGTGGCGGTCCATCTCTCTGGCAATGTCCTTGAGCTCGGCCGGATCAAAGCCCGGCTCGATCGCCCTGATGCGCTCTTCGATGGGCGGATGAGTGGCGAACATCTGATAGCCCATTCCGCGGGAAAACAGCATATGGCCGACCTCCTCGGCGTCGGTGGTCAGGAACGACCCCGCGTAGGACGCGGCAATCTTTTTCAGAGCGCCCCCAATGCCGATCGGGTTGCGCGTGAACTGGACAGCCGAGGCGTCGGCCAGGTATTCCCGCTGCCTGGAAACGGCAGACTTGATCCAGCGGCCGAAGAAAAGCCCGAGGTAGCCAATGACGACCACGGCCAGGCCGATAAAAACGGCTGGAGCGGCGTTGCGCGAATCACGCGCAAAGCTCGCCGTGCGCAGGAGCTTGCGGCCGATGATCGAGATCACCAGAATGCCAAAGAGAAAACCGATCAGGCGAATGTTGATCCGCGTGTCGCCATTGAAGATATGGCTGAATTCGTGCGCGACCACACCCTGCAGCTCGTCGCGGTCGAGCGCCTCCAGCGTGCCGCGGGTCACCGCCACAGCGGCGTCAGAGGTATTGAATCCCGCGGCGAACGCGTTGATGCCCTGCTCGTGCTCGAGCACGTAGACCTCGGGCACAGGTATACCGGAGGCAATCGCCATTTCCTCAACCACGTTGTGCAGCCGACGACGGAGGGGGTCTCGCGTCCCCGGCTCGACAAGGGTCGCGCCCAGCTCGCGCGCGACCTCGCCGCCCCCACCTCTGAGCTGGAGGGTCCGGAACAGGCTCGCCAGGCCGATCACCGAGCAGGTAATTAGCGTCGACGCCGCGGCGGTCGTTGCGTTGGCGCTGACGAACTGGCCCAGGCTGGCGCTGGCGTGGAGGCTGCCGACGCCGAAGATCGCGAGAACCAGCGCATTAACAGCGAGGATGATTCCGGTGACGGCCAAGACAAAAAGCAGGATCAGCCAGCGCGTCTGGCGCCGGGCCCTGTCCTGATGCTCGAAGAAGTTCATTTTGGAGGAAGGCGAAGGGGTCAAAGGGCCAAGGGAGGAAGGGAATGGATACCCCCTTTGATCCCTTGACCCCTTGTCCCATTCACCGTCTCAATTCAACCAAAATCAACCTTGACCGCTTCGCGCTTGGCTTCGTCCTCTATTTCCAGAAGCTGAGCGGGCTGGAAGTTGAAGGTACTGGCGACGAAGTTGTTCGGAAAGCTCTCGCGCAGGATGTTGTAGGACATGACCGAGTCGTTATAGGCCTGGCGCGCGAAAGCGATCTTGTTTTCGGTGCTGGTCAGCTCTTCTGTCAGCTGCATCATGTTCTCGTTGGCCTTTAGATCAGGATAGGCTTCGGAAAGCGCGAAGAGGCGTCCGAGCGCGCCGGACAAGCCCTGCTCGGCCTCGTTGAGTTTGGCCACCGCGTCCGGATCCGTCGGATCGGCAGCGGTTTTCTTCAGCTGATTGACGGCCCCGTTGCGCGCCTGAATCACCGCTTCAAGGGTTTCTCTCTCATGGGCCATGTATTTATTGGCCACTTCAACGAGGTTGGGAATCAGATCGTAGCGACGAGTCAGCTGGACATCGATCTGGGCAAAGGCGTTCTTGTAGCGATTGCGGGCAGTAATCAACCGGTTGTAGATACCGATCACGAAACCGGCCAGCGCCACTACGATGACGCCGAGAACGATCAGGGTCGTCATGGCAAGACTCCTCATCCAAAGAAGGGACACAGGCTTCTGAGTGTACCCTGTCCCGGAGCGGTGGGAAAAGGTTCAGAGTACGGGCGTGGAAGATGCCACCGGCCTGTGTCTGGGTCGCTCCAGCCGCCAGGTCATCAAGGCTCGAATGAGGCGTTGCTCGGTGAGGGGCCAGGCGACCGGAATCAAGTGCTCCGACGGCGTGGATCCCTCTGGCTCGGGCGCCGCAGGCGAGTCGACGTACAGACAGCAGGCGTAGCGCCTGCGATCGGCGATTCCGACGGCGCAGCGTGAATCAAGGATAAGCACTTCGCCGGGGTCGGAGGCAGCCCGCTGCTGCGAGCGATGGACCAGCGCCCAGCGACGAGCCAGCCGATGGACGATGCGACGCTCAGGCGCGGCCAGTGCCGAATCCAGGCGCAGGCCCCGGATCAGCGCCGACCCGAAGACCGGGTCCCCGCCGGCAAGGCAGTCCGGAATGATGATCTCGAAGCAGGCTCCCGACAGCGGTCTGCGAAGCAGATCGATCCGCCCGCCCATGGCGGCGATGAGCTTTTGGGTAATGGCCAGGCCCAGACCCGAGCCCTGATAGCCGGGATCGCCGGGCTCGCCGAGCGGCTGAAACTTATCGAATAGGCGCGCGCGTCCGGCCTCGCTGATGCCGGGGCCGCTATCGGTCACGCGTACACGCAGGGTGCCCGCGGGCGCTTCCCGTAGCTCGATTTCAACGGCACCGGAGGGCGTGAACTTGATTGCATTGCTGAGAAGATTACCGATGGCCTGCGTCAGGCGCCCTCGATCGCCCACTGCAAGCATCGGCAGGGCAGATTCGCAACGAAGCCGGAGGTCGAGCCCTGACGCGGCAGCCATCGGCGCAAACAGCTCCACCACCTGCTCGACGGCTGGCACAAGCTCGAAGGGAGCCGATTCGAGCGTCAGCTGATCGGCTTCGATCCTGGCAAGATCCAGGGCGTCATCGACAATACGCTTCAACTGCCGGCCCGAGCCCTGAACGGTGCCCACGAGCTCCCTGATTTCAGGTTCTGAAGATCGGCGCTCGATCAGCTCCAGCATGCCGAGTACGCCGTGCAAGGGGGTGCGCATTTCGTGGCTCATCACGGCCAAAAACTCGGATTTGGCGCGATCGGCCTCGCGCGCGACACGGCGATCCTCGCGCACTCTGAGATAGTTGCGCTTGCGGCGGGCAGCGCGGCGCCACAGCCATACCAGGTATCCCAGGAACAAGGCCAGCGCGAGACCGTAAGCGAGATAGGCAAGGGGGTGACGCCAGGGCGGCGGGTTGATCCGAAAGGCCATCGACGTGCTCGTCGAGCTCCACTCACCGCCCGGACGCCCGACCTGCACGTCAAAGCGATAGCGGCCCGGCGCGAGATCACGGTAGCGCCGGCTCATGCGGCCTTCGACGGGCATCCAGTGGTCCTCATGTCCCATTAAGCGGGTTCGATACTGCAGGCGGGCAGGCTCGATGAAGCTGGGGCTCGAGAATTCGAAGGCCAGATCGCGCTGCCAGTGTGCCAGGCCATCAAAGGCCTCCAGATCGAGGGGCCGCTCGCCGTGACGAACGCGGGTGATGATCGGCGCAGGCGGTAGCGACGGCATCTCGATGGCGTTCGGGTCGAACAGGGCCAATCCTTCGCTGCCTCCCAGAGCCAGCCGACCGTCCGGCAGTTCGGCGTGGGCGTATCCCAGAATTTCCCCGACATCCAGGCCCAGGCTCGGCCCCAGGTAGCTCAGTTGCCCACTTTCCGGTTCGATCCGCAACAGTCCACTGGTCAGGAGGAGCCAAAGGTCCGAGCCTGCGGAATAGAAAGCGAAAGGCCGTCCGCCCGGCACCAGGCCCTCGAAGGCGCGGGCGCTGACCTGGACCAGACCGTCGGCGCTCTCACGCCAGCGGGTCAGTGTCCGGTCATCGGCCGCCCAGAGCTCCTCGCCCTGCCAGCTCAGCGCCCGGATCGCACCGCCACTGAGACGCTGCCGCGCCTCGAAGCCTCCCTGCTCCCGACTCATGCTCAGAAGATGCGACCCTGCCGCAACCCACCAGCGGCCGCTGGGATCAAGAGCCATGGCACCGATGGCCGTGTCCGGCAGCCAGTCATCGCCTTCTCGCTCGGGACCAAAGTGCCTCGTCTGCATCGAGCCCAGGTCGACCTGATACAGACCAGCTTCAAGCGTGGCCAGCCAGAATCGATCAGCGCCCGAGGCCTGAATAAAGCGAATGGTCCCGCGACTGAGCGCCGGACTACTGAAAACGCGCCTGAGGGTTCCCTGCCTCGGATCGAAGGCGTCCACCTGATTGGCGCTGGCGACAAGAAGCGTGTCTTCGAGCCAGGCCAGGCGATGAATCCGTTCGAACTCAGCCAGGCCAGAATGGCCGAGGACGGCGCTGACCGGAGAAGTCGTGACATTGTCGAGATCCAACCGATGCAGGCCTTCGGTTCGTCCTGCGACCCAGAGATGGTCAGCTGTTTTGGCAGGCAGGACAGCGTAGACGGACCGCATCGGGAGGCTGGCCTGGCGTGTGGGCTGACTGCGCACGCGTTCGAGCGCCCAGGCCGTCGGCGGCACGTAAGTCAGCCCGCTGCGCGCCTTGTTGATCCAGAGTCCGCCCTCGCGATCCAGCAGCAGATGGAAGAGTTCCTGGTCCTCGAGCCCGCCGAGACCGCCTCCAGACGGTTCGGATGGAATCGCAACTCGCCGCGCCGGATGCCAGCGCACCAGACCCTCGAAGGTTGAAACGCTTAGCCACCCATCGGCGTGTCCCGCGACATCGACGACCACCGCGCCGGCGTCGAAGGCGTCCTCGACCGACCAGCCGTCCGCTTTTTCGACCACCCGCAACAGCTTGCTGCCCTGGAGAAGATAGCGATCCGGACCAACGGCACGCAGTGAGGTCATCAAAGGCTGACCCGCCGCTCTGACCGCGACGGAATCGAAGCGGAGCGATTCACTGTCATCAAGCAGAACGAGACGATTACTTTGCACCAACCAGAGACGGCACGCGTCATCGACCTCGAGATGCATCTGGAAACCCGCGACGTCGAGCCCTCTGGCCTCGATCTGTGGAACGTGGTCGGCGGTCGCAGTGCCCGGCATGTAGCGCGTCAGACCGCCCTGGCGATGCGCCATCCAGACCGATCCATCGCAAGCCTGGGCGATCGACCAGACATCGGCCTCCGGGAGCACTCCACCTTGCTGGGTCGGCTGGAGGTGGAGACCGATCTCGAGTGAAGAATCGACGCGAACCACGCCGTGCCCTTCGATGGCCGCCCAGACCGATCCAGTGCGATCGGCGGCGAGCGCCATGATGTTGCTCCCTGGGAGGGCGTTGTCATGAGCCGAACCGATGTCGAGGGCTCTTAGTCGATTGCCTTCGTGCCGAACCAGGCCGCTTCGTGTCCCGATCCACAGGAAACCGTGAGCGTCCTGGACCAGCGCTTCGACGTTGTTGTCAGGCAGCCCGTCGACAACGCTGAGTTCACGAAACCCGCCGAGTCGATCGGAGGCTGCGGGACTGGCTTGGTAGAGGCATACGCCAAGAAAAAACGCGCTCACGCTCCAAAAGGAAGGCGCAGCGCGCTGCAGCAAAGCAACAGGATCTGGCAAGCGCCATTGCGCATGCCAGATCATGGTCATCAGTCGATGCGAGGGTCGAGAATCATTAGCGCGCCTTGCATGTCCTGCGCACCGGTAAATTCAACATCATCCTGTCCATAGTCGACGACCGGGAAGGAAGTCAGGGGTGCCTGACTGCCCGCGTCGACCCGATAACGGATTCGCGACCCCGTCACGGTGACATAGCGCGACTGGCCGGCGTTGTCACCGAGCTCTGCCGAAGTGGGCTGCGGCTCGCTGGCCGACGGAGAAGAGGGGCTTACGGCACAAGCGGCTACGCCAGCTAACGATAAGGCACCGATGAAGCATCGCGTCAGAACAGACATGGAATTACTCCTAATAGCAACTTGGTTATATAGCTTGAGGTTAGCACAGCGCCGGGCAAAGCGCGTCATCGGCGCTCCGTATGCCTGTTGCGCACATCCTGGTGTAAGCTGAGCGGCATGGCAACGACTCGTTCCGGCGACCTCGCCCCTTCGGACCAACAGCTTCTTCAACGGCTTCAGGCACTGATCCACGGCGGCCGGGCACGTCAGGCGCTGGGCCTGGCGGAACAGTTTGTCGATCAGAGGCCGCGTTCGCCTGACGGCTGGCAGGCTCTGGCCATGTGTCGGTCGACGATGGGCGATAGCAGGGGCGCGCAGCAGGCCTTTGCCAGGGCCTTGAAGCTGGCGCCGGGCCATCCGCTGATCCTGACTAATCAGGGCCACATGCAGCAGCGAAGCGGCCAGTTCAGCGCGGCACTCCGCAGCTTCCAGCAGGCCGTGCGTCGCTCGCCACGCCTGTCGCCCGCATGGCTCGGCCTGGCACAGTCCGCGCGTAGCGGCGGCGATCTTACCCTTGCCGCGACAGCCGTCGCGCGATACCTGAGGCTGGAGCCTGCCTCGGCCGTCGGCTGGAACGAGCAGGGGCTGATATTTCAGGGCCAAGAGCGCTACCTGCAGGCACTCGAAAGCCTCCTGAAGGCGATCGAGCTGGCGCCTGATCGCGGCCGGTATCACTTCAGCCTCGGAGTTTGCCACCGCCTGCTTGGCCAGCCTGACAAGGCGTTGTCCTGCTTCGCTACGGCGCAGAAGCTGGGCGTTGATCAAGCTGACCTGGCCAACGCAGCGATTGGCGCGCGTCTCGACTGCGGCGATGTAACGGGCGCTTTGCAACAGGCGGAAGTGCTCGTCGAGCGCGAACCCGACTATATTCCCGGCCTGGAAACCCTGGTCAATCTGGTCTGGGAGTACGGCGACGAAGGCGCCCCCCCGCCCGATGATTTGTTCAAAACCACGCGGGAACGCTGCCGTGTTCCCAGGGCCGTTGACGTCGCCTATGCTCGGTTCCTTCTCAAGGCCAAACGCGGTGCGGAAGCCTCCGAGCTGCTACAGCGTCTGCGCGAAGACGGCGATGAGCCCGGGCTGACGATGATGCAGGCCAACGCCCTCGAAATCGATGGTCAAAGCGACGCTGCCGGCCGGCTTTATCGACGCTTACATTCTCAACTCGGCGACGCGGAGCCGAGTTTTCTGAATGCTTTTACCCGCCATCTTCTGCGCGCCGGTGAGTGGAAGCAGGCGGAGAAACGCGCGCAAGCTGCGGTTCGGATCGCGCCAGAGGATCAGGAGGCCTGGGCTTACCTTGGAACAGCCTGGCGGCTGCTTGGTGACGCTCGCGAAGAGTGGCTGAATGACTACGAGCGAAGTATTGTCTTTCTTCCGGTCGAAGCACCCGAGCCCTATACCGACAAGTCAGAACACCTCTCCGCCCTTCGGGTGGCTTTGAATCGCCTTCATCAGGCTCACCGGGAGCCAATTCAACAATCACTCCGTAGGGGTTCACAAACGCCGGGACGGCTTTTCGGCCGATCGATTGACGAAATCGAACTCACGCAGGCGGCGCTGACCGAGACCATTCACGCCTGGCTGGAGCGCTGGCCCAAAAGCGAGGAACACCCTTTCTACCAGCGCAACACGGGTCGCATTCGCTATACGGGATCCTGGTCGGTCAAACTGAAATCAACGGGAAATCACGTTAACCACATCCACTCGCAGGGCTGGATCAGCTCCGCGTTCTACGTTGCGCTACCCCCATCCGTTGTCGCTGGCGGCACGCCTCAGGATGCGCCGCATCCCGGAAGCATTCAGTTCGGCCAGCCGCCGAGTGAGCTCGAACTCGGCCTCCCCCCGCGCCGCACGATCAAACCGAGAGAGGGTTATCTCGCCCTATTCCCGTCCTACATGTGGCACGGGACAGTGCCTTTCGAGGACGAGCAGCCGCGGATGACCATTGCCTTCGACATGCGGCCCGCTTTCGACTGACACAGAGATTCCGGGGGTATCGATTGTGGATTCGACTCCATCGATTCCTCGGCTTACTGATCTTCGAACCGAGTCACCGGCTCCCCGGCCTCCATCATCGAATCGAACCAGGCGGCTTCCTGTTCGAGCCAGCGATCGACGCGCCAGTTTTCTTCCCCATAGTAGACGTCACCCGTTGACTGGACCTGGTCTCTCGGCTGGACCCACACCGGGTTCGAGCCGGCAACACCGCCCAAGCGCGAGCCGGTGGCGGCACGATAGCGGCGATTGACGAACCGCTCCATTCTCGGTAAGGCGGATGCATCCCCGTAGTCGGGAAGGAGCTCGCGGTCAAGAATGCGCTGCGCCCGAGCCTGCTCACCGGCGTCGAGTTCTTCCCAGATTGCCTGTTCCATGTCGACAAGCTGCTCGTAACCGCGTTCGGCGGCAAGCTTTATCCAGGCCCAGGCCCGGGCCGGATCACGGCTGACATGGGTGCCGTTGTAGTACATGGTGCCGAGATTGAACTGGGACAGCTTATTGCCCCAGTGAGCGGATTCCTCGTAATCCTCGAAGGCCTGTGCATGGTCGCCCTCCTGAAAATGGCGAACCGCCTCATGATAGAGCTGCAGCCCGGGATTATGACCGGCGGAACCCGTTGGGCTGGCACCGGCAAGCGGACAGATCAGCACGGCAATAAGGGCAAAAAAAGACAGACGCATAAAACCTCCTAGCGCATTGTCGGGCGAGTTCGTTGGCATCGATCAGGTATCGAAATAGTGGCGCCAGTGCTCAGCGGGCCGATAGCCATGCTGGCGAATCAGCGTCCTGATCGCAGCTGCCATTTGAGGATCGTAGTCTAGCGAAAGTGAATCACATAACAAGCGAAGGGTGTCACCGGGTGAGTCGAGGAGCGCTTCCAGCGAGCAGTCGACAAACTTTAGGGGCAGCATCTCCCGCAGCGCTGCGAGCGTCTCCTGATCGCGGCGCCATACCTTGACCATGCTCGGCACCTGGCGGTAGCCCAACAGGCGCCATTGCATCTTCAGATAGTTCTCATCGGCCTGGGCGACGACAACGCTCGTGCCCGGGAAGACCCGGGCCCAGTGCGGCAGCTGTAGCAGCAGTGGCACTGCGGGTTCTAAGCACTGCGCCTGACGCGCTTCCGGGTTCAGGCGCCGAAGGTAACGCTTTCGCATCAAATGAACATGCTCGGGCCTGGCCTCTCGGAGCTGACGGAAGGACAAAGGCGCCTCGAGCGCCTGCTGCCGAGCGGGCCAGTCCGAGATGGACAGCGCAGGACACCCGCTGTGCATGGCGAGCGACTGGAGAACCATGTCGCGACCGGAGCAGGGCCAGCCGTAAAAAAGAATCGGCCGAGTAGGGACTTCCTCCTCTTCAGCGTTCCAATCGATCGTTTGCAGCGCGGAAAGATCCGGTTGAGCCGTCGGCTCGTCGCCTGACAGCTGGGCTGGATCGCCGAGATAGGCGGGCTGCCACGCGGCGTCCTGGAACGCATCGCGCGCCTCAGCGTAGCGACCGAGCTGATCGAGGAGCTCGACGCGCATCGCGTGGCTTTTCGCGCGCTGCTGCTCATCTTCGAGGCCCTGTTTCAGCAGTGAGTCGAGTAGGCTCAAAGCCAGGACCTGGTCTTGCGCCTGCCGGCACAGAGCGGCAGCCTGCCAGGCCGCGTCCGCAACCAGCTCCGGGTCATCGACCAGAGGCTCCAGGATCGAGCTGACTTGCTCGGGCTCGGATCGCCGCAGCGCGATTCTTGACGCCAGCAAGCGGGCGCGAAAGCGAAGGTCTGCGTCGCTGTCATCGAATAAGCCTTTCGCTTCGTCCAGGCTCTCGTCCAGGTCGCTGTTGAGCGCCGCGGCCTGCGCCCGGAGCCAGGCCTGAGTCCCCTTGCCGGCGATCACGGCCTGCTCGCAGAGGGCGTCAAGAGCCAGAGGCTGGTGCAGATGGACGTAAGCGTCGGCCAACCCGAACCAGACCTCACGCTTGGTCGAGCCGTTCTGGAGGAGCTTTTCATAGGCCTGGCGCGCGCGATCCCATTGACCCAGTGCCATCAGACTCCGTGCCCTCAGGGTTTCGACCATCGGCCGCTGCTCATCAAGGCCCTCGGCTTGTTTCAATAGCTCCAGTGCGTCGCGATGGCGATGCTGGCGCTGCGCCAGGTCGGCTTCTGCCAGTTTGATGCTGCGGTCGTTCGGGTCGAGCTTGCGAGCGTTTTCGATGCTCTGGCGGGCAAAGTCCAGATAGCCCTGAGCCAGAAAGACGCGCGCCATCAGGATCTGAGCCTGCGTGTCGTTGGGATCAGCCTTGATCGCCTGCGAGGCCTGCGCGCGCGCCTCCTCGAGCTCGCCGCGCTCGAGGAGCATGGTGGCGAGAGTTATCAGTGCTGGAACGTGATCTTCTTCAGCTCGAAGGGCGGTTTTCAGGCCCGCCAGGGCATCGTCTCGACGACCGGCCCGGAGGTGCAAGCGGGCCAGCAAAGTCCAGGCGCCCGCATGGTTAGGGTCCAACTCGACGCACCGCCGCAGGTGCCTGGAGGCCGAGTCATGCTCGCCCTCCTTGATCAATACGCGGCCCACTTCGAATCGAATCGATGGGTGGTAGCCGTTATGTTCGAGCGCCTGATTGAGATGCTTCAGGGCTGCAGCCGTGTCTCCTCGCTGTTCCTCGCACAGGCCGCGCAGATAGTGAGGCTCGGCATCATCGGGCTGGGCGTGAATGGCCTGCTCGCAAGCAGCAATCGCCTCATCGAAGCGCCCTGCGTCCATATGCTCAGCAATCGTTGAGCGCGTTGTGTCGTCCATTGATTCGGTCATCGGTGATCTATTGAATTGCGGGTGCGCATCGGCGCGCGCAGGGTGCATTATCCCAGAATTTCGCACGATGACGACGGCGGCAGAGGATATCCCGTATTCGTCCTTAGCCCGGAAGCAGACGTGAAAAAGGCCGGGAAATCCCGGCCTCCAACGTTAAAGCCTCGATGGCTTGCCTCGACTGGGCGTCGAGCTCAGTATCAGGGTTAGCCGTCGTTGGTGGATAGCAGGTTCTGACATTCTTCGCTCAGATCCTGTCCCGCCAGTTGCTGGGCTCGGCAGCCGGTCAAGAGGCGCTCCTCGGCTGCCGTGGCCAGACGGTCGGCCTGCTCCTGCTCAAGAACAGCCTGTCGGGATTCGGTGCGGTTGATGGCGCTGATGTATTGACGCCAGTCTGCTGCCTGAGCCCGAGTCGAAGAAAAGTTTGTCGCTCTAGCGAAAGCCTGGTCCGCCTGCATTCGCTGGTCTCGATCACCCGGCCCGGCCTGATTGAAACGAGCGTTGCCCAACAGCATCCACGCCTCGGCGCGCGTGCTGTCGTCAAGACCCTTATCGATAGCTTCCTCGAAAGCGCGTTCGGCCTGCTCGTTCTGCTCGTCGGCGAGAAACGCCTGTCCGAGACGGAAAGAAAGCATGCCGGAGTCAGCCAGATCAGCGGCCTCCTGCAGCACGGGAATGGCCCTCCTGTGCTCACGCGCCTGACTCCAGAGCTGCGAGAGGAGCTCGAGATTATCGACCGTCCGCTCAACGCGTCCGGCCTCCATCTCGTCTGCGATCAACTGCGCTCCTCGATGAGGGTTTTCATAGGTCGAGTAATATTGGGCGAGAAGAATGATGTCGTCGCCGTCCTCGATCAGGCCGCCGACATAGGCCGTCTCCAGGGCGCCGAAGGATTTCATTTCTTCGCCTTGGTCGAGGTAAAGGGCTGTGAGCTGTCGCCAGTAAGTCAATTCACTGGGCCAGATAGAAACCATTCTCTCCAGAAGCTGAGTGCGCTCCTGAACCATTTCCAGGTTGGAGAAAATCACGTTGTTGAGGTCGTAATAGCGCTTCTCGGGCTCGTCGACCAGCTCGATCGCCGACTGGATGGGTTCGATCGCTTCTCGATACTGCTCGAGGTTGTAATGGGCCGCGGCCAGCATGAAGTACGTCGTATCGGTGATCTCGACATCGCCCTGCGCCATCCAGGCTTCGAAGAGTTCGATGGCATCAGCATACCGCTCCAGGACGAAATTGAGCTGAGCCATATTGAATCGCAGGCGATTTTCCTGGTCGACGGGCAGCGCTCTGAGCGAGATCGCTTCCTCGAAATCACTCAGCGCGCGATCAAAGTCGTCGAGGTTGACGTGGGCGGTCCCGCGAATCTGCAGGACTGAAGCCCGGTCAAAGGGCCGCATATCTTCGCCGCGGCGGTCCATCAATTCGTTGAGTTCCTCCAACGCCGCGGCATGATCGTCAGCCTCGATCAGCTCGTAAGCACTCAAGAGATCCTGTGCAACGGCCGGATTGAGTGATTGCTGCCGGCTGTCGTCATCGTTGTCCTGGGCCAAGGCCGATCCCATGAGAACAGTGGCCGCCAAGAACATGAGTGCTGTCGGCCAGCGTCGCGAAAGCAGTTGATTCAATAAAACCATCACGCATCACCCTCCAGGGCGAAATCGAGAGCCGTACGAACGCCAAAGCGAGGCTGAGCAACACCGTCAACGATCTTGGGGTTGTAGCGCCAACGCTGCACGGCTCGCTCGGCTGCCCGGTTCAGGCACGTATTCGTCGACGCGACGACTTCGATGTTGACGACCGTCCCTTCCGGTGTCACGTCGAACTGCACGGTCACCGTCTCCAAGTTACTGGCCCGAGCCATACATCGCTGCGGATACTGTGGAGGAATACGCACGATAGGCTGAGCGTCCCTATCGGGATTGAAATTCGTCCCGATTTCCACGTCGACATTGCTCAAATCCGGCAATTCTCCCATGGTCACTGCCATAGACGGGCGGAAGCTCGGGTCAACGACCGTAGGCGGCGGCGGAGGGGGCTGATCGAGGACCGGCCGCTGGAAATCCTCTGCAGACTGGGTCTGGGAATCCTGGAGCTGCCGGGTCACGTTGATTTCGACTGTCGTCGATTCGTTCAGCTCGACGTTCTGATCCTGCTGTATCACTGTGGCCAGGAGAACGAAAATAGCGCCGGTAACAACGACGGCGCCGGGAACACCCAGGACTAGGCGGATGATACTACTCATGATTTTCTCGTCGATACGGCCACAACATCATTGACCCCAGCCGCGCGGATCTGTTCCAGAACCTCGACCAGGTATTCGCTGTGCGCAGACCCATCCGCCTGGACCACGGCGCTACCCCGAGGGTTTTCCCGACGCAGGCGCTCGACGGTGGTTCGAACCCCTTCCATGGGCACCTGATTGCGGTTGATCCAGATGTTATTTTCGCTATCGATTGCAACCAAGATGGATACGAGGCGCTGATCCTCGGCGGTTTGTGCGATCGGACGCTCGACTTCCACGCCCGGCTCCTTGATGAATGTTGCGGTCACGATGAAGAAAATCAGCATGATGAAAACAATATCCAGCAACGGCGTGACATTGACGTCGCCGTCGTCGCGAGAAGCTGTCCTCCGGCCTCGTTTTGCCATGGTCAAAGCGCCTTTTAGTTCGAGCCCTGGATCGCCAGAGCCGGGTCAACGCCGGCCTGTCTGGTCTGGTCCAGGACCATCACGGTTGTATCGACTTCGGCGTCCGGGGCTGCGTTGAGCAGAACCACGCCACGAGGTTTTTCAGCAATAAAAGCCTCAACAACGGGCTTTACGGACCGTGGATCGATCATGCGGGTGTTATCGACCATGACAAATCCGTCATTGCGAACGCTGAGCACCATCGTCGGCGGCGGCCGGCTCAGCTCCTCAGGCGGATTGTCCTGAGGCGTAACAATGTCGAGGCCCTCTTCTTCCAGAAACGTCGAGGTCACGATGAAGAAGATCAGCAGGATGAAAACGATATCGAGGAGCGGAGTGATGTCGACCTCGGCTTCGTCCATCTCGGGATTGGTCAGACGGCGAACCGCGCCATAGCCCATTCCCGCCTCGATCTCGAGGTCTTCGGACATGGCCGTTGCTGTTCGGTCATTCTGGCGCTCCAGATAGCTGATGGCGAAAACGCCCGTCAGCGATACCGCCAGACCCGTCATCGTCGGGATCGTCGCTCTCGAGATACCCTCCGCCATGAGGCGGGCGTTCGAGGCCCCGGTATCGGTAATGATCTGGAAGACCTCGATCATCCCGGTCACGGTCCCTAGAAGGCCGAGTAGCGGAGTAATCAGGATCAGAGCCTTGATGACTCCAAGGAATCGCTCGTTCTCGATCTGCACTTCGGACACCAGCCGTTCGCGGAAGGCATACAGCTCCCAGCTCGGCTGCCCCGCGACGGCATCCCAGCGGCGACGTTGCTCCTGCTGGATCCGGCGCGACGCAAAGAAAAAGTACAGAAACCTTTCGCAGATCAAGATCCACATCAGAAGGGTGCTGATAAGGAGGGCGACCACGACCGGGCCGCCCGCCTCCAGAAACCCTCTGATGCTCTCGATCAGATTGCTCAGACTGAACAAATTGGACACAGTGCTCTAACCTCGAATGCTGTGGACTGACCTTACTTTTCGACGTCAGCCACGAAACTCACGGACTGTTCTTCCAGAATCTGGCCGAGACGACGTGAAGCACCCGACGCAAAGGCGTGCAGAATCAACAGTGGCACCGCGGCAATCAGGCCGAGCACCGTGGTGATCAATGCCTGGGAAATACCGCCGGCCATGAGCTTAGGATCACCGGTACCAAACAGGGTAATAGCCTGGAAAGTGACGATCATCCCGATCACGGTTCCCAGCAGGCCCATCAGGGGCGCCACAGCGGCCAGCACTTTCACCAGGTTCAATCCACGCTCGAGCGGAGGAATCTCCTTCAAAACGGCCTCGTCGAGATGCAGCTGAAGGGTTTCGAGATCCTCACCTTTGTGCTCTTCATACGCAACCATGATGCGGCCCAGCGGGTTGGACGTGGACGGCGTCGATGACTTCATCTGCGAGCGGACTCTGAACGACGTCACCGTGAGCACAAGCCAGCGATAGACGGCGAGCAGAATGCCGAGAATCGCGACCACGATGATGGAGTAGCCAATCCAGCCGCCCTGATCGACACGCTCTCGAACCGTCGGTGTTTCGATGACAAGTCCCAGCAGCGATCCCAGCGAGGGATCGATCATGCCGCGCACGACACCAGGACCTGAATGCTCAGACACGCGGTCCGCGGCGGCCAGCGCGCCGCCGCCGGGCTGACGCGCCAGATAGCGGAGACTACCTTCGTTGAAGACCATGTAGCCCTCGTCACCGAAGGCCGTAAAGGGGCCGACGCGGACCACGGATTCCGAGGCGGCCTGATTATCATCACCGATGACGCTCGCCTGATACTCCACGACCTTGCCCTGCTCGCTGGCCTCTCCCAGCATGGTGAACCACAGACCCTCCAACTCCTCGATCGTCGGCAGGGACCCGGACTGGGCCATGTCGTCCAGCTCATCGCCGCGTCCCGGCAGCTGGGTTGAAATCAGGGAATTGTTGAGTTGTTCATTCATGTCGGCGGCGGCGGCTCGCGCGACGCCGAACAATTCGCCGAACTCGCCCTGGCGCTCGTTGAGCTGATTACGCAGCTCTTCGAGTTCGCGGTCGAGTTCATTGCGAAGATTCTCAAGCCGGCTTGCCTCGTCTTCCGCATCGGAGACCTGCTGGCGGATTCTCCGAAGTTCGGCCTCCTGATCAGCCTGCTGGCTGCGGAAACGTGCTTCGCGCTCGGCGTTGGATTCCGCCACGGCCTGGCGTTCCTGCTGCATGGCTTGCAGGACTTCATCGAGCGTTCTGTTTTCCTGAGCGATCGCCGCCGATGTCAGCCCGAGGGTCAAGGCCGCTAGGGAAGAGATAATTGCTTTTCTCATGGAGCGATCTCTATTTTTGTCAGCGCGATTCATGTGTCGATTCGAATTCAGCATTTCACTCACCTCCCGCCGTGACTGGAGCTTCGATGGGGATGAACATCAGGTCGGGCGGAATTTGCTCGCGAGCGATTCGGATACCCTGCTTGATGTCGCTGAGGTAGGAGCGATCAAGATCGACCCAGCCACCGCTCGCTTTGTCGAAACGCTTGAGCACTTCATCATCGTCGGTCACGAAGACGAGCTCCAGACGGCCGATCCTCAGGACGCTCACGTCCTCATACAGAACGCCATCTGTTTGGATATCAGCACGGTAGGCTTCGATCGTGCGGCCGTATTCAGACTCGATCTGGTAGGCCTCGATGATCAGCCGGTAGCGCTGCGCCGGTGATTGGGAAGGGTCTTCCATCAATGCACGCAGCCGCTCGACGCGGCCTTCCCGCTCGTTGCTGAGGAAGGGCAGGTCCGCGGCGACGAGCTCACCGAGTGCCGTCACCATGTCCTCCATCAGCGGCTGTACCGCCCGCTGCAGACTGGCGATGTTATTGATGTCCTCGGTCAGGGAAGCAATTTCCTGGCGCTGCGCGTCGACCTGCCGCTGCTGCGACTGGTTGTAACGATTCAGCTGCTCGAGCTGCTTCAGGTTGGCGCGATAGTCACCGAGAAGCTCCTGCGTGCGACTGTCCAGCTGGTCAATGCGCTCCTGAGACTGGGCGGTTCCCTGGGCGGCCTGGCGACTGTTCTCCAACGCTGGATCGATGGCTTGAGCCCGAAGCTCATTGACCATGCCGGAAAAAAGAAGGCCACAGGTCAACGTGACGCCCAAAGCGAGGGTAGTGCTTCGAATGATTATCTTCATGCCAAGGTAAGTTCTTGTGTTTAAGGATTGCGAAACTGGAGCGGCCATTTGGGGGCTGCCGCGATTGGCTGTATTGTAGGCAGGACCTTCCGAACAATGCAAGAACGCGCAAAAAATGCCCGGAATCAGCGGCTTGCCCTGTGATTAGATAGCTTAAGAATAAAAGGGAGAAGTTCTGCAGTATGGGCGATGGATGAGTTCAAATCCTCAGCCCCGCGACGATTGGGGAGATCGGCCGCCGGTGGTAATGCCAGGGTCGATGAACCCTACGACTCGCGACCTGCGAAGTAAACCTACCTGCCTCAAGAATCATTCTCCGTGCCACCACGTCCGTAAGCGCCGACTTTAAGCATCACCAGGGCGGCGACCGACAGCAGAAGGATTGCGCCCGCCTCGAAGAGAATATTCTGGGGGTCCATGTCCTTTCCCTGAAGGACGATCAGGCGGGCGATCGCCGTCATGGCGATCAGGATCGGGTAAATGAATGGTGACCCTTTGCCCGTGTAGAAGACCGCGATCATCGCCATGACCTCTGTGTAGAGGAACATGAGCAGAATGTCCGCCAGAACGATATCGCGCGCTTCAATCACGATTCCGACTTTGATGAAAGCGGCCACCAGGGTCATGATGGCAGTTAGAACGAGTAGCGATTTCTCGACGAAGGTAAAGCTCGCCATGGCGATGCGATCCGACTTATCAGCCATGGTGGTTGGGGGCATCGTGCGCTGTGCCGCCCTTTCCTCGTCTTCGGTCATCGATTCCTCAGTCGTCCAGGATCTATCGCATTTCAGACTAGCACGCTCCACGGCGTTGGCCTGAGTTCAGCCCCCACACCGCACTGCGCTCAGCCTGGGGCTTGCGTCCCTTATCTAGCGCAAACCTGATGCAACCGCCGCCTACGGCACGATGACCGGGAACGCGCCGGCGGCGAAGCACACATGACAAGGCGCTGACATCAGGCTTCACGTCGGATCCTCGGTGCTCCATAGATACTCAGCGGTCCTAACTTAAGTATGAGCCTGTCTATGAAATCCTCGATTTTGCTCGTCTTCGCTCTATTGGCCTCAGCCGTTGTAACGCCAGTGCTTGGCCAGTGGTCCGTCGATAACGACGATTCGAGACTCTCCTTTATTTCGATCAAGGCGGGCTCGGTTGCAGAGGTCCACCACTTCGAGCGATTGCAGGGAAGCCTGGGCGGCAGCGGGCAGTTCGAGCTGTCCATCGACCTGACCAGCGTCGAAACGATGATTCCGATACGGAACGAGCGCATGCAGGAAATGCTGTTCAACACCTCGACCTATCCTGAGGCCACGCTGACCTCAACACTTGATCTTGCCGCGATCAAAGCGCTTTCCGCGGGGGAGCAGATCGAAATTGCCGCGGAAGCTCAGCTCGATCTCGTCGGCAAGTCCACTCCCCTGACCGTTGAAGCGGTCGTGGCGCGTCTGTCCGACGATCGGCTGCTCGTCACGAGCAAGCAGCCTCTGACGCTCAACGCCGACAATCTCGGCCTGGGTGAGGGCGTCAACGCGTTGCGCGAGGTCGCGGGCCTGTCATCGATCAGCCCGGCCGTCCCGGTGTCCTTCAGGCTAACTCTTGTTGCAGGCAGCGAGCAGAGCACGACCAGCTACTGAACGAGACCTGGGCCAAGCAGTAACCAGAGGTTTCTCATGCCAGTCAGGTCTTTTTTCCGCCAGGTGTGTCGCGTCGCGGCAGCTGCAGTCATGTCTGGGTCTGTATCAGCGGCACCGAGCTTCATTTTCAACAGCAACGAGGTGCCTGATAACGGGACCGTCGTTCTGTTCATCACGTCCGATCTCGAACTTAGCACCTCGGGCGACGTCCTCGATGCAGTCACCGCAGGCCGTCTTTCTGCCGCGATCGACTTGGCCGACTTTTCCGGTGACTTTGGCGAAACGCTCACCTTGCCCGGTTTGGACCCCTATCGTGAGGTAGTGCTGATCGGCGCCGGCGACGTCAAGCTCAATGCGCGAAACGCTCATGACCTCGGTGGCTACGCGGCCGTTTCCGCCGACGATGAGGCTGGGCTAGCGATCATTATCGACGGACTCGAAAGCGCCGTAGAGGATCTCGGAGCCCACCTCGCCCTGGGCTATGCCCTCGGCGATTATCAATTCACGACTTACAAGACTGGTGAAACCGTCGAAGGGGATGGGGTTGTCAGTCTGATCGGTTCGAATCGATCAGACCAGCGTCGCTTCGAAAACGACCTGCGCTATCTGGCCGAGGGTGTCACTCTGACCCGCGACCTGGGCAACGAGCCCGGCAACAGGGTCTGGCCGCAGCGATTTGTCGAGCGGGTCACTTCGGCCTTCGAAGGCGTCAACGATGTCAACCTCACCGTCCTCGACGCCAACGCCCTTCGCGAGCGCGGTATGGGAGCCCTCATCGGAGTCGGCCAGGGTTCGATCCACGACCCGCGCCTGCTGATCGTCGAATATCAGGGCGCCGAGGAGGACGATGCGCCGATTGCTCTGGTCGGCAAGGGGGTGACCTTTGATACGGGCGGCATTTCGATCAAGTCCAACGAAGGCATGTGGTACATGAAGTCCGACCTGTCCGGCGCCGCCTCCGTCGCCGGCGCTGTTTTAGCCGCGGCTCAGCGCGGCGAGGAGATCAACGTCGTTGGCGTGATGCCGCTGGCTGAGAACATGCCGTCGCAGGACGCGATTCGCCCCGGCGATGTCCTGACCTCAATGGCGGGAAAGACCGTCGAAATCATCAGCACCGACGCCGAAGGCCGCCTTCTCCTGCTCGACTCGGTGCACTACGCCCAAGTCGAATTCGAACCTCGCCTGCTCTTGACGATCGCAACCCTGACCGGTTCTGCAGCTCGCGCTACTGGCGATGAATACGCGGTGGTCATCAGCCGCGATATGGCCCGGAGTTTGGAGATGATGGACATCGGCGAAGCCGCCGGCGAAGACGTTTGGCCCCTGCCCCTGCACCCAAATCATTTCACCCAGATCGACAGTCGGATTGCCGATATCAAAAATACCGGCGGGTCGCCCGGCGCTTCGGTCGCTGCTGCTGTCATCGCCACCTTTGTCGCCGACGAACTGCCTTGGGTGCATCTGGATATCGCCGGCGTCGACTGGCGCGACGTCGCAACGCCCACGGCACCCGTCGGCCATGCCGGCTGGGGCGTGCGATTTATCGACACGCTTCTCCGACGCGAGACGGAGTGATCCGGAGGCACCTGGTGCCGATTCAACCCCGCCCTGCTGCACCCCGCCTGAACGGGAATCATTCAGGAATTCACGCGCAGTTATGGGCTCTTCGTTAGTGTCCGGGCACCATTCAGCAAGTAGGAGCATTTATGTCCTTGTATGCCGAAATCAAATCCGATCACGATCTTCACCGCGACCTGATCGGTAAAATTCTCGATACGGAAGGCGACAGCGCGGAGCGGCACCGTCTCTGGACCAAATTCAGGAACGATCTTGAAGCGCATGCCGCAGCGGAAGAACAGTCGCTGTACGCTGAGCTTATAGCCGAAGAGCAGTCACAGCCGCAGGCAAGGCACAGCGTGTCGGAGCATAAGGAATCCTCTGATCTGGTCGAGAAGCTCGACTCGATGGATATGAGCAGCCCTGAGTGGCTGCAGACCTTCAAGACGCTGGCCGAGGACCTCGAGCATCATATGACTGAAGAAGAGCGCGATGTCTTCGACGATGCGAAAGAAATGATCGGCGACACGCGGGCCGAAGAACTTGCCACGCGTTTCCGTCTTCGCAAACAGCATGAGCTAGAAGACCAGATCGCAGCCTGACGTTCCAGCCGCTTAGCTGACTCTCCCGTTCAACGCCCGATCCTTCGCGGATCGGGCGTTGTCGTTTAGAGAGTGCGCATTCCAGGATGGCTCAGTCCCCGCTACTTTCTACATTCTCTGCACCCGTCCGAGTCTAGGCTCTAGGTATGTCTTCTGACTCCAGAATTTCTGGCGTACTCCGCCTCCTCGATGCCGCTAGACGGCCGCCCCCAGGGGCTGGACGGATATCTTTAGCCCTGATGATGGGTGTGCTTTGCCACCTCGCTTTTGCCATCGCGGTCCTTGCGATGATCGGAGCCATGTTCTTCGGTATGAGTGAAAGCTTCGGGCAAGTGCCCTGGCCTTGGGCACTGCTCGCAAATGCGCTGCTCATCGTGCAGTTTCCCTTAGCCCACTCCTTTTTTCTGTCCGGGCCTGGATCACGCCTGCTTGCCCGCCTTTTTCCGGGTCCGCACGGAAAGACCCTGGCGACTACCACCTATGCCCTGATCGCTTCGGTCCAGCTTGCCGCGCTCTTCTTGCTCTGGACCCCTTCAGGAATTGTCTGGTGGCGAGCCGAGGGGGCTCTGTTCTGGCTGATCTGCTCAGCGTATGCGGCATCCTGGGCACTGCTCATGAAAGCGAGCTTTGATGCGGGTGTTGAAGTCCAGTCCGGGGCTCTCGGGTGGATGTCGCTGATGGCTCGAATTCGGCCACGCTTTCCCGACATGCCCACAGCCGGATTGTTTCGACTCATTCGACAGCCGATCTACCTCGCCTTTGCCCTGACCCTCTGGACCGTGCCCGTATGGACCCCCGATCAACTGGCGCTTGCGGTCAGTCTGACCGCCTACTGCCTGCTCGCTCCACGCCTCAAGGAACGTCGCTTCTCCGCGCGCTACGGAGAGCGCTTCACGAAATACCGGGAAAGGGTGCCTTACATGGTTCCAGGCCTGCGAGATACGCGGAGAAAAACCGATGCGCAATGACCTTACGATCTATGACGATGTCGCCGACCAGTGGTGGTCGGATGATGTACGCTGGATCCGCACACTCAAGAACCTGGTTCCCGGTCGCCTGAGGTGGATGGATCAAAAAATCGACTGGGCCGGCAAGCGCGTGCTGGACCTTGGCTGCGCTGGGGGTTTTATGGCCGAGGCGCTCCACGATCGCGGCGCCGTGGTGACGGGAATCGATCCCGCGAAAGAAGCGATTGCCGCTGCCCGTGCACACGCCGGGCAGGAGGACCGTTCGATCAGCTACGACGTCGGCGTGGGCGAGGCGCTTCCTTATCAAGACGAGAGCTACGATGCGGTCGTGTGCGTCGACGTGCTCGAACACGTTTCAGACCTGAAGCAGGTCATTCAGGAGATAGAGCGCGTGCTCGTGCCGGGGGGGCTGTTTCTCTTTGATACGATCAATCGCAACCCGCTGGCACGCTTCGCGACGATCACCGTTGCCGAAGACATTCTGCGGCTCCTGCCTCGCGGCACCCATGATCCGGCGCTGTTTATCAAGCCTGTCGAGCTGTGCACCATCATGCGCGCGGCAGGCATGGAACCTGGCAATTTCACCGGGCTCGGCCCGCGCGGGATCAATCGCCGCTTCGACCTCGTCTTCGGGCCGCTTCCCTTCAAAGCAATTCTCTACATGGGCACCGCCGAGAAGGGGGAAACGCGATCTGCAGCTGACTGACGAACCTGCGTTAACAACGGCCAGCTAGAACAGGTTCCAACGAGGCTCAGTCAGTCAAATGGGCCTCGATCAAGCGCCAAGCCGCGCGGTCAGCTCCGAAAGAAAGGACTCGATCCGGGCCGCGTTCTTGCCCAGGTCGCTGCCGCCAACGCGAGACTTCGAACGGACATCGACCCGTACCCCCTCCGCGACCTCGCGGAACCGAATGACCACGTCGTCCTTGAACCCGTACCAGAGGGTCGTGTCCGTGGCTTCGATCCGACCGTCTTCGGGGACCGCGGCCACCGACTCCCAGCCCATGGATTGAACCGTTGCCTCGGCCGCCTCGAAGACGCGATCAAGGCCTTGCTCAAAAACAGCCGGACCCAGGTCAGGATAACCCTCACGCTGGGCGTTGGCGACTTCAGCGCCGCCATACTCAACGGGATTCGGCGCATCGTCGCGCAGCGGCACAACGGCCACGAAGGCTGGCGGATTGTCCAGATCGGTGCTGATGTCATGGATGAAGGGCTTGCTGGACGCGATCTGGCGCACGCTAACGGGAACGGCCGCAACGCCGGCCCCGAGAATCAGCGCAAAAACCAGCAGACCCGCGCCCTGCTTGCGCACTTTGGGCCACAGTAAGCCGATCACCGCAAGCAGGCCAGCCGCCGCACCGAGATAGAGGGCATAGCGCATGACGCCGAGCAAGCCGAAGCTCAGGTCCCAGAGGCCCAGGCGGTAGCCGGGTCCACCGATCAAAAGCACGACAAGAGCCAGAACGGCGGTCGCGATCGCAAGAATTCGCAGAATCATGAGCATTTCTCCTTGGTCGAAAGCCCTTGGTCGAAAGCCCCTAGTCGAAAACCCTGGGGCGCCATCTCATCGTTGAGCGACGGCTCGTCATCGAGCAGCTGCGCCTCATTGTGCCTGAAGCCCGCCCTGGGATGAATTCAGCGGACCGGCGCCAATCCGAGCCGCTGTCGAAACGACTCCTTACCGACGCCCTGCATAATTTTTCCGATAACGCCTAGGGAGCCTCTGAATAATTCTGCCCGGGCGCGACGGTGTCTTTGCGGGATCAGCCGGCGTGGCTTCGGCGAGCGCCGTTTCCTGCCTGGTGCGATTTGCCAAAGGCAAGAAGCGCCAGGCAGGGAAACGATCAGCGCGTGTGGTTTGGTCATTCCAAATAAGCGAGTCGAAACGCGGCGGATAGCCCGCAAAGGACCGTCCCATATGGGTTTCGCCGGAAAAGCCGCATCTCGCGCAGATTGTCATGACAATCGCCACTCGGTCGTAGCGACGGCTACTGTCACTCGCGTCGCACCACACGATCTGCGGCTTTTCCGATTGAAACGCGCTCCGAGCATAATTGTTCAGAGGTTCCCTAGGCCTTTCTGCGGACCGCCTGCTTCAGATGTCTTCAGCACCTCGATCAACGGCTTGATGCCGTCGCCGGTAGAAAAAGCCGTTCGGGTGCTGTTGGCGCAGGCGCCAGAAATGGTGCCGATAGTCCTGACGGCGGAAATAGTGAGTCACGAGTGAGCGCCGCGTCTTGGCAGCATCATCGATCGGACAACCTCCATGCAGGAGCTGCGAGTGCCAGATCAGGACGTCGCCCGGTTCTGCTTCGAGTGTCTTCGGCTCGAGGCCTCGGCGCTCGACCTCGCCCTTGATGTAGGCATTGAAGTCGGGCATCTCTTCGGCGATCGCGTTCGTCCTGCCGTGCGAGAAATGAAAGGGCGGGATCCGGTGACTGCCTGGCCAGTAGCGGAGCGGTCCATTGCTGGCAGTGACGGTGTCCAAGGCGATCCAGCTGGCCAGCATCCCGCCTGACCGCCGCGACGGCATATACAGCGTATCGATATGGTCGGATTGCTGGGAGCCATACTCAAAGTTCAGGGTGTTGCAGACCAGCGGCGTGCCTTCGAAAAGGATTTGAAGCGTCCGAGACAGGCGCGCATCGAGCACCATCTCTCGAACGATTGGATAGTCCAGATAAAGATCGTTGATCTTGTAAGGCCGCTGCCGATCCCGGTCTTCTGCATCTCGCAACAGGATGCGACGCTGATCCCCGGATTCGATGCTGACATCAATCGTGACCGGCAGCGACAGCCCAGCCCGGTCTGACCACAGTTGATCGATAAAGGCATTGAGACGCCCTACCCTCGCTGGCGAAAAAAGGCCACGGAGAATCACGAAACCGTCTTCATCCCAGCGCTGAATGAGTGGCGATGATGGCGTATTCATCTCGTCCGAGGGATTGGCTTACACATCGAAGAGTCTACCCGACAAACGACAGACCGACCCTGCCCTCAATAGCGAGCGCCACGGCGGATTCGGCATCCATGGGGGCCGAACGCAAGAGGGCGCGGGGTCGAGGCAGGTGAGCGCCCTCGACGGTCCAACGAGCGCTCGATCCTTGCTAGCTCTCAGCGCGGCTTGGCCC
>JGI12109J20283_10808647_pt1 | contig 43504 bp, 32 predicted proteins | sample ElkSlonscriptome_12_FD_20283 | JGI IMG/M metagenome (IMG submission 20283)
GGTTCGTAGCGCCTGGGCATCGGCTTCATCCTACCGCAAGTCCGATATGCGCGGTGGTGCCAATGGTGCCCGCGTCCGACTGGCGCCACAGAACCAGTGGGAAGCGAACAATCCGGAAGAGCTTCTTGGCGTGCTTGCAGTACTTGAGGACATTCAGGAGGACTTCAATAGTTCTGCTAACGGTAACAAGCGTATCTCCATGGCTGACCTTATAGTGCTAGGCGGAGCAGCGGCGATAGAACAGGCTGCTGGACGTGCCGGCATAGACGTTGAAGTACCTTTCATTGCCGGTCGCGGCGACGCCACGCAGGCGCAAACCGACCTGGAATCGTTCGCAGTGCTCGAGCCTACCGCTGATGGCTTCCGTAATTATTACGACAGCAGCAGCCCGCGCTCACCGGCGGAGATGCTCATAGAGAAGGCTAATTTGCTGGATCTGAGTATTCCCGAAATGGTGACCCTGGTAGGCGGTATGCGCGTGTTAGAGGCTAACGCTTACGGCAACCCTCACGGAGTCTTTACCGACCGTCCGGGTACCCTCAGTAATGATTTCTTCGTCAATCTGATCGATATGTCCACTGTGTGGTCACGATCTCCCTCTGACGAAGGCATTTATGTGGGCCGTGATCGCGGCAGCGACGAAATGAAATGGACCGCGACTCCGGTAGATCTGATCTTCGGCGCCAATTCCGAACTGCGAGCAGTAGCCGAGTTCTACGCAACTGACGATGCTTCCGAGCAATTCGTGCACGACTTCGTCAACGCCTGGACCAAGGTGATGACTCTGGATCGGTTCGACCTGGACAGTCATGATCGATATGACGCGATGGCTGCCCGTTGAAGCGCGAGCTAGGTCAGTTTCCCTGAAGGAAATGAAGACAGAAAAAAGCGGCGTCGAAACACGCCGCTTTTTTTGTGAGCCAAAGAAAATTCTGAATCAAACCGCCTGGCGGTTGCGCATCAGAATGAAGCCCTTCTGGGGCCAGGAGCGCAAAAAGCGTGAACGCTTCTGCCAGGCCTTGATTGCCTTGTCGCGATCCTGGGCCAGAACCGCTTCTGCTACTCTGAGTCGAGTACGATAGTTATCACGCACGATATCCTGCTTGCCTTCAAAAGTGCCCTGCGTGCGACTGACGCTAACCTCATTCCAGAGGATCCGCGCAAAAAGCTCCAGCAGCACATTGGCGGACATTCGTCCCAGCAAATTCATAAACTCCGCCGACACCTTGAAGGATTCCTCCGGCGCCAGCAGGTTATCGGAATTGCTGCGCTCGTGATCAACAAATTGCTGTAGTTCCTGGAGCAGTCGTTCATCTTTACACTGACAGGCATTGATGACGATCTGGTTAACCACCGGATCTGCTGCATCCATGAAGTTCTGGTTGCTTATAAGATCCTTGGCAGACAGGTATTGGCTTGCCGACTTGATAGCTGTTTCAACAGTCGGGCGCCGGGAAAAATAGCCTCCGCCTTTGCCGGGCTTGATCAGCAGTAATTCCTCGTATTCCAGCATTCTCGCTGCCTGTCTCAGAGTCGGCAGGCTGATACCAATTTCCTGCGCCAGGTCGCCTTCAGAGCCAAGAAACTGGCCCTCGTCGGAGACTAGAATGCGTTCGCGCAAAATTCTGGCGACGCGATCTGCCGTCGAAGTGGGCTTAAGAAGAGATACGGGCTTCACCATAAATACTGGTCCTGTCTCGGTCGGCGCATGGCTGTGAAGGATAGCGCATAGGTAGTTGCGTGTAGAGGCGTAAAGAGTTACGACAATGGAATGATAACAATTAACAGGACCATTGTTACCCTCGGACTGTGAATATTTAGTGACATACCTTGAGGCTCGCTAATTCAGGCTTGCTCAAGCTCGCGAATGCGGCGTCACAGAGAACAAGTAGTAAAAAGTCCGCTCATCGCGAGTTTATTACAGATTGTTCATTTTCATACGTAGCTTGTCGGCACTCAAATAGCGCAGAACGGTCAGAAACCGGGCGTGGTCAACTTTTTGAGAAGGACGGACCAGAATTGAGGGCTGGAATTTAAACTCTTTTTTCTAGCGAAGCCTATGTATGACGCAGCCTTTACTGCGCAGCGACTTGATAGAGCAGTGTGCCCTCGAAAGCTCGGGGTTTCCCATCAACGAGTCGGGGACGCAGGTGGAGGAAATGCAGGCGGTCGTCTAACTGGTGCAGGTCCACATCTGCCTCCACCTCATTGCTTAGGATATCGAATTCCTCCATCACACTGAGCCGGCTGCGATAGCTGCCATTGATCCAGCGTGAGACTGAGTTCAATGGGCCTAGAACGAAGTGCAGCCAAATGCCGGGGCTCATGGGGTCGAAAGACAGCTCTGTGGTCAGGCGCGGGTAGGGTACAGCCGGCATATCGCGAAACCACTCGCGGAACGCGATAGGGGGTGCATCGGCAGCATCGCCCTTGACCGCGGCAGGAGCTGTGACGCGAATCGCTGCATCCATTGAACCGGCTTCTGCAGCACTCAGAGTTGCATGAAACTGGGGCACCGGAAGTACGCGAGGCTCACTGAATAACTCATTGATTCTGGCCCGATCCTGTCCTGCTGCGACCAGTTCTGAAAAGCTGTTGCTGTAGGCTTCCCTGGCCACATTCTGGTTGAACAGCAGGTGCCAGTCAGCGCGGTATAGATTCAGCATGGCCAATGACTCAGCCGCATGGTCTGCGGTCTGAACAATCTCCTCCATTGAATCGAAAAGGCGCAGACCGGCGCGGTAATAATTGCTTTGCACGACCCGTTTCGGTTTCACCCAGTTAGACCCAGGTACCACGGCTCGCAGACCATAGGCTGTTTCGTCGTTAAATTCCAGGGCCGCCGATTGCAGATGAAAGTGTTTAATCAGGTTGTAAAACATGTCCAGGCGACGAAAATCATTGCTCCCCCATAGCCGCTCGCTGATCTCCAGGGCGACATAAATCAGTTCAGAAGCCTCTCTGTAGTGCCTTGCTCTCTGCGCGGGTTGATCTGCGGCGACAGCTTGCAGATGGAAATCGCTCATTTGCAGCAAATACTCGACCAACGAGGCGTCGGTTACAGCGGCTTTCTCCACCGTTAACCAGAACAAGTAGTCAAGAGCACGATTGACTGAATCCCAGTCCTCGCGCCGCATATCAGTTTCAATCTTGGTGAAATAAAGGGGGATCTGGGAAGCCGTCGTCAGGCCTTGATTCAAGCGCCTAATCTGTATCGCACGTTCCAGGAAGTCGCTGGATTCTGAATAGAGTCCAAGGTCGGACGAGGAGTCCGCTAGTGACAGCAGGATCTCGATCATGGCGGTATTCTGGCGGCCCAGTTCCCTCTCCATGGTGCGCATTTGGTTTATTAACTGTTGACGCCGCTCGACTTCGTTGAGGTCAGTCGGTCCCTGAGCCGACAGCGTGGCCGGCGCGAACATGAACAGCAGCAGGGCGATTTCCAGGGCTTTCGTGATTCTGTTTGCTTTCACTGACATCAAAAGTCTGACTCTAACCGGTGAGAATGTATCAGTACGTCGGAAGGTAAGTTTAAAGACTACTGTAGCGGTTAGTCAGCCTCCTGGGACTCACGAAGAATCTGGCACAGGCTTTGGATGCTTCCGGGACGGGCGCGACTAATCTTTGCCCCTGGTCGCTGGCTCAGTCTGCTGGAGATCTGTGACCTGCGCCCTGTTGGGATTTAAAGATCGCCAGACTGAATCAAAGCACAACCGCCTTATTGTGCTCCCGGCGTCTAATTTTGTCACCTGCCAATGCTGGCGATTAGTAAGGATGCATTGACCAGAGCATCACGAGCTCCTGGTTCTGGCAGCGAAACGCCAGAACCAGGGGCAGAATTGAGAGGCAGTGGGCGGCAATCAATCCAGCAGACTGGCGGCCGGCCAAGCAGGCCCGTCTCTCAATTCGGATAGCGGGCGCCTGCCGCGGTAGACGAATTTCTGAACGCGCTTGCCTTCGTAGGTTTCGGTCGTATAGAAATTGCCCAGGGAATCCGAAACGATGCTGTGAGTGCCGTAGAACAGGCCAGGCTGACGCCCACCTTCTCCCAGCACATACATGACCTCCAGCGAGTCCCGGTCGACAATATGGACCACCATGTTCGATCCGTCGGCGACATAGATGAATTCCTGGTCATCATCGCGGGAAAAGGCAATATCCCAGGTGGCGCCCGCGCCAGTTGTCATGGGAGCGATCTGCGCCTCTTTCACGAAAGTGCCGTCGGGTCGGAAGACCTGAATACGGTCCGCACCCCGGTCGCAGACGTAGATCAGGCCATCTGCTGAGGGCTCGGCACAGTGAACCGGGCCAGCGAACTGCTGCGGCAGGGGCTCACCGGGGGTGTAAATCACGCGATCATCTTCGGGCCGGTTTCCGTAGGCACCCCAGTAACGCTTGAAAGCGCCGTTGGCCACATCGACCACAGCCACCCGCTTGTTGCCGTAGCCGTCCGCGAAATAGGCTTCATTGGCATCCACATCAATAGCGATCTCTGCCACCCGGTTAAAATGAGTGGTGCTGTTGCTGTCGATATCCTCACCCGGGGTGCCGATCTGACGCACAAACTGCCCGTCGCGGGTGAATACCAGCACATGGGAGTCGCCGCCACCATTACCACCGATCCAGACGTCACCATTGGGCGCGATCTCGATGCCATGATTGGAGGCAGGCCAGGTGTAACCCGGGCCCGGTCCGCCCCAGGAATTGACCAGTTGACCGTTGACGTCAAATTCCAGAATTGGAGGTGCCGCGGTACAGCAGGCGGCAACCCCGGTATCGATACCAATCTCCTGGCTGGCAAAATTGCTGTCATCGTTACGATGTACGATGTAGATGTGATCGCGTTGATCCACGGCGACTCCGATGGTGCTGCCGAGAATCCATTTGTTGGGTAGAGGCTGAGGCCAGAATGGATCTACCTCGAAGTGCGGCACCATTCGGGAGCTGCTTGCTGCGGTTGCCGCCTGCTGCAGTTGTTGTTGGCCGAGGCCCAGGGCGATCAGGGCGCTGACGGCGAGAAGGCTGAAAATCAGGTTATTTTTCTTGTTCATGGACAGACCTTAAGTTGACTGAGGGCGCGCCGACTGCGAACTTCGGCATGCGGGAACTGCTCCAGACGGTACATCATAGCCGGGGCGGATTGATTCGTGATGGGCCTTCCGGCGAGCCGCCAGATGGGATGGTATCAGCCACGGATCCAGTGTAATTTCTCAAAATAGTTAAATGTTTTCAATAGTAATTGGAAGCCATGTAAATACATTGGCTTGGATGGCCTCCGCTGGCTCCCGGTCCGCGCAATATGATGCGGGTCATTTACTGGCGCCTGAAACTACAGGGTTTTCTCGGTTTTGACTATCCGGAAAAGAGGGACAAAGCGATGAATGACTTGGGCAACTGGCATAAACGGGGAAACACTGGTGCGTCAGGATGTCCATAGGGGATTTGGATCACTTCCTCGAACCTTTATGCGGTTGTTCGATGGTTCGCATTTCGGGACCCTGTTGGTAGAGAACGATTTGACTATTTAATCGCCCAATTGGGGACACACTGCTCGGCTATGAATGTAAAGCTTTTCAAGATGGCCCTCGTGCTCGGATCACTGAGCTGGATTGGCCCTTTCGCAATCGACATGTATTTGCCGGCGCTGCCGGTGCTGGCGGCGGATCTCGACGCGACTCCCCAGGGTGCCCAGGCAACCCTGATGGCCTATTTCATTGCCTTCGGCAGCAGCCAGATTTTCTATGGGCCGGCCTCGGATGTGCTGGGAAGAAAACCACCAATCTACTTCGGTCTGGTGGTGTTCGGAATGGCTTCCCTGGCCTGTGCCTGGGCGCCGGGTATCGAGTGGTTGATCGTTTTGCGCTTCTTCCAGGGGCTTGGAGCTGCTGCCGTGATGTCCATACCCCGGGCAGTGATCCGTGACTGTTATGTGGGTAATGAAGCAACTCGGCTGATGTCCACGATCATGCTGATGATAGCCGTCTCTCCCATGTTCGCTCCCTTGCTCGGCGCCGCCGTGGTCGTGCCGTTTGGTTGGCGGGCAATTTTCATCGCCGTGGCTGCCGCCAGCGGGTTCGGGCTTGCAATGACTTACTTTGGGCTCAGAGAAACCCTGCCGCCAGAGCGACGCACGCCGTTTAGAACTGAATCACTCAAGCGGGCCTTCGCCGTCCTGTTGACTGATCCGCGTTTTCTGGGACTGACTTTCATCAACGCAATGGGGCTGTCCAGTTTTTTTGCCTTCCTGGCAATCAGTTCTTTCCTGTATATGGACTACTACCAGCTCAGCCCAGTGCAATACAGCCTGGCCTTTGCCGTTAATGCCGTGGGATTTTTTGCCGCCAGTCAGACCGCGGCCAATTTTGGGCAGCGTTTCGGGGCCGTCTCTGTGATCAGGGCCGCAGTGGCGGGATTTTGCGGCAGCGCACTGTTGATGTTTTGCCTGGTGCTCCTGGGCTTCGAACAGTTACCGCTGCTGGCGCTGCTCCTTTTCTGCACCTATTCCTTCCTCGGGCTGGTGCTACCGACCGCCATGGTGCTCGCCCTTGAGGAACACGGGCCCATCGCGGGAACCGCTTCCTCTCTGGCGGGTACCCTGCAGATGACAACCGGAGCAGTGGTGATCGGGCTGGTTAGTTCGGGCTTTAGCATCAGCCCGTTCACTCTCGTCACCACCATCGCCCTTTGTGCTCTCATCGCCCAGGGGCTGACCATGGTCACCCTGTCGCGGAAGTCCGAGTCAGCCCGGGCCGCCGCAGCGGCTGCGGTCAGTCGAGGTGCGACTTCAGAAAACGGCTGATTTCGGCCAGAGTCTGTTGGCCCTCGGGAATATCGGGCATGATCATGTATTCGGCGTGGGACATGCCTTCAAACACGTGCAGATCTGCCTGCACACCCTCGGCTAGCAGTTTGCGGTGCGCGCGCACCGTGTCGCTGAGTAGCATGTCGCGAGTTCCTGAGATGAGAATTGTCGGTGGAAAACCGCTGAAGTCGCCGTAAAGGGGCGAGATGAGCGGGTGCGTCAGAGCCTCACCATCGGCATAGAGTTCGGCCCCGATCTGTAGTAATCCATCATAGCTTACGAGGATTCGATCGATGCCGGCATTGGTATGCAGACTGTCACTGCTGTCGGTCAGATCTGCCCAGGGCGTCCCTGCGAACACGGCGCCGGGGACGGACAATCCGAGATTCTTCATCTGCATGACGGCAGCAAAAGACAGGCCGGCACCGGCAGAGGTGCCGCCGATAGCAATCTCGCCCGCAGAATACTCGTTTAATAATTCGCGATACACGGCGATCGTGTCATCCACAGCGGCCGGGAACGGAGCTGCCGGAGGCATGCGGTAATCGACTGAAACGACCCGGATACCGGCTGCGGCGCTGATTTGGGCACCCTCGCTGGCCGCACCTGGGCCGCCTCCCAGCACATAACCCCCGCCGTGGAGATGCAGAAACAGATGTTCCCGATGCTCCGGGGCTATTGCCATCGGAGTGATTTCATAGACAGTGACCCCGGCTATCTGGGACGACTCTATCTGAACTCCTAGAGCTTCTTCCAGAGCCGGAAGGGGATTCTGATTACGGGCAGCCGTCTGCATCTGCAGCCACTGGTTGTCGCTCTGGGGATAGTTGCTGGCGGCGGCGTCCGGATCAGGCTGGGGTGCATTGGCAATGGCGGCAGCGAGCTCCGCGCTGGCATGATCAGGCGCTGGCAGGCTCCGTTCACTGATGGTCCAGGGGGCTGCTGATTGGGCGATCAAGCAGGGGGCGTTCAGGCAGCAAGCAGCTATGAAGAGATAGGCGAGACTAGATCGTGTCATGGTCAATTTCCCAATTTATTGTTTACTGGATTCTTTGTTTCTCTGTGCACTCTTTAACAACGGCACGTTAAGACTTAGGATTGTAACTGCAGTTCAGAGCCGGTGCGGACGACTATCGGGCTGGCTGGAATGCTCGGCACAAAAAAAGGGGCGGCAGAGTTGATTTACAACCCTGCCGCCCCTTCTTGCGATCACTTACTGTACCTGAACGCGCAGGTAAGCATTGCTCCAGCAGCATTGATCGAGACCATCGCTGTCGGAAGCGCGCCAGTTGTCCAGTCGGGCGCGTATCAGGTAGTCCCCTGGCTGAGAAAACGTGGCGTTAATCCGGGCTGGTCCCTCGCCCTCGCTTACCCACATCGCATGCTGTGGCGTCGGGATCAGGCCCAGCACCGAAAACCCCTGGGTGTCGATGAGATCAATGGATGCGTGCGCCGCAAAGGTCACTTCGCCAGGCCCCTGATGTTTGTACCAGGAGACCCGGGTATCAAGAGGTTTTCTGAAGCGGGGGTCGGAACGGTCACGCTCCGAGGGATCATCGGTCCATACTTGCAAGGTCACGGGTTCATTGACACCGACGCGGAGTTTTCGGTCCGCGATGATGCCTTCGGGACCGGAACCCATTTTACCCCCTTCACTGAACCCAATCAGTGGCTGGACGCTGCCCTGGGGACGGGGATTACGGTCAAGCTCATAGGCCGTTGAGCCGCGCTCGCCGGGCACCTTGAGCTCCTGATTGGCGGTGTTCAGATACCACCAGACCGTGGTGTCTTCCACTCTGGACGCCGGGATGATCACGGCAAACACGCCATGGTGCCGTCCAGGGTAATAGATCTCGGGTTGCATGCCGCCGAGACTGGCCGGCTCAATACGATTTTGCTCACCCATGGGAACACTGACCGGATGCTCATTGCGGTTGTGGTAGCCGAAGGACAAGGTCACCGAGCCATCGTCGTTGTCATACCAGCCTTCGTGAAAGGGGATGACCGGGATGCCAGCCGGCGGCGATGGGCGCAGCGGTCTCTCGACCGGCTGCGCCCCAACGGAAGCGACTAATACTACATTTGCCAGCCCTACTATTACAGCGCTGGCCATGATAGCGCTCACTCTTCGCATTTACTTTCTCTCCATTCTTTTTATTGATTTTCGAACTTCGGAATCGATTTCTGTCAATCGTCGGCTGCAGTCTGTGCGGCCTCGTTCTGGCTACGCTCCGCCAGCAGTTCCTGGTAGGTTTCCTCATCCAGATGGGAGACTGCGATCCAGGCATGGGACATTTCATCTGCCGTGCGCTGACCCCAGCCGACCCACTGGCGCGGATCCGGATTGTTCGGATTGTTCTCGGTATTGTCGTACCACTGCTTGATTACCAGAACAGCTCCCGCGGGCAGAAGGGGGGCTACATCGGGTTCGTAGAGATGGCTATGATGCCAGGTCGCACTCCAATTCGAGATCATGCTGATTACTTCCGTGCGGCCAGTTTCCGGGTAGAAGATTTCCAGCGAAGCTGCATTCATACGTAGATGCCCGTGGGGCTGGAAGCTGTCGATACGCACCGGATGATCGAAAGAATGAAAGCCCTGGGTCAAGGCGGTACCGTGGGGGGGGATGAACAGGTTGCCCTGATCGAGTTGATAGGTCGACAGGTCCTGGGTAATTTCAGAATCGAAGTTCTCATCATGAAGCCAGACACCCAGTTCGACGACGTTGTTCTCAATCATCGTGCCAGGAGCCGCACCACCAACGCCGCCTGGATACAGGTGAATGTCCCACTGGATCAGCATGTCGGCATGAAAAGTTCGGCAGACGCCTTCGGGCATGATCTCACCCCATTTGCCCATGGCATATTCTGTGACAGGACTGCGCGTCACCTGGCCATTGTCGTCGACCTCGGAGAAGTAGGTGTTTGCGTGATGGACCACGGTCTTGGCATCGCCTCTGGGTTTGACCTGCATGGCCTTGATGCAGCGGTTCTCGTCCAGGCCACTCGCGATGAAATGCTTGTCCCAGAGGTCATTGCCATTGGCGGGGACGTCGATGGCATTGGAGGCCAGCACCAGGTCGGGTTGCCCGAACTGATCGGAGAAATTCCAGTCATCCAGATCGCGAAGTTCCGGTGCGGGCGGCATCTCGTCCAAATCACCCGGCAGCGAACCCTGATTGACCCAGGCCACGACTGTATCGATGTCTTCCTGGGCGAGGCGCCAGTCTCCCTGCAGATCCTGCAAGCCCAGGCCGTGGTCGTAGGCATAGGGTGGCATTTCCCGGTTGGCAACCTTCAACTGAATCAATGGTGCCCAGGGGCGGACTTGATCATAGTTGGTGAGCTGCATGGGACCAATACCGCCTTCACGGTGGCAGACCACACAGTTTTCGTTGATGATTGCAGCAACGTCTTCGGAGTAGGTTACGGCATCATCCTGGGCCGTAGCCTGGGACTGAATCGCCAGGCAAGTTAATGCTGCTAAACCGATTTTTGTTTTTGGAGTCCAGATCCGTCTTATCATTGTGTTCTCCGTCAGCTCTAAAGCTCTCAAGTTAAGGATTCAAGAACAGGCCCTTAAACTTCTTGCCTGTATGCGTGCGTTTAAATCTACTGTCTATATGATTGTTATTGGTTTTATTTACCAGGTCTCATGGGACCACGTGGTGCTGTTAAGTCCTGTGCAGTTTTGTTTTCATTTATTTGCAATCATCTTCATTGCGCGCGTCTTCAATCTTGGCCTGGCAATACTTGTCCAGATTGATCGCAGCAGCAGGCCAATCCCGCCTGACGGATCGCACTGGCATTGAAGGCTGTGTTTTAAGGACCTATAGAATAAGACTTTTGCGAACGTTAAGCAAATCTGTTAAATGTTTTTAGATGATTTAAATAGGGTATTAAAAACAATGGGTTGTGGGTTTTTTGTCAGGGTGATTTAGGTAGACCAGAGGGAGCGACGGGTGCAGACAGATGCGTGCTTCCCGATGTCAAAGGCAGAGCATGAACGCACTGAAATTGGGTCGATAGGGGATCATTCCGGCATCGGCCGGCACAAGTGCTAAGCGGTTAAACATATAAAAGGTAAAAAAGCTTTAACTAGACATTCTCAAGGCTAAATTCTTGTGTTAACTTCGAGCTCGTTGAAGTCGTGGTAAACAGCGTTTTGACCGCGCAGGCCACCTGAGAGTGGCGTGTCGACAACCAGGTTCTCTGAAGCAGAAAACCAGTGGCACACAGCGGACCGTGGAGGCCAATGTGTGACTCGGTGTCGATAATAATAATCGCCAGGCAAGCGCAAGAATTTCGGGTCATCGGACCGCTGCGGCGGAACGGACTTCCCCAAAATGAGCCGAAATTCCAGTTGTCGCTGACTTCAATTCAGGTCTGGCCGGAAACCGGGTGCGCTACTGACCCGGTTCTCCAGGTCAGTTCCTGATTTCGGTCTCGGGCAATCCGCTTGTATGTGGGGCAAGCGCATGGTCTGGTTGAAGCTGCCAAAGCTAGCAAAGCTGCTGAAGGTGCTGAAGGTGCTGAAGGTGCTGCGGAGCCTGGGGAAGTCTGCAGAAGTCTGCAGAAGTCTGAAAAGGTGCCGCGAAGGCTAATAAAAAGACAGAAGAGCCAGGCCCGAGGTTCTGTGCAGTCTGATGAACGACTGACTCTACTTGCGATAGCCGAAATGCACGGACGCCTTCGGCTGCATTTTTCGGTCCAGGTCCGTTCCAGGGCGTAGCGATACTCTGAGCAATGCAGACAAACTTCTCCTGGTCGGGCAGTCGGAAGGCCGACGGAATGGCGTCTTGTCAGGCACGTCGACTGGAAGTCAGGGATACGCTCGCATTATTCAGAACATTCTCAAAGGATTGCAACCTGCAAACCGCAGATACTGAAGTTGTTTTCGTTGTCTGTTTTCAGGTGTCAGATTCAAGAGCACTCACAGCAAATTGCAGGGGCCGATAAAAAACAGGAATCGACCATGCCCAAACCCATGGCACACATCAGACCGCTGTCAACCGCCGACCGCGTAGCCACCCTCCTGCGTGAGCGCATCCTGGGAACAGAGGAAGATACCTATCTTGGTTCGGAGGGTGATCTGGCCACGGAAATTGGCGTCAGCCTTCCGACCCTGCGCCAGGCAGCCAGGATGCTCGAATACGAGCAACTACTGAGAATCAAGCCAGGCAAAGGTGGTGGTTATTTTTCCCGTCGCCCCGATATTGAGACGGCTATCAAGTCCGCCAGCCAATACCTATCTTCGAAAGACCTGATCAGCAATGCCATGTTTATGGATTCGGCTGACCCGGTGGTCACTACCCTGGTCCAGCAGGCCGCCTGCTGTCAAGACGAAAAACTGCGCGAGGAACTGCTGCGATTCATCGAATCCCAGCGCGGGCAGGCACAAAGCTTTCAACCGCCTGAGGAGTCTTTTCGGTATTCTGCCGAATTGATGGCGCTTTTTGCTCGCATGAGCGGTAACGTTCTACTCGAGTTGTTCGCCAGGATTCTCTGGAATGAAGTGAGCCTGAGTCGCAGCCCCGGCAATTTTTCGGAGACCCAGGAGATAATGCATCTCAACTATACGACCCGGCTGTCGGTGGCGGAAGCCGTCCATGCCGGCGACAAGAAAGGGGCGCTCAAAGCCTGGCAGGAACGCTCCGGATTTCTGCGCTCCTGGCCCAAGCGCGGCTTCAATCTCACCAGGCCGTACGAAAAGCGCCACAGACCCGTCTGATTTATCCGCGGCCTACTGGGCTGGATGTTGCAGGGGCGCAGGATTCCCACGCCGGCCTGTTCTGTAGCCGAAAGCAGTCAATTAAGCGACAGTCAATTTCGAGACATAAAAAAAGCCGGAGCAATTAAATTCCCCCGGCTTTTTGAGCTGCTGGCAATAACCGTCCCGGTTATCCAGCAGCTGTCGAGAGAGCGATCTAGCCGCCCGGTGTCCAGTCCACCGCCAGGAAGAACTGACGATACCAGTTGTTTGCCAATCATGATTCGAAGTCGCCGATTTGTCCCGTTAACTGCGGTTTTTCATCGAACAGATTATTGCGCCCTGCTGGTATCACCGGAGGAATATTGCGATGATCCCTACACTGGCCGACTGTCGGTAGCCTCGTTTTTTCAGCTCTAGGCGTCGATCGTAAACAGCCAGTAGGCAATGGCCGCATAGCACGACTGAATCAACGACCAACAAGGAGGTAGATTGTCCTTATGTCTGAACCGGTACCCTTGAGTTTCGAACGCCATGGAAAGCTGAAGTTGAGCGAGCCCGAAAACTACCAGCGCTTTGCCTCCGAGAACCTGGTTCCGGTGGTTTTTCAGGAATTTTATAAGCTGGCGACCGAATTTCCCCTGGTCTTTGTTCGCCACAAGCAGAGTTCCGAATTGATACCGGTCGCCATGATGGGATTCAAAAAGGGTACCAACGTGTACTGTCAGGGTGCGCACTGGGGGCCAAGCTATTTGCCTGCCAGTTTCACCGTGGCGCCATTTCTGGTGACCCGACTGGATTTGGAAAAAGAAGAAATCGATGCCGATGTGTCCGTGGATGAAGACAGTCCCTTGCTCAACGAAGTCATCGGCGAGGCCCTCTATGACGCCAACGGTGAGCAGACCGAGTTCCTGAAAAAGCGTATTGAACACGTCGTTACGGTGACCAAACAAACCCTGCAGGCACGTGCGATGACCCGGCGCCTGGTGGATAAGAATCTGCTCAGGTCGCGTCCCATGTCGATCCAGTACAGCCAGGATTCGCCCAAGTATGAGCTGGATGGTATTTACACCATAGACGAAGAGGCGCTTGAGGCTCTGGGTGGCGAGGAATATCTTAAACTCAGGCAGCGCGGACTGCTGCCGCTGATTTATGCGCATCTGAGTTCCCTGCATCAGATTTCGCGCCTGGCCAGGCTGCAGTTTCAGGCCGATCAGGCCGAGACCAGCTAGCCTCCGCTGCCGCGTTGCTCTCCCTGGCAATAGGGCCGCCTTTCCGTGCCGGCCATGCCTTGCAGCAGGAGCTTACAGGCTTCCGCGAGACTTGAGTGCAGGTTTCCGAAGCACCTTTGTACAACAGTGAAATGGTCGGGTTGATGTCTGGCATCAGGTTTTCCCGTCGGCCGCGCTGATGGACAAAGTCACTCTGAAGCATTAATGTTATATATGTTGTAAATGTTTTAGCGCTGAAGGCAGAAAACCTTGAGCAGGCAAGACTGTGTCCTTGAAGTCTTGCCTTTGATAACAAAGCAAGCGCCAGCAGTCGCTGGTTGCATTGATGTCTCCTAACTTATTTCTATTAACTTAAGAGGTCCACGACAATGGCTTGGGAAAAGAAAACCAATCCGACCCGGCGTCGGTTTGCAGTAGTCTCAGCTTCACTGAGTCTGGCCGCGCTCGCATTACCGGTTTCCGCACAGCAGGATGCAGTCACCTATAATGGCGATGTGGCGGCGATCATCAACGAGAACTGTGTGGTTTGTCACCGCGAAGGTGGTATTGGGCCCATGCAGCTCACGAATTACGAACAGGTTCGACCCTGGGCGCCACTGATTCAGATGCGCGTCGCCAGCAGGGAAATGCCGCCCTATGCCTATGATCAGCATATCGGTATCCAGGACCTTAAGGGCGACTGGCGTCTTTCCGGGGAAGAGATCGACACGGTTGTGGCCTGGGTCAACCAAGGCTCGCCACTAGGTGATCCAGATGTGGTGCCTGAGGCACCGGAGTTTCCGAATCCAGAAGAGTGGAACTTCGCTGCGGATTATGGCCAGCCCGATTTGGTCATTCCCTCAGTTGCCATTGATATTCCGGCCGATGGCAATGACCTGTGGCACAAGCACTACGTTCCCACCGGCGTCACCGAGCAGCGCTGCATCAGGGCGATGCAGGTTAAGCCGCGGGGCGATGCCCGAGCCGTTGTGCATCATTCCAATCCGACCGTGGAGCGGGTTAATCCGGAGACTGGCGAGTTCGAGCGCTACAGTCAACTTACCGAATACGCGATGGGCAAGTGGGGCGAGCTGATGCCCGAGGGTGTTTGTCGGGTGATGCCGGCCGACTCTCGCATCTTCTGGGATATTCACATGTTCCCCGGTGGCGTCGGTGCGACCGCTCAGGGCCAGATGGTCAAAAACAACGTTGTCGAACTGGGGATCTGGTTCCATGACGAGGACTATGCCGAGCAGGAGAGCGTCTATGAGCAGGACCTCAGGGCGTACCAGCTACGCGAGGGCTATGAGAACGACTTGCTGGTGATTCCACCCAATGGCTATGCCATGACTCAGGGTTTTCACAGCTTTGACCATCCGGTGCGTATCGACAGCTTCCAGCCCCATGGGCATCTGCGCATGAACGCGGCAGCGCTGGAAATCTTCGATCCTAAAACCGGGCGCACTACCCCGGTGAGCCAGATCTCCAACTGGAGCGCGACTTGGCACCATAGTCATATCTATGAGCCTGATGTGGCGCCGCTTCTGGCACCCGGCGAGGTACTGGTAATCAAGCAGTGGTACGATAACACTGCTAATAATCCCAATAATCCGGATCCGGACCAGTGGGTCTACGACGGCAGCCGCACCGGTGACGAAATGTCCCACGCTTGGATTGCGGTGACTCACCTTGATCAGGAGGGCTATGACAAACTTCTGGCTGAGCGTGAGGCAAGTGAGCAGCGTTCACTAGCCGGCAGCGACTGACCGCAATTTACGTTAAAGAGTAGTAAGCAAAAAAGGCCGAACGGCATGCCCGTTCGGCCTTTTTCGTATCTGGCCGCCAGACTGAAGCCTGACGGGGAGGTTGGCGCCTAGTCGTCCGATCCTTCAAATTCGGCCTGCACCTCCTGGCGTCGCCAGCCGGCCATTATGCCTGCCATACTGTAGTTACCTTCGTGACAGGCGTATTCGTAGATTGGCTCATCGGCACGCACCATGGGAAACATCGCTGTCCAGGGCTGCTCCCAGCGGCTAGGGTCGGTGATCGTAAATTCATAGCCTAGGGAATCTGCGTCCATGAGCCAGAACCTCTCAACCAGTTCCATGTCCGCACTGGAGTTGAAAAATGAAGTGGGGCCGGCGAAGTATCTGGTCTCCACTATCAGGGTGTCACCCTCCCAGTAAGCGATGGAGTCACCTTCCCACCGGCGCGGACGCTCACGGTGATCGTCAGCGTTCATGCGCACGATACGGGCGTTATGGACCATCTCATTGTGAATAACCAAATAATCGCCAGTTTGCACGAGCTGGACATTGTTGTTGTAGGCGCTGGGCAGCATGGGGGGGCCAGAGTTGAATCCCATAATGCAGCGCTCAGACAGTGGCCGGACCTCTATGCCAGCGTTGAGCTCTGCCAGGCGCTGATTTTCTTCCGCCAGGCGCTGTGCCTCTTCAGTCCTCTCCGGCAGGCGTCCGTTGGGCGGGTCGGTAATAAGGGAAGTGCGGTTGGAGCCGAGAATGCGACTGCCCCGGTCGTACCAGAACTCATTATAGTCTCCGGTTGTGGAGGTGTCGGTGAAATTGTCACGATTCAGTTCCTCCTGACGCGCCAGTTCAAATTCCGCGGCCTGATCCTCAGTCAGCAGTTCTTGATCAGCGAAGCGTTCCGGGCGCTGCAGCGGAGTGATAGTGCGAAAGTCCCAGGTGCCCTGGAGGTCTGGTTTGGCGTTTGGCAGGCGGGGGATTTCATTGCCGGTTGCGTTCTGGGCCTGCAAAGCCGGGCTGAGTAGCAAAGACAGCAGCAGAGTGGTGAAAGCCAGACCGGGCTGGCTTGGGCGATTTGACATAGTGAGCTCCCGTAAAGCGTATGCAGCTATTATTGTAAATGTTTTAACTGGTATAACGCTTGGAAATTACACTCTCATCCGGGCTTTAGCAAGCTGCACCGGTCTAAGGATGCTTTAAACACTACAGCCAGGTCTCTGGCTTTCAAGCGACGCACCTGGCAAGGACCCATTCCGGTGGCGTGCCGACTGGCGGCCAAGAGATGGCGGAGCGTGCCGGCTGGAAACCCGCTGGGCGTGGCCTGTAAGCCCCTGCTGCCGCGTTGCAGCCCTGGTCCGTAGTGCCGTCAATTCTCTGCGGGTCGTCCCTTGCCGCATGGGCTTGCAGACTTCGCAGGGATTTGTCTGCATTATTCAGAGCAGCCCTAATTGAGACAGCCGGCGATGTCCTCCTCGGTAAGTCCCATTTCCCGTGCCTCGTCGGCGATGTCTTGCGTGCTTGCGTCGCTGTCAAAGAGGCCACCGATATCAAAATCGCCGATCTGCCCCACGGCCCGGGCGGCACCGCTCAGGAGTCCTCCCAGTCCGCGCCGGCGCGGCTGTTCCTCGCGCTTTGCTTCCACCAGCGCCTCAATGCAGGCCTGCTGTTGGGCACGATCGGGACCCTGAGTGCTGTCGCCCCTGTTAACCGGTGACGCAGCCTGGCTGCCGCTGGCGGCAAAACCTGCGGCCAATCCAGTCTCGACTTCAGTCTGATCGGGGAGGCCGGCATTGACGCGAATGGAATTGACCACGGTTTCAATCTGAAAAGTGCCTTCGCTCACCATCTGGCGCAACATGGCCATCTGCGGCCCCATCATCTCTTCCATCAATTGCCGCTGTTGGGCGGGTAAATCCTGGAGCTGCGCCTCCATCTGCTCCATTTGCTGACTCGCTTCAGCCATTTGCGCCTCCTGTTCGGGGGTCAGAATGCCGCCCATCCGCATTACCTGGCGCATGGACTCGTACATCGGACCGGCCTGGCGGTAATCCAGCATGGCCATTTCCATGTAAATATCGCGGCTGTCGCCCTCAATCACCGCGTTGCCATCCATACGAAACTGAAGCGGCACGTACTCCTCCTGGTCTACCCAGATCGTCATGGTGTCGACTGCGATCTCCTGTCCACCTATGGCGGGTTGTGCGTAGTCCACATTGTTGGCACGGATCCGATACGCCTCGCGACCATCAATCTGTTCGCTCCCCATGACTTCCGCGTTCTCCAGCAGGCTCATCATGCGTTCTCTGTCGGCCCACGGATTGGCTGCCGATTGATCAGGGAGGGGCATGACCGTATTGCCCAGCTGTTGGACCACGGCGGCATTCCCCGCGTCGCCGGCGCTGAGTAGCGCCAGTTCATCGGCGCTCAGGGCGCCGCTCTGTCGCTGCTGAATCTCACTGGCGGGAACGAGTCGGAAGCTGGAAAGGCCAGGATCGGGGGTTGCGGTCTTTTCAAAATAATTCACTACGCGCTGACCAAAGATGGTTTGCTCGATCAGGTAATTTTCGACGCTGGCTTTGCGCTCCTGGTCGCGCTCAATCACGCGCTCCATGATTTCCTGGGCCGACTGACTGAACGCAGCCGCCGGCACAAGCAAAACCAGCAAGGTCACTACTGAGGGTACTGTCGATAGAAAGAGGTTATGTCCGCGCATCGGTAACTCCAGAAGCTTAAAAAATTGTCTACTCGACGCTACCGTACGCGTCCTGCCGGCCGAAAACAACAGCAGTTGAAGGGGGACTGCTGCGGCCATTCGTGAGGCGTGAGCGGTGTTCTGTCTGAGCTAATCGGAACGTTATTCGGTGAAATTTTCCTTCCCGTGACTGCCGCGACAATTATAATAGGCCGCCAGTACGCCTACCAGGAACAGGTGTTGACCGAAAAGGAGTTTACAAGATGGAATTGATGCGCATTGTGAGACGTATTGGCATGCCTGCGGTTTTAACAGTCTGCGGACTTGTACTTGGCTGCAGTGGTGCAAGCAATGATGCCTTTCCGCAGATTGCCAGCCCGCCGCCCTTTGACTATGCCGATGGCGCGGAGCTCAGGTCCGGTATGCATCAACTCGCCTTCGAGTTGCAGCAGCTGGATATGGTTTTGGGAATGGGTGACGAGGCCGGCATGGAGACCCGGGACCAGATAGTCTCGAGCCTCGACGATATCGAGCGCATCGGCAATGACCTGCAGCGCGATGTTATCGGCAGCTCGCACACTTTCCTGCAGCTCGATTTGCAGAACTTCCTGAACACGGTTAACCAGGCGCGAATGGCCGCGGAGCGCACGCCGCCCCGTTATTACATGGCCGGCCGCGTATCGGGGGCCTGCGTCAACTGTCACCAAATCAATCGCTAGGCATGCCTGCATTAATCAGAGCATCCCTAGCCTGGTATCGACCTGAACTTCAGGCATGAAAAAGGCCGCATTCCCCGGTAAGGAAAACGGCCTGTTAATGCGCTGAGGTGCTAATGCTACTGCTGTAGCTGCACCAGCTCATTGCGAATTTCATTGAACCGAGCGATCAGATTACCGATATCAGGATCGATCTCCTGCATGGTCACCATCGCGGCCTGGGCGATGTTATTCTGCATCTGCTGGACCTCGGGATCTTGCATCGCCTCCTGCTGCATGGGTGCCAACTCCTGCATGGTAACCTGTAATTCGGCGCGCGCACTCTGAACCGCATCGCCCTGCCCACCCGGGCCGGCCGACTGCAGTTCATCGGCCAATTCATCGCGTCGGTCCATAAGCTCCTCCGCTGCCGGGTCGATGTCTAGCATCTTTGCATCCACCATGGCGATAAACTCGTCACGCTGCTCAGCCAGCTCGGCATCCTGGGCGAAAGCCTGCTGTTGAAGCTGTTGAATCTGTTGGCTGGTTTGCACCATCTCCATATAGAGTTGTTGCTGTTCAGGGCTGGGCTGTTGGGCCTGTGCCTGTGCTTGTGCCGTAGAGTACACGCCCAGGCTGAGAATGAGGGCTGAGAAGAGTTTGACTGACTTGGACATTATTCCTCCTGTCTCTGAGATAGAAAAAGTGGCGACAGATGACCAGGAAAACCTGGCACTTATTTGAGCGCCAGGTCATTGAGCTGTTTAGGTATCAGCGTCGAATGACGCCGAAGGTCGATCGGAGACAACTCTGCCGAAGGTCGATCGGAGACAACTCTGTAGTCTCTTTACAAGCTAACTCGAGTTTGACGAGCGAATGCTGCGTGTAATCGCTGCAGGAGACTGATGAGCTTAGCCGTTTACTGACTCCGGCATGGCGTCTGATTTCAGCAATCGAGGAGGCAATTTCTGCCAACGAAAACTACTGGTATCTGTAGAATACAAACAAGCAGCGACCTTAACATTTCGCTGGCGGCGAATCCAATCGCCAAGGTGGCAATAGCGCAGCAGGACAAGAATGCCTGATCAAAGGGCCTCAATAATCCTTCCCGACACTGGCGAGAAAGCTGTCGAGTGCATTGGCAAATCTTCGTTTCTCCGGTTCTCCCAATGGGGGCGGGCCGCCGGTGTGTGCCCCGCTGCTTCGCATTGTGTCCAGGAAGTCCCGCATGTTGAGCTTCGCCTTGATTGTGCTGGTCGAATATTTCTCGCCGCGGGGACTCAGAGCCTGGGCACCCTTCGTCAACACCTCATCAGCCAAGGGAATGTCGGCAGTGATAACCAAATCTCCGGGGAGCGCGCGACTGACGATTTCATTGTCGGCGATGTCAAACCCGGATTTGACCTGCAGCATCTGTATATTTTCAAATGGCGGTGTCTGTAGCGACCGATTGGCGACCAGTATTAGTGTGACGCCGGTGCGCTCGGCAGCACGGAAGAGGATGGTTTTTATCGTATTGGGGCAAGCATCGGCGTCCACCCAGATTGTCGGGGCCGGGCCGGAATTTTCCGTCGAATCAATCATGGTGCCTGATCGGCTAAGGGCTATGAGCTGTGCGAGAGAGGTAGTTTAGCGCTGATGCGGGCCTGCCGCCATGGGACTTTGTAGGCGGATCGAGAGGTTGTGATCGGGGGCGGCTGTAAGCTGTCGTTCAGTTACCAAAGGCCATAGTATCGTGAGATTATGGTTTCCTGCGAACAACCAAACGACACAAAAATCGACAAAAAGGAGTTACGCGAACGTGTTATACGCCATCACGACGATTAGAAATCTTGTCTACCTGACTCTTTTGCTTTCCAGTCCCCTGGTCAGTCTGCCAGTCATTGCCCAGAACAACTTCGATCTGGCCGTTCTCAATCCTGGTGAGATTATGGTCAATTTAAGCGTCCGTGAGCAGACACAGGTCGAGCAGGATACCCTCAATGCCTTTCTCTACTTCGCCATTCAGGGACGCGATCGGGTCGCTATCCAGGATGAGGTCAATCGCATCATGACCACGGCTTTGGAGCTGCTCGCCGACAGTGAAATTGATTACAGCACACAGCAGTACCGGGTCTTTCAGGTTGCACCCAGTCGTCCGACTCGAGGCGACGACGAAAACCTGCTTTGGCGGGCCCAGCAGGGTGTGCGCCTCAGCAGTCAGGACAGCGGCGCGGTTTTGAATCTTGTAGCCGAGCTTCAGGAGATGGGTCTGACCATGAACGGCCTCAACTATTCTCTGTCAGATCTGCGCCAGGAAGAGGTCGCCGATACGCTGATGGAGTCAGCCCTGGACAGGCTTCGTGAACGCAGCCAGGCCGCCGCCGCGGCCTTGGGCAAGAGTGATTTCGAGCTCCTCGAAATCACCATGGACGGCGGCAATAACAGTGGCTTCATGCGCAGCACCTCGATGTCTTTGAGCGCCGAGGCCATGGACGTGGCGACCCCTGTGGCGGAGCCGGGACAGAGTACCGTAGCGTTTAACGTGTCCGCTCGCGTGATCCTGGTACCCTGAGCCATTCAGGGCCGGAGGGGTCAACTATTACTTTTTCAGAGTATCCCTAGTTAAGTGGCCACGAAGTTCGGTGCGGCGCACTGAAATGCCTTGTTTCATGTCTTACTCCATTAGAAAGCGCTCAAAACACTAGCACTTAGCCTGTGTACGTGTTTCCGTGGAATAATCTGTGGAACAGCAATGAGAGCATCCCGACCTGTTACTAGGTGGAGTTCCGCTCAGTGCTAAAATTTTTTTGGCGGCTATTAGCCACGGCAATGTTATGAAATAGATCAATTGCACGATGCCAAATTGCAGCCATAATAGGGTCGTGAAGCAGTTCTATTTATCAGGGATTCAACACATGTGCTCATTTTCTCTCCGATCAGCCAGGCGTTCACTGGCGCTCATTTTTCTTGGTTTGGCGTTCGTTGCTTGTAGCGGCGGAACGACGACAGGAGATTTTCCACAGGTCGCGAATCCACCGCCATTCGACTATGTTAACGGGCAGGAATTGCGTTCGCGTATGCACGAGTTTGCTTTCGAATTACAGCAACTCGACCTGGCTCTACTGAACACTGGGGAGTACTCACCGGAACTGCAGTCCCGTGTCCTGAATCGGCTGGGCAATATTGAGGAGATCGCTGAAGGGCTACTGGAGGGCGATCTGGCCACCAACCACACCTTTCTGTCGCTGGATATGGAGCTATTTCTACGCACTGTGGAACGGGCCGAAGCCGGTATGCGGCGCATGCCGCCACAGTATTATCTGGCGGGGCGCGTGTCTGGCGCCTGTCTTAATTGCCATCAGATTGCCCAAGGCACCAGCCGGCGCCTGAACTAAAATCTTGTACAATAGAATCTTGAACTAGTGAGTGGTGCCAGGGACAACAAAGATAAGTCTGTACGGGGGTCCGTAAGCTCCTGAAGCAAGGCTATGCCCGGCAGGCAGTCAGAATTCCAGTCTGCTGCCCTTGCTGGGTATGACGCATTCAACGCCATGATCCTTCTGCAGTTTGCTGGCAATCGTCTGCAGAGCCAGAGCTTCGCCGTGGACCAGGGCGATAAGGGGGGCGGGCTCGAAACCAGTGGCCCAGTCGATGAGTTGGGATTGACCGGCATGAGCGGAGAAGCCGCCGAGGGTGGCGATTTCGGCTTTAACTGCGAACTCATCGCCGAACATTCGTATTCTGCGCTTGCCGTCGACAAGCAGGCGCCCGAGGCTGCCCTCGGCCTGGAAGCCGATGAAGAGAATAGTATTGCGTGAGTCCCAGATGCGATGTTTAAAGTGGTGGCGGATACGGCCGCCGGTGCACATGCCGCTGCCGGCGATGATGATGGCGCCGCGCTCGACATCGTTGATGGCCATAGACTCTTCGGCGCTTTGACTGATGTGAAGGGTGGGAAGGAATTTGGTCAGGGATTCCCGGCCGTGCTCTGTCAGTTCAAGTACGTCATTGTGGTCCATGATCTCAAGCCAATGGTCATAAACCCGGGTTACTTCGGTGGCCATTGGGCTGTCCAGAAAGACGGTCCAGCCATCGAGTTTTCCGGTGTGATAGAGGCAACCCAGGTGATACAGAATCTCCTGGGCGCGGCCGACGGCGAATGAGGGTATCATTACATTGCCGCCGCGTTCCGCCGAGCGTTCTATTATCTCTTCGAGTTCGCTCAGCGTGTTGCCCATGTCGCGATGATCGCGATTGCCGTAAGTGCCTTCCATCATGACCAGGTCAGCCTGGCGAGGCTGGTAGGGATCGTTCATCAACACTGAATCCGGATTGCCCAGGTCTCCCGAAAACACCAGCGATTTCGCGTTGCCGTTTTCATTGATGTGCAGTTCGACGATGGCCGAACCCAGGATGTGCCCGGCGTCGTGAAAGCACAGAATTGCCCCGTCAGCAATGCTCGTCTCGGTCTCGTAGGGGACAGCCTCGCAGGACTTAAGCACTGCTTCTACATCTTCGTGGGTATAGTCCGGCGCCGTAGGTTTTCGGCCCTTGCGTTTTCGCTTTCTGTTTTCGAATTCCAAGTCGCGCTCGTAAAGACCCCAGGCGTCTTCCAGCATGATGTACAAGAGTTCGGCGGTTGCCGGTGTGCAGTAAACGGGGCCGGCGAATCCGGCGCGAAACAGCTTGGGCAGCATTCCTGAGTGATCAAGATGGGCGTGGGAGAGAATGACAGCATCGACCGTTCCCGGCTCGAACGAGAAGCTCTTACCACCGACGCGGTCGACCGCGTCCCCGCCCTGATGCATGCCGCAGTCAAGGAGCACCCGGCCGAGACCGGAGGCCTCGACAAGATGACAGGAGCCAGTGACCTCGCGCGCGGCACCGTGAAAGGTCACGCTGGGCAAGGGACGTTTCCTGATCCGTTATTATTCACAACCACTGCTGTCCCACAGTTTTATGCCTCTCAACTAGCGCTAAAAAGCGGCTTCGAACGGTCCGCCCGGCAGTTAGCTGGTGCCGCTGCGGACCACGCCCCTCCAGGGCACTTTCACTGTGAAAAATGCCCTCAAAAACGGTCATGCTTCGTCGTTCAGCGTAGGTGTTTAAATGCATCGGCACTAGCTAACTGCCGACCGCCCTTTACTGTTTGCAAGCGTTAACGTTTACTGGCTTCGCTGTTCCGTTCCGTGTGCCGAACAACAGAGTTTCAGGTCTGAAACTAATAGGAAACATTCGCACTTAGCCTTATCGAGTATTTTCGCCCGGAAATCTGTGGGGCAGCAGTGATTCACAGCGTCAACGTTAACAGAGCGAGTGTTCATGCTCGTGCTGACCCCCGCTTCGACAGCTCCTTTCTCATTCAGGACCGGACTGCGCCGCGTCAGCCCGCTGTTCTTCGGCCCGGGCGCCGCGCAATATGTTGAGCAGGCCGTAATTTCCCTCCTGGCAGGCATACTCGTAGAGCTGGCCGTCCACCTTGGCCATGGGTAGGACGGCGGTGATCTTGTCGGTAAACGTTGCCGGATCTTCCAATGTCCATTCATACTCCAGCGAATCGTAACTGAGACGCGTGAATCGCTCGGTCAAAAATTTCTCCCTACCGGTGCCGATGTTGCGCAGGCTGGCGGTATAGTCGCTGAAGTTCCGTGTTTCCACCACCAGCGTATCGCCTTCCCAGTAACCCCGGGCATCTCCGGTCCACTGTTCGATATGCTGAGGTAGCGGCGGCAGGCTGGTCAGCGGCACTATGCGGGCGTTGTGCAGCATCTCGGACATGATCACGACCTGGTCGCGACCCTGAATTATCTGCAGGTTATTGTTGTAACGGCTGGGTCTGTAAGGCGGCAAACCGTTCAGACCGATTATGCAGCGCTCAGGCAGGCCACGATCTTCCGGTCCGTCCTTGCCGATACCGCCGCTGCCCATGCGCACCGGACGCTGGCCTTCAGCATCAGCAAGAAAGCCGCTGCGCTCTCGGGGAGCGCCCTCGATCACTGACGGAAGCTGGCCGTTTACTGGGTAAACAACCTGGGAGGTACGCTGGGTCTCTGTAATGGGGGCCATTTCATACCAGAAGTGGTCATAGCCATAGACAAAGCGCTCATCCGTGGACGGTGCCCCCCGGTTCGCCATTTCTAAATCCGGCGCCACTTGGGCACCCGCGGCCGCCTCGGTCGCTAGACGCGATCGGATCTGACGGATTTCCTCCTCAGTCAGAAACTCGCGCTCGCCGAATCGCTCGGGCCGCTCGAAGGGAATCTCGGTAGAGAAATTCCAAACTCCCTGGAGATTGGGGTGCCCCCATTGGGTCTCGAGTCTATCCTGGGCGCTTGCTGAAAGCGTCAAGACGGCTGTCGCAAGAGCGAGCGCCCTGGCGCCAAGGTTTAAAATCTGCTTCATGAAAAGTCCCTGTATTGCCTTTGCCAACTACTCTACTCAATTAGATATCCTGCTGCCAGGCCTGTTAGCGCCGACCGGCGCTTACTCGATGTGTTACTTGTCAATGAATCGGGATTCAGCCCGGTCAGGCGCGCCACTGCTTGGTGAATTAGCGTTCGCGATTAGAAGCAGGAAAATCGGCGCCGCCCTGATTCCGCAGAGAATCATTACCATTAGAGAGTGAATCCAAGGCCTCAGCAGCTTACAACGCCCGCAGGTACCCGGTTATCAGCGCCTCCCAGTGCTTCTCATCGAAGTGAACCAGGCCCTTGTGTTCGACATGTTTATTGAGGGACCGCCGTAGTCGGCTCAGGTTGTCCTGCGCCCATTTTCCTGGGGAGCTGCTCAATAAACTGCATTTATCGAAATCGATGAGGTGTATGGAGTCATCCTCGCTCAGGAGGATATTGGTGGCATTCAGATCCTTGTGACAGACCCGATGACGATGGAAGTCGGCGATGATCTCGCCGATTCTCGTCCAGTTTGTTATCGGCAGGGATTCTTTCGCGATTGTAGCTGCCAGCGTCTGCGAATTGTTTATTCGATGCATCATGAGATCGCCGCTGTAGGTCAGCAAACTCCTTACCTGGCAGCGTGCCGCCAGCGGCGAGGGAACAGGTAAACCACGTTCCCGCATTGCCAGCAGCAGGCTGAACTCTCGCCACATGCGGGTGCGCTCTAGACCACAGTAGAAATAGGTCTTGCGGATAAAGCGCCCCGGAAGCCCGCCGCGGAAGTAGGTCTTCAAAACCAGGTCCTGATCACCGAGGCGAAGCGGTACGATGGAATCCTGACGCGAAAGTTGCTGCTCGGCGTCCACGGACTGGGAGACGCTGTTGAACAGAGTCTCTGGCGCGGCTTCAGTAAGATCTTTGTTTACGATATGAAATGTTTTCATAGTCCAGGGCGAGTTTCAGCGCCAATAATCTTCGATCCAGGGTGTCGGACGGATATTCCGGTACCACTTGCCGCCGTCACCGGAAATTGCCTGTCGCGGCGACGGTTCGCCGTGAAAAACTACGATCGCCGCGCCCGTCGGGATTTGTGGCGTTCGCCAATAACTGGGCAGGCCCCAGCCGACACAGTGGTGCTTGAAGCTGACACACCATTGCTCTGGCCAATAGTGGAGCTGGTTTTGCTCATGGAAGTGGTGGGAAAGATATTCTTGTTCGTTACGCAGGCGCCTTCTGATGCCAGGAAAATCTTCGCGGAAGCGCTCATAGAGCTCTGGGCAAACTCCTAGTTCGAAACGCAACACGGAAGTGTTGCCGACGAAGTGATCGCCACGAACGCGGACAGGACGAAAATCCTTGATCATCTGCACTTCGCCAGACTGTTCAAAAAACCTGTCCAGGGCCCCGACGATAACCACATCTAGATCAAGAAACAGCGCCGTGCCCGATAGACCTCCAACTGCAGGCGCCATGAGTCCCACTTTTTTCCAGCCATGCAGATTAATGTCGGGCTCTGCGTCCCAGCCTACATCGGGAAGCGGCAGGGATTCGACGCCATCGACGATGCCGTCAGGATCATCTGTCAGGCAGATAAAGCGGTGCGGCCGCTTGAGATTGCGCTGCACCATGGCATACAGGCGATTGACGTAAGAAGCATCGAATTTTCTACCCCACTTCATGCAGATAACATTGCACGCTGCATTGGCTTCACTCATGAATCGGTTGTCCTTTCCTGCCAGGCGTTGGCCAACCATGGGGCTGGCCCCAGGCGCCGATACCAGTGCCCGCTACGCCCGGCTATGGCATCCGGAATGCTGAGGCTGCCAGCGAAAATAATGATCCTGGCTTGTTCCGGCAACACCGGATCGGCTAAGAATCCTGTGCCAAGGTTTGGCACACAGTGGTACTTGTAACTGACACACCAGGATTTCGGCCAGTAGTCGAGAATGTCCTGGTCATTGATTTCCTCGGTCAGAAATTCCTGTTCTCGAAAGTTGGGCTGGTCTTCAATAACGGCGGCCGGATCGCTGAGATAGTGTTCGAGTATCTGCGGTTGGGTACCGATTTGGAAGCGGAACACGGACGAATTGCCGACCCGCCACAGTCGACGGGCGCGCGCCGGATTAAGCCAGCGAAAGGGTTTGGGCAGGGCCAGATTGTCATCACGAATAATCAGAAACTCGCCAGGATAGCTGAAGAAGTCATCTAATGAGCCAGTGATTACAACATCTAGATCGAGGAACAGGCCGGTGCCCTCGAGATCGAAAAGAGGCGTTTTGAACACGGTCAACTTGCGCCATCTAAGGTCCAGTTCACCTTCCGGAATATCGATTCCGGGCAGGGGAAAGTGCTCGATGCCGGGGTCCAGCCCGTCGGCGCTATCGGTCAGGCAAACGAAACGATGGGGAAGGCTCAAGTGACGCTTGACACCGTTGAAAAGATTGTTGACATAGTCGGGGCCATAAAGGTCTCCCCACTTCATGCAGATCACATTGACGGGAGTAGCATCCGTAGGCGCCTCACTGGCGTCCTTGTCCACTGCTCGACCTTGGCTATCGGGCCTCATCGCCCAACCAGTTTTGTCGAAGCCAGTTGCAATTACCCACTGGGCGATACCAATGTCGACCATGGCCGGCAAGGGCGTCCTGCATAGTGAGCCCGGCAGTGAATATGACGATGCGAGCGCCGGTAGGTAGTTTTGGATCTTTTGTCATGGAGACTAAAGGTGGAGGCAGACAGGCATGCTGGAAACTCACACAGAATTCGGCGGGCCAGAAATTGAGTATACCCATGTGTCTGGCTTTAAGAGTGACGAATTCCTGCTCGCGGCGAAATTTGCTCACAATGGTATCGGTATCTGCCAAATAGTCGTCATAAATGGCTCCGCATTTTCCCAATTCGAAACGAATTATCGACGTGTTGCCCTCGGCGTTAGCCCAGCGGTAGCGGCGCCGGTTGGTCAGAGCGCGGCGCACGTTGCGTAGTCTTTTTGGAAACAGAGTGCGTTCGTGGCAGACGTAAAATTCGCCGGGTAGCTCCAGCATGGGCGCCAGATCGCCGACGACAACGACATCAAGGTCCAGAAAAATCGCCGTGCCGCTCAGTCCGAAGAGATCCTCACGAAACAGGGCTACTTTGCGCCAACGCAGGTCGGGGCTGCCGCCGAGGCCTACATCCGGCAGCGGCAAGGCATCGATTCCCTTATCCAGGTCCTTCTCATTATCGGTAAAGCAGATGAAGCGGAAGGGAATGCTCATAACCCTTTGCAGCTGACGATACAGCCGATTGGCATACTCGGGGCCGTAATAGTCCCCCCATTTCATGGTCAGGATATTCAACATGTGCTACCAGGATAATGTGAGTGCAATTCGATGGACCTGTGAAAAAGGCCAGAGGACTCCGAATGGGGAATTATGCCATATTCCGCTATCGTAGTGTCTTGCTATCAGGATGCGCGCATTGATCTGTCTGAGACTCAAGGATGCTCACCCGATTGGTGAACTGGTGCCGGCCGCCAAGACATTAAAGCTGATGCTGACGCGATCCTGGTCACTTTGATTCACCTCCACACCATGTTCCAGCCAACCCGGAAAGACGTAAATGCGGCCCTCTTCCGGAGGCAATAGGATTTCTCCTGTGGTGAAGTCGGTAAGCTGGGCCACTGGATAGCTCAGCATTCTTGAGGCCACGCGCGGATCGCGAAAATAAATGCTGCCACATTCAGGTGCCTTAAGACTGATGTAGTAAACACCGCTGAAATGACAATTGGCGTGATAATGGAGTTTGTTAGAGGCTCCAGGCGGACTGATGTTCACCCAGGCCTGGTGACGGTACACCAGGTTGGGCTGGAAATGTTGAGATTGACCTATGCGTTGGCAGATTTGAATTATTCTTAAATTGCTAGCCTTGAATGCTTCCAATTGCTGCAAGACATCGGCACTCTGCCAACCGTTACTATTAGACTTGCCAACACCTCTCGGGTCTTGTTCTTGCATCTCGTAAGCAAGTTCCAGTAGCCTCGGATTGAGACTTTCCCTATCATCAAACAGGCCGCTCCAGACCAGGCTGGGAAATAGAGACTGGGTTTTTATTTCCGAGTAGCTTGCCTCCGCATCTTATCGTCAAGTCTATAGACTACAGCAGCAAGTCCACTTTCCGAAGTTTTACAACTTCGGCGATACTGATCCAAAATTATAGGAGAAAACTTTTTGCCTGCAGTGACTGCTGACTACTTACGGGCCGGGGGCCGACGCTTCAAAATCGCAGTGTGTAGCGGAATTTGATGCTGATATCCGTAGACGCGGTCTGAAACGTATTGTCCTGATCCCGGTCCTGTAGACCATAGTTTAAAACGATGAACCCTTCCTGTCCGGCCCTGGGTATCCATTGCAGGCGAGTATTGATGCCGATCTCCTCGGAGATGTTTTCGTACTGCACCAGGGTGATCCAGTAGAGTTCTGGTGTGAAAGCGACCTGGGTGTCGGCGCTTGTCAGTCGAGTGATGAAGCTGCCTTGGGGAAGATCGATGGCATTCCAGTCGTAGCTGAGTGAAGTTCGAAAAAACCTCGATTGGTTCCAGTTGAAGCTGGTTCGTATATTGTCACGCTCGCCGTTGAAAAAGTCGCCGCTGCGGTAGCTGATGCTGCCGGAAAACTCCCTCTGACCGCCGCTGCGTAACTCCACTTCGTTCTCTTCGAACTCATAGTCGCCAGGCTCAATGAAGACCTCGTTGCCAGGCTGACGAAAGATCGGGAAGGCATCAAGTACGACTTCATGGCTGCGGATATGACGCACATTGATACTGTCCCGGGTGCGGGTCTCCAGTTCGAGCAGACGAAAATTCATGACTTCGGTTTGCAGGCCACCTTCGATCAAATTGATTTGCTGCGCGTCGATACCCGCGAAGGCGGTCTGGAACAGTCCGCCGTTGAAAAAGTAGGTGTAGCCCACATCGGCGGTGAGGTCCTCAATCCCGGCGCGATTGACGAAACCCATAGCTGGATTGAAGTTCTCCTCCACTACCTTGTAGCCGAAACGCGTACGCCAGCCGATGCTGGAAGGGTAGGCCAACCCCACACCCCAGGACACGTCATTACCCTCCAGGCCTTCTGTATCTGTCTGTTGAAAAAAGACGTTACCCTGCAGGCGACGACCATTCGCGAGGCGATTATTAATGTATTGAAAGTCGACTCCGGCAACGGAATTATCCAGATTGGAGGCCGGATCGCCACTGGTGTAAATGAAGCCCAGCCGCGAGTCTGCCAGGACGTTGGCGGAAATACGCGTGACCAGAAGATCAGAGGCATCCACCTCTGCCTGCTCCCCCTGGCGAATTGCCAGGGTTCCGATATTGAATCGACCCTGGCGACCGCTGATCCGACCACCCGCGGTGATATCAACCGGTGAACCATCGGCCGCCAGACCTATGGTGCGCGAGAAGTAGGGCCGGGCATTTTCGCGGGCACCACCCGTGGTGGCGCTATTGCCGCGCGCCATGTCGCTAATGCCGCCAAACTGAAACAGCTCGGAGTCATTGTTGAAAAAGTCACGCCGTTCCGGGAAGAAAAGATTGAAACGGCCCAGGTTCACCTGGCGATTGTCCACTTCGACTGCGGAAAAGTCCGTGTTGATGGTCAGCGCAGCGTTCAACGATGGGGTCAACCGGTAAAAGGCGTCCAGAGAGGGTTCGTAATTCACTTCGGTGGACTCAGGGTCGAAGCGGCGCGAACGAATGGCTGCGATGCTGGGCACGATATCCAAGCCGACACCCTGATTCATGCCGTCCATGCCGGTCATTTCGCCCATGATAGTGGGATTGTAGGTCCGGTCTAGCGACACCCAGGCCATCTCCTCATTGCGGCGGCGGATACCGCGGCCGAAATTGAATCCCCAGGTGTCCAGGTTGGGGTCGAAAGGCAGAGATTTGAACGGAATTTCAACCTCGGCTACCCAGCTGTTGCCGTCCACGCTGGTGGCAGTTTCCCAGATAGTATTCCAGTCCAGAGTGAAGCGGGTGGGGGTGACATAGAGTGAATCGTGACGCGCGCCGTTCAGATTGGTCTCGAACCGATAACCGGCCCGGCCCTGGTTGAAGGGATCGAGGATTATTACCAGGCGGTCATCAAAGGGCATGCCCTGGCCGTGGCGAATGGTGGGCGCAGATATTTGCTCCGGTTCACTGTCGTACATGCGTGATCCAACGTAGAGCGCGTCTTCTGTGTAGACCACGTAGAGTTCGGTTGTCTCCGACGGCTGCGCATGGTCGCCCGGTCTATTCTGATGAAAATCGGTGACCTTTTCCGCCTGCTGCCACACTTCGTCGTCGAGCACTCCATCGAGAAGGGGCGGCGACTGTACCCTGACGGCACGCAGGCTCTTCTGCTCTACCGTTGATGTGCGCACTGATTCCTGAGCAAGTACTGCGACTGGACTGCTCAACAAGACCAGACAAAAAAGCGTGTGGGTTGCGAATTTCATAAACTGCAAAGGGTACCCTGACGGACCCGTCTCCTGGTGCCGGAAAAAACAAGCCGCGGATTCTAGCAACTTTCAGATCAGGGGGACACTGGAATCAAGGCTGCCAGGCATAGGTAAACTTGGCAAAAAAACTTCGATTGGTTCTGTAGATCGACTCCTGGGAGTCGTCCTGGAAACCGGCGTCGGAATAGCCGACGAAAAAGCGGGTAGCCGCATTGACCCGGTAGCTGTACAGGAGTTGAGTAGTGAGTTGCTTGCTGCGGCTCTCCACGGGAAACAGGTAGAGACCCTGGTTGCGCTCGCGGTCATCATACTGCAGGGTGTAGCGCAAAAAACTGCGCGCACTGAACTGATAGGTGGTGCGCAGATCGGTGAGATTGGCGGTGAACAAGCGGCCGCCATCAACGTCAAATAGCTGCAGCGTGTGATCCAGATTGAACTGCAGGTGCCGTCCCCATTGGTAGTTTACAAAAGGGGTGTAGCGCGTCGAGTGACCCAGTCGAGTATTGGCGAAATCGACGACGTCTTCCACCCGATAAGTAATACCGGTACGCAAACTGCGGGTTGGGGCAAAGCCCAGGCTTAGATTGGCAAACCACTCGTCGAAGTATTCACCGTTCCAGAAGGTTTCGCTGCCGCCGAACAAGCCATTGAAGTAAGACTGCAGCGGCCCGTTCAAATTGACGAAGACTTCAACTTCTTCTTCCAGTTTCAGGCCAGACTGGTCTGAGGTTGTATCGTAATCCAGGGCCACGCGGCCGCGATTGAAAAAATCCTCGCCGTCTCCCCACCAGGTGTGTCCTACCCGGGAAACGAAATAGGAGTAATCTACGCGATTAATAAACCCCAGGTCGGCGCGAAAGTCACTGCCGACATCGGTATAGGCAGCCCACACATCCCAGTGCCGGGTGTTGCGGCGATACTCAACGAAATTAAACGAGTCGCCAAGGCTGCCCGGCTGGTCGAAGCTCTCCTGAATCAACAGCGGGTAGCGGGTTGAGGAGCGCATGCTCTGTATCGTCACCGTGTCCTGGTTAGTAGGTCGCAGTGTGGCATCGATACTGATGACGGTATTGCTATAGTCGTCACCGCGGCGATCGGTGATTAGCGCGCCGACGGTAGAATTACTGAAGATATCGAGGCGATAGCGGCCGATACTGACGTCACTGGCGGTGTCTGGCAGTGTAGCAATGCTTGATCTCAGACTGCCCGGCATAATAAAACTGGTAACTTCGTCGTTGGCGAGCAACAGGCCATACTGATGGACGCCTGATTTGCCGGTAAGCTTGGCGCCATAATCTGGATCAGCGATATTTCGGGTGTAAACCAGGTTCTGACTGGTATCGAAGTAGTCTGCACCATCCAGAAAGAAAGTTCGCCGCTCCGGAAAAAACAGGTTAAACGTGTTGTTGATGTCCAGCTGCGGATTGTCAGCCTCGACCTGGGAAAAGTCCGGATTGATAGTGGCATTCAGGTAGGTGTCCTGAGTAATACCCCAGCGAATGTCCAGACCTGCCTGTGGATCGGTAGCCTCACTTACCCATTCTCCCAGCGCGGGTTGCCGATTCTCGATGTACGAGGTAGTCAGACTGGGAATGACTTCCAGGTTCATGCTCGGCTCCAGATCAGCGAAGCCTCGGGCCTTGTTCAACTGGCACAGATAGCAGGCGATGTTGCGGTCGACAACGCTGTTGCTGAAGCGGTTTTCCCGGTCCCGGGGGTAATAGCGCACGAGCTGAATGCCCCAGGTTTGCAGACTGCTATTGGGGTTAAAACGCAGCTGCTTCAATGGAATGGCCATCTCCACCGTATAGCCTTCGGCGCTGATTTCACCGGCGCTGTCCCAAATGGCGTTCCAGGCTTCATCGGCGCGTTCGTTAACGTCATCCCAGATATCGTCGGCCTGCACGCCCAGGGGATTGACGTAAAACTCATAGGCTCGGCGCTCGTCGTTAAAAGTGTCAAGGACTATGCCCACCCAGTCATCATCCCAGAGGAGATCGCGATCCCGATAAAAGGCGCGTATCTGTTCCGGCTCTTCGTCGCGCGCGATGAAGGCCACGTAGAGTACTTCACCGTCCTCCAAAAGCAGGGCTTGAGTATCGACTTTAGCAGGGATGTTTTCACCGGGCTCGGTCTCAATGTTGATCGCGACTCGAGTTGCAGTTTCCCACTCGGCGTCGTCCAGTCGGCCGTCGATGACCGGGGCGGAATCAACGCGTGGGATGTCGTAACTAGGTCGGGTTTGTGCCTGCAGATCGCTGGCGGGATAGAGCGACAGCAGGCAGACCAGAATCCCGGTCAGGCCTGGCCCGATGGTGAGGCGTAACACACTACAGGAAGAGTAGAGAAGATCGAAAAAACAGGGCACGTTGTACAACTGGGCGAATTACGCTGGCGGAAGCAGCGAAGCATCGCTGCTTTTATGGTTATATGCAAGTTCGGGAAGTTGACGGCAGCACCACAGGGCTATCCTGACGTTAGCCTTAATTCTCCTCAAAAATCTGCCGAATCCTGCCGCAGCGGTGAGCAAGTAGACCAGAGTTCGTTCATGCAACGCCATAGAATGTATCTTGCTAATCTGCAGTATCGGTATGTCAGTAAATGCGGGCGACTCCCGGGGGCGCAAAATTTAATTTCTCGTATCTTTTCTGCGCTGTGACCAGTGACATAAACGTCCGATCAAAAATTCTGGCGCTGCTTTGATCGGACTGACGCGTTAAAGATTTATAAAGAGTCATTGCTGTCCCACAAGTTCTGGCCCTTTTACTCGCACTGATAAGCGGCTCCGAGCGGTCCGGCCGGCAGGTAGCTCGCGCCGCTGCGGTCCACGCCCCTCCGGGGTGCCTTCACTTTGAAAAATGCCCTAAAAAACGGCCATTTTCCGTCGTTCAGCGTTGGTCCTTTATTGCATCGGCACAAGCTACCTGCCAGCCGTCCCTTGTTTAGTGTATGAGTAAATATTCACTGGCCTAACACCTCGCCCATGCAACTGTTTCCGTTGAAGAGTATGTGGGACAGTAATGATTCACAGTATTTTTGATCCGCCGCTCAGTCGATACGCAGGAAACGTTGTACTCGTCGCCCTTCCTGTTCCGCAACATAAATATTGCCCTGGCTGTCCACGGCGATGCCGTGGGGCAACTCAAACTGTCCCGGATAGCGCCCGGGGCCGAAACCGACGCGACCCTGAACGGCGCCGCTGCGACGATCCAGTATTTCTACGGCAACGCTGTTCTGATTGATAACGTAAAGATAGCGCTGTTCCGGATCGTTGGAGAAATCGAGGACAACGGCTGTACCGCGCCCACCGCTGCTGCGACCAGCCGGTGACGTTTGTGGTTCGAATTTCACGGGGATTTGCTGCAGAAGCTCGCCCTGTCTGTTGAAGACCTGAATGCGATCGGCGCGCCGGTCACACACATAGACCAGGCCGTCATCGGCAAGGCGCAGACAGTGTGGCAGCTCGATGACTCCGGTCTCCTCCTCGCTGCGCACGAGGCGCCACTGGCGCAGAAACTCCCCGCTGGGGCTGAGCACGGCAATACGACTATTGCCACCGGGTAACTCGCCGTCGGCGACGTAAATCTCGCCGCTATCAGAGTCTACATCGATTGCTGCAGGGAGAAAGAACCGCGGATTGTCGGAGTTGAGAGGCCTGCCCCGGCGGGTGCCGTCGTCTGAGTCATAGGCGCCAGGCTCGCCTATCTGCATGAGCAGTTCGCTGCCGTCACGAGCCCATTTCTGCACGTAGCCGGTGGCGGCTGCGACCAGCCAGAGGCTTTCTTTATCGGCATAACAGTCGTGTAGCCGGCCACCGATGAGCTCTGGATCGCCCCAGCCTCTCACCACTTCTCCGTCCGCGTTGAGTTCGATGATCGGCGGCGCCAGACGGGCTGCATCCAGGTCTTCTGCAACGACGTTCTGTCGGTTCAGCAGAAAGACGTGGTCATCGGGGCTTATGCAGAGACCGCCGAGGCCGCCGGTCAACCAGCGTTCTCCTAGCGGCAATTGCGGCCAGTCGCGGTCCAGCTCGAAGCGCGGTGTCTGCGCCGTGCCCGTCAGGCAGACGCCGGCCAGGATAATCAGTGCTATGATTCTGGAAATTTTCAATCGAGCGATCTGAAATTCATAGTTAGGGTTGCGGGTACCATTCGGCCTGCCTGAATTCGATGCCTGTGCCCTCGAGTGCCCGGGCGAAACGAAGCAGGCTCTGGGCCACATCAATGCCGCCCGGCAGCGGGGGTGCTTCGTAATCCGGGTCGTTGAGCCGGCGCGCATAGCTCTGGTCGAAATGATAGATATACACGATCTCTGGCCCGAGTAGTCTGGCGCATTCGGCGGCAGCTTCCGGCGTCATCCGCATCGGGGGAATATTCATGGGCAGGAACGCCACGTCGACAGGGGCAAGTGCCTTTACTTCATCGACGCACTCGGTGACACCGGCAAACAACAGCCTTCTGTCTCCGAGACTGACGACGTAGCCCAGGGCGTCACCGCGTGGATGCTCCGGCGCTCCGGGGATGATGTCATAGGCTGCCACTGCCTCGATGTGCACTCCGGCTACGCTCAACTGTTCGCCTATGCGCATGGTGGTGACGTCGGCAATGAGGTCGCGGCTGTTGTCAGGGGCGATGACTCGGGTGCCTGGGCGCCGCAGGGCGGCGATAGCCCCCGGGTCGAGATGATGGCCCGGATTGTCGGTAATCAGAATCAGGTCGGCGCCATTGTAGCGTTCGAGGCCGGCAGCACCCCAGGGGTCAATCTGAATCACCAGTTCCCCGTACGCTACCTGCACACTGGCATGAATCTGGGGCGTTATAGTAATGTCGCCGCTGTCGGTTGCCAGTGTGTCTGCGAGCACGACGACCGGACACAGCAGGAAGCTGTAACAGAGTCTGCGCATCCCTAATTCATCAACTTGAAGACATAAAGGGCGTTGTGGTCATCGGGGCTGACCAGCTCCGGTGCCAGGAAACTGCCTATGCGCCAGGGGCTGCCGCCTTCCCGGCCGGCAGTTATGGCGATGTACTGCTCGCCGTCAATGGCGAAGCTGACGGGAAAGCCCTGGGCCGAGGTAGCCAGACGGGTCCGCCAGAGCGACTCGCCGTTGCGCACGTCGATGGCATGTACGTAACGATCGAAATCGCCGACAAAAACCAGGCCCCCGGCGGTGGTCAGGGCAGCGGTCAGAAACGGGGCGCGCTGCTCGATACTCCAGCGCTCGTCCAGGGACACCGTGTCGTAAGCCGCCAATTTGCCAAATTTCCCGTCTGTGCCGGGCATCTCCATCCAGCGCCGATCCGCCTGATTGCCACCAGAGCCGATTTCGAAGCTAACCTCTCGCGGTGACATCTCCATGCAGGACTGGCTGAGCGGAATCACCAGTTGCTGGCTCGGCGGGTGATAACTCGAGGACTGCCAGTTATGGCCCCCGGCCGTGGACGGGCAGACCGACAGCCATTCGCCTATACGCATGTTGCGAATGTCTTCCCGGTAGCGAACTTGACCAGTCTCGAGATTAACCTCGGAAAAAACATTCTGCAGCACGGTTTCCTGGAGGCCACGGAACTCACCGTTGCTGCGGTCCAGTTTCCACAAGATGCCGCTCTTGCCGATTGTGAACAGGAAGGGCTCACCGAGCACATCCACCAGCACCTGCTCGAAGGCTTCATCCATGTCCAGTGATTCCCCCGGTACATGCTGGCGATGCCAGACTATGCTGCCGTCAGCGGGATCAATCGCTAGCGTCGAATTGGAATACAGCGCCGCATCTTCCGTGGTCAGCCCGCGACTGGCCGCCATCCAGGGCTTGGCCTGGGCGACACCAAAGAAGACCAGATTCAGCTCCGGGTCCCAGCTCCCGGTCATCCAGACTTCGCCACCGCCGCGGAACGCCAGCGGCAGGTCGCCCCAGGTGTCACCGCCGGGCTCACCGGGGCGGGCGATGGTATAGGTACGCCACAATTCCTCGCCGCTGCGCGCGTTGTGGCCGGTAATGAAGCAGGATTGTTCATAGAAGCGAGAGCAGCCGGCTATACCGTTGATTACCACGCCGTCGGCTACGATCGGGCCGCTGGTGTTGGAATAGCCCAGCTCCTCATCGGCGATTTCCCTGTCCCAGCGAACTGCGCCAGTGCGGGCGTCCAGGGCGATCAGGTGCGCGTCGGTGCTGGCTACGTAGATCATGTCTTCCCACATCGCCAGGGTTCGCAGCAGTCCTCCGCGTCGGCCACCCTCCGGAAACTGACGTTCGTACTCCCACAACAAGGTACCGGTTGCCCCATCCAGAGCCTGGACCACATTGCCGAAATTGGGGATGTAGATGATGCCATCGCGGACCAGGGGAGCCGGCTGACTGCGACCGGGCTTCATACCCCAGATCCAGGCCAGGCTGAGCCGATTGACGTTCCCGGTATTGATCTGATCCAGAGCTGAATAGCCCTGGCTTTGAGGTGATCCGCGCCAGTAGGTCCAGTCCTGGGCCGCCGGATTGGCCAATTCCTCGCTGCTGACATTGCTAAATCGGGTCGCGTCATGGAAGTTGCGCGTCCGCGCTCGCTCACTCTGATAAACGGTGGCGATTTCCGGGACCGCATCACGGGTGTGAGGGGAGGGAATGGTTCCGGCCCGTCCCGGCACCGGCGGGCGCTGTTCGGCAACTGTGGTGCCGGGCTGAGCTGCGCCGAGGAATACGACCGAATTTTGATCGAAGGGTTGTATCGGCTCGCCGCCATCGACTCCGTTCTGCTGCAGCAGATAGGCAATCACCTCCAGGTATTCGCCGTCTTCGAGGCTACCGGGTGCTTGTGGCGGCATGGTGCGGCGGAGAAGATCGAGCAGTGCCTGGACCCCACGATTCTCCCAGTTATTGCGGAAATTGCTGTCCGCCAGGGCGATGGCTTCGAAAGAGCCCTGAAGATTATCGAGGTGGCAAAGTGCACAGTTTTCACCGTAAAGGCGGGCCCCACTCTCGGCTTCGGCTGCACTAAAGGAAGCCTGCTGCAGGGATTGAGCCTGTATGGTTGCAGTTACCAGCAGGTTTAAACCAAGAATTAATGCTGACCGATACATGCTGACTCCCGTCTTTGCTATTGCTTCAGCTGCAGGGTTTCCTGCCGCGCCCGTCTTTCCGCTGCCGCTACTTCGAATTGTTCCTGGTCTAGATAGGTGATGCCCACCCAGGCGTGGCTCATCTCGTCGACGCCGCGGCGACCGAAGACTACCCATTGTTCCGGGTCGGGGTTGATTGGGTTGTTGGCGGTGTTATCAAACACTGAGGTGAACTGCAGTACGGTGCCGGCCGGCAGCAGTGGTTTGGCATCGTCTGCATAGAGATAGGAAATCTGCCAGTTATGATTGTACTTATTGACCTGGCTCAGAACCTCTTTGCGACCGTCCGGCAGGATGGCTTCCATGGTCATGACTTTTCCCCGCATATGCAGATGCGGGCGGAAGCTGTGAATCACTGCCGGGGAATCCAGTACATGAGTACCCTGCAGCACCTGGTAACCATGGGGTGGGATGACGATGTCCTGACCGCGCGCCATGCCGTCGAGCCCATCCACCCGGAACATGGCTTCGCCAACTGTTTCCAGCTCCGGCTGCTGGTCTTGTGGGTAAAACCACAGCCCCACTTCCACCACATCGTCGGAACCCTCAGCGCCTACCGGGAAATAGTGCAGATTCCAGGCGATGCGGCCATTGACTGGCACCCGCATACCGGTGCCTTCCGGATAGATCTCCCAGGCTTTGCCGACTCCGTAACGCGCCAGCGGCACGGAACCACTCTCGCCTTCGGGAATCAGTACGGCATGCCCATGATGGACAACCTTTTTTCCCAGCGGGTATGAGGGCTTGAACTCCGCTGCCCGTAACCAGCGCTCTTTCTCGAGGCCGGAGAATTCCACGTCCGGAGTCCACCACTGATCCTGGCCGTTGGCGATGACGTCATAGGGCGCTGATCTGATGATCAGATCCGGCGGACCGAGCTGATCCGCCAACTGCCAGTCTGCCCCTGAGGGCAATTGCACAGGTGCCGGCAGGTCTGCCGGATCACCTTCCGGCGCCCCGGCATCCACCCAGCGGGCAATGGTCTGTATCTGCTCGTCGCTCAGGGAGGCGTCGTTCTTGAACTGCTGGATGCCAACGGTAGGGTCAAGATGCCAGGGTGGCATGATGCGCTTAACGGTCCGGTCCTTGATCAGAGTGGCGAAGGGACGTACCTGCTCGTAGGTGAGCAAGGGCATCGGGCCAATGCCTTCCGGGTTATGACAGGTCGCACACTTCTTTTGAAGAATGGGAGCTATCTCTTTCGAGTAAGTCGGCGATTCCTGGGCCAGGATTGAGCTGCCGGTCACCAGGCCGACCGCGGCAATCATTATTGATAAGAGCAGTGAGGTCTTCATGGTTATTGGCTCCTTAAATGTTCCAGTCGTTCTCATTCGCTGACGCGAACGCGATAGTAGGCATTGCTGTGACAGCAATAGAATTCGAAAGCGGCTATGTCGTCTATGCTTTGCAAACGGACGACGTAGTCACCCGGGGTTGAGAATCGCAGCTCGGTCTCAGTCCGGGTTCGCGAGTCGATGCTGTATTCCCGGTCGCTGAAGCTAACCGGTCCGGGGCCGCTGTGATGTGCCCAGCCGATCCAGACTTCCTCGTCGGGGTGGTCGATCCGCGCCGACAGGGCCAGCGCTTCACCCACCCGGGTCTGCATGATTTGCGGATAAATGAGACCGGTGCGCCCCTGGGTCGGGGGTGTATCAGCGCTCAATTGGATCACCGGGGCCACGTCACCGCGGCCATCAGATGCCGGCTCGTCCATCACGTAGGGGGCAATGACCTTGCCGGGAACCGATAGAGACTGGCCATTGCTGGCCAGGTGCCAGGTAATGCGATGGTCGATTCCGAAGGCTTCCGGCACAGTGATGGTAAAGGCACAGAATACATGCCGGTAGGCAGGCGGCAGGGGATCGAAATGGGTGGGCAGCAGAACAGCATCGAGGTCCAGGTCGGGATAGTCGGTTTCCAGGTAATTGGTGTCGCCCGCCGGCAGATCCAGAGCCTGGTCAGTGTTCATATTGAAATAGCCGAAACAGATGGTTTTGCTGCCGTCGGCATTGGGATACCAGCCGTCGAAAAGTGGAATGACCGGTTGGCCATGGGAGCGAATGACCTCCGCTGACCAGATCTGGTTGGAGGTTTGAATCTGCTGCGCCTGAACGGGAAGGATCAGCAGGGCCAGGGCCATGAGGGGCCACGCCTTAAATCTTCTGTGCATTGACTTTTGGCTCTTGTGTAAGCTCTTTTGTTGCGATACTACTGCAATTTTCCGGGCCTGTCTCCTGAGCTGCCCTCAGCGGACGCGGCAGGACTGGACATAGCCTGGGCTAGACTGCGCTGGCGCCCGAGCTCATGAAGCCCGAACTAACAAAAGGATGCTCTGCCTTACTCAGAGCATCCCAAAGCAGGTAACGATTATGCGAGCTCTTTACCGATATCCATGCTGTCTTGCTCTGCTGGCAGGTCTGTTGTGTGTGCAGCCGGTAGCGGCCCAGCAGGGCGCAACCGGCGGCGAATGGCCCACCTACGGAGGCGATCTTGGGCACAGCCGCTATTCCGGGCTCAATCAGATCGATGCCGCCAACTTTAATGATCTGGAGCTGGCCTGGCGCTTTCGTACCGATAACCTGGGCCCGGAACCGGAATACCGCTACCAGTCCACACCGCTGATGGTGGACGGCAGGCTCTACAGCACCGGAGGTTCCCGTCGGGCTGTCTTCTCTCTAGACGCCGCCACTGGTGAATTACTCTGGGTCTTCAGCCTCAATGAGGGTGAGCGGGCTGAGAATGCACCGCGCCGGCTGTCCGGCCGGGGCCTGGCCTTCTGGAAAGACGGTGGCCAGGCGCGGGTGATTTATGTCACTCCCGGCTACCGCATGATCGCCCTGGATGCGGCCACGGGTAGACCCGACCCACAGTTTGGAGACAACGGTATTGTCGACCTGAAACAGCAGCTCGATCAGGACATCGATCCGTTGACTGCAGACATCGGCCTGCATGCCACACCCGTGGTGGCCAAAGATGTAGTAATAGTCGGCGCCGCCCATCGTACCGGTGGCAACGCCCGCAGTCGCAACAACGTCAAAGGCTTTGTGCGCGGCTTCGACGTCCGCAGCGGCGAACGCCTGTGGATATTTCACACCGTGCCCCGTCCCGGTGAATATGGTTACGAATCCTGGGAAGACGGCTCCGCCTCTTATACCGGGAATACTGGAGTCTGGGCGCAGATTTCCGTTGATCCGGAACTGGAAACGGTCTATCTGCCGGTGGAGGCGGCCACTGGAGACTACTATGGCGCCTATCGACCGGGAGACAATCTGTTCGCCGAGACATTACTCGCGGTGGACCTGCACAGCGGCGAGCGCAAGTGGCATTACCAGCTTGTACACCACGGCATCTGGGACCAGGACATACCCTGCGCACCGATACTGGCGGATGTCATGATCGATGGGCAAATGCGTAAAATCGTGGCGCAGCCTACCAAGCAGGCTTTCCTCTATGTCTTCGACCGAGTCACCGGCGAACCAATCTGGCCTATTGTGGAACGACCAGTTCCTGCCGGCAATGTGCCTGGAGAACAGTACTCCCCAACGCAACCCATTCCGACCAGGCCCCCGGCCTATGACCGTCAGGGTGTGAGTGAAGCCGACCTGATCGACTTCACGCCGCAGCTGCGAGCCGAAGCCCTGGAGCTCGTGAGCTGGTATCAAATGGGGCCCCTGTTTACGCCACCAGTTCTAAGCGACATCGATGGTCCCCTGGGCACCCTGATGGCACCTGGCACTGGCGGCGGCACCAATTGGCCCGGCGGTTCACTGGACCCCGAGACCGGCATACTCTACGTCTCCTCGAATAGCTCGGTTGCTGCCATCGGCCTGGTACCACCCTACCCGGGGCAGTCTGACATGGCCTACATTCAGGGCAGTGCGCTGAGCGGACCGCGCATTTCTGGGGGCGCAGGTTCGGCGGCGGGTGGTGGTCGCAGTGAATTCACTGCCAGCCAGCGCCAGCAGCCCCAATCCAGTCGCGGCACGCCGCCACGGGGATTGCTGGTCGATCGCTTGCCCCTGCTAAAACCGCCCTACGGCATAATCTCCGCGATCGACCTGAAGACCGGCGCCATACTGTGGCAGGTTCCCCATGGCCAAACCCCAGACCGGGTTGCCGACCACCCGGCGCTGGCTGGTTTGGATATTGCTCGTACAGGGCAGGGGGCATCAGTCGGCACCCTGGTGACCAGCACCCTTCTGATAGCCGGCGAGGCGCAGATGACCAGCGACAGAGAAGGTAGACGTCGGGCTAAGTTGAGAGCCTATGACAAAGCCAATGGCAAGGAAGTCGGAGCGCTTACCTTGCCGGCGCCACAGACCGGGTCACCCATGACTTATCGGGTAGACGGGCAGCAGTACCTGGTACTGGCTGTCAGCAGCAGCGGTCACCCCGGTGAATTGCTGGCATTCCGACTGCCCTGAGCAAGCCGGCAAGAGGCGCGGCAAGCGATTCGCTATGAAAGGCCAAAAGGCAAGGGTTCGAGGTGAATGTGCGGCAAGATGAGTGATGTCTGTAGAGTCTGTCCTACTTGGCATCAGCAGCGAGAGCCGCACTCTCGAACTATAAGGCAGTGCCTTGCGGTTATCCTGTTATCGGTGTTTCTGCTCTTGTCCTGTAGCAGCCTACCGATGATCCGTGTCGAGTCGAGTAATCAGAATA
>JGI12109J20283_10801085_pt1 | contig 43447 bp, 33 predicted proteins | sample ElkSlonscriptome_12_FD_20283 | JGI IMG/M metagenome (IMG submission 20283)
GCTGCGGCAGGCCGAAGCGGTCCACGTCGGCGGCGTTCGGTCCCTGCCACGTGAACGACAGGTCGGGGAACAGGGTCTCCGGAATGCCGGCCAGGCGCAGTTGCTCCGCCTGACGCTCGATGGAGTGCAGGCGCGTGCGGTGCGGCGTGTCGTGGCGGAAGGCACAGCCCCGGGCGATGCCGCTCCACGGTGGCGCCTGGCCCATCAGGCGCAGGGCCTGGAAGTATCCGGACGAGCGGTCCGATGTCTGCAGGTCATACACCCGGTCGAACCGCGCCGCCGCCAGCCAGCGGATCAGGCCGACATAGGCGCCGGGCCGCCGCGGGCCGGCCTTCGGGTCCAGGTGGATGGCGTCGAACAGGCCGCTCGCCTCCAGCAGCGGCGCGAACGGGCGCGTCGTCAGCAGGGTCAGGTGGGCGTCCGCGTGGTGCCGGCGGAGGGTGGCCATCGGCCCCAGCGCCAGGACGACGTCGCCCAGGGCGGACAGCTTGATGACCAGAATGCGCGGGCGGCGGGAGGGGTCGGGCATGGTGTCGGTGACGGTCTACGCGGGTGGTCCGTGCCATCGAATCTCGGCCGGCGGTGCCTCGTCGTACAGGACATCGCGGTACACCGCCAGGGTGCGGCGGACCATGACGTCTTTCGCGAACTCCCGGCGGGTCAGCATCATGCCGCGCCAGGCCATGGCGTCATAGGCGGCCTCGTCCAGGTCCAGGGCCACGGCCAGATGATCGGCCAGGCTGGCGCCGTCGCCGGGCGTGAACAACCAGCCCGATCCGCCGGCCTCGACGATCTCCGGCGCCGCCCCGTGGTGGGGCGCCACGACCACCCGGCCCATGGCCTGCGCCTCGGCCGGCACGCGGCCGAACGCCTCCGGCTCCAGCGAGGCCGACACCACAACGCTGGCCAGGCGATAGGCCGCCGGCATGTCGTCGCAGTGATCGACGATGTGAACCTGCCCGCCCAGGCCGTGCGCGGCGACGAGCGCGTCCAGCTCGTGGCGATACTCCCTCCGGCCCTGGTCGGACCCGACGATCACGCACCGCACCGTGGGCCGGTTCAGACGCGCCATGGCCTCGATCAACAGGGCCTGCCCCTTCCAGCGGGTCAGCCGCCCGGGCAGCAGCACCACCGGCGCGTCGTCCGGCAGCCGCCACCGGGTGGCCAGTCGGGCAATGCGGGCGCGGGTCACGGCCTCCGGCGTGAAGCGGGCCAGATCGACGCCGCGTGGAATGACGCGGATGCGCTCCGGCGGCGTATGGTAATGCTCGTGCATGTGCCCGGCGATGAAGCGGGAAATGGCGATCACCCGCGCGCCCAGCGTCATGACGCGGTTGTACGGAATCTTCAGGCCCAGCGGCCCGTGCGTGTAGGTGCCGTGAAAGGTGGTGACCAGCGGCACACCGGTGGCCCGCGCGGCCAGCCACGCGCTCCAGGCCGGGGCGCGGCTGCGGGCGTGGATCAGCGAAACCCCGTGCTCGGTCACGAGGCGAGCCAGCCGAGCGGCGTTGCGCCGCATCGCCAGAGGGTTCTTGGTTGCCAATGGCAGGGTAACATGGGTGCCGCCGGCCCGCTCGATCTCGCGCGCCATGCGGCCGCCGGACGAGGCCACCAACGAGCCCCAGCCGGCCGCCGCCAGCCCCTCGGCCACGTCCACCGTGCCGCGCTCGACCCCGCCGGTCTCCAGCGCCGGCAGCACCTGCAGCACGACCGGTGCGCCGTCCGTTTCCCTGCTCCGCCCGTCGGTGGTACCGTGCGCCGCCAATCCATCCCCCGCACCAACCCCAGGACACCCGCCAGACATGACCCAGACGACCACCGAACCCGATGCCCCGCGGCGCCTGACCCGGCCGGATGGGGCCACCATCGCCTATCACGCGACAGCCGGCAAGGGGCCGGGCGTGGTGTTCATCCACGGCTTCATGTCGGACATGACCGGCAGCAAGGCGGTCCACCTGGAGGCCTGGGCACGCCGGACCGGCCGCGCCTTCGTCCGCTTCGACCAGCGCGGCCACGGCCAGTCGGACGAGCGTTTCGAGGACGGCACCATCGGCGCCTGGGCGGACGACCTGATCCAGGTGCTGGACCATGTCACCGAGGGACCGCAGGTGCTGGTGGGCAGTTCCATGGGCGGCTGGCTGATGCTGCTGGCGGCGCTGGCCCGGCCGCAGCGGGTAGCCGCCCTGGTGGGCATCGCCGCCGCGCCCGACTTCACCGAGGAGCTGATGTGGTCGCTGTTCGATGACGCGGCCCGGGCGACGCTGGAGCGGGACGGCGTGCTGTACGCGCCGACCGAATACGGCGACGACCCCTATCCCATCACCAAGCGCCTGATCGACGAGGGGCGGGACCACCTGCTGCTGGGCGGGCCGATCCCCATCCGCTGCCCGGTGCGGCTGATCCAGGGCATGAAGGACGAGTCGGTGCCGTGGCAGACCGCGCAGCGCCTGCTGGAGCGGCTGGACAGCGACGACGTCGACCTGACGCTGATCAAGAGCGGCGAACATCGCCTGTCCGAGCCGCATGACCTGGCCCGGCTGGAGGCGGTGGTCGAGGGGGTGTTGCGCCGGGTCGAGGGGTGAGATTGGCCCACGCGGGAGCCCCGACGTTTCGGCCTTGACGAACTGTTCGCTCTATGTTCTCATTCCCGACAGGAACATAGAGGGAACAACTTCAGCAAAGGGGCGAAAACGATGACCATGACGGACATGCTGCGGGAAGGGGCCGCGTTGTCGGGGCTGTTCCTGGTGTTGGTTCTGTGGTCGGTAGTGGGGCACGCGATGATCGGGTGACGCCGGTGTCACGCCTCCACCCGCACCGCCAGCAGGCTGGCGCCGCCGCCGCCGTGCCAGGCGCTGGGCCGCCCGAACACGGCCCAGAACGAGGCCAGGTCGGAGACGGCGGACGTGTCGGGCAGGGGCTCCAGCACCCGGTTGCCGTCCTCCGTCCGCGCCTCGACCAGGACGATCAGCGCCACCGCCCGATAGCCCGGCCCGGGCGCCAGGGCGCCGGCGTCGGCAAGTTCAAACCCGTTGGGCGTGAACCGCCGGGCGCCGCCGGGAACGGTGAACGTCTCCTGGCCGACGCTGGTCCAGCCGGTGACGTCGGCGAACCCCGGGTACGGCGCGGCGAACAGGCGCACCTCGACCTCGATGGGGGCCTGACGCCGGTTGCCCACGGCGACGTAGATGTGCCGGGTGCCCGTCGCCGGCAGCGTGGGCGTTTCCGCCGGCGGTTCGGCGAGCGCGGCGTCCGGATCGGGCAGCGCAGTTTCGGCGATGCGGATGGCAGGGCTGCGACCGCCCCAGGCCAGCATCCGCAGGTCCCGGTCATCCACGCCGTCGGCCACATGCAGGACGGGCTCGGTCCGCACCACCCGCAGGGCCACCCGGCGTTCCGTCCGCGACAGCGCCCCGGCGTCGTTGCGCGCGTCGACGCTCAGGGAGGGACCGTCGGCCGTCAGGTCGTCGTCGGCGTGCGTGATCACCGCCAGCACGGCCACGTGCCGGCCCAGCGTGCCCGGCGGCGTCCAGGGCAGGCCCACCACCTTCGGCGTGTCGGGGGCGACGCCGTCGACGGTCGTGTGCGCGGCCAGCCGCCATGTGGCGCCGTCCGGCGGCGGCGTCGGGAAGTCGTCCCAGAAGCCGGCATCGAGATCCGGCGCGCGCGGATCCTGGCCGGGCGCCGCCGCCTCGGCGTGGGCGTAGTACAGGCGCAGGTCGATCCCGTCGACCGTCTCGTGCCCCGCCGTGTGAATCTGCGCGAAGATCCGGTTCTGCCGGCCGACGTTCAGAATGCCACTGCGGAACGACTCGTCGAAGTCGACGCCGTCGAACGTGTCGCCGTAATCGAAGTTGTCCCGGCTGTCGACGCGCAGGTCGAACGCGCGGTGCCAGTGCAGCTCCTCCGTCGCGTCGGTTCCCACCATGCGAATGCGCGGGTCGATGGTCGTGGCCGCCTGCGAATCGTGATAGGTCGTGCCGTCATCGATGACCGTCGCGCGCATGAACAGCCGCACAGCGGGGGTGCCGTCCAACGCGCACTCGTACAGGCCCCGGCCGTAGGTCGCGCACAGCAACAGATGCCGGGCGACCGAGCCATCCTCGGCCAGGATCGGCACCAGGTGCAGGTCCTGCACCGTGACCAGGGGCATCCCGGCGTTGAGGTGCCGCCACGTTCCGTGCGGGCTGGCGGCCGACAGGTCTATGTCGCGGGCCACGAACACGCCCGCCCCGGTGCCCACATAGAGCGTCTGTGGCTGGCTCAGGTCGTTCGGGCTGTTGGGATCGAAGCGAACACAGGTGACCGGCGTCCGGGGCATGTCGCGGTTGGGATCGCCGCTGCTGCGGGCGACTTCGTGCCACGTGGCACCCGAATCCGGCGTCACGTAGACCTGATCGGCATCGCGCGACAGGGCGACCGCCGCCACCTCCGGCCGGGTCGGGTGGCCGCTGACGTCGGCGATGTAGCTCATCTGGCTGGTGTCCACGCGCAGCCACGACGCGCCGCCGTCCGTGGTCCGGAACAGGAACGCGTCGTTGGCGGTTCCCTCCGTACCGACCCACCAGTGGGTGTCCGGGCTGGCCGGCGAGTAGGCCAGCGCCGTGACATCGCGGCCGCTGATGGCCGACGGGTCGTTGGCGCCGCTGCCCGTCAGGCGGTCGAACTGGACACCGTCGGTCGAGCGATAGGCCGCGCCGCCGCGCGCCACCAGGAAATCCGGCGTCGCGTCGGGATGGTCGATGACCCGGCCGCCGAACACGCCCCCGTGCTGGAACCCGGTGGTCCGGTTCGTCTGGTTGCCGACGGTGATGCGAAACGGGCCGTCGTGCTCGGTCGGCCCCAGCCCGGCCACATCGGGCAGCGGGTTGCGGTATTCCAGTTCCGGCTGCACACGCGGAAGGGGCATCAGGCGGGTTTCCGGCCGGGCATCGATCAGGCTGAAAACATGGTCGGATCCGCCCTGCCAGCTCAGCAGCAGGCGCTGGATGTCGCCGTGGTAAAAGGCGGACCCGCCGCCGTCGCCGCCGCCCATGTGGTGCCAGGTCGGACCGCCGAAGCCCATCCAGGTGCCGTTGTCCTGGAACCCGCCGGAGCGGATGTAGGGGAACTCCGGATGCACCTGGATGTCATAGAACTGGGTGGCCAGAATGCCGTGACTGCGCTTGCGCCAGGCCGAGCCGTCCGTCAGGCCCTGACTGACGCCACCGTCGTTGGCGACCCAGATCTCGCGCGGCCGGCGGGCGTCCGGCCCGGTGAAGGCGGCGGCGTTGCCGTACTGGGCGTGTTCGAACACCACCGCCTTCATGTCGGCGTGCTGGGCCCGGTCGCCCAGGTCGTACTGCGTCCAGTCCAGGATCTTGGTCCAGGCGCCGCCGCCGTCGCGGGTGGCATACAGATTCACCGACCCCGCCACCACCACGTCCGGGTCGCGCGGGCAGACCTCCAGCACGTAGGCGTGGAAGTGCTGGTTGCCGTCCCGATGCACACCTTGGCTCGCGCTCAGGGCCGGCGTGGGGTTCCACGTGGCGCCGGTATCGTCCGAGCGGAAGACGCGCGAGGACTTGGTGCCGTCCTGGTAGTAGCTGAACACGCAATACAGCCGGTCGGGCTGCGACGCGCACAGCGCGAACAGGATGCGTCGCGGATTGGCGGCATGGGGCGACGGATCGAACACCCGGGTCCACGTGGTGCCGCCGACCACGTCATAGGTCTGCGTCGACCAGTCGAATACGCCCCGATAGACGCCCTGTCCCTTGATGGCCGCGTAGACCGTATACTTGGCCGGCCGCGCGGCGGGGTTCAGGCCGCCGAAGTCGATGGCCAGATCGCTGACGTCGGTGCTGGGCAGGCCGGTCGTGTCCGCCGTAGGCTGGGCCTGCGGCGGATCGCCCGCCGTCGCCGCCGGTTCCGTGCGGTACAGCCCGTGCTCCGAGGCGCACCAGGCCCGGCCCGGTTCCCACGGATCGACCAGGATCTTGGAAAAGCGCCGAAAGGCGTCGCCGGCGCCGTGGGTTTCCGCCGCCACCTGGTCGAAGGTCTGGCCACCGTCGTCGCTGTAGAACAAGCCGATGCCGGTGATGGTGTCTTTGTCGATGAGGACCCCCGTCGCCACATAAACATGATCGGGCGAACGCGCGCACAGCCCCACCGCGCCGACGGCGGCGGCCACCTCCTTGTTGGCCCGCACCAGACCTGTCAGGGGCGCCCAGGTGTCGCCGTGATTGGTGGTCTTCCATGCCCCGCCCTGGCTGCTGCCGGCGTAGAACGTTCCCGGGTTCTGCGGGTCCTGGACCAACGCCGTGATGCGCCCGCCGACGTTGCGGGGACCGCGCCCCGCCCAGGTCAGGGCCGCCGACCGCGCATCGGCGAAAGCCGGATCGGCCGCCCGGTCGAAGGCGCTGGTCGGGATGCGGTCCAGGTCCAGACTGGTCAGCGCGTGCAGGATGACGTCCGGGCGGTCCCATTCGTCGTCGGGCTTGCGGGCGAAGAGCCGGCTGTCGTTGTCGGCTTCGGTTCCGGCCTCAAGCAGGGTGTCGTCGTCATCCGCCATGGCGTGGCCCTCGGTCTTTCCTGGATCGGCCCGGACCCGGACACGTCCGGCTCCCGGCCTCCGCGGTGTCGCGCGCCGTCAGCCGCGTTCGATGATCATCCACGTCTCATGCACGCCGCCCGGGGCGTGCAGGGTCTCGACGCCGATGGCGGCATCCAGGGCGGCCGAGAAGAAACGCTCTTGTTCGTCGAAGATCGAGCCGACATGCAGACGGATGATCAGACGCCCGCCGTCGATCAGAACCTCCTCGATCATGCCAGGCTCGACCGCCGGCTTCCAAAAGACGCCGGCGCCGTCGAGGGTGGTGGTCCCGTGCAGGGTCAAAAGCGGCTGTGGCGCCTGAGTCTCGGCGCGCGAGAACCAGACCTCGACGATCTGCGGCTGGCGCTCCAGCACCGTCGGGTGCGGGTCGACGGACAGGGTGGCCTGGAGATTGGACAGCAGGCGCACGGCATCTGGCGGGCTCATGGTGGCGCCGTGCTTCCAGGCCATCTCGGCCACGAACGGCCACTCGCGGGACAGGCCCTTGCCGGGCTCGCCCTGGGGGCCACGGGAGCCCCGGGGGCCGGGCGGGCCGGTGTCGCCGGGCGCGCCGGGTGCACCGGTTTCCCCCTGCGGCCCCGGAGGCCCGGGCTCGCCCTGTGGTCCCGGATCGCCGGCCGGACCCGGAGGCCCGGGATCCCCCGGCGGACCAGGATCGCCCGCCGCGCCCGCCGGACCCGGGTCTCCCTGCGGGCCTTGTGGCCCGGGCGGGCCTTCGGGGCCTTGTGGCCCGGGCGGACCTTCGGGGCCTTGCGCCCCGGGCGGACCATCCGGCCCCGGCGGCCCTTGCGCCCCCTGGATCTCGGCGCCGTCGAAGCGCCAATGGCCGAATTCGTCCTGAACATGGGCGCCGGTGTGCCCATGAACGCCCGTGGCCACGAACAGCCCGTCCGGCTGGGCCAGCGCGTCCGACCCGTCCACCGTGGCGATGACCAGGGCGTCCGGCCCCACGTCGCCGCCGTCGTCCGGTTCCAGTGTGACCGTGGTGGACAGGGTCACCAGGGTCTGCACGTCGCCCACCCGCAACGCCTCGACATCGCTGTTGGCCGCCCGCATGACCAACCGCAACGGCCGCTCCGGCGGCAGGTCGTGCGATTGAGGACTGTCCACGAACAGCCGCACGCCGGACGGCGTGAAGGCCGCGCCGGGGGTGAGCGCCACGGCGCCCCCATCCAGAGTCGCCCGCAGGCCCCAGGCGACGCGGCCCAGCCCGACCGTCATCCGCAGGTCCATGACGGCCTCGCGCAGCCGGTCCTGCATATGCTGCAGGTGGTCGGCCGTGACCCGCAGGCCGTCGACGAAAGTGGTGCGCGCATCCTGGGCCATGGCTCGTCCGTCCTAGATATCGGAAACGACGTCGATGTCGGTCAGGGTCAGGGTCATCGCGGTCAGGGCCACCAGGTCGAGCGCCGGCCCGCCCCCCGCCCCCACGGGGAGCGTCACCCGCGTCCCCTTCTTGGTCGGCATGACCGTTGCCGTCGCGGGCCAGCCCAGCGCCAGCGGGTCGATCGGGCTCTCCGCCGGGGCGGTGCCGGTCACGCGAACGCGGGCGCGCAGGCCGGCATAGCCCTCTTCATCGAACAACGCCGGCAGTGTCTGGAACGGCCCGGCGCTCGGCCCGACCCGCACCCGCCCCACCTCTGTTGGGGTTGGGGTCGGGGTTGCGGTTTGGGGCGCGGCGTCGGTCATGGTCAGGGTGGCGGCGCCCCGGCTGCACAGGATGGCGGCCCACAGCGGGCGGTCGGCGGGCATTTCCACCGGCTCCGCGAACGGCAGGCGCGCCCAGCCCTCGACCCCGGCCGCCAGCGTGGCCGGCTCGCTGGCCGGGGCATCGAACGGACCCGTGGGGATCGAGACCAGGGTTTCGGTCACCGCCTCCTCCGCGTCCACCCGCGAGTCCCACAACAGGGCGCGGATCTCGGCCCCGGCGGGACCGGCCGTGGCGGCGACCTTCAGGCCCTCCAGGACCGCCAGCCCGGCGGCCACCGGCAGGCGCACCAGCACGGCATGGTCGGGGTCCAGCGTCAGAGTCACCTTCGGGCTCGGGTCCGGCCCCACCGGAGGGATGGTGCGCGGCGGTTTCGGCGTGGCGCTGGCGGTGAAGCGGATCTCGCTGATCTGAGCCTCGGCGGGCAGGCCGGCCACGGTCAGGGCCTGGACGATCCTCCCCTCCCCGTCGAACTCAACCGCCTCGCCCGACTGCCCGGTCAGTGTGGCGCGGCGGATGCGCCGGGTCTCGCCCTGAAGGTCGGAGATCAGCAGCACGCCCGGCGCCGTGCTGGTCAGCGTCAGGGCCAGGGTCGCCTCGCCGCCGGCCGTCGGGTCGCCCAGGCGCGCCCGCAAGGCCTCGGTCAGGTCGACCCGGCGCTGGCCCTGGTCGTTCCAGGCGGTGGTCGTCAGGTCGCTCCCGGTGGTGGGGGTGACGATCCCCTGCTCGCGCCAGACGATGCCACTGCCCTCGATGGCCAATTGCAGGTTGGCCGGCGCGTCCGGCAGGGAGAGGATGGTGCCGTCGATCAGGTCCTGCTCGGCGCCGTCGCCCGTCAGGGTGATCTCCAGCCGCTCCGTCCGCACCTCGGCGGGAAACACGATATACGAACCAAAGCTCGATCCATCGGCCGGCAGGGCATTGGGCACCGGGAACACCGGCGGATCATTCGCGAAGGCCGTTCCGTTCCAGGCGCGCACCGCGTAGACCCCGAAGCCGGACGGCACCGCCACGGCGGTCACCGTGCGCGGCACGCCCAGGTCGACGATCAGCGCCCGCTCGGCGATGGCCTCATAGCCGTGTTGGGGCGGCGCGGTGCGCACCTGCGCCACCGCGCGCGCCGGGGTCAGGGCGGCGGGATAGGCGCTGAGCACCACGGACACATCGTCGACCAGCGTGTTCGCGGGCAGCGTGATCTCCCGTCGTGCCTCCAGCGCGCCCCGTGGCAGCAAGGCCTGGATCAGGCCGGCGTCGAGCTGCGCCGCCAGTTCCGTGACCGCGCTCTCCAGCACCTCGGCCGTCACGCTGACGGCGAACTGCGCCGGTTTGGCCCGAGCGTAACGGCTCTCGGCGTGTCCCTCCACGACAAGCGCGTCGGCGGCAGCGTTGGAGGTGCTCTTGACGGCCATGGCACGGCCCCCGTCTCGACTGAAGGCCAGCCTCAACTGAAGGCCAGGGCCGACTTCATGGTGCGGAACGCGGCATCGGCGCTGAGGTCGGCCTGCGTGTCGTCGACAGGCACATCCCGGTCCTGCAGGCCCTGGCGGAATGCCGCGCGTTCAGGCTCCGGCATTTCCTCAAAAGACTTGTATTTCGCGACCCGTTCCCGTTGGTCGCGCGGCGCCAGGACGCCTTTCACGATATCGTCCATCGTCGTGTCCTCTTGGGCGATGCCGCGATGCGGCGCCGGGATCAGGGTGCCCGGCACCGACTGGCGCGGCGCCATGAACAGGTCGACCACCGTGCCGCGTGGCACCTTGTTGCCGGCCTTGACCGACTGCGACACCACGCGGGGCGCCGAGGACGGCTTGACCACGTCCTCCAGCACGAAACGGTCAAGCGCCTCCTTGTCCAGCGTCACCGACGGGACGGACAGGCCCTCGCGCACGATGTTGGCCTTGGCCGCCTCCTCGCTCAGGTCCACGAACTGTACCTTGGAGGAGACGGTCATTGTCTTCGCCTTGACCGGCGGGCTCGTGAACCGGGGTTCAGCCATGGTGTTTTTCCTCCCATCAGGTTCGGGTGGTGACCTTGCCGAGCACCAGGCCCAGGTCGTCCAGGACCTTGCGCGCCTCGTCCAGCGTCAGGCCGGTCAGCGACGGCACCTCGACCGACGGCTCGACCTTCAACGCGGCGGCGACGACAAGCTGGGCGCCGCTGTCCGCCGCCACCGGCTCGCCAGCGGCCGGCAGGTGCATCAGCACCGGCGCGTCGCGGTAGTCCGGGTCGGGGTTGGCGGGGGCGACGTCGCGGCCGGTCACGTCGACGATGCGCGCCACCACGATCCCCGCCGCCTGCAACGTCGACAGCGTGGCGTCCAACGCCTGGCCGAACACCGCCGGCATTCGCGGCTTGGTCCGTTCCATGGTCAGTTGGACCGGCGCGGCGGCCGGCGCCGTGATGGCCGCCGTGGCAGCGCTGAAGCCGGGGGCGCTGGCCCGGATGGTGTACGGCCCGGGCATCAGGTTGGTGAGGATGAACGGGCCGCCCGGTGTGATGGGCCGCGCCGCCTCGACCGCGCTGCCGTCCTCGCCCAGCGCCGTCACCCGGATGCGCGCCGGGTCCAGGTCGCTGTTGCCGACCGTGACCTCGACGACCGAACCCGACAGGCCCTGGACGGTCGAAATGAGATCGGCCGTGGCGCGCACGATGTCGTTCCAGGCCTGGGCGGTCAGGGGCTCGCCTGGCGCCACCTCCCGCGCGATGAAGTCTTCCAATGCCATAGCCGTGTCTCGCTCCTGCTCGCCGAACGCCTGAACATCATTCTGTCTCGGGGCTGTCCCACAGCACCGTGCCGCCCTTCAGGGCATCGATCGGATCGACCGCCGCGCCCTCGCTCAACACCGCCTCGCCGACCACGAACCGGTCGTCCAGGAAACGCACCTCCAGCACGATCCCGGCGGCGCGGAACCGGTCGAGCGCCGTTGCCACGTGTCGGCGCACGGCGGCGCCGTCCTCGTCGTCGGGGTCCAAAGCGCGGAAGCGCGCCGGGATGACCACCTGAACGGTGTAGGCCCGCCGCTCCAGCCAGCTGAAGGCGATGGCGCCGAAATCGGGCCGCGTGCCGTCGTCGAGGCCGGCGAACACGGTGCGGTCGAAGGTACCGGAAAAGGCCGTCGGCACCGGCGTCACCACGGGCGCCTCCGCGTTGATCCGGCTGCCGAAATGGGCGAGGCCGCAGAAGGCCGCGTAACGCGTCACGCCGACGCCAATGCCCGGCACGGTGATCGGCTGACCGGCGTGGGGATAGGAATAGCCGCGCCCGATGGCGCCGGCCGGCTGGCTGACGGCAAAGGTGCAATCCGCCGCGTCGAAACGGAAATCCTTGGCGTGCGGCGCGTCGGCGTCGGCGAACACGGCGCCCTGGAACGAAAACGCGAACGACGTCACGTCGGCGCCGTCCAGGCGCGCGTGCCCGTCCTCGTCGATCTCCAACAGGCTGCCGGCCGGCACCTGCCCCATGAAGCCGACGCCGCGCCCCTCGTCACGGTTGACCACCATCGGCCGGTGGGTGCGCTCGGCCTCGCCGTAGACCTGGATCGCCAGCCGCACACGCTCGAACCCGCGGCGTTTCACCTCGAACACCTCGCCGTGGTGGCGGAAGGTGGCGTCCGTCGTCTCACGCCGCCGCGGGTTCTCGATCAGGCCGATGATCTCCTCGGCCGCCGGTAGAGGTGCCGCGCGGCCGGTGTCGTCGGGTGGTCCGTTCAGGCGCAGCCGGTCGGTGGCCAGGGCGGCGTGCAGGTAGCGGTCCTCGCTGTGCAAAATCGGCCCGATATCCAGGTCCAGCGCGTTGGCCGCGCCCTCGATCAGCGCCGCCACCGTGCCGTTGCCGCGCGCGTGCCGGCGGCAGATGCCCAGCACCCGCGCCCGCGCCAGAGTGACGTACGCGGCCCGGCGCAGGGCGCGATGCGCGGCCGCCGACAGCCGCACCAGGGCGATGGCGCCGTCCGGCCCGTCAAGCGCGGAGGCGTCCAGGCCCGCGTCCAGCCAGGCGGTGAGGCGCGGCGCCTCCACCGCCACCCCAAACGTATCGAGCAACCGTTCCGCCGCCGCCAGCCGGTCGGGCTGCGGGTCGGTGCCGTCCATGGCCGCCAGCTCGGCTTTGGCGCGCTCGAAGCGCAGCGCCAGCACCTCAAGTTCGGCCGGCCTGATCCGGTGCAGCGCCCCCAGGCGCATGACGTCGACCAGCTCGTCCGCCTCGCGGATGCGATGGGCGCGGCGGATGGCCGCCATCTCGGCCGCCGCCACGTCCATGTCGCGCGCCTGCGCGCCGGCGATCACCCCCAGCAGCTTGCGCGGTTGCCCGGCCTCCAGGTGGGCCGGAAAGCGCGACAGGATGGTGTCGGCCCGGCTCATGCGCCGTCTCCGTCCAGCAGCGACACACCGCGCACCCAGAGTTGCTCAAGCCCGCCCAGCGGCAGCGTCACGTCCTGGCTCTGCACCCGCACGCCGGCGTCCTGGTAGGTGACCATGTAGTGCAGTTCGCGCACCTCGTAGGTGTCGGACGTGGACAGCACGCCGCGCAGCACGGCCTCGGTCAGTTCGGGCGCGGCCAGGGTGGGCACGCCGGCGCGCAGTTCGGCCTCGACCGCCGCCCGGGCGCTTTCCCGCGCCGAGTCCGGCTGGTCGAGCAGGGCCACGCCCTTCAGCGTGACGGCGATGGACACGTCGATCAGGATCAGCGAGGCGCCCACCTGCACGGCGATGGTGCCGGCCCGGGGCCGCGCGCCGGGCTTGGCGGGAAGAATGTTCTTCTGCCGGGCGCTGGAGGCGTCGCCGGGCAGGCTCATCTCCAAGGAGACGTCCAGCACGCCCTCCAGCGCCATCAGCCGGGACACGAGGCGGTTGAACACCAGTGTCTCGCCCAGCCCGGCCTCGGCGATGAAGGCATTGACCTCGCTCTCGCCGGCCGCGCGCAGGGTGGCGCGCTCCTCGGCGGCGAGATCAAGGCGGGCCGGGATCAGCGTGGCCGAGACGTCGACGTCGACGAACAGGTCCTCGCCACCGGCCATGGTGACGGGATCGCCGGCCTCGCTGGCGCGCGGGTTGGCGGTGGGCGCCGTCGCCCCAACCGGCAGGGGCGCGTCCAGGTTGGCCAGAACACGGATCCCGGCGGGCCGGCTCTCGTCCAGCAGGTCGGCCACGCGGGCGACGGTCTCGGTCCGCTGGATCTCGTCCAGCTCCTGACCGATGGCCACGTCGAGTTCGATGATGCCCGGGCGGGCGATGGGATCCTCGCCCACGCGCACGTCCTTCTCGCGCACGCCGGCCACGCGGGTCAGGGCGCCGACGATGGCGCCCCGCGTGGCCTTGCCGGCGCTTTCCAGGGCGCGCGAGGCGCGGGCGCGCAGGTCGACGTCGCTTTCCCGGGCGCCGCTGAGCGCCGTCGGCCGCGGGTTGCTCACCGTGTCGATGCCCAGGATGGGCCGGTGCAGCAGGCCGATGGCCCCTTCCGGCACGATGCCGTCGGGGCCGTCGATCAGGGCGGAGACGGGCACATCGACCGACAGCTCGCCGCGCCGCAGGGTGCGGGCTTCGGACACCTCGAAGATCACCTCGGGCGTGTCCACCGTCGACAGCCGCACCCCGGCCGCGATTGAGATATCGCCCGGCGCCGGCGTGGCGCGCGAGAACACCACCAGCCCGGTGGCGGCGCTGGCCCCGCGCCGGGTCACCCCCACCAACGCCACCACCTGGTCCAGATCGCGCCCCTCGGCGGTCTCCAGGAAGGCGGCGCGGTAAACCGCCTCCAACTGCCCCGACAGCACCGCGTGCTCGCGGCCCATGCTCTCGGCCAGCAGGCGGGTCACACTGCCCGGGTTGCGGTCGGTCAGGCGCGGCGTCGACTGGAACAGGCCCCGGTGTTCGAAGTTGGCGTAGAAGCGCGTGCCCGGGTCGGGCCAGACGGCGGTCTCGCGCCGGCCGCCGTCGGGTCCGGTCAGCCAGACAATGCGCGTCTTGTCGACCTCGAAATCGCGGGTGCGCTGGAACACGCGGTGCGCGCCACCCGCGATGCCGTGGACCCGCACGGTCTTGGCCAGCACCTCGGCCGGAGCGCTCAACTCGAACGGCTCGTTTTCCGGCAGGAAGCGGAACACCTGCCGGATCGACCCGCCGGTGAACGCCGTCAGCAGGTCATCGACGAACAGGGCATAGGGCTCGGCGACATAGGTCATCTAGGACGCCTCCAGCGAGAACGGGATGACGAGGTTGGCCGGCGCCTGCACGCCGATCAGCTTCAGGCCCAGGGCGATCCGCACCACCTCGCGCGGCGGGGTGTGGGCCGCCGTGACGTCGCAGCGGATCACCTTTTCGATGCGCGGCTCGCGCTTCAGCGCCTGCAACACGTACAGCTTGATCAGGTTGCGCGTGCGCTCGACGTTGGGCTCGCCCAGCAGTTCGTGGTGGCGCGAGCCGTAGTCGGGGTGCCCCAGCGGCGCCAGTTCGCCCTTGCGCGTCTTCAGCCGGTTGGCGACCGCCTGGATCACGGTGTCCAGCTCCGGCGCCACGGTCAGGTCGGCGAGGCGGCCCGGCCCGGCCGAGCGCTCGGCGATCACCAGGTCGGCGTCCTCGTAGAATCCGCCATGCCGGTAATCGAGCAGGAGGTCGCGCCCCCAGACGGGCCGCTGGGTGATACTCATGTCACGGCGCCCCCTGGTCGGTGATCCACGGCGCGGCGGGCGGGCCGAGGATGGTCATGATGCCGCTGCCGGAGGGGATCATGTCGCCCATGCGTACCAGGGCCTTGCCCTCGACAGTGACCACGGTGGAGCCGCCGGCCGAGCCGATGGGCAGCGGATAGGGCGCGCCGCTGACGGAATTGACCATCTGGCACAGGCTCCCGGTGGTGGCGAGCGGCATTCCGCCCGCCGAGATGAACGGCGGCAGCACGGTCATGATCACGCCGGTATCCGGCGGGCCGGCGGCCCCCGGGCTGACGGTCACGGCGCATCCGATGGAGACGGGCGGTCCTGGCATGGCGTTGCCTCCTCACGCCATCTTGAAGCTGGTGGTGCCGGCGAGGGTCAGGAGTGTCCCCTTCACCGAGGTCTCGGTCTGGCCCTCGACGGCGACCTTTAGGCCCTTGAGCGTCAGGTCGGTGGCCGCCTGCAGCGTCAGGGCGGCATCGCTGGAAACCTCGATCCCGGCGGCCGCCTTGATGGTGATCGACCCGGCGGCCTCGATGACGATGTCGCCGTCCTGCTGCACCTCGACCTTGGTGCCGCCGGCCTCGATGGTCGTGCCCTGGTCGCCGATGGTCACCGATCCGCCGCCCGGGGTTTCGATGTGGAAGCGCTTGACGGCGTCGTCCGGGTCGTCGGGCGGGACGAAGGCGGTATCCAGCTTCTCGGCCGGCGGCGGATTGCGGTCGCTGTCATAGACCGAGCCGACGACGATCGGCCGGTTGCGATCGCCGCCGATGAACACGACCACCACGCGGTCGTCCACCCGGGGCAGCATGGAAAAGCCGAGGCGCGGCACGGCCACCGGCACGTACGGCAGGGCGGTGCCCGAGGCGAGCAACTGCACGCTGACCTGGTGGTTGCCCGCGCCGCCGGCCGGATAGACGTCGGTCACCACGGCCAGTTCCGCCACGCGGATGTTGGCCAGTTCGTCGCGCACGATCTCCCGCAGGATGTCGACGAGTTCGGTCATAGGCCCACCCCGCCCAGTCCGCCGGCGCCGCCGCCGGCCTCGTCAGGAGCCGTCGACCCGCCCAGGTCGAGGACGGTGACGAAGCCGGCCTCGCGGTTCATGTGATGCGACAGGCCCACCACCCGGTACGGCGGCTTGGACGCGCCGCCCAGCCCCCCCAGGGCGCCAGCCACGGCGTCGAGCAGGCCACCGCCGGCCTGCTCCAGCGCCAGGTCGACCGTGTCGCCGATGCGCACCGCCGGCCGTCCCCACAGGCGGGCGCGGGCGCGCACGGCGGCGTTGGCCGCCCGCGCCGCCGCCGCCGCCGTCGCCGCCTCGGCCGCGTCCTTGGTGGCGAACGCGCCGACGACGCGGCTTTCGCCCGTGTCCGCGCCCTTCACCTCGGCATCCAGCCAGTGCCACTTGTCCGACCCGGCGCGGCTGCCCGCCCCGTGCACGGCGTAGGTCTCGGCCGGCGCGGCGGCCACGGCCAGCGTTTCCCACGACAGCAGGTCGATCCCCTTGTGGAAGGTGTGCGTCTCGCCCGCCCCGTACGGCGCGAACACCAGCCCGCCGTCGGGCGCGCAATGCAGGTCGGCGCCGGCCATGTCGGCCAGCTCGCGCAGATGGGTCCAGACGCTGCGGCGGCCCTCGACGGCGTACAACGAAAGCTGGATATCGCTCTCGGCCGCCGAGACGGACACCTCGCCGGCCAGCCCGCGCACGATGGCGGCGATGGTCTGGTTGACAAAGGACTGATTGACCCGGGCCGACAGCAGCGGCGCCGGCGCCTCGCGGGCTTCGATGACGACGGCCTGGTGGTCCTTTCGCACGGTCTCGACGGTGCCGCTGAAGACGGGGTCGAGAGCATCGGCGGCGCCCAGATTGAGGGTGATCTGCTCGCCCGGCGCCGCGTCCTTGAATGCCGAGTCCGGCCACAGGCTGATGCGGGCGGATCCCACGGATCCGGTGGCCAGGTCGATCACCAGGCCGGCCATGGCCGCCTCCGCCGCCGTCAGGGCGCGGCCGGCGATGTCGATGGAGGCATCCGGTTTGAGCACCCAGGTCATCGGCCGCGTCCTCCGATCCCTTGGGCGCGCGCCTCGCGGCGCAGCAGGTCGGCGAGGCGTTCGGCGAAGCGCGCGTCGTCGTCGAGACTCCCGGCGACCGCGTCGGAGCGGGGCCGATCATTGGCGCCGGTCAGATCTACGGACGAGGCGGCCTCGGCAGGCGGTGGCGCCTCGGCGTGCGGGGGCGCGACCGACGCCGGGATCGCCCCCGCCCGCTCGGCCAGACGGCGCAGGCCCGACGGCGCGGTGCCGATCAGGATGGGCGCGGGCGTCGGCGACGGCGTCGGCGTCTCGAACGCCTGCGCGTGCGGCGCCCCGGGGGCGGGCGCGTCGGACAGGGCCGGCGCGGCCGGCGGCGCGGGCTGGCGATGGGGCGGAGGCGGCGCCGCCCGGGCCGCGTCACCCCGGATCCGCGCCAGCGCGTGGTCGATCCGGGACAGCGCGTCCGCCAGGGGACCGGCCGTATGGTCGGATTTCGGCCCCGCCGGCGTCGCCCGCGCCACCGCCGCGTCGAGCGCCCGCCGGTCGCCCGCCAGCAGGGCGCGGCGCACGGCCGGCGGTAGACCATCCTCCAGGCGCACCGGCCCTGTCGTCCGAGCGTCCCGGGGCGGAGCGTCCGTCATCGGCCGCGGCTCGCCCGGGGGAGCGACCGCTGCCCGGTCCGGAGCGGACGGCAGGTCGGCCGCGTCCAAGCGAGACGATCCAGACCGCCGCGCGGATCCAGCGTCCGGCTCGGCGTGCGGCCCGCGATACGATTCCAACGGCTGAGGCCACGCCTCTGAGCGGCGCGGCGCGTGCCCGCCAACCGATGGACCCCGCTCTTGTTGGGCGGAGGTCCGCTCCCGGGAGGCCCACTCCTGGTGGCGCTTCTCGGTGGCGCGCGGACCAATCCCGTCGCGCTCCGGGTCTCGTACCGTCGCCGAGGGTGGCGCGTGGGCCGGCGCAGGACCCTCGTTCACTACACGACCATGCTGTGCCAACTCTGGGCCAGGCGCGGCTCGCTCCGCCGGAGCAGTGGGTGTCCCGCCCGCCGCCAGCCGCGCCAGGGCGGCGGCCAGACGGTCGTCGGCCACCTCCGGGTCGACCAGATCGGCGAAGCCGTCCGCGCCCAGCAACAGGGGCTCGTCCAGGTCGGCCATCAGGTCGCCCAGCCGGTCACCCGCCGCGCGCAGGTCGGTCCCGGCCCGGATCAGGGCATTGGCGCCCCGGTCGAACGGCGTGCGGACGGCCGTCATGGCATCCCCTCCGGCGTCTCGCCCCGGCCCAGCATCTCCAGGTACAACAGCACCTGCCCGAGGGTCAGGCCGGCGCACTGCTCGGGCGTCCAGCCGAACTCGCGCGACAGCGTGAAACAGGCGCGCGCCAGCGGAGCGCGGAGGGTCGCCTCCAGGTCGTCCTCGCCCATGGCCAGGCCGCTGATGCGGTTGACCGCGCCCACCAGGAACCGCACCAGCCCGGCCGGCAGGGCCGAGACCTGCTCGACCGTCAACTCCGGCTCCACCAGCGCCTGCTGGGTCATCAGGACGCTGGTCAACACCTTCTGTTCCTTGGCCGCCGCCGTGATCCGCTGCACGTCGCGCACGGTCAGCGGCCGCAGCACCACCGAGCCGCCCGACGCCTCCGCGTCCGGCAGCAGGTCCGCCGGCACGTCGATGCGGTGGGTCTGGTGGGCGCCGGCCAACAGGTCGGCGGCGGTCAGGACGTGGTTCATGGAAAAGGTTCCCTTTTTCAGAACGACCGGGGCAAGTCACGCCGTCATTGCGAGCCCTCGTCGTCAGACGAGGGCGAAGCAATCCAGGGCGATTGGAGCCGTCCTCCGCCCTGGATTGCTTCGGCGCTTCGCGCCTCGCAATGACGGTCTCTTCCTGTTCAAGAGACGTGCTCCCCTAAAAGGCCTACGCCGTCGCGTCCTCGACCTTCACCCACAGCGCCTGGAAGCCGACCTTTTCCATGACGAAGTCGTCCTCCGGAATCCCATACGCCCACTCGTCCAGCTTCACGCCCATCACCGTCACCGTGGAGCGATTGCCGGGCAGCGCCGGGTTCTCCAGTTGCAGCGACAGGTTGAACGCCGGGCTGGCGAACGTGCCCTGCGGCCGGGTCTGCGCCGCCGGCCCCAGCATCAGGCCGAGCAGCGCGCCGTTGACGTGCGCCCGCTCGATGGTGCCGGAGACGTTGATATTGCCGGGCCGCAGCTCGGTGGCGAAGCGCTGGCCCAGTTCGTGGAACGGCTTGACCTCGCTGGTCACACGCACCGTGACGCCGGTGACGCGGCCGATGGGCGCCAGCCCGTATTTCTCGTCGACGGCGGCCGCCAGGTCGCCTTCGGGCGTGGACTCGACGGCCACGGACAGGGTGCCGTCGGAGCCGCGATAGACATTGGTTGCCATCTCTCAAAAGCCTCCCCGCTCATTCCAGGATCATCGTGACGCGGACGAAATCGATGGAGAACGTCGGCCGCAGCGTCAGGGTGACGGCGGCGATGCCGTTGATCTCCTGGGCGCGGGTGGCGCTGACGTCCAGTTCGTAGCTGACCAGCATCTCGTCCTGGACCATCTGCGCCAGGAAGCCGTCGAGCGTGGCCTTCAGGGCCGCCCGCACGCGGATATTGTTCAGCCGGCCGATGTAGGGGTTGGCGCCCTTGCGCACGCCGGCCTTGGCGTAGTCGACGATGCGGCGCACCGAGATCTGGGTGAAGGCGCCGGTGTCCGTGGTGATGCCGCGTAGCGCCCGGAACCCGAGGTTCTGCATCAGCACCATGATGCGGTTGCCCAGCAGCACCTTTTGCTGGGCGCGCGAATAGACCGTGGTCAGGCCCGAGGCCGGCACGTCCTTGTTGGTCAGGCTGATGTGCGGCGCCAAGCCTGAAAGCCGCCCGGCCACCAGCGCGGCGGCGTAGGCCGGCGGCAGGTCGACCGAGGCACCGTTGTCGGCGGCGTCGCCGGCCTCGATCCCCGGCGCCACCAGCACGATGCGCTTGTTGGAGACGGCGTTGGAATCCTGCGCCACCTCGGCCAGGCTGTCGCCGCGCGTGCCCAGGATGGCGATGCGCTCGCGGCCGTCGTTCTCGGTGCGCTCCAGGTGGGCGAGCACCGTCCCGGCCACCGTGTCGGCGCCATAGCCGGCCACCAGCAGGATGTTGACCGCGCGGCTTTCCAGCAGCGCCAGCCCCTCGGCGATCTGCGGGATCAGCGCGCCCATGGCCCCGGCCCCGTCCGGTCCGCCCACGTCGTTGCCGGTGGCGGCGGTGACGGTGTCGGGCTGCGCGCCCTCCTGACCGGCCTCGACCGCGCCGGCGCGGACCAGGGCACTCTCGGAGTTCACCTCACGCGCCAGGCTCTCGGCGTCCGCCGCCTCGTGGGTCTCGCGCTGGCGGCCGTGGGTCAGCGTCAGGCGGATCGGGTCCGTGTCCGTCGCCGCCTGGATGGCGACCGTGATGTCGTTGGCCCAGGTGCCGGGCGAGGTGGCCGTCAGCGTGAACGCCGGGGTGCCGCCGGTGGCGACGGTCCAGCTCATGGCGTTCATGGTGACACCCTCGGCCAGGTTCGCCACCCGCACCGCGTGCACGGTGGAGGCACCGCCCCGGAACGCCTGTTCCAGCGTGCGCACCAGGGTCAGGTGCGCGCTCGCCGCCGGATCGTCTGGCCAGGCGTCGTAGGTGCCGAACACGGCCAGCGCGTCGGCGTAGGAACCGAGCACCACCACCTGGTTCAGGGGACCGCGATTGGCCGTCCCGACGATGCCGATGTTGCCGGTGGCGATGCCGCCGACGCCGATCAACCCTTCCGCCCGGACCTCGATGTAGGTCCCCGGCAGGATCATTTCGCCGATGCTTTCGCTCATCTATGCATCCTCTTCCTGGCCAACGAATGTCTCGGTGTCGGTCTCGACTCCGTCGACCGCGACACCGGTGTCGGGGTCGACGGTGACGGTCCTCAGGGTGCTGGTGATCGGCACGCGGGCGATGACGCCGCCGGCGGACAGCGGCCGGTCGGCCACGTGGTCGTAGGCAAAGCGGAAGTCGGCCTCGCGCGTGCGGGCGCGCGCCCGGTCCTGGATCTCCGGACCGACCGGCCCCAGGCGGGTCAGCGCGATCCGCTTCAGGCCGGCCGGCCGGCCGGCACCAGTCAGCGCGGCGATGGCCTGATCGGAAACAGTGGCCACGTCGGCGCCGGCGACGTCGAGCACGGTCAGGCGCAAGACGCCCTCCAGGCGCACCATTTCGCGCTCCCACGACCCGACGAAGTAGTTGGCGCGCAGGGTACCGGAGGCGGGCTGGGCCGAGCCAAAGGTCAGACGGCCGGCCAGCGGATCGGCCGCATACTGGTTCTGTGTCGTCGGCGCGCTGGTCAGGGTCAGGGCCTGGCCGCCGCGTTGCACCTGGATGTCGGCCGTGCCCAGGTCGCCGTGCGTGCCGTCGGCCCGCACCAGGCCGCCGTGCGGCAGGGTCAGGCGCAGGCGGTCCTCGCTCAGCAGGTCCAGGTCCGGCACCTCGGGCACGGTTGGGTTGGTCAGCGAGATCACGGTCTCCACCGCCAGCGCGCCCTCGACCGTGTCGACGCCGCCGCCCAGGCCCATCTCCAGCCGCGCCACCTCCGGCAGGTCGAGCACGATCGCCGGCAGGTCCTGCGCGCGGTTGGCGGGATCGATCACGCCAACCATCGCCGGGGCCGGGGTCAGGCCGGCGCCGGTCAGAAAATCGCTCAACGCCGTCAGCATCGCGGTTTCGGCCATGGCTACGGCCCTCCCGGTGGTGGACGGCTCGGGTCGGGCCGGTCGAACAGATAGGCCATGGCCCGGCTCAGCGTGCGCGTGGGGGGCGTGTCGTCGCCCGGATCGGTCTCGTCGAGCGCGTCGGTGTTCGGATCGGCGATCCGCTCCAGCCAGGTGCGCAGCATCGGCACCCAGCCCAGCCCGCGCGCCGCCGTGTCCGCCGCCGCGATGGCCGCGCCGGCGCCCATCGGATGCTCCCAGGTCGCGGGCGTGTTCGGGCCGTAGGGCGCGGGCGGAAGGGCGCCGTCATAGGCCTCGGCGGCGGTCTTTTCGGTGCGGGCGTTGCCGGAGACCAGCAGTCGCCACTCGTTCACCCGGCGGCGGTCGAGGTTCCAGTTGCGGAACACCTGGTAGACGCGCGGTTCGTCGGCCCCGGCCGCCAGGGGATCCGGCGCTGGCGGATCAATGTGCCCCATGGCGCCCAGGCACAGCATGGCGGCGAAGTCGCCGGCCAGGGCCATGATCGAGTCTTCACTGTCCTGACGGCCCGGCTCGACCACGTAGGCGTAGCCCTGGGCGGTCTCGAAGGCGCCGGCGGCCGCCTCGATGTCGGCGAAGGGGCGCGGCATGATGCGCGCCTTGCCGGCGCGCACCGACTGCCAGGACTTGGGCGCGTGATAGAGGGCGTAGGCGTCGTCCTCGTCGTCCTCGCTGCCCAGGTCCTTGAACACCGCCGACTGCTCGCGGATCGCCTCCTCGGTCTCCGCCGCGTCGCCGTGCGCGGCGAAGGTCGCCCCCGGCGGCAAGAAGACGTCGTTTTCTTCGTCGACGGGCGCGGCATTCAGCGAGCCCGTCGCGCCGCCGGAGTCCTGGACCGTGGCGGTGAGGAAATCGAGGTATTCCGACAGGCGCATGGGCGCCAGCGGCGCCGGCACCGCCTGCTCGTCGCCGCCCTCGGGGCGGAAGGTCAGACCGTAGCGGTCGGAGCGGACCTGCATGGTGCCGCCGCCGGTCCACCACAGCCGCGCCAGCTTGCGGCGGCCGGCGGGGTAGAGGGTCTGGTCGTCGACCGGGTTGCCGTCGTCGTCCAGGTCGGGCGCCATCGCGTCGTCGTCGAACAGGCGCACGGCGTGGCGCTGGCGGGCGAGGAAGTGGTCCGGCTCCTCGGGGATGCGGATGTCGCGCAGCCACTTGCCGCCCAACACCCACAGCGTGATGACGCCAGCCAGCCAGATCACGGTGGTGGTCCAGAACGAGGCGGCCTTGAAGTCGAATTCGGCGCCGGCCAGCCCGGTCAGGCCGTTCACCCCCCACAGGATCAGGGTGAAGATGCCGAACAGCGCCAGAAAGGCGACCATCGGCCCGAATGCCAGGGCAACGGGGATGATCGTCGCCGCCGAGCGCCGCTCCAGGCCGTCGTGGTCGAGGTCGTACAGGGCGAAGCCGGCCAGCACGGTCATCAGAACCAGGGGCAGGCCGAACAGGATGCTCCAGCGCGCCCCCTTGGGCCAGGCGCGCACCCCGCCCTCGATCAGGAACAGCACCAGGAACACGGTCATCAGAATGGCCGCGATCAGGCCGAACAGCATCCGGTCCTCGACCCCCTTGGAGGCCAGGGACATCACCCACGCCTGCAACCCGACCGCGCTGCCCGAGCCGATCAGCATGGGCAGGGTGACCAGGTTGAAGGCCAGCCGGTCCTCGTGGCCCTCCTCCGTCTCCTCGAACGACAGGCCGGCCAGCGGCCGCGTGTCCGGCAGGGCCAGGAACAGGAACGGCAGGGCGATCAGCGGCAGGGCCACGGCCGACAGCACGCCCGACCAGTCGCCCCAGTCCAGCTCGTAGACGACCGAGATCACCGCCCGGCGGTAGGTCTCGTAGCCCTCCTGGATGAAGGCCGCGTCGGCCACGGGCGGATCGAGCGCGGCCAGGGCGTCCTCGAACGGGTTGAACCCCGTCGGCCGCTCGCTCCGCGCCGTATAGACCTCTTCCAGCGCGTCGGCATAGGCGCCGTACAGCTCCGGCGGCACCTCGTCCTTGGTCGGCCACCACGCGTCCCAGCCGCCGCCCGCCCGCACACCGGCGCGGCCGAACACGCGTTGCGCCACCAGGGCGTCGAGCGCGCCCTCGGCATCGTGGTGCTCGTAGGTGCGGCGGCCGTCGGTGCCCAGGTGCCATTCGATGTCGTTGATCAGCGGGTGAGAGATGATGTCGCCGGCGCCGTGGCACAGGTGCCCCAGGACGAACGCCTTCAGCTTGTTCATCGGGTCGGTGCGGTCGCCCCCGGCGTAGGCGCCGGTGATCTGGTCGCGGCCCTTGGCGAAGAGCGACAACGCCAGGGTGCTGGTGCCGGCGCGCATCCGCTCGCGGTGCGTGTCGGGCGTGCCCTTGTGGATGGTGTCGAACAGCCAGCCCTGCCCCGGGCGCAGGATCTGGGCGAAGGCCGGAATGTCCGGCCCCATGGCGCCCATGACCGCGAACTTCGACAGGCTGTCGGCGACGGTCTGGCCGGCCAGATTGCCGGGCACATGGGCGTCGACGTGCGGCGTGGTCTTGAACACCTCCAGCGCCGCGCGGGCGAGATCGCGCAGGCGCACCTCGACGTCGGTGGCGGTCTGCCCATCCGGCGCCGCCGCGATACGCGACGACAGCACGCGCTCGACCTGGCCCAGGCGCTCGCGGGCCAGCAGCATGATCGCGGTGTGGGTCAGGACCGATGGCATGGCCGCACCTCCCTCACGCTGCCTGGACCGACACGGACGCGGACACGCTGGTCGACCCCACCTGATCGGGCAGCGCGTCCTGCAGGTCGCGGAAGGACTCGGCCGTCTCGTCCAGGCCCTCGCTCACCTGGATGGCCAGCCGGTCGAGCTGATCGAACACGCTGGCCATGAGCTGGGTCACGTCCAGGCGTTCGATCTCCGCGACGATGGCCGCGTGCAGGTCGATCACGCCCGCCAGAATCTCGGACGGGGTCAGCTTGGCGACGGTGCGGTCGGCCCGCTCGGCCAGTTCGTCCAGCAGCGCCTGCACCGCGCCCAGCGGATCGAACGCGGCAAGTGTGTTCTGCGCGTCGGTGAAGGCCCCCAGGGGCTCGGCCAGAATGGCGGACGGCCGCAGGGCCTCGATCCGCTCCACCAGATCGCCGTGGATGTCGGCCAGCTCGTCGCGCAGGGGGCTCAGGTCGATGACGTTGATCGCCGCGATCAGGTCGGCCACCCCCTGTTGCAACGGATCCAGCACGGACTCGATCAGCGCGTCATAGCGCGCGCGCACGGCGGCGAAGATCGGCGTCAGCAGGCCGGCCAGCCGCTGTGGCGGCACCACCTCGAACAGGCGCTGCAACAGCCCGCCCAGGCCCGGTTCCTCGCCGTCGAGCCCGAGCGCCTCGATCACGTCGACAAAGGGCGCCTTCAGCGCCGCCAGCGGCGAAAACCCGCCGCGCAGCCGGTCCAGCGCCGCCTCGGCCTCGCCGAAGCCGCGCTGGGCGACCGCCTGCAAGGCGGCGGACACGGCGTTCAAGCGGTCCAGATACGCCTGACGCGGCGCGGCGATGAGCTGCAACTGATCGACACTGACCTGGACGGAGAAACTGACCTGCAGCCGGCCGCGCAACACGGGGTCGGCGGTGCCGTCGATGGCCGCCTGGATGGGCGCTGCGCGGCCGGACATGCGGCTGTCCAGGGCCGCCGGATCGACGGCCTGCACGGCGGTCAGGGTGGCCGTCACCCGCGCCGCGATCGCCGCCGCGCGGGCGTCCAGCGCGGCCTGGGCGCCACCCTGCGTGACCCAGCCGGCCACCGCGCGGAAGGCGCGCGGCTGGGCGCCGCCCGCCCGGTCGGAAAACAGGCCGCCCAGGGCGACGATCCAGCCATCGACCAGCGACAGACGCGGATCGGCCTCGATGCGGTTCCGGAACGCCTCCATCTCGGTCTTGATCAGCGGTTCCAGCAGCACCGGGTCGACCGCGTCGAGAATCCCCTTGGCGGCGGTCTCCAATTCCTCCAGCCGGGTCTGGATCTCCTCCAGGCGCGTGGCCTCCAGCACCTGCCCGCGCAGGGTGTCGACACGATCGTCAAGCGGGGCGATGAGCTGGTCGGGGGCGTACTGGTTCAGCGCGGCGACGATGTCGTCGAACGCCGTTTCGGCCGGCGCCAGCAGCGCCGCCGCGTCCAGGGCCGTGACCTGCGATTTCGCGTCCTCGAACATCTGACGCAGGCCGGACAGATCGATGCCCTGGTGAATCTCGGCGATCGCCGCGCGCAGGTCGGCCATTTTCGGGTCGAGGTGTGCGAACGCCTTGGCCGGGTCCAGGTCGTCGCGCACGAAGGCGATCAGGGCGTCGATCTTGGCCTGGATCTCGGCCAGCCCGTCCTCAAGCTCCTTGGTCAGGGCCAATCCCTCGTCGCTGAGGCCGAGCGTATTCTTGAAGCCGTCGATTTCACCCTGAACGTCGGTCTGTTTGATCGGCCGGATGGCGTCGACCACGTCCTGTTCCATGTCGTCGGGCAGCAGCGCGAAGGGCACGGCATCCACGACATTGGCGGCGGTGCCGATGGCGTCGCTGGCGGTGTCGAAATAGGGCGCCATGTCGGCCTTGGCGATCTCGGCGGCCAGGGCGTCGATGCCGGCCTGGACCTGCCCCAGCAGCCCGTCGATGTCGACCGCCTCGACCACGTCCACGGCATTGCCGAAGGCGGTGTCCAGGTTGGCCTTGACGGTGTCGACCCCGGTTTCGATCGCCTCCAGTGCCGTGATCGCCGCGTTGGCGCCGGTGTCGATGGCGTCTTCCACCACCTCGACCAGCCGTGTGAGGGCCTCCAGCAGGTCGGCCACCAGCCCCGCCACCCGGCGCAGCGCATCCACGACGGTCTCGATCGGCAGGGCCTCGACGGCGGCGCGGATCGGCTCCAGCGCCGCCCGCACCGTCTCGGCCGCCTCGGTCATGGTCTCGGCCAGTTGGGCGGGCACGGCGGTGACCGCCGCCATGGCCTCGTCCAGCGGCCCCGTCAGGCCGGACAGGTCGAGCGCGGCGATGGCGTCCGCGAACTCGTCCATCCGGTTCTCGATCTCGGTGACCAGCCCGTCGAGCCCCTGGTCAGGCGGGTCGGGCAGGTCAAAACTGACCAGTTCACTCAGGCGCGGGGCGTTGGCGGCCATGAAGCGCTCGATCGCGGAGACGTCGGCGCCGCGCACCTGCTCCAGCGCCCGGTCGAGGTCGGCGGCCAGCCGGTCCGGGTTGAGGTGGACCAGAGTGGCATCGCCGAAGCCCATGGCCTCGGTCACCTGCCGCACCAGGTTCGCTTCCGTCTCCGACAGCGTGCGCAGGCGGGCCATGACCGCCGCGACGGCCGCCGAGTCCGACGGGTCCAGCGCGGTGATGGCGGCGGCGAGGTCCTGGCCGCCCTGGATGATCACCGCCTCGGCGATCCCCTCCAGGCGGGCGATGCGCTGCGGCGCCAGTTGCGCGGCCATGATGCCGGTCAGGCGCTCGGCCTCCTCCAGGCGGGTTTCCAGCGCCGCCAGTCCTTGCAGAAGCTGGATCAGCCCGCGCACCGCCGCCATCAGGTCGGCCAGATCAAAGCCGTGCGGCATGGAGGCATCCGCGCCCAGCGCCGACTTGATGGCCGTGAAGGCGGCCCCCAGGCGCGCGCCCTCCGGCGCCGACAGCAGGGCCTCGATGGCCCGCAACACGGCCTCCAGCCGGCCGTCCTCGCCGCCCTTCAGGTCGGCGGACAGCCGCTCCACCAGCGCGGTGAGTTGCTCCTCGATCGTGCCGTCCGGCCCGCCGATGACCGCCTCGATGCCGTCGAGCACGGCGGTCACGCCGGAGATCACCTCGGCCGCGTCGGGCACTGTGCCGGTCAGGGCACCGATCTCGCTGACCAGCCCGGCGATCGGCCCTTCCAATGCCGACAGGTCGAGGGCCGCCAGGGCCGCCGAGGCGTCGCCGGTCTCGGTCGGGGCGTCGGGCAGGCTGATGGCCGTCAGGTCGCCGGACCCTGTGGTCAGGGTCACATCCAGCGAGGCGGCGAACCCGCCGGTGTCGACCTCTGCCTGGAGTTGGGCCTGCAACGCCATCGCTCGCCCCCCCCTCAATCCAGGATCGCGTTCAGGGGATCGAGCAGGCTGCCGGCGCCGCCCAGCGCCGACTTCAGGCTCTCGGCCGCCGTGCCGATGGGCGACAGCATGTCGTCGAAGGACGGCACGTCGAACAGCAGGCCCGGCAGGTCGAGCAGGTCCAGCCCCAGGTCGATGTCCAGGCCCAGATCCACGTCCAGGCCCAGGTCCAGCCCCGGCAGGCCGGGCGGCTCCGGCGGTTCGGTGTACTCGACCAGCGTGATGGCGTAGCGGAAGCTGTCGGCCGACCCGGCCACCTCGCTAAGCCGGAAGTCGCGGATGAGAACCTGTTCCAGGTCGCTGTCGGTCAGGATGTCGGCGACGAAGTCCACCGGTTCGCCGGCGGCGAACTGCTCGCGCAGGCTTTCCAAGAACCCGTCGCGGGCCTCGTCGCCGGCCAGCGTGCCGGAGAGGGTGACGGCCAGCGCCGCCCGGCCCAGGTCCTGGTGCAGGTCCCCGGCCAGCCCGGGCACTGGCATCCGCACCAAGTGGCGTGCCTCGGCCGTGGCAACGGTCTCGATGCCGCGCGGCTCCCACTCTCCGATCATGGGTCGAACGAGCACGGTTCCCCCCTCGGTAGACAGACTCGGGTCGGGACTCGACTGGGGGCTGTTCTAGCCAAAGCGGGTACTGGTGAGGCCGGCGCGCGCGGTGTGGCGCCCCCGTCGCGGGGGCGGCGCGCGTCAGTTGCTGGATTTGGCGCTGTATCGGGATGCCGTGAGGGGCGCGCCGAACAGGCCGCGCGCCACGTGAACGATCAGATCAAAGACGAACCACGTCGCCAGAAAGGCGAGGCATTCCAACAGGAAGCTGCCGAATTTGTAGAACAGTTCCGCGACCAGGAAGGCGGCCGCCAGCACGGGCAGGTGGGCGGTCAGGGCGTCGCGCACGGGAACCAGACGGAACAGCGTGAACATCGGCCCCCCTCGGCGTGACCACCTTTATATCGTTCGTTATACGCTAGCATGGGTTCCGGGGGAAAATAACACCAAATTCTCTGTGCCGGCTTATCCCCCCTGTACCGGGAGCCACAGGATGTCGGGGGCACGTGGACGTGATCCGCACTCCATCGTGGGCCGGCCTGAAACAGGAGGATAAGCCTTTCTCTCTCTTCTCTGTAAGCGTGTCAGGGTGCGCTGCTGGCCGGAGGTGTCTCGCGCTCCGCACCCGGCGTGAGCCCGGCTGAACCGCCGGCACCTTGCATGACAGCGCGCCCCAACCATGGTAGTAAAAACGAAGGGGGATCGTTCGTGGCGCAGGTTGGCGGCGACCATGCCCCCGCTGAGGCACCACGATCCACGGTCGGACACCATGTCTCGAACCCGCCCTTCGCCGTTCCGTCGTCCGTTCCGTGCCGCCGTTCTGGCGCTGGCCGTTGGTCTGCTGGCCGCCTGCGGCGAGGAACCGCCCGTCGTGATCGGCGCCATTCTGCCCCTGTCGGGTCCGGGCGTCTCCGTGGGGGCCGACATCCGCGACGGCCTTGCCCTGGGCGTGGAGGAGGTCAACGAGAGGGGTGGCATCAACGGGCGGCGTCTGGTCCTCGCGGTCGAGGACGGCGCGGGCGACGAGGAGGCCTCGCGGGCGGCCTGGGAGGCCATCGTGTCCGGCGCGTCCGGTGGGGATGATCCGCTTGTCGTCCTGGCGGGCACCAGCGCCCTGTCCCTGTCCCTGAAACCGTTGGCCGAGGAGCAGAACCGCCTCCTGGTCGGTCTGGTGGCGGCGGCGCCGGCGCTGACCGAAGACGCACGGTCGGTCTACCGGTACTGGCCCACGGCGGAACAGGAACTTCCCGTGCTGACCTCCGTTCTGCCGCGCGATGCACAGACCCTGGTGGTCTACTACCTCGACGACCCGTATGGGAACGCGGTGTTCGACCGGACCAAGGCCCGCCTGGCAGAGACCGACATGCGGATCGCGGGCGTCGCGTTTCCGCTCGCCGTCACCGATTTCACCACCCTGGTGTCCGCCGCCTCCCAGGGAGACGCCGTTTTGGTCGTTGGATTCGCGCCCCACATCCGGGGCGTGCTGGGTGCCCTGGAGGCGCAGGGGTACGACGGCCCCATCGCCGCGACGACGACAGCGACCCTGCCCGAGGTGGTGGGGGATCCTGCGGCCGACGGCGTTCATGTGGTCGCTCCCGCAATCTTCAACCGCAACTTCGTGTTCGCCGACGAGGTCCGCGTCCGCTACGAGGCGCGCCACGGCAAGTCGTTCAACCACTACGTGGCCAACGGCTACGACATCATCGTCATGCTGGCGGGATTGCTGGACGGCCGCGTCGCGGACGAGCCGACTCTGCGCGCGCAGCTTGAGAACGGCTTCCGGTATTCCGGGCTCTTCGGTAATGTGTCACTGGCATCCGGTGCGCGCGACATGGACTTTCCGTTATTTCCTGCGCGTATCCGCAAGGGTGAGCTCGTCTACCGATAAGTAAACATATGGCCACGCCACTGAACAGACTTGGGATTCGCTTTCGGCTGATGGCCATAGCCGCGTCCGCTCTTATGGTTCTCGTCCTGGCGGGCGCCTATACCGTGCAGACGAGCGTCGCCCACCTGGAGCGGACACACGGCGCGCGCGCCGTGGAAACCGCCGACATCATCCTTGGCCAGATGGGTGCCAACGTCGCGGCCCGCATGGACCAGATCGTCCGCGCGACCCGCAACGGTATCGTCCGTTTGGCCCTGAACGAGGCCAACGAACGGCGGGGGGGTCCGCCGCTCGTTCATGGTTTCGCTGTGGGCACGCGGGCGTCGCGGACCCTGCGGGACGTTTTCATGGACTACGAGCAGCGTGTCTTCGGCCGCACGGTGTTCGCGGCGGTCCTGCTTACCGACCGTCGCGGATGGGTGGTCGCCGACACAGGCCCGTCGTCCGGTCCGGTGGACCTTTCCGGTGCCGCCTGGTGGACGGCGGCGCGGGACAACGGTCGCCACGTGTCAGAGGTGGAGGAGGGGACCGGCCCCCTGCCGCCCGGCCTGGGGGTGGCCGTGCGCCTGGATGACGAGAACGGCCGCATGATCGGCGTGGCCCGGGCCGTGCTGTCGGTGGCCTGGATCACGCGAGAGGCCGCCCTTGCGACACAGTTGCGGCACCCGGTCGACATTCTGCTGACGACCGGTGATGGCAAGCTGGTCTTCTCCCGCCTGCCCTTTCGGTTCCTTGAGGACGTCTCGGACCGCCCGTTCTTCCAGGCCATGACGGAACCGCGCGGTTTTGCCACGGTGACCATCGGGTCCCGCTCGCGCCTGGTGGCCTACACGGCCAATCCAAGCGCGCCGGCCATCGGCCCCCTGGACTGGACGCTGTTCATCCTGGCCGACCGCGAGGCCGTGCTGAAGGACCTGAACACGTTGCGCCGGCGGCTGCTGATCCTGCTGGCGCTGATCACGCTCGCCACGGCGGTCGGCACGGCGATTCTGGCGCGGTCGTTCCTGCGGCCGCTGAGCGAGCTGCGGGAGGCGGCGCGGGCCATGGCGGACGGAGACCTGTCCGTGCGCGTGGGGCCGAAGGGGCGCGACGAACTCACCGACCTGGGCCTGGCGTTCAACAGCATGGCCGACCGGTTGCAGGCCAACGAGGCCACGCTGCGCAACCTCGCCGCCACCGATGCCCTGACGGGGGTGCCGAACCGGCGCGGCTTCATGGCCCGCGCGGCGGCGGAATGGGATCGCCGCCGGCGCTACGGTGCGGGGCTGAGCGTGCTCGTCCTGGACATCGACCATTTCAAGCGCATCAACGACATCCACGGGCACGACATCGGCGATGATGTCCTGGTGCATGTGGCCGCCATCTGCCGGGACGGCGTGCGCACCTCGGACCTGTTCGGCCGCCTGGGCGGCGAGGAGTTCGCCGCCATCCTGCCGGAGGCCGGGATCGACGCGGCGAAGACGCTGGCGGAACGGCTGCGCGAGGCCGTGGTGAGCCGGCCGTGTCCGTGCGGCGACATGCCGATCACCGTCAGCGTCAGCATCGGCGTGGCCGTGGTGGGGGAGGCCGACGGTTCCTTCGAAGCCGTCCTGAAGCGCGCCGACGAGGCCCTGTACGCCGCCAAGCGCGCCGGCCGCAACCGAGTCGAGGTGGCGGCCTGACCGGTACGGCCCGATCGTGCGACTGCCGGTATCATTCGCACTCAAGTAATACAATTTATGGCGTCTTCTTTCTTGCGGTCGACCACGCGGGCAGTGCTCGATCGGTGGAATATAAGTAAGAATTCAATATAAATATGCCGAATTCGTAACATTGCCATCGCAATAACTTCACGGTTCGGCCTCTTTACAGACAAATCCCACTATGGTTGATCCCTCACCCGTGCAGGCTTGGCACAGAGCGCCGGGCGGCGTGCTCCGCGTTCGTGCGCGCACGCAGGGCCATTCCCGCCGCCGCAGGCCCGCCCATCGGCCGATTTTCAGGGGAGTCGTTCGTGAAGGTCTCGTACCGCATTCTCGCCGGCTTCGTTGCCGTGCTGTCCCTGACGGCCTTCGTGTCGGTGGTGGGCTGGCAGTCGCTCGAACAAAGCAGCGGCGGCTTCGAGACGGAACGAACCGGCCTGCGCGCCCTGGTCCGACTGGGGCAGACGGTCAAGACAGAGTTGCACGGCCGCCTGGTCGGCGACCTCGACGCGGCCGACGACGTGCAAGCCGGCCTGGCCGAGATCGAGGCCACCCTTGCCGTCCTGGCCCAACGCCCGGGCCTGCGCCAGCCGGTGGCGGCGGCGCAAGAGGCGATCGCCACCTACCGCGCCGACTACGAGGCTTTCCTGGCCAACGCCCGGGCGGTGCGGACCGCCGAGGCGCAGGTGGTCACCCTGGACGCCGAATTGGGGGGGATCATCGCCGGCGTGGTTGAGGAGCGGGTCGGCCAGTTGCAGGCGGCCCGCGATAGCGCACACGCGGCGATGGAAAAACGGGATCATGCCGATGCCCTGGCCCAGGCGCTGACCGCCGTCAACCAGGGTCTGTCCAAGTCGTCCAAGGCGCTTGAGGACGTCGAGCGCGAGAACACCGAGGCGCGGAGTCTGCGGGCCGGGGCCGAGATCAAGGCGTTGGGCGCCATGGTCCAACGGCTGATCGACGCGGACCAGGGCAGCGGTCTGGTCGACGCCGCCGTCTTGACCGGTCGATGGACCGCCTGCTCACGGCGTTCCAAGCCTTCGAAGACAGCTCGGCTGAGCAGCGCGCCCTACAGGCCGAACAGACCGCCACCACGGCCGCGCTGGACGCGGCAGCGACAGTCCTGGCGCATCAAATCGCCGCCCACCGTCAGGCGGCGGAGGATGACCTTGCAACCCGGCGCCAGGCCGGGGCGCCACCGGCGGCCGTGCTGACGCTGGCCGACCAGGCCCTTCGCCTGGCCAACCTCGACCGCCGCGTCGGTCATCTGAGGGCCCTGGAGCGCGCCTTTCTCCAAGACGCGGATCCGGAGCAGGCCAAACGGATCGCCGCCGAAGCGCGACGACTCGCCGAAGACCTGAGCGGGCTGGCGGCCAACACCGATCTGCTTGAGGCGGCCGAGATACACGCGGCCGCGGTGCACGAGGGTCTTCGGATCACGCAGGCCGTGACGGCGGTCTCCGAGACACGCGCGCAGCACCTGGAGACGACCGCCGGTGCGCTGAAGGTCGTGGGCGGCAAGCTGATGAGCGCGGAATTCGGGTCGCTGGATCTCTCGGAAAAGGCGAAGCGGGCCAGCACGCAGTCCTTCAACGCGCTGGACGCGGCGCAGGATACCATCCGGGCCGCCGAAGTGCTGACGGCGGCGGCCGCCGAGGCCAAGAACATGATGGTTCGTTTCATCGAGGACCCCGAGGCGGTGAACGCGGACGCCGTGCGGGCGGAACTCGCCGAGGTGGAGGCACGCCACGTCGGGTTCATCGCCAAGATCAAGGAGCACTATCCCTGGCAGGTGGAGGACCTGGAGACGGCGTTTGGCGATCGGGTGCCGATGCTGGGCCGCCTGTTCGAGGATCTGGCCCGCGCCTCCGCCGCGATCCAGGCGGCCGCCGGGGGCATGGAACGCGCCCGGGTGGACCTGGAAGTGGCCCTGGAACAGGCCAACGCTGCGGCTCTCGACGCCGCCGCCGCCGACATGGGTTTCGCCAAGAGCCTGTTGATGGGCGGCGCCGCGTCCGCGCTGGTTCTGGGCCTGGTGGTGGCGCTGCTGATCGGCCGCTCGATCACCCGCCCCCTGACGGCGATCACCAAGGCCATGAAGCGGCTGGCGGACAACGACCTGTCGGTGGAGGTGCCGGGCCGCGCCTGCCGGGACGAGATCGGCGCCATGGCCGCGGCGGTGGAGGTGTTCAAGGAAAACGGCCAGAGGATCGAGGCCATGCAGGCCGAGCAGGCCGCCGACGCGCGCCGCAACGCGCGCCGTGTGAAGGCCGAGATGCTGGCGCTGACCAACGCGCTGGACGAGGAGGTGCGCGCCGCCATCGGCCTCGTACGCGATCGCGTGCATGGGATGCACGACGCTGCCCTGGACATGATGAAGAGCGTCGAGCAGGCCGAACGGCGCACCGAGGCGGCCGCCGGGGCGTCCCGCGATGCCGCCGCCAATGTGGACGCGGTGGCTGCCGCCGCCGAGCAGATGTCCGGCTCCGTCAAGGAGATCAACCGCCAGGTCGCGGGCGCGGCGACCATTGCCGACCGCGCCGCGCGCCAGGCGGAAACCACGAACGACCGAATCCAGGGGCTCGCCCGGGCCGCCGACCAGATCGGCGAGGTCGTCAACATGATCAGCGATATCGCCAAGCAGACCAACCTCCTGGCCCTCAACGCGACCATTGAGGCTTCGCGTGCCGGCGAGGCCGGCAAGGGCTTCGCCGTGGTGGCCAGCGAGGTCAAGACCCTGGCCAACCAGACCGCCAAGGCCACCGAGGACATCGGCACCGAGATCGGGGCCATGCAGACGGCGACCAACGAGGCGGTCGAGGCGATCCAGGGGATCGTCGCGGTGATCGCCGAGATCAACGAAATCACCTCAGCCGTCTCGGCGGCGGTGGAACAGCAGAGCGCCTCGACCGGCGAGATCAGTCACAGCGCCCTGCAGGCCGCGGAACGCACCCAGGACGCCTCCAACAACATGGGGGACGTCTCCGACGCCACCGCCGTGACCGGGCAACGGGCGCGTGACGTGCAGGGCGCCGCCCAGGACGTGCGCGAACACGTCCAGCACATGCTGGCGGCGCTGGACCGGATCATCCACTCCAGCGACGACGAAGACCGGGAGACCGCGCGCCTGCGCACGGTCAATCTGGCGGTGACCGTCGACCTTTCGGGTGGCCAGACCCAATCCTGCCTGTTGAACGAACTGGCCCTGAGCGGCGTGGCAACCCTTGACCGCTCCCTTGACGGCGACCGTGGCCAGGCCATGACCATCGATATCCCGGGGCTGGGGCCGGTGCCCGCCGCCCTGGTGGCCCGCACCGGGCAGGCCACCCATGTGCGCCTGGACCTGCCGGACGACCGGCTGGGCGCGCTAGAGACCATCCTGCGGACCCGCGACCCGGGGACGCCGACCGCCCGACCGTGGCGCATGGCGGCCTAAATCAAATCGTTAGGGCGTCCACACACGCCCTAGGGTCGTCGCGCGTCCGAAAAAACCGGCGGCGGACGAGTCGCCCTCATCCGCCGCCGGTGCTCGCTAATTGGCTTGGCGTCGCAGGAACGCCGGGATTTCCAGTTGATCCTCCTGGTGCGACGTCACCGGCCGGTCGTCCGGGTCGACGCGCATGGCCCGGGGCGAGGTGGTGTCTTGCCCCCGGTCGGCTCCGTGGTGCCCCTGGGTGTGCCCCTGGCCGTGTCCATGACCGTGCTCCTCGTCGGCGCGCGCGCGCCCGAACCCGGTCATGCGCTGGAACAACGACGGCCGGTCGCGGCGCGACTCGCCGTGGTCGGCATCACGGCCGCCCACCGGCTCGCCCCGCCCGTGCGCTTGGCGTGGCTGCGGCGCCGCGCGCAGGCCGGGTTGCACCGGAGCCCGGTGTCCGCCCGCGTGTCCGCCTGCGTGCTCACGCTGGGCCGAACCATGGTCCAGGTCCCGTTGCGTGTAGCGCGGGTCCAGCGCCGTCTGGCCATGCACCGGCGGCGGCGTCTCCATGTGCCCCACCGAGCCCTGATCCCGGTTGCCGCCGCCAAAGGCGGCACCGCCTCCGGCCGTGCCCGGCGGCGTCAGGCGCGCCGCCGGCGCGGCGGGCGACTGGGCCGGCGGTTGCGGGATGAAGGCCCGGTTGCCGACGGCCGCCTGTCCGTTCGACGGAACGGCGCTCGGCTGGGCGCGGAACGGCGGCCGGGCCGGCTGCGTGGGTGCACCGCCCTGGGCCGGGCGGGGCGCGCCGGCGGCGGGGCGAGGCTCTTCCTTTGCCGCCGCCGGGGCCCGGGCGGGCGCCGCCTGATCCGAGCGGGGTCCGGGGTCGGCTCCAAGCACGAGGGAGGGATCCACAAGGTCGTCGCTGTCCGCCGCACTGGCCTCGTGCTGGACGGGCGCGGCCCGCACCGGCGCGGCGGCGGGCCGGGCGGCGGCCGCCGGGCGGGCTCCCTGCTCCGCCCCACCGGCGGCGGCGGCGACCTTGCCGGCCGCCGCCAGCCCGAGGCCGAACCCGCCGGCGCCGTCGCGGTCCTCACCCAGCCGCGCCTGGGAAACGGCGTCGATGCCGCTGGCCACCACCGAGACCCGCATGGTGCCGTCCAGGCTGGCATCCAGGCAGGAACCGAAGATGACGTTGGCGTCCTCGCACTTGATCTCCTCGCGGATGCGGTTGGCCGCCTCGTCCAGCTCGTACAGCGTCAGGTCGTTGCCGCCGGTGATGTTGATCAGCACCCCGCGCGCGCCGCGCATGGAGGTCTCCTCCAGCAGCGGGTTGGCGATCGCCGCCTCGGCCGCCTCGATGGCGCGGTTGTCGCCGCTGGCCTCGCCGGTGCCCATCATGGCCCGGCCCATGTCCATCATCACCGTGCGCACGTCGGCGAAGTCCAGGTTGATCAGGCCCGGCATGATCATCAGGTCGGTGACCGAGCGCACGCCGGCATACAGCACGTTGTCGGCCATCTTGAAGGCGTCGGCGAATGTGGTCTTTTCGTTGGCCACGCGGAACAGGTTCTGGTTGGGGATGATGATCAGGGTGTCGACGTACTGGGACAGTTCCTCGATGCCGCCTTCGGCTAGGCGCATCCGATGCGAACCTTCGAACTGGAACGGTTTGGTCACCACGCCGACGGTGAGAATCCCCATGTCGCGGGCGCAGCGGGCCGCCACCGGGGCCGCGCCGGTGCCGGTGCCGCCGCCCATGCCGGCGGTGATGAAGCACATGTGACTGCCCTTCAACTCGCTGGCGATGGCCTCGTAGCTTTCCTCGGCGGCGGCGCGACCGATGTCCGGCCGAGCGCCGGAGCCGAGACCGTGCGTGGTCTCACCACCGAGCTGGATGCGCCGGTCGGTGCGGGCCTGGGCCAGCGCCTGGGCGTCGGTGTTGGCGACGACGAACTCGACGCCTTCCAGCTTCGCCTCGATCATGTTGTTGACCGCGTTGCCGCCGGCGCCGCCGACGCCGATGACGGTGATGCGGGGCTTCATTTGCGGCTCGATGTCGTCGGGCACGCCAAGATTGATGCTCATGCTTGCCTCCGTGAGAGTCTCAGGCTGTGGCGGGCACGTTGTGTCGTGCCGCTTGTGCCGGTCTGCTGGGTGGTCGGGGGCTCGGTTGGCCGAGTCTTGGTCGGTCTTGGTCGGATGCGCCCCGAAGGGCGAAGCGGCCGCGCGTTCTGCCTGAGGCCTGGTCCCGGTGCGGTCGGGCTCCGCCGTCGCGGCGGCGCCCGGAGGATCCCCCCAGTCGGCGACGAGCCGGTCCGCCAGCGTGCCGGCCATCTCCTCCCCGGCCGGGCTGGCGGACGGTCTGCCCTGTCGAGACGCGGCCGGGGCCGGGATCCCGGCCCGCTCGAACAGGTCGTCGCCGTGGTGGGTCATCAGAAGTTCTCCTTCAGCCAGCGGCCGATGCGGCCGACGGGCGCGAACAGCCCGCCGGAGCGGGGCGGCTCGTCCAGCATCGGCCGTTCGACGTGGTCCTGGATGGCGTGGCTCAGCAGGCCAGCGCAGGTGGAGAAGGCCGGCCCGGCGGCGCTGTCCGCCAGATCGCGCAGCCGCAGGGGCCGGCCGGGGCGCGCCTGCTTGTCCAGGATCGCCTCGGCCAGTTCGCGCACGCCGGGAAGCTGGCTGGCGCCGCCGGTCAGCACGGCGCGCCGCCCGGCGATGCGGTCGACGCCGGCGGCCTCCAGGTGGGCGCGCACCAGTTCCAGCGTTTCCTCGACGCGCGGACGGATGATCTGCACCAGATACGAGCGTGGGATTTCCAGCGCCGGCTGGTCCTCCTCCTCGCCGACCAGCGGCACGCGCAGGATCTCGCGGGCATCGGCCGGCGAGGTCAGGGTGGCGCCGTACATGGTCTTCAGGCGCTCGGCCGTGGCCAGGGGTGTGGACAGCCCCTGGGCGATGTCATTGGTGACGTGACCGCCACCGATGCCGATGACGCCGACGTGGATGACATGGCCGCCCAGGAACACACTGACTGTGGTGGTGCCGCCGCCCATGTCGATGACGGTGGCGCCCAGGTCGCGTTCGTCCTCCACCAGGCACGCCAGACCCGAGGCATAGGGCGCGGCCACCAGGCCGTCGACGTCCAGCTCGCAGCGCTCGATCACGGTCGACAGATTGCGCAGCGGCCCGGCGGCGGCCGAGACCAGGTGAATGCGCGCGCCCAGGCGGTCGCCGTACATGCCGCGCGGGTCGAGAATCCCGTCGGTGCCGTCGATGGTGTAGCCGACCGGGATGCAATGCAGCAGCTCGCGGTCGGGGTCGCTCGGCTGCTGGCGCCCACAGGTGAGAATGCGCCGCACGTCGGCGTCGCGAATCTCGTGGCCGGCCACCGCCATTTCGACGTCGATGCGCCGGCTTTCCGGCGCACCCCCCGAAACCGCCACGACCACGCCGTCGATGCGCTCGCCGGCCAGTTCCTCGGCGCGGGCGACGGCCTTGCGGATCGACACCCCGACCTCGTCGAGATTGGCCACCCGGCCCGAGCGCACGCCGCGCGACTGATGGTAGCCGACGCCCAGAACGCGCAGGCCCTCGCCGGACTCGTCGGCCCGGGCGATGAAACACGCGACCTTGGTGGTGCCGACGTCCAGCGCCGCGATCAGGCCGCCACGGCGCCGCACGGCGGACAGGTGGCCGTCGGCGTGTCGGTCTTTCTCGGTGCGGGTCAGCATCAACATGGCGCTCACGTATCCTGTCCAGGCGTGGAGACCAGAACGCGGCGGGCGCCGGTCGGGGCCACGGGCTTCGCCGGGTCCTCGCCGCTGGTGCCGGGCACGGCGCGCGGCCGCACCACCAGGCGGTCGGGCAGGCGCAGGTCGACGCGGTCGATGTCGCGGGCCAGAAGGCGGTCGTCCCGCTCCAGCTCGGCCAGGCGGGCCAGGGCGGCGGCGGGATCATCCTCCGGCAGGCGCACGTCGATGCCGGTGGCGACGTCGTCGAGGTGGAGGGTCCAGCGCCGGCCGTCGACCCAGGTGGCGGCCCGCACCCGGTCAGCGAGGGCCGGCTCCAGCGCCAGCAGGCGCATCAGTTCGGGCACGGCGGGCGGCGCGTCGGCGCCGACGATCACCGGCAGGTCGGCGAAGGGACGCGTGTCGACCTCCACCACCGCGCCGGTGCGGTCGATGATGGCATAGTCGGCGCCCGGCACCCGCTGCCACAGGGCCAGCGGCTCGCGTTCGCTCAGCACCACGTGGATGCTGTCCGGCAGGCGCCGTTCGACGCGGGCCGTGGCCACCCAGGGCAGGGCCTCGACGCGGGCGCGGGCGGCGTGCGGATCGAAGCGCAGGATCGGCTCGCCGCGCGCCGTGCCCAGCGCCGCCAGCAGGCGGGTGGGGTTGGTGCGGGCGCGGCCCTCGACGGTGACCGAGCGCACCACCAGCCCGCCGCGCGCGGCGATGCGTTCCAGGGCGGCGCCAGTGGCCTCGATCTGGCGGCCGATGATGCCGGAGTCCCACACCCACAGGCCGCCGCCCGTGAGCGCGATCAGCGCCAGCAGGCCGGCGACCAGACGACTCCCGCGCGCGATCTCGGCCCAGGTCATCGGGCGCCGCTTGGGCGCGCCGCGCCGACTTTTTGTTCGTCCCTTGGCGGCGGTTCGTTTGCGTGCCGGACGGGCCTTGTCAGGGCGCCCGGCGCCGAAGCTCAGCCATCGCATGTCGCGTCCTCCACCATCCAGGCGCACAGCTCCGGGAACGGAATGCCCACCAGGGCGGCCTGCTCCGGCACCAGCGAGGTGGCCGTCATGCCGGGCTGGGTGTTCACCTCCAGCACCACCAGCCGGTCGCCATCGCAGCGCAGGTCGGCGCGGCTGACGCCCCGGCAGCCCAGCGCCCGGTGCGCCCGCGCCGCCAGGTCCATGCAGGCGGCGGCCACGGCCGGGTCCAACTCGGCCGGCAGGATGTGGCGCGAGCCGCCGACCACGTACTTGGCGTCGTAGTCATAGAAGCCGCGCGCGGTGGTGATCTCGGTGATCGCCAGCGGGCGCGCCTCGGCGCCCCGGCCCATCACCGAGACGGTGAGTTCCCGCCCGGGCACGAAGCGCTCGACCATGGCCCGCTCGCCGAACGGCCAGTCGGCGCGCAGGCGTTCGAGCACGTTGCTGCCCTCCTGCACGACATAGACGTCGACGCTGGAGCCCTCGTTGAGCGGCTTGACCACATAGGGCCGTTCCATCGGCTCCAGGGCCGGGTCGGCGAAGGCGTCGCGTCCGACCACCACGTCTTCGGCCACCGGAATGCCGGCGGCGGCGAACATCGCCTTGGCCGTCGGCTTGTCCATGGCGATGGCGCTGGCCAGCGCGCCGGAGTGCGTATACGGCAGCCCCAGAAGGTCCAGCAGCCCCTGGATGCGGCCGTCCTCGCCGTAGCGGCCGTGCAGGGCGTTGAAGACCACATCCGGCCGACTCTCCCGCAATACATTCAAGAGGGCGTCCATGTCGCGGGTCACGTCGTGGCCGGTCACGGCATAGCCGGCCTGTTCCAGCGCGGCCATGGCGGCCCGGCCGCTGTTCAACGACACCTCGCGTTCGGCGGAGAACCCGCCCATCAGCACCGTGACGCGCCGGGTCATGAGTCACCTCCCCCGGTGGAACCCGGCAGGGGCACGCCGATCCGGCGGATTTCCCAGCGCAGCTCGACGCCGCTGGCCTCGCGCACGCGCCGGCGCACCTCCTCGCCCAGGGCTTCCAGGTCGGCGGCGGTGGCCTCGCCGGTGTTGAGCAGGAAATTGCAATGCTTTTCGGAGACCTGTGCCCCACCGCGCCGCAGGCCCCGGCACCCCGCCTTGTCGATCAACTCCCACGCCTTGCAGGTGGGCGGGTTGGCGAAGGTCGAGCCGCCGGTGCGGCCGCGGACCGGCTGGCTGGCCTCGCGAGCCGCGCGGATGGCCTCCATGCGGTCGTCGATCTTGGACGGATCGCTCGGCTTCACCGCGAACACCGCCGAGATGAAGATCCAGTCCTCCGGCGCACCGCAGTGCCGATAGGACAGGTCCAGGTCGTCCGCCGTGACCTCGAACACGTCCCCGTGTCGGTTCACCGCGCGCGCCGAGACCAGGCATGTCTTGACATCGCGGTCGAAGGCGCCCGCGTTCATGCGCAGACCGCCGCCGATGGTGCCGGGAATGCCCGAGAAGAACTCCAGCCCCGAGAGGCTCGCGGCCTGGGCGACCTTGGCCACCGTGGCGCCCAGCGCGCCCGCGCCGGCCACCACGCGGTTGCCGTCCACGCGCACGTCGGCGAACCCGCCCGTCAGCCGAACAACGACGCCCGGCACGCCGCCGTCGCGCACCAGCAGGTTGGACCCGACGCCGATGACCGTCACCGGCACGTCGCCGGGCACCGCCGCCAGGAAGGCCGCGAGGTCCTTGGCGTCGGCCGGGCGGAACAGGACCTCGGCCGGGCCGCCGACCCGGAACCAGGTGTAGGACGCCAGCGGCGCGTCGGCGCGCAGGCGCCCGCGCACCGGCGGCAGGCGCTCGATCAGGTGGGTCGGGGCATCCAAGCGTTCGGCAGCCATCATTGACGTCCTCCCAGGCTGGCCGCTGTGGGAGAGCCGGCGGCGGCGCCGCGCGCCGCCTGGGCCTGCAACTGCTCGGGCAGGGCGTTGGCCCAGCCGGAGATGCTGCCGGCCCCCAGGCAGACCACCAGGTCGCCGGGCCGGGCCATGGCGGCGATCACCTCGGGCAGCACATCAGGGCTGGCCAGCGGCGCCACGGTGCGGTGGCCGCGCGTGCGCAGGCCGTCCACCAACGCGTCGCGGTCGACGCCGGGAATCGGCGCCTCGCCGGCCGGGTAGACGTCGGCCACCAGCACCTCGTCGGCGTCGTTGAAGCAGGTGCAGAAGTCCTCGAACAGCGCCTGAAGGCGGGTGTAGCGGTGCGGCTGCACCACGGCGATCACCTTGTGGTCGCCCGCCACCTCGCGCGCGCCGTTGAGGACGGCGGCGATCTCCACCGGGTGGTGGCCGTAGTCGTCGATGACGGTCACCCCGTTCCAGGTGCCGGTGTGGGTGAAGCGCCGCCGCACGCCGGCAAAGCCCGCCAGCCCGGCCCGGAGGGTCTCGCCGGGAATGCCCATCTCATGGCCAATGGCCACGGCGGCCAGGGCGTTCTGCACGTTGTGGCGCCCGAACATGGGCAGCGTCAGGTCGCCCAGGGTCTCCGACGCGCCGCTGATCCGATCGGTCAGCACCACGTCGAAACGCGCGCCGTCGGTGCCGCGCCGCAGGTTCACCGCGCGCACGTCGGCCTGGGGGCTGAAGCCGTAGGTGATGATCTTACGGTCCAGCACCTCGGGGATCAGCGATTGCACCTCCGGGTGATCGATGCACAGGGTGGCGAAGCCGTAGAAGGGCAGGTTCTGCACGAAGGTCTTGTAGGCCTCGCGCATCCGCTCGAAGGTGCCGTAGAAGTCCAGGTGCTCCGGGTCCATGTTGGTGACGACGCCGATGGTCGCCGGCAGCTTGGTGAAGGTGCCGTCGCTCTCGTCGGCCTCGACCACCATCCAGTCGCCGTGCCCCAGGTAGGCGTTGGTGCCGCGCGCGTTGAGGATGCCGCCGTTGATGACGGTGGGATCGAACCCGGCGGCCTCCAGCAGGGCGGCCACCATGGACGTCGTCGTGGTCTTGCCGTGGGTGCCGCCGATGGCGATGGCCCACTTCAGGCGCATCAACTCGCCCAGCATCTCGGCCCGGCGCACCACCGGCACGAGGCGGGCGCGGGCCGCGTCCACCTCGGGGTTGCCGCTTTTCACGGCGGACGAGATCACCACCACCTGCGCCTCGCCCAGATTGGCGGCGTCGTGGCCGACGGCGATCGGCATCCCCAGGTCGCGCAGGCGCTTGACGTTGGCGTTCTCGGCCAGGTCGCTGCCCTGGACGGCATAGCCCAGGTTGTGCAGCACCTCGGCGATGCCGCTCATGCCGATGCCGCCGATGCCCACGAAGTGGATGGGGCCGATATCGAGGGGCAGGGCTCTCAAGGGGCGATCTCCCCGGGTTTGGTAAGGGACAGGAC
>JGI12109J20283_10002627_pt1 | contig 43429 bp, 50 predicted proteins | sample ElkSlonscriptome_12_FD_20283 | JGI IMG/M metagenome (IMG submission 20283)
GGCCTTTCGCGCCCATCGCACGCCCGTCACGAACGCGTCACAAGGCTCGGCCAAGCCTGCCTCGCAACAGGGCGGGGCGCTCCATGGACGTCGTCAACATCTTCCTCACCAGCGACCTCGCGGACCGCCTCGAGGATTTCGTCCATGACCAGCGCCGCTTCACCTTCGACCGGCTCGGCCCGGCGGGGCCTGAACGCCTGGTCGAAGGGCCGATGTGGGCCTTCGTCGACTGGGTGATGAACGATCTTGCGGGGCTCGAGATGTGCCGCCGCCTGCGCGCCGATCCGCGCACCGCCGAAGCGCATGTGACCATGGTGCTGGAAGAGGACGACGCCGAGGATCGCCGCCGCGCGCTGCGGGCCGGAGCGGACGATTACATGGTCGGGCCGCTCGACCGGACCGCCGTGCTCGACCGGGTGCTCGCGCTGCAGACCCGCTCTCCCGAACGCCATTCGGCGCGCCGCTACGAGATCGGCCCGCTTTCGATCGACATGGCCGCGCTGCAGGCGCGCTGGGACGGCGAGCCGATCCAGCTTCGCCCCAACGAATTCCGCCTGCTGCGCTTCTTTGCCGAGAACCCGAACCGGGTGCTTTCGCGCGAGGACCTCATCAACGGCCTCGGCAAGCGGGAGCCCCCGATCGACGAGCGCACGGTCGACGTATGGGTCGGCCGCCTGCGCCGCGCGATCAAGGGCGCGGGCGGCGGCAATCCGCTGCGCACCGTGCGTTCGATGGGCTATGTCTTCGATCTGAACTGACCGGGGCGCGGCGGGACGCCGGCGCGGACAGGCGAGGAAGGGGCGGGCGAAGCCGGAAGCGGACGGTCGGGTAGCGACCCCAAAGCCGACTTTCAGTCGAAGGCTCGAACTGTTGCGGAGCAGCCCACGGCCGCGGCATCGTAGAATTGACGTTCTTTTGACGGTGGCTGCGATTGACCATCCCCCCGGCACGCTGTCACTTCGGGGGTATGGATCAAGTGTTTGCGAAGCGGCACGCCTACGACAGCCGCGTTTGGGCCGGGATCTGGCTCTATGCTCTGGCTGTCGTTCTGATCGGCTTCAGCCAGCCGGTAACTGGGCGTTTTTTCGACGAGGTGCGCGAACCGGCAACGTGGACGCTGGTAATCCACGTCTGGTCGTTCTCGGCATGGTTGGGCCTACTGGCGATCCAGGCGTGGTGCGCGGCGACGAAGCGCATGAATTGGCACCGCACTTTCGGCCTCGCGATGTTGCCGCTTGCGGTAATCATGGTCTGGTCCGGAATGACCGCCGAGTTCGATGGATTCCTGCGCGACTTCCCCTTTGGCGGCACCACGCGGTTTCTCGCGACAAGTGGCACCTTTTGTACGGCCTTCATGGTGTTCGCGGTTTTTGCGTGGATCAAGCGGACAGACCCGCCCGCTCACAAGCGGCTGATTCTGCTCGCCACCGCCGCGATCCTCGGCGGGGCGCATGCGAGGATCATCGCGCTTTTTGTTCCGGATGTCTGGGGCGTATCCGACTTCATCCTTGCCTTGCCTCTTTGGTTCGGGGGAACGTGGATCATCGTCGGCACCGGGATGGCCTATGACCTTCTGTCGCGAGGGACCCTGCACCCGGTCTACAAATACGCAGCTCTGCCCTTGCTTTGCGCCAATGCTCTGGGCGCTTACCTATATACAAGCCCGGATTTCAACGGATGGTTGGGACCGATCCTGACTGGATAGGCGCGAGAGAATCTGCGCCGCCATCACGAACCAATCAGCCCGTTTTAACCCCTCGCCTTGTCAAGCTTCTCGCGCATTTGGTTCGTGTCAGCTAACCACCCACAATCGGACATTCCCCGCCGCGCCGGATATGTCGGAAAAGCAGACATCGACCGTCAGCCGCGACAGGCGCGGTGTTCGCCGTCGATCTGCTCCACGAACGATAAAGCCGCGGCACGCCTCGCGCGCCGCGGCTTTGTCCGTTCGATAGCGATCAGAACTTCGCCTGCACCCCGATCTGGACGCGGGTGCCGATATCGAAGCTGTTCACCTCGATCCGGCCCGTCTCGTTTTCGAGGAACTCGAAATTGTCGCGGCCGAAGATGTTGCGCACCTCGAGGCTGAGCTGGAGCGGGAGGCCCCAGGCATCGAGATCGCTGCGGGTCACGAAATCCACCGTCAGGCCTGGATTTTCGACCACGTCTGGCGTGGCGAAGCCGCGGGTGGTGACACGCTCGCTCGCATAGTTGAACAGGAAGAAGGCCTGCTGGGTCTTCTCGAAATCCTCGAACCCGATCTGGAAGTTCGCCACATGATCGGACTGGCCGACCAGCGGGTTGCCTTCCTCGAACACGATCGAGACCGGCACGTCGCCGACCACGGTCGGAACGATCGCGTCGGGATCGGGAATGCCGAGCTCGGAATCGGTGAAGGTGTAGTTCGCGATGACCAGCAATTCCTTGGTCTCGAAGAACCCGCCCCAGCTCGACAGGTCGAAGCCGTAGACGAACTCGACCTCGGCCCCGAACAGGGTCGCCTCGGGCGCGTTGGCATAGGTCGTCGTCAGGTCACCGGTGCCCGAACCGCCCAGGATGATCGGTTCGATCGGGTTCGAGATGTCCTTGTAGAAGCCCGCAAGGCTCACCCGGTTGCGCCCGCCCATGTAATATTCGGCGCGCCCTTCGAGGTTCGTGAACTCGCTGTCGATGAGCTGGGCGTTGCCGCGGAAATCGCGGTTCGAGATGGGATCGAAATAGATCTGGTCGACCAGTTCGCGGAACTGGGGACGGGCGATCGTCTTGGATGCCGACACGCGCAGCTGGAGATCGGGGATGAATTCCCAGGTGATCGTGCCGCCGGGCAGGAAATAGTCGTTTTCGAGATTGGTCTCGACCGGCAGCGTCGTCGTCTGGCCTTCGGGCAGGGTGACGCGCTGGACCGCGTCCTCATAGCGCACGCCGACATCTACGGTGACGGTGTCGGTCGCAACCCAGCGCACCTGGCCATAGGCCGCATGCACTTCGAGCAGGGCGTCGAACACCGGGAAATCGACGAAATCGAGCACGTCGACATTGAAGGCGGCAAGGGTCGCCCCGTTGATGATGTCGCCCGGCCGGCGGAGGCCGAGCAGCGCCGGGTCGAAATTGACATCGGTGCGAACGTCCGGACGGATCAGCGGCGAATAGATGCGGCTTTCCGAGCGGCGATCGGTGTCCGACCAGGCATAGCCCACGGTGAGGTCGAACCCGTCGATCCCCGACCAAGTGAGGTCGGCCCCGGCGGCATAGTTCTCTTCCTTGAGGTCGTCGAAGCTGACCGTCTGGTTGTAGAACTCGTTGTCGCCTTCGAAATAGGCGATGAAGTTCGATCCAAGCACGTTGCGCAGCGAATCCGCCGGTTCGTCGGGCGTGGTGTCGTTCGAGCGCGCATAGAGGATCTGCGCGTTGAACGGCGCCTCTCGGTCGGTCCGGGCATAACCCGCGCGGGTGTCGAGCTGGAACTCTCCGTCGCCGAATTCGAATTCGCCGACGAGCTGCGTGTCGATCAGCTGGCGTTCGAACCAGGCCGTGCGCTGGCGCAGCAGGTCCGCGCCGTCGGCCGAACCCAGCGTCACGTCGAAACCCTCGGCAAGGCGCGCGGTCTTGAGCGTGTCGCGGATGTAGAGGTTCGTCCAGCGGATCGTGTTCTCGCCGAAATCGAGCCCGAAGCTCAAAAGGCCGTTCACGAGGACATTTTCATCGGTGATGAAATTCGTCGAATCCTCGGTGATGAACGAGAAGTCGTCGATGCTTGCGCGCTGGTTGCGGACCGATCGGTTCTGGCGCTGGTTCTGGTAGCCGGCAGTGGCGATGATGCCGAGATAGGTGCCGTCGCCGATCTCGAACGAGGCACCGCCCGTGATGTTGGCGGAGACGTTCGCCGGCAGGTTGTCCTGGCGCTGCAGCGTGACGAGATTGGTCGGCAGAAGTTGCCCGGCAATCGCCTCGCGGGTGAGCGCGTTGGGGTCCGCCACCGTCGCATCGAGCGGCAGCTGGTCGAGCGGGATCCCGCTGTCGATCGCCTGCCTCAGGAACGAGGGAATGTCGCGATTGCCGTTGTCGAAACCGAGCGAATCCCAGTCCGAGCCGAAATAGGTCAGGCCGTTCTCGAACGTGGTCTCGCTGTCATATTCCCCGCTCAGCGAGACGGTGAGGAAGTCCTCGACCGGAATGGCGCGGGTGGTGAGGTTGATCACGCCGCCGCCGAATTCGCCCGGATAGTTTGCCGAATAGGTCTTCTGGACGAGGCTGGAGGCGATGACGTTGGTGGGGAAGATGTCGAGCGGGACGACGCGGCTCAATGGCTCCGGGCTCGGCAGGGGTAGGCCGTTGAGGAGCGCGAGCGAGTAGCGATCGCCCAGGCCGCGCACGAAGACGCGCCCGTCGCCGACGACCGACAGGCCGGTGACGCGCGACAGCGCGCCGGCGATGTCGCCTTCGCCGGTGCGCGCGATGTCTTCGCTCGTCAGCACGTTGAGCACCTGGGTCGAACCGCGCACCGGGTCGCGATTGCGCCGCCCGGTGACGATGATCCCGCCGCCGGGGACCGAGACTTCGGGTTCGTCGTATTCTTCTTCCTGCGCGGCGTCGACGGCCTCGAGCAGGGGATCTTCTGCGTCTTCGGTGCCCTGTGCGGTTCCCTGGTCCTGTGCATGGGCAAAGGTCGGGAAGGTGAGTGAACTGGTGAGAAGCAGCAGCCCTGCCAGGCGCTTGCCGGTCGACATAATGCTAGACCCCCTCATATTCGGTCCTGAACTCGCGCGGCCCCGTGGGGCCTTGTTGTGCAACATGGGGAGGCGCCGCGCCGATCCGCGCAGCGCCTCCGCCAATGCGTGCCGACTGCTGTCAGCTCTCACCGGTGCGGATCGGGAGCGACGTGCAAGCCGAGCCCGAACCGAAGTCGAGGATGCTCGAATCGCAGGTCCAGCCCACGAAACGATCGTCCGCGGCGCTTTCGAGCGCGCCGATATAGTCGGCGGCGACGAAGAAGCTCGACAGGCCGGTCACGTCGAAGGTCGGGGCGGCGCCCGCATCGAAGAAGAACGGATCGGTGAAGGTGACGTCCGTGTCGACTGTGTTGTTGGCCGATGCGGCGTTGTAGATCGCTTCGAGATCGGCGAGCACCGCACCGTCGGTCGCACGCAGCGGGGTCGAGGCCGAGCAGTCGCCGATGACCGAATTGAAGGTCGGAGCAGCCGCCAGCGTTTCGGGCTGGTCGATGCGCACGCAGGGCGTCCCTTCGGCCTGGATCACGCCGTTGGCGAGCCGGATGCGGGAACCGCCGCGGGCGCGCACGACCTGGTCGTCGCCCGAATTCTGGATGAAGGTGAAGTTCACCACCGCCAGGACCGTCTGCGGACGCGCGTCGGTCGAGAAATCGTCCGGCGGGCTGTCGAGCTCGATGATGCTGTCTCCATTGCCGGGACGCTGCGCGACCACGACGTTCTGCAGCGCGCCCTGAGTGCCGGTGTCGGCGTCGATCGAATCGTCCGACGCGCCGACGACCGCGACATTGCGCATGTTCACCGTGCCGCCGAAGAATTCGATGCCGTCATCCGAGCTGTTGAACGACATGATGTTGTCGAGCGTCGTGCCGCTCCCGATCGCGCCGGTGGTCAGCGCCTGCAGCTCGTCGCCGGGGGCGAGCGCGAAGCCCGAAAAGCGGATCTGGTTGAAGGTCATCGAACCCGAGCTGTCGCTGTCGTCGGCGCCGCCGAAGATGGTCGAGATCGTGGTGCCTTCGACGAGCTGTTCGCACTGTGGGTTGGCGTTGGGGTTGGCATCGGTGTTGAACACGCCGGTTGAGCAGTCCGAGGTCGGCGCACGGCCGAGCAGGACGACGCCGCCCCACTGCTGGTCCGAATCGTCATCCGAAAGACCCAGCACGTTGTCGCGGCTGGTCCAGATGATCGGGTTGTCGGCGGTACCGTCGGCCTCGATCGCATTGCCGCGATTGACGACGATGAACGAACGACCGGTCGCGGCGTAGATGATGACGCCCGGCTCGACGCCCAGAGTGACGTCGGTGCCGGTGCTCGAGAAGCCCTGGTCGGTGCCGACATCGATCCGGCCGTTCATCGCGTAGAGCAGGCCGGGGACATAGCTCAGCGTGTCGTCGGCATCGAACACGGCAGGCAACTGGCAGACGCGATATTCGCCGGTCGGGCCGTCGATCGTGCCGGCATCGGTGAGACCGCCGGTCGAGTTGATCGTCGGGCAGCCCGATGCCGGGGTGACGGTACCGCCACCGGGCTGGCCCGGCGTGGGCGTCGGCGTCGGCGTCGGCGACGGGTTGTTGATGATGATGTCGCCGCTGGTGCCGGGCGAGACGATTTCGTCCGCGCCGCAGCCGGCCAGAGCGACCAGGCTGCAACCCAGGACGAGAGTGCGTTGAATGTTTTTCACAGCGAGCGGTCCCCTCAAAAACCGAGAATCGAACAAAGCGCGTCGTTTGAGTGCGCGAGAGGGGCGCTAGGGGCGGCGCATGACACTATTCTTTCATGATGACAGCAAGCGTGAAAATCGTGTCACATGACCGAAGAAAGACAAATATGACAATTGTTGGGCGTCACTGATGCCGGGCGGCTGGGCCGATTGTAATATTTATCCCATTGAAAAGGCGTGAAGTTAGCCTCTTAGATTGCGATTTTGCGACAATGTTACAGTTCTATTGCATTTCAGGGACTCCCACGTCATCATGCTCTCCAAGATACAAGGAGACAGGATATGGCCCTTCTGAAAACGACGCTCGCCGCAGCAGCTTTCGCGCTCGTGCTGGGAATGCCCGCACAGGCCCAGGATGCGCGCGCTGCGGGCGCATCCGACGCGTTCGCCGCCGAGGCTCTGGCCGAGGGGCGGCAGGAAGATGCGATCCGCGCGCTGGAGCGTGAACTGGCCGCCGCGCCGGACGATGCCGCGCTGCTCATCAATCTCGGCATCGCCTATGCCCATGTCGGCGACGAGGCGCGCGCCCGCGACATGTTCGAGGCCGCGCTGGTCAGCGAGGACGTGGTCCTGCTGCGCACCGCCTCGGGGGACGAGACCGATTCGCAGCGCCTTGCGCGCAAGGCGCTGCAGATGCTGCGCGCGGGCGAATTCCGCCCGGTGTCCAGCGAGACGCTTTCGCTCAACAAGTGACGGGAAATCCATTTGCGCAGCAAGCCATCGCGCGCTAGTTCGTAGACCGGGGCGGGCGCGAGCCTGCTTCGGTTTATGCTGCCTGGTTGCGGCGCGCAGGCACACGCGCGCGAAAGGTCTCACGCGCGAGGTTTCGCTTTTTCGCGGGAAATTCGCGCACGGCTCGGCTAGAACTCTGTGAGAGAGTTCATGCCGATGTCACCGGCCTGTCATCAATGATCGACATTGGGGCGGGATTGGAGGGTCGTGATGATTGTCGCCATGATTGTCGCCCGTGCGAGCAGATGGAGCCTCGCTGCCGCCTTCGTCCTTTCAGGGGCGGCGGCCGAGGCCGACGTTATGGAAGTGGACGGTGACGGCGCCCGCTGGGTCGCCGGGGGCCTTTCCGCGTCCGGTGACGTGCCGGTTACCGGTGAAGACCTGTCCGCGGAATACGCCGCGCTCCCGGGCGCGGACGAAGCGGTCGTCCTGCCCGACGGCGCCAAGCCCGATTCCATCCCGCACTCCGTCATCGCCGATCCCGCCGCCCATTCCGCCGCGATCCCGGCCGCCTATGCCGAAAAGGTGCATGAACTCGCGCGCCGATTCGACCTCTCGCCCACTCTGCTCGAAGCGGTGGTGTGGCAGGAAAGCCGCTGGCGCGCCGATGCGGTCTCGCCCGCCGGCGCGCGCGGGCTCGCGCAGCTGATGCCGGGCACCGCCCGCTATCTCGGGGTCGACCCGGAGGACCCGCACGCCAATCTCGAGGGCGGGGCGCGGTACCTGCGCGAACAGCTCGACCGGTTCGACGGCGATCTCGAAAAGGCGCTCGCCGCCTACAATGCCGGGCCGGGCCGCGTGATCCGTGCCGGCGGCATCCCGAACATCCGCGAGACGAAGGGCTATGTCGCCGCGATCATGGGCCGCCTCGCCAGCCATTCCCGCCCCGCCGCCGAATGAACGCGCGGGCCAGAACGAATTTCAAGGATGATGGAACACCGAATGAACGCCCTGCTTAGCTTCCCGGCCCGGACCCTGGCCTTGCTCGTGCTTGCCATGATGCCGGTGGCGGCCTCGGCGCAGAACGAGGCGGCGCGCTCGGACAGCCCGATCACCGATGCGCTCTTGTGGATGCAGGGGCTGCTTCTGGGTCCGATCGCGACCAGCCTTGCCGTGATGGCGGTGGCGGGCGTCGGCTTCATGATGCTCACCGGACGCATGAACTGGCGCTATGGCGGCACGGTCATCATCGGCGTCTTCATCATCTTCGGCGCGCCGCGGCTCGTCAATTCGATCGGGGCGTTCTGACGCCGTGAGCCAACTCGTCCGCCATCCCGTCCACCGGACCTTGACGCGGCCGCAGATGTTCGCGGGCGTCACGCTCAATTTCTTCATCATCAACATGATGGTGACGACGATCGCTTTCCTGGTGCTCGACAGCTGGTGGATCATCCCCGTGCCGTTCATTATGCACGCCGTCGGCTATTTTGCGTCCCTGCGCGAACCGCGTATCTTCGACCTGTGGATCACCAAGGTTTCGAAATGCCCGCGCGTGCCCAATTACAAGCGCTGGGGCTGCAACAGCTACACGCCGTGACGATGCCCCACGCGAAACCCGGCCACCCGAAGGAGGCCCGCACATGGTGAAATGGATCGGACCTGCCGCCTGGAGCGCCAAGGAAGTGCGTGTCGGCGAAAGGCTGGCCTATGCCCGGCTGATCGACGAGAGCACCGTGCTCTTGCGCGATGGCAGCGTGATGAGCGCGATCCAGGTCCCGGGCCTGCTGTTCGAGACCGAGGATTCGGACGCATTGAACGCCCATGCCGCGACGCGCGAGGTCATGCTGCGTTCGACGCTCGATGCGCGTTTCGTACTCTATCACCACGTCATCCGCCGCCGGGTCGAGGTCGAGCTCGACGCCGAATTCGACGATCCCCTCTCGCGCCATATCGACGCGCGCTGGAAGGAACGCCTCGCGGGCGGTTCGCTGTTCATCAACGACCAGTTCGTCACCCTCATCCGCCGTCCCGCGCGCGGCAAGACGGGCCTGCCCGAACGCGCCGCGAAATTCTTCTTCCGGCGGGGGCAGCAGGAACTCGAAGCGGATCCCAAGGACGTGCGCACGCTCAAGGCCGCGATCACCGGACTCGTCGCCTCGCTGTCGTCCTATGGGGCGAGCGTGCTGGCTGACTACACCTCGCCCACCGGCGGCATTAATTCGGAGATGCTCGAGCTTCTGAGCGCGCTCTACAATGGCGAGATGCGGCCCGTGCGCCGCCCCAACGACGATGTCGATATCGGCCATATGCTGCCCTATCGCCGGGCGAGCTTCGGCCTCGACGCGATGGAACTGCGCGGCTCGGGCGCGCCCGATTTCGCTGCCATTCTGGGCTTGAAGGACTATCCCGAGGCGACCTCGCCGGGCCTGCTCGACCAGCTTTTGCGGCTACCTTACGAAATGGTCGTCACCGAAAGCTACGCGCCCAACGAACGCACCACCGCGCGCGAGCGGATCGACCTCGCGCTGCGCCGCCTGCGTTCGGTCGACGAGGAAGCCGCGGCCGAACGCACCGACATGATGAACGCGCGCGATGCGCTGGGTGCGGGATCGGTCGGTTTCGGCGATCATCACCTCACCGTGCTGGTGCGCGAGCGCGATCTTGCGCGGCTTGACGATGCGGCGGCGGCGTGCAGCGCGGCTCTGGCCGATACGGGCGCGATCGCGGTGCGCGAAGACGTCAATCTCGAACCGTCCTTCTGGGCGCAGTTCCCGGGGAACGAGGACTACATCGTGCGCCGCTCGCTCATCTCCAGCGCGAACATGGCGGGTTTCGGCAGCTTCCACGGCTTTGCGCTGGGGCAGGCCGCCAACAATCACTGGGGCGATGCGGTCACCCTGCTGGAGACGACCAGCGCGACCCCGTTCTTCTTCAATTTCCACCACGGCGATCTCGGCAATTTCTCCGTGATCGGCCCGAGCGGGTCGGGCAAGACCGTGGTGATGAACTTCCTCGCAGCCCAGGCGCAGAAGTTCAAACCGCGCACCATCCTATTCGACAAGGATCGCGGGGCGGAACTGTTCATCCGCGGCATCGGCGGGCGCTACGACCGGATAAATCCGGGCGAGCCGACCGGGTTCAACCCGCTCGCGCTGCCCGACAATGCCGCCAACCGCGCCTTCCTGCGCGACTGGCTGGGCGTGCTCTTGAAGGCGGAAGGGCCGGAGGAATACGCGACGATCAGCGCCGCGGTCGATGCGGCCTATGCCAATGATTCGCGGCTGCGGCGCCTGCGCCATTTCCGCGAATTGCTCGCCGGTGCGCGGCGGCCCGAATCGGGCGACCTGGCCGACCGGCTGGCCGCGTGGATCGGCGATGCGAACGGGGAGGGAGGCGAACACGCCTGGCTGTTCGACAACGAACGCGACGCGCTCGACCTCGACACCCGCGTGCTCGGTTTCGACATGACCGCGCTGCTTGAAAACCCGCGCCTGCGCACGCCGGCCATGATGTATCTCTTCCACCGCATCGACGAACGGCTCGACGGCCAGCCGACGATGATCCTCATCGACGAGGGCTGGAAGGCGCTGGACGACGAGGTTTTCGCCGCGCGCATCCGCGACTGGCTCAAGACGCTGAGAAAGCGCAACGCGCTGGTCGGTTTCGCCACGCAATCGGCGCGCGACGCGCTCGAAAGCCGCATTTCGACCGCATTGGTCGAGCAGACCGCGACCATGGTCTTCATGCCCAACAGCCGCGCGCGGGGCGAAGATTACTGTGAGGGTTTCGGCTTGACCGATCACGAACTCGCGCTGATCCGCAGCTTGCCCGCACACAGCCGCTGCTTCCTCGTGCGGCAGCCCGATGCGAGCGTGGTCGTGCGCCTCGACCTTTCGGGCGCGCCCGAAGTTCTGACGATCCTGTCGGGCCGCGAGGCGGCGGTGCGGCGGCTCGACCTGCTGCGCGAGGCGGTCGGCGATGATCCGGCGCAGTGGTATCCCGCGCTCACCAATCGCGCGTGGCCTGATGGCGGCGGGCCCGACGGCTCGGGCGAAGTCGGCGCGAACGGCCATCCTGTCTGGCAGGCGGCGGAATGACGACCTCCTGCGATCTCGTCGCGCAGGACATGGGCGCGGGCGTCGCTGCGGCGCTGACCGCGGTCGACTGCATCGCCGCGCAGGTCAGCGAACAGGCTTTCGGGCGGCTGTTCGGCGACGACGGCCAGATGCGCCTCGTGCTCGTCTCGCTGCTCGTTTTCTACGCCGCCTTCTTTGGCATTTCGCTGATGCTGGGCCGTTCGAACGTGTCGGTGCGGCATCTTGTCCCGCGCATCATGACCGTCGGGCTGGTGCTGACCTTCGCGACCAGTTTCGTCGCGTTTTCAACGGTGTTCTACAATATCTTCGTGCTCGGCCCGGACTGGGTCGCGGGGGTCCTGACGGGGACGGAAGGTTCCGCAACGGCGACCTTCGCGCAGAAGCTCGATATCGTCTTCCTCGCGGTGCAGGAGGCCTCCACCGGGCAGAGCGACATCAACGCCTTCTCGCCGCCGGGCATGATGTGGCTCGGCGCGATGCTGCTGCTGCTGGGGACGGTGGGCCTGCTTGTGACGGCGCGGATCGGCCTTGCGCTGCTGCTGGCGGTCGGGCCGATCTTCGTGGTGCTGGCGCTGTTCAATGGCACGCGCGGGCTGTTCACCGGCTGGCTCAAGGGGATGACGATGCTTGCGCTCGCGCCGCTTTTCGCGGTTCTGGGCGGCACGATCATGCTCGAGATTGCGGTGCCAATCCTCGCCGCGCTGGTCGCGGTGCCGGGGCAGATCGACCAGCAGGCGGCGATGGCCTTCTTCCTTGTCGGAGCGGTGCACATGGCGCTGATGTTCATGGCGCTGAAGGTGACGACGACGATGGTTTCGGGCTGGCAGGTCTTCGGCCTCGCCGGGACCGCGGACAGCGTTCGCGGGATCGACACGGCCCGAATGGCGCCCGCCTCCGCCGCGGCCAGTGCGGCGGGCGCGGCGCGCACGGCGCCCGCTCCCGCAGCGGGCACCGCCCCGCGCCGGGTCGATGTCGCCGGAATGCGCACGGCGCCGCCGGCCAATGATTACGGCAGCACGGCAGGCACGACCTCGGTACGAGAGACGCGCGTCTACGCGACATCTTCAGGCGTCGGTCAGGCGGGCGAGGGCAGTCCTGCCGCCTCGCGCACGCGCGGGATCGGCAACCGCTTCCGCCCTGCTTCCAACCCTGCCACCAAGAATGCATCGCCGCAGGTGTCGAAAAGGGCGGCGGCCCCGAAAACGGAGACTTCCCGATGAAGCGCGCCATTCCCTTTGCGCTCGCTCTCATGAGTGTCACCCTGGCCGCGCCCGTCATGGCGCAGGACGGGGGCGATGCGCGGATCCAGACGCTCACTTTCGACGAGGCGCAGGTCTTCACGATCCGCGGGCGCGTGCGGGTCCAGACGACGATCAAGTTCCGCGAGGACGAGCGGATCGAAAACGTCGCGCTCGGCGACAGCAAGGCGTGGCAGGTCCAGCCGAACAAGGCGCAGTCGATCCTGTTCGTGAAGCCCCTGGAGCCGAGCGCGGCGACCAACATGACCGTGGTGACGAGCAGGCGGACCTATCTCTTCGACCTCGTTGCGTCGCCGCGCAACGAACCGCTCTACGTGCTGCAATTCGCCTATCCCGAGGCCGAAAAGGCCGAGGAGGAAGCGCGTCTTGCCGCCGCCGCCGAGGAAGAGGCCCGCGAAGAGGCGAATGCGCTCGAAATGACTGCTGCGACCGATCCTTACGCAGTGATCGACCCCTCGATGCTCAATTTCGAATGGGCCGCGCAAGGTGACCGGGAATTGCTGCCCGCGCGCGCCTACGACGACGGCGAGGCGGTGTTCCTGACCTGGCCTGCGGACCAGCCGATCCCCGCTATCCTCGTGACCAATGAGCGTGGCGAACTGGGCGCGGTCAATTTCACCGTGCGCGGCGACACCGTCGTGCTCGACGAAGTGCCGGGCCAGATCGTGCTGCGCTCGGGCGACGATGCCGCCACGCTCACGAATGTCGGCCCGGATCGTCCGCGCAGTGCGGATGCCGGCCCGGGCGCCCGGAGGGGTTCGTGAGAATGATCCGAAATGCTTTTGAAGGGGAGATGATCTGATGCGTCTTGCCATGCGACTGCCGCCGAAAAAGGGCGACACCACCTCAGGCGCGGACGGCGATCCGCGCGAACAGGAAAGCGCCGAGGTCATTGATCTCGCCAGCCGCAGCGCCTTTCCCGGCATTGCCGATCGCAAGGCGAAGACCGACGGGCTCGGCCTCGCCTTCGGCAGCGTGCTGGTGCTGGCGCTGGGCGCGGCGACCTTCTGGGCGATGAACATGCCCGAAGCGCCCGCTCCCGGGCCGATCGGCAATCCCGCAGTGGCCCCACCGCAGGCGGCCGCGCCCGCCCCGGTCGAGGCGCCGCAGCCGGAACCCGCACGCCCGCAGCCCGACCCCGCGCCCGCGCCGATCCTCGCACGCGATCCGGGCGCCGATGCCGCGAGCGCGATCAATCCCTATGCCAGCCCGACCATGGTCTATGACGCGAGCACCGCGAGCGATGCCGCACGCCTTGCCGAGCCTGCGGGCGCGGCCCTGTCGGGCGAGGTCATGGCCAATGCGGGCGACATCGCCGCCGGCGGTTCGGCCGCCGCGTTCGCCAGCCGCATCGGCGGTGTCGGCGGCGCTCCGGCCCAGGCCCGCGCGATGGTCAATCCGACGACCACGGTGACGCAGGGCACGATGATCCCGGCCGTGCTCGAAACCGCGATCAACACCGACGTGCCCGGCTATGTCCGCGCCGTGGTGAGCCAGGACGTGCGCAGCTTCGACGGCAAGAAGGTTCTGATCCCGCGCTCCTCCCGCCTGATCGGCCAGTACCAGTCTGGCGTCCAGCAGGGTCAGAAGCGCGCCTATGTCATCTGGACCCGCCTGATCCGGCCCGACGGCGCCTCGGTCAACATCGCCAGCCCCGCGGTCGCCTTCGACGGGACGACGGGCCTTGCGGGCGATGTCGATTCGCATTTCTTCAAGCGCTTCGGTTCGGCCATGCTGCTTTCGGTCGTGGGCGGGCTCGGCGCGCTGGCGACGGGCGGAGTGGGCGGCGTCATCGTTGCGGGCGGTTCGCAGGGTGCGGCCAGTTCTGCGGTGCAGGCGAATGGCGAGATCAGCCCGACGATCCGCGTGCGCATGGGCGAGCCGATCCGCGTCTTCACCGCGCGCGATCTCGATTTCAGCACCGTTTCGAACTGATCGCGGGGCGGGCGAGGGCATGAGCGCGGACATCCATCCACTTTCCAGCGCGGCGGGCAGCGATCCCGTCGATGGAGAGGTGCCGCGCGACAGCCTCGCCGACCTGTCGGAACGCAGCGTCTATCTCGACGCCTATCTCGCCCCGTTTCGCCGCTGGCTGCACAAAGACACGGTGACCGAGATCATGGTCAACCGTCCGGGCGAAGTCTGGATCGAGGACGCCTCGAACCCCGGCATGCAGCGCATCGACACGCCCGAGATCGACGACCGGCTGGTCCAGCGCCTTGCCGAACAGGTCGCGCGCGTATCGCACCAGGGCATCAACCGCGAACACCCGCTCCTTGGCGCGACGTTGCCCGACGGCGCGCGCATCCAGTTCTGCGGACCGCCCGCGAGCCGTCGCCACTGGGTCATGGCGATCCGCCGCCACCGCCGGTTGGACCTGCCGCTCGACGCCTATGACACCGGTCCGCTGATCGGCGAGAACGCGCCTGCAATGCCCGATGCGCAAGGTGAGCCGATCGCCTATCTGCGCGAGGCGATCCGGCAGCGCCGCACCATCCTGATTTCCGGCGGGACCAGCACCGGCAAGACCACCTTTCTCAACGCCATGCTCGGCGAGATCCCGCGCCACGAACGCGTCGTGCTGGTCGAGGACACGCCCGAACTCAAATTCCCGGGCGAGAATTCGGTTGGCCTCGTCGCGGTCAAGGGTGAGCTGGGCGAGGCCAAGGTGACGGCGAACGAACTGCTCCAGGCAGCGCTCCGCCTCAGGCCTGACCGCATCGTGCTCGGCGAATTGCGGGGGAGCGAGAGCGTCTCCTTCCTGCGTGCCATCAACACCGGCCATCCGGGCAGCTTTTCAACCATTCACGCCAATTCGCTGAAGGGTGCGCTCGAACAATTGTCGCTGATGGTGATGCAGACCGGCATCGGCCTCACGCGGACCGACACGATCGCCTATGCCGCAAGCGTGATCGACGTGCTGGTGCAATTGGGCCGCGATGCGAACGGCAAGCGCGGCATCGTCCAGATCGCGGACAGCAAGAGCCTGGTTTGATCTCGCGTTCGCGTTCGCGCGAGGCCGACGGATTAGTCCCTATCTGACATTCTTGTGACACCGGGCCTTTCGTGATTTACACACGGCCTTCATGCGAACACATGCGGGCGCGGCCGACAGACGGGCCCGAGGCACGCCGGACAGGAATGAGCAGCATCGAGATCGCCACCACCAGGAACCCCGCGCCCCCGCCCGCACCGCAGCCGGGCGGGGCGGGCGAGGAATCGCCCTATTTCAACCGCGAGCTGTCGTGGCTTTCCTTCAACGAACGCGTGCTCGCCGAAGCCGCGAACGAGGCCTATCCGCTGCTCGAGCGGCTGCGCTTCCTTTCGATCTCGGGCAGCAATCTCGACGAATTCATGATGATCCGCGTCGCCGGGCTGGTCGGCCAGGCGCAGCGCGGGATCGACAAGGTCGCGATCGACGGGCGCACGCCCACCCAGCAGCTCGCCGCGATCCGCGAACAGCTGGCGATGATTTCCGAGCGGCAGCAGGAAATCTGGCGCGACCTGCGCGCGCTGCTGGCAGAGGCGGGGATCCATGTCGCCGACGAACACCGTGTAGACCCGAGCGCGCATGAATGGCTCGAACAATATTTCCTCGAGGAAATCCTGCCGATCATCACCCCGCAGGCCCTGGACCCGGCGCACCCTTTCCCCTTCGTCCACAACGAAGGCATCGGCCTGCTCTTCACGCTGACCCGCGATATCGATGCCGAACAGATCATCGAAATGATCCTGATCCCCAGCGCCCTGCCGCGTTTCGTGCGCGTGCCGGGGCAGCAGGAAGGATCGGGCGGAGTCCCGGGCGAGGCGATCTACATCTCCATCGCGAGCCTCGTGCAGCGCTATGCCGCAAAGCTCTTTCCCGGTTTCACCATTGAGGGCGACGGCCTGTTCCGGGTCCTGCGCGACAGCGATATCGAGATCGAGGAAGAGGCCGAGGACCTCGTGCGCACCTTCCGCAGCGCGATCCAGCGGCGCAGGCGCGGCCAGGTGATCCAGCTCGAACTGGAAGAGGATTTCCATCCCAAGGCCGAAGCGGTGCTGCTCGAACAGCTGGGTGTCCACGAAGCCGCGGTGATCAAGACCGACGGCATGATCGGGCTCGACGGTCTCGCCGAAATCGTCGGCGAGGACCGCCCGGACCTCAAATTCGACGCCTATTCCCCGCGCTATCCCGAACGCATCCGCGAACACGACGGCGATGCCTTTTCCGCGATCCGCGAAAAGGACATCGTCATCCACCACCCTTACGAAAGCTTCGAGGTGGTGGTCGATTTCATCCGCCAGGCCGCGATCGATCCCGACGTGGTGGCGATCAAGCAGACGCTCTACCGCGCCGGCAGCCAGTCGGCGGTCATCAACGCGCTGATCGAGGCGGCGGAGAACGGCAAGTCGGTCACCGCCGTGGTGGAACTGAAGGCCCGCTTCGACGAGGAACAGAACCTCAAGTGGGCGACCAAGCTCGAACGGGCAGGGGTGCAGGTGATCTACGGCTTCACCGACTGGAAGACCCACGCCAAGACCGCGATGGTCGTGCGCCGCGAGGAGGAGGGCTTTCGCACCTACTGCCATTTCGGGACCGGCAATTACCACCCGGTCACGGCCAAGATCTACACCGACCTCTCCTTCTTCACCGCCGACCCGAAACTGGGGCGCGATGCGGCGAAGATGTTCAATTTCGTCACCGGCTATGTCGAGCCGCACAGCCTCGAGAAGATCCACATCGCGCCGATCGACCTGCGCGAGGAGATCTATCGCCGGATCGACAATGAAATCGCCAATGCCGCCAAGGGCAAGCCGGCGGCGATCTGGATGAAATGCAACCAGATCACCGATCAGGGCATGATCGACCGGCTATATGCGGCGAGCGATGCGGGGGTGAGCGTCGAACTGCTCATTCGCGGCATCTGCTGCCTGCGCCCCTGCATCGAGGGGATGAGCGAGAACATCCGCGTGAAATCGATCATCGGGCGGTTTCTCGAACATTCGCGCATCTACGCCTTCGCCAACGGCCATGCCATGCCGAGCCCCAAGGCGGCGGTGTTCATCTCGTCCGCCGACCTGATGGAGCGCAATCTCGACCGCCGGGTCGAATCGCTCATCCCGATCGACAACCGGACGGTGCACGACCAGGTGCTCCAGCAGGTCCTGCTCGCCAACATGCTCGATACCGAGCAGAGCTGGTGGCTCAATGCCGACGGCACCTATTCGCGGGTGGACACGGATGCGAAGCCGTTCAACTGCCACCGCTATTTCATGACCAACCCCTCGCTTTCGGGCCGCGGAGGCTCGCTCGAGGCGGGCGGGGTACCCAAACTCTCACTGCGCAAGGGTCGCGCAGGCTAGGACGTATCGACAATGAGTTCGCGCAAGCAGCGGCACGACCGCGAAGGCATATTTGCAGGCAACACGGCGAGCCGCGCGATCATCGATATCGGCTCCAACACGGTGCGGCTCGTCATCTATGGCGGCTCGATGCGTGCGCCGACCGTGCTCCTCAATGAAAAGGTCACCGCGCGGCTCGGCAGCGCGATGGCCGATACCGGGCGGCTGGCCGACGATTCGATCGACCTCGCGATGCGCGCTCTCAAGCGTTTCGTCCTGCTGCTCGACGATCTCGAAATCGCCGATGTCGAATGCGTCGCCACTGCCGCGGTGCGCGAGGCGGAAAATGGCGGCGAATTCGTCGAGGCGCTGCAAGCGCTCGGTCTCGCCCCGCGCGTCATTTCGGGCGAGGAGGAGGGGCGGCTTTCAGCCATGGGCGTGGCGGGTGCGTTTCCGGGCGCTTCGGGCATCGTTGCCGATCTTGGCGGGGGCAGCCTCGAACTGGTCAAGCTCGAAGGCGATGAGACGCACGATGCCGCATCGCTTGCGCTAGGGACACTGCGGCTTCCCGATTTCCGCAGTGACGACGCGGTCGGCGGCGGCTCCAAGGACGTGCGGTCCGACATGCGCAAGGCGCTCGAAAAGGCGCTCAGGAAATCGGGCTGGGGAGAAGACAATTTCGCCCGCAGCGAAGGGGCCGAGCGCACGCTCTATCTCGTCGGGGGAACATGGCGCGCCATGGCGGTCTTCGCGATGCAGGAACAGGGCCATCCGCTGTCCGACCCGCACGGTTTCGAGCTTGAGCGGGACCAGGCCGAGGCGCTGGCCGGATCGCTCGCCGCGCTCGGGCCGGAGGACCTGAGGCCGCGCGAGCGGATCTCCTCGATGCGCGCCGAGAAACTGCCCGATGCGGCGGTCCTGCTGCTCGCGCTGATCGGCCGGCTCGCGCCCGAACGGCTGGTGTTTTCCTCCTGGGGCCTGCGCGAAGGGCTGCTCTATGACCGGCTCGAACCCCACGGCAAGGCGCAGGATCCGCTGCTTGCGGGGATCTCGGTTTTCGCCACCCAGCGCGGCGCGCCTCCGCCGCTCGCCGCGCGGGTCGCGGCGTGGACGGTCGATGCCGCGCCTGCGCGCAATCATGGCAGCGAAAGGCTGCGGCTGGCGGCGACGATGCTGGCGCTTGCCTCGATGCAGATCGAGCCCAATATCCGCCTGCCGCAGGCGGTCGACTGGGCGCTGCACAAGCGCTGGATCGCGATTGACGGCAAGGGCAGGGCGATGATGGCGGCGGCGATCGCGGCCAATGGCAACCGCACCGACCTGCCGCAGGAGGTCCACGATCTCGTGAGCGATGAGGCGATCGTCGAGGCGCAGGTATGGGGCTTTGCGATCCGTCTCGCCCGGCGGCTGGGCGCGCGCTCACGGCGTTCGCTCCAGGTCAGCCGCCTGCTTGTCGACAAGGATGTGCTGGTCCTGCGTCTTGCGGAAAGCCATGCGGACCTGTTCGGCGTGCCGAACGAGAAGGACATGAAGCTGCTCGCCAATGCCAAGGGGCTCGACTGGCGGGTCGATATCGTCGCGGACGATGCGCTCAGGAACGACGGGTGAGAGCTAGGCCCGCTTTTCGCCCCTGAACGGGTTGAAATCGGTGTCCGTGTCGAACAGGTCGACGCCTTCGGCCTTTTTCAGCTTGCCGACCACCAGATAGGTCACCGGCGTCAGCAGCGCTTCCCACGTTACCTTGATGAGCCATTGCGAGATGACGACCTGGAACAATGTCTCGGGCGGCCATCCGGCGAGCCCCCAGAAGGCGAGCGGATAGAAGATTAGCGAATCGAGCCCCTGTCCCACCACGGTCGATCCGATCGTGCGGGTCCACAGCGCCTTGCCCCCGGTCCAGACCTTCATCTTGGCCATGACGATCGAATTGGCGAATTCGCCTGCCCAGAATGCTACCATCGATGCGATGACGATACGCCAGGAATTGCCGAAGACGTTTTCGTAATCGGACTGGAACGGCCAGCCGTCGGCAGGCGGCAGGCTGACGACGACCCACGCCATGAAGGCCATGAAGGCGAGCGCGGCAAAACCCGTCCAGATCACGCGGCGTGCGCGGGCATAGCCGTAAACCTCGGTCAGAACGTCGCCGATGATGTAACTGATCGGAAAGAACAAAACGCCCGCCCCGAAGATCCACGGATCGCCGCCGGGCAGGGTGATGTAGGAGGGTTTCGAGGCGCCGATGAGGTTCGACAGCAGCAGGATCGTGACGAAACCCGCCATGACGAGATCGTAATAGCGAAAGGCCACGGGCGCATGGCTGGTCGCGCGGATGCCGTCATCGGGATCGGTGTCGAAGGCTGCGCCGGGATCGGATGCGCGATCGAGCGGGGCGCCGGAGAAAGGCTTTTCCATCGGTTGCGAAGCCTAGCCATGTTTGCCGTCCACGCAAAGCGCGCTATTGGAACCCTGCCCGCAAGAGCGGGTGCGCGCCCGTAGCTCATCTGGATAGAGCGCGAGACTTCTAATCTTGAGGCAGCAGGTTCGAGTCCTGCCGGGCGCGCCAAACGCCCGGCCCTTGAGGGGCCGGGTGGCTGGCGGGTGCCCAAGGGGGCGAATCGTTGCGGGCGGTTTCCTCGGTCGGCGGTTTTTGCGATTGACTTGCATAATCATTATCGGCACTGCGCGGGCTTCATCCCAAGCCAGAGGTTTGCCTTGTTCAATTCACGTTTCGCCACGCTCAGGATCGCCATGCTCGCAAGCAGCTGCATGGCCTGCGCCGCCCATGCCCAGGACGCCGAAGACAGGGTCGATGAAAAAGACGATGCGCCCATCATCGTCACCGGCAAGGTCTCCACCTTTGGCGCGACCAAGTCGGAGACACCCATTCTCGAGACCTCGCGGTCGGTGTCGGTCATCACCAATGACGAATGGCGCGAACGCGGCGCTCTCACGCTCGACGACACGCTCAATTACACCGCGGGCGTCGTGGGCGACACGTTCGGATTTTCCACGCGCGGCGATTTCGCCCGCGTGCGCGGCCTCAATGTCCCGGAATATCTCGACAATATCCAGGTCCTTTTTGGGTTCTACAACAACGCCCGTTCCGACATCTTCACCCTCGAACAGGTCGAAGTGCTCAAGGGTCCGGCATCGGTGCTTTACGGCCAGGGTTCGCCCGGCGGCCTCATCAACACGGTCAGCAAGCGCGCCCGCCCCGACAAGACCGACAGCGAGGTCTATGTCGAATACGGCACGTTCGACCGCGCGCAGGTTTCCGCCGATATCGGGGTCGATCTGTCCGGCGACGGAACGCTCACCGGGCGTCTCATCACGCTTTACCGCGATGCGGGCACGCAGGTCGATTTCGTCATTGACGACGCCTTCATCGTCGCGCCCTCGATCACCTATGACGATGGCCGCACGGTGATGACGCTGCTCGCCAATTACACCGACCGCGACAGCGACACCGCGCACCAGTTCCTGCCGCTCGCAGTGACCGGCTGCGCAAGCGACGAGGTCGCCATTTCCGAATCCGCCGTTTGCGCGGGCAACATCGCGCAGGAAGTCGATCCGTCGCTTTACGTCGGCGAGCCCGGGTTCAATCGCTACGACACCGAAAGCTTCTCGCTCACCGGTTTCCTCGAGCACCGGTTCAACGACGTGCTCGGCTTCGAGGGGACCGCGCGTCACCGCGACAACAGCGCCGACTATCGCCAGACCTGGGTGTCGTTCCTGGGCGCGGGCAATCCGCGCGTGCTCCCCGACGGGACGGCGATCGCGCGCAGCTGGTATGACGCGCCGGCAAGCTCGGATCAGTTCGCGATCGACGGCCGTTTCCGCGCCCGGTTCGAAACCGGTCCGATCCGGCACGAAGTCCTTGCCGGGATCAATTACCAGACGGTCGACACGCTGCTGGAGGCGGCATTCCTGTCGCGCCCGACCGCGTTCAACCTTCTGGCGCCGGTCTATGACGGCTCCGAAATCCCCGCTCAGGCCGATTTCGATGCGGCGCGCGGGCGCAGCGTGAACGAAATCGATTCGATCGGCTATTACATCAACAACCAGATGGAGATCGGCGACCTCGTCCTCAATGCGGGCGTGCGCTTCGACGATCTCGAGACGGGCAATGGCACGACCAGCCAGGACGACAGCGCGACCAGCGTCAGCTTCGGCGCGCTCTACAGGACGCCGATCGGCCTCAACCCCTATGTCAGCTATGCCGAAAGCTTCCAGGCGGTGGTCGGCAACGACCAGGTGACGAACGAGCCGCTCCTGCCGCAGGAAGGCGAACAGATCGAGGTCGGCCTCAAATTCCAGCCGCCCGGCACGCGCACCTATGTCACGCTCGCCTATTTCGACATCGAGCAGTCGAACCTGCCGAACCCGGCGGGCCTGCCCAACGCACCCTCGCAGCAGGAAGGGGTAGCGAAGATCGATGGGTTCGAGCTCGAGGCCCAGACCGCCATCGGCGATCTCTATCTCGACGCCGCCTTCAGCCTGCTCGATACCGAAGATGCCGCGGGCCTGCGCTTCCCCAGCGTTCCCGAAGTGCAGGGATCGGCCTGGGCATCGTGGCGGCCTTCCTCCGGCGCGCTTGCCGGCTTCGTCCTCGGCGGCGGCGTGCGCTATGCCGGGGGCAATGAAAGCCAGGGCGGCGCGGTGGTGGTGGAAACCAATGGCTACACCGTCTTCGACGGCCTGATCGGCTATGATTTCGATCGCTATTCCATCACTCTCAACGCGCGCAACCTGTTCGACAGCGAGTTCTACGGGACCTGCCTTGCGCGCGGCGATTGCTTCCCGGGCGAGGTGCGGACCATCCAGGTGCGCGCGGGCGTCAGGTTCTGAAGGAGGCGCTGGCGATGACGATGGCGTGGCAGACAGGGGGTGTGGTGCTTGCCGGCGCGGGTCTTGCGACGCTCTATCTGGCGTGGAAGCGCAAGACCCGGTTCTGGCCGCTCGTCCTTGGCGGCTGGTCTCTCATCGCGGCCTCGCTGTGGAGCTGGGCACAGGTCAGCAGCGCGGAAAGAGGGATCGCGCTGGGAACGGTCGCGGCGGTGCTGCTCGCGCTTGGCCTGATTGGCGCGCGCGCGATTTCGGCTCCGGTCAAGGCGCGCCGCCAGGTGCCGCAGCGCCTCGCCTCGGTGCCCGATCCCGCCCTGTCCGGCCAAGGGTGGCGTGCGGGCGCGGGGATCGCGGCGATGATCGTGCTTGCCCTCTTCGTGTCGGCCGGGATGTGCACCGCCCTGTTCATGCTGGCCCGCTCTGCGGGCATGGAGCACACGGCGAACCTTACCATGACCATGTTCGCCTTCCCGCTCCTGCTTGCCGCGCTGACGACGTTCGTCGCCTATGCCGAGGGGGGCCGGACCAAGGCAATGAGCCTTGCCGGGCTTGGCCTCGGTTCGGCCGTGGCGGTCGCTGCGACGATGGGAAGCGTTTGAGATGAACCGGCCGCAGGCGAAGAATTCGGCGATCCGGGCGGCGAGGGCGCTCAACGCCCACAGCCTCGTCGCGCTGATTTTCGGCGCGCTGATCTACGTGCTCGCCGTCACCGGCACGCTGTCGGTCTTCAACCACGAATTGCAGCGCTGGGAACAGCCCGGCGCGCCCGAGATGACGCGCATCGCCCCCGAAGCGGCGGAGCGCGCCGCGCTTTCGGTGTTCGAAAGCGAGGCGATGCCCAGCACCCATCTCTACATCAACCTGCCGCAGGAGGATCTGCCGCGCACCGTCATCACGACGGACACGCAGGCCTTTTTCGCCCGCCAGGACGGCACGGTCGCAGGGCCGGAATCCTTTCCCTGGACCCAGTTCCTGCTCGACCTGCATTATTACCTCCACCTGCACTCGACGCTCGGCCTCACGGTGGTGGGTAGTCTCGGCGCGCTGCTCGTCATGCTGTCGATCTCGGGGCTTCTCGCCCATCCGCGGATATTCCGCGACGCCTTCCGTTTCCGCCGGGGGGCGGGCCGGCTGACCATGATCGACCTGCACAACAGGCTTGGCGTGTGGACGATCCCGTTCCATTTCTCGAACGCCCTCACAGGCGCGATCCTGGGCCTGGCAAGCGTGCTTGCGCTGGGTATCGCCGCCGCCGGGTTCGGCGGCGACACGGACGCGGTCTTCGACCCGGTCTTCGGTGCCGAGCCCGAAGCTGCCGAGGGCGTCGCAGAGGTGGCGGACATCGACGGTCCGCTTGCCTTCATGGCGCGCGAATATCCCGATCTCGCGGTGACCCACTTCATCCTGCACGATCCCGCAAGCGCCGGGCAGCACAGCGAGATCGTGGCCGAGCACCCCGACCGCCTCATTTTCGGCGACTACTATACATTCGACGCCTCGGGCGCCTATCGCGGCAATGTCGGCATATCCGACGGCACCATCGGTCAGCAGGTCACGGGGTCCGTCTACAACGTGCATTTCGGCAATTGGGGCGGCCTTCCGGTAAAGCTCGCCTATCTCGTCTTCGGGCTTGCGCTGTGCCTCATCGTCGCTTCGGGAATGACGATCTATTTCGCGCGCAAGGAGGCGAACGGCAGGCCCGCGCCCCGCCTCGCCGGCGCGTGGCAGGGTGTCGTCTGGGGAACGCCGGCCATGCTTGCCGTGACCCTTGCCGCATCGCTGCTGGGCGTGGGCGGGGGCGTTCTTGTGGCGTTATTCTGGCTCGGGCTCGCGGGGCTCTGCGCAGCCTGTGCGGCCAGTGGGGCGCGGGCCGGCAGGCGTTTGGGCCAGGCTGCCGCGCTCTCGGGCCTGGCGGCGGGGCTCGCGATATACCATTTCAGGTTCGCCCAGACGGCTCTTTCGGATGCGGGCCTGCCGATATCGGCCGCGCTCGGGCTCGCCTGCGCTGCCCTTGCAGGGTTGCTCGTGGCGGATCGGCGCAAGCCCCGACCGGCGGCGAAGGACCGCCCCGCGGCAGAGGCGGTGCCCGCCGAATAGCACCGCCCCCACGCCAGTTCAGGGCCGGCAGACGTAATAGGCGTTCTGCATGTCGTGCGGCAGCCGCTCCATCGCGACTTCGCCGAAGCCGGCCTCGGCGAACAGTTCGAAAGCCTTCTCCTCGCCCCACGCCGCGCCGAGCCCGATCCCGCCCTGCGCAAGGCTTACGGTCATGCAGTGCATCAGGCTGATCGTGTACATGAAAGGGGCGAGCGGATGGTCGCGGTTGTCGGCGACCTTCGTACGCGCCCAGATGTCCTGCGCGATATAGACCCCGCCCTCGCGCAGCGCGCGGCGGATATTCGCAAGCAGGATGGCGGGATGCGGCTGGTCGTGGATCGCATCGAAGGTGAAGACGAGATCGAACGCGGCCTCGTCCTTCATCCGCATGCAATCGCGCACTTCGAAGCGCAAATTGCCGAGCCCGCCCGCCTGCTCGCGCGCGGTCGCGATCGCATCGGCACCGAGGTCGTAACCGGTGAAACGGCTGTTGGGAAAACGCTCGGCGAAAATCCGCAGTGCGCGTCCGCGGCCGCACCCGACATCGAGCACGTCGATGCCCCGTTCGAGCCGCCGGACAAGCCCTTCGACCAGACCCAGCGTGGCGTCCGGATCGAAGGTGAGCGCGCCTTCCTGCTCCATCACCTCGTGGAAGCGGGGATAGGAGGAATAGGGAACGCCTCCGCCTTCGCGAAAGCAGCGCATGATGTCGTCCTCGACCGGGGCGAGCACGCCGATCCACTGCATCATGCCCGACATGCTGCCGAGCGGCGCGTCCTCACCTAGAAACAGGGCGTGCTCCTCGGGCAGGCTGTAACGGCCTTGTGCGTCGATATGGGTGATGCCGGCGGTGGTCACCGCGCCGAGCCATTCGGCGACGTAGCGTTCCTCGAGGCCGAGCCTTCCGGCCAGGTCCCCCGGCGTTTCCGCGGCGCCGCCGCGCATCGCGTCGAACAGGCCGAGCCGGTGGCCGATCGACAGCGACATCGCGCTCGCCGCCTTGTTGAGAGTATCGATGAGCGCCGCCGCGAAGGGCGGCAGGCCGGTTTCGCGGGCATAGGCTTCGATGACGGGGCTATGAGCAAGGCACATGGGAATTTCCTTTCCTGCCTATCAGGCGATTGCAGCGAGGTTCGCGGGAGCTTCGAAAAGCGACCCCGCGAACAACACGATCAGAAAAGCCCACGCTGCAAAGAGCGGGGCGTAACAGCGATCGGGCATTGTCTTGTTCTCCTTGGTTCGATGACCTGCGTTATCGAGGAAGACCGTGGGCGCGCGCGTGGTGGAGAACGTGGTAATGATGTCGCCAATGAGGGTATTGTCATGGTGCCGCTATCGGATCGGAAAAGCTGATGACGCGGATCGAGATCGGGGAGGACATCGCGGTAACGCGCGGCGATCGGCGTCTGGAGATGCCGAAATCGCGCAAGGCACGTGCGCTGCTCGCCTACCTCGCGCTGTCGCGAAAGGCGGTGCATCGCAGCCGGTTGAGCGAGATGTTCTGGCATCGGGCGGCCGATCCTCGCGGGGGGCTGCGCTGGGCGCTGACCCGCCTGCGCCGGTTGCTCGGCCCGGATGAAGGCTGGCTGATCGCCGATTCCTCCTGCGTGCAGCTGGCCTGCCCCGCCGAAGCGATCGCCGTCGATCGCAGCGCGGGCGACCTGCTCCTGATCGCGACCGAGACCGGCGATCACGACGAATACGCCGCCTGGCTGGTCGCCCTGCGCGGCGAAATCGCGTCAGGCTTCGGCGACGGCCCGCTCATGGACGCCGATCGGGAAGAACGCCCCCCGCGCCAGACCATCCGCTACGCCACGGCCCCCGATGGCACGCGCATCGCCTATGCAGCGATGGGCGAGGGACGCCCGGTGGTGAGAGCGGCCAACTGGCTCACCCATCTCGACGCGGAACTGGATATCCCCGCATGGTCAGGGCTGATCCTGCGGCTTGCACGCAAATATTGCCTCTATCGCTATGATGAGCGCGGAAACGGCCTGAGCGACTGGGACGTCGAGGACCTCTCCTTCGATGCTTTCGTCAGCGATCTCGAATGCGTGATCGACACTATCGCGCTTGAACGGTTTCCCCTGATCGGGATCAGCCAGGGCGCGCCCGTCTGCATCGAATACGCGGCGAGGCATCCCGAAAGGGTCAGCGGACTGGTTCTCATCGGGGGCTATCCCGCCGGGTGGAGGTTCGACCCGACCCCCGGAAGCCAGGCCCGCCGCGAGGCCGAGATGACCCTTGTGCGCCATGGATGGGGCGCCAATACGTCAGCCTACCGGCAGATCTTCTCCCAGACCTTCTTTTCGGATGTCGACCGCGAGACGATCGAGCAATTCAACGAATTCCAGCGCCTGACCACGTCGGCTGAAAACGCGGCACGGTTCATCGACTGTTTCGGCAATATCGACGTGCGCGCGCGCCTGGGCGGGATCCAGATTCCGACCCTCGTCCTTCACAGCCGGGGGGATGAGAGGATAGCGTTCGGGGTAGGGGCCGAACTGGCCGCATCCATGCCCAATGCCGAACTGAGGACGCTGGCATCCCGCAACCACCTGCCGCATCCGGGTGAACCCGCCTTCTCCGTCATGATGCAGGAGATCGAGCGGTTCATCGACAGCCTCGACTGACGAAGCGGTCGGCGCTCGGTTCGCTCGGCCCGTTCGCTCAGGCCGTTCCCTCGGGCCATCCGCGCGCGCTGTCACCCCCGCGCGACGTCGTCCAGAACCTCGGCCGTCACCGGGTAGCCCGCATCTTCGAGGATGGTGAGCATCGTCCGGCCGCCGCGCTGCTCGATCCTGGGCATGATCGTGCGCACGGGAATCGCCTCGGCCTGCGCGCGCGCTTCGGCAAAGCTGGCGAACAGGGCCAGCCGTTCGAGATTGCGCCTCGTGGGGAAGATGATCTTGATCTCGCCAGCTTCCGCCGCTTCGAGCGCGCCCTGCGCCGAAGTCCAGAACAGGTGCGTGTTTTCGGCCTGGTCGATCGAAACATCGACAGCGCCGGTGCCGAGATCGGCGAGGTAGAAGCGCGTGTCGTAAGCGCGCACGATCTTCTCGTTCTTCGGAAACCACCGCGCGAAAGGGGTGATCTGGTCGAGGTCGAGGCTCCAGCCGAAGGCATCCAGCACCGGGGCGAGGGCGCCCTCGCGCATCAGCATGGCGCGCGCCTCGGCTGCGGATTGCGCGGTGATGTCGCCCGCAAGGCCTAGCGCCAGGCCGGTTTCCTCCAGCGTTTCGCGCACGGCTGCGATCTGGTGCGCGGCCTCGTCCGGGGCAATCGCACCGTGTGCTGCGCGGCTGACCTTTTCGCCAAGTTCGTAGTCCGCAGGGTCCACCCGCCCGCCCGGAAACACCGCCATGCCGCCGGCGAAGGTCATGTTTCGCGAACGGACGGTCATCAGCACCTCCGGCGGGCCGCCAGAGGGGGAATTGCGGAAGATGATGATGGTGGCGGCGGGGATGCCTTCGCGCGGGGCACCGGACGTATCGGGACTGCTCATGGGCCAAGTCTTGGACCGCAGGCGCGCCTTTGCCAAGGGGGAGGGCCAGGGCACGGCGCCTAGTGTCGGGAGAGTTTACAGATTGCGCATTGGTTAATCCGATGAAACTCCACAAACCACTGTAATTAAGTGGAAATCCATTTTTGGCACGCTGTCTGCATAGAGAAGGGCAGCCCGAGTGGTCTTCGATGAGGCGAGACCTTTTCTGGTCTCTGGGTCTCGCCTCCCCGTTATAAAGAAACCGCCCCGCAGTGCTTAGCGGGGCGGTTTTTTTGTGGTTGCCCGAGGATGCCGGGTGGGGGCGGTCCGGCCCGCGTGGTTTGCGACTTGAACGGCAGTGCGCGGGCGCGCTTGCGACGCGTCAGGCCTGCAATTTCCAATGATCGCGTCTGCAGGACCATCGGCGCTCACCGATGCCGAAGGCGCCGAAAGGCCGACCGGCCGCCCGCAGGCCCCGTCCGGGCCGACGAGAGCGCGCGCCGGATGACGCGCGAAGGATCAAGACGCCTTGGCGACCCCGTTCTCGGCGAGCATGGTCTGGAGTTCGCCCGCCTCGAACATCTCCTTCATGATGTCCGAACCGCCGACGAATTCGCCCTTGACGTAAAGCTGGGGGATGGTCGGCCAGTCGGAATAGGCCTTGATCCCCTGGCGGATTTCCATGTCCTGCAGCACGTCGACGCTTTCATAGGCGACGCCGCAATGGTCGAGAATGTTCACCGCGAGGTTCGAGAAACCGCATTGCGGGAAGAGCGGGGTGCCCTTCATGAAGAGGACGACGTCATTGTCGCCGACGATGGTGGAAATGCGCGAATTGATGTCAGCCATGGCGTGAAGCTGTCCCTCGATTTGGCAGTGGTTGGTCGATACGTCCCGGCGGATTAACTGGGAACGACGGTCGTCACTTGCAAGGCGTGCAGTTCGCCGCCCATCTTCTCGCCGAACGCGGCATAGACCATCTTGTGCTGCTGCACCCGGCTTTTCCCGGCGAATTGCGGCGCGATGACGCGCGCGGCCCAATGGTTGTCGTCGCCCGCGAGGTCGGTCAGTTCGACCGTCGCTCCGGGCAGTTCCTGTTCGATCGCGGCCTTTATGTCCTCGCCTCGCATGGGCATGAGCAGCGCTCCCTTTTCTGGTCTTACTGTCCGGCGATCTGGCGGCGCGCCTCGATCGCCATTTCGTCCAGCTTGGCGCGGATTTCCGCTTCGGTCACGTTGGCATCGGCGGCGGTGAGATCGCCCAGCAGTTTGCGGATCACGTCCTCGTCGCCTGCTTCTTCGAAATCGGCCTGCACGACGGCCTTCTTGTAGGCGTCGGTTTCCTCTTCGGTGAGGTTCATGAGGCCCGCCGCCCATTCGCCGAGCAGCCGGTTGCGCCGCGCCGCGACCTTGAAGGCGGTTTCCTGGTCGAACGCGAACTTGGCTTCCTCGCCGCGCTGGCGGTCCTTGAAATCGGTCATTGTGGGTCCCTTCCCGTAAGATGTCGCCGGTGAGAGATAAGGCCCGCTGCCGCCGGGGACAAGCGGGCAATCCCGGCGATCTTCACCCGATCACATGGTGACGACGAGCTTGCCCACCGCCTCGCGGTTTTCCAGCTTGGCGATTGCCTCGCCGGCGCGTTCGAGCGGGAAGGTTTCCGACACCAGCGGGTCGATCTTCCCGGCCTTGAGCATGTCGAACAATTCCTCCACCTGCTGGCGGAATTTCACCGGTTCGCGCGCGGTGAAGGCGCCCCAGAACACGCCGCAGATGTCGCAGCTTTTGAGCAGGGTGAGATTGAGCGGCATCTTCGCGATCCCCGCCGGGAAGCCGACGACGAGAAAGCGACCTTCCCACGCTATGGCGCGCAGGGCCGGTTCGGAATATTGCCCGCCGACGATGTCATAGACGATGTTCGCGCCTTCGGGACCGCAGGCCTCCTTGAATTTCTGGCTGAGCTCCTTTGAGGCGGCCTTGTCCATATCGTCCTTGGGATAGATCACGACGGCATCGGCGCCCGCTTTCCTGGCGACCTCGCCCTTTTCCTCCGAGGAAACGGCAGCGACCACGCGCGCGCCGAAAGCCTTGGCAAGCTCGACCGCCGACAGGCCGACGCCGCCCGCCGCGCCGAGGATAAGCACCGTGTCGCCTTCCTTGATGTGCCCGCGATCCTTCAGCCCGTGGATCGTCGTGCCGTAGGTCATCAACAGGCTCGCCGCCTTTTCGGGCGCGACCCCATCGGGGACGGGGAACATCCGGTTCGCCGGGACCACGACCTTTTCAGCCAGGCCGCCATTGCCGATGCCGGCCATCACCATGTCGCCGACCTTGAAACCCTCGACCCCTTCGCCGATCGCCAGGATCGTGCCGGCGATCTCGCCGCCGGGCGAATAGGGGCGCTCCGGCTTGAACTGGTAGAGGTCGCGGATCATCAGCGTGTCGGGATAATTGATCGCGCAGGCCTTCACCGCGACCAGCACCTCGCCCTTGCCGGGGCTGGGCGCGTCGATCTCGTCGAGCGTGAGGGTCTCGGGTCCGCCGACCTGGTGGGTGCGGATGGCTTTCATGGGGTCTCTCTCCCGTCTGTTCGGTTCAGGTGTCGGTTCCGCGCGCGAGCCAGCCCTGCTGGCCGGCGCGCGCATTCTCATAGGCGGCGATGGCATCGCTCGATTCGAGCGTGAGCGCCACCTCGTCGAGCCCGCCCATCAGGCAATGCTTGCGGAAAGGGTCGATCTCGAAGGTGAAGCGGTCCTGGAACGGCGTGGTGACGGTCTGGCTTTCGAGGTCGACATGGATCGTCTCGCCTTCGCGCGCGACGTCCATCAGCCGGTCGACCGCTTCCTGCGGCAGGACGACGGGAAGGATGCCGTTCTTGACCGCATTGCCGGAAAAGATGTCGGAATAACTCGGCGCGATCACGACGCGGATGCCCATGTCCAGCAGCGCCCATGCGGCGTGTTCGCGGCTCGACCCGCAGCCGAAATTGTCGCCCGCAATCAGGATCGGCGCGCCCGCGTAATCGGGATCGTCGAAGATGTTGCCGGGTTCCGCCCGGATCGATTCGAACGCCCCTTCGCCAAGCCCGTCGCGGGTGATCGTCTTGAGCCATTTGGCCGGGATGATGACGTCGGTGTCGACGTTCTTCGCGCCGAAGGGGATCGCGCGGCCTTCGATCCGGACAAGTTTCTCCATGGCGTTCCTCGCGCTTTTTCAGCCCTTTCCAGCGGGCGGGGGGACTCAGTCGGTTTCGGGCTTTTCGCCGGAAGGCACGGTGTCCTTCTGGCCCGAGGCGGTCGGTTCGCCGCCCGACTTCTTCGCAAAGCGTCGCCCGGCATAGAGCAGGGCCGCCGCGATGGCGGCGGAGCCGATGGCGGCCGCGCCGATCGTTGCCGCTCCCGCACCGGACTTCTTCGAGTCCTTTTTCTCGTCTTTCGGTGTCTTGGTCATGGCTTGTCTCATGCTCCCCGCACAGCCCGCTTGCAAGGGTCTTGCGACCGCTGCGGCGCGGCTTTGCGGTCAGGTGTAATCGCGCACGTCGGCAAGGTGTCCGGCGACCGCCGCCGCCGCCGCCATGGCGGGGGAAAGCAGGTGCGTGCGCGCACCCGGGCCCTGCCGGCCGACGAAATTGCGGTTGCTGGTCGAGGCGCAGCGTTCGCCCGCGGGCACCTTGTCGGGGTTCATGCCGAGGCAGGCCGAACAGCCCGGCTCGCGCCATTCGAAACCGGCTTCGGTGAAGATCCGGTCGAGCCCTTCCTCCTCGGCCTGTTTCTTGACGAGGCCCGATCCCGGGACGACGATCGCCCAGCGCACATTGTCGGCCTTCTTGCGGCCTTCCAGCACCTTCGCCGCGGCGCGCAGGTCCTCGATCCGGCTGTTGGTGCAGCTGCCGATGAAGACGTTCTCGATCGGGATCTGCGTCATCGGCGTGCCCGGTTCGATGCCCATATAGGCAAGGCTGCGCTTCGCCGCCTCGCGCTTTCCGGCATCGGCGAAACTGTCGGGCGAGGGGACGCTGCCGGTGATCGCGATGACGTCTTCGGGGCTGGTGCCCCAGGTCACCGACGGCGCGATGTCGGCCGCATCGATGGTGACCGACTTGTCGAATACCGCGCCCTCGTCGCTCTTGAGCGTGCGCCAGTAAGCAAGCGCCGCGTCCCAGTCCGCGCCCTTGGGCGCCATGGGGCGGCCCTTGAGATAGCGGAACACGGTTTCATCCGGCGCGATCAGGCCGGCGCGCGCGCCCGCCTCGATGCTCATGTTGCACACGGTGAGGCGCTGCTCGACGCTCATCGCCTCGAACACCGCGCCGCGATATTCGATCACGTGGCCCGTTCCGCCCGCAGCGCCGATTTGGCCGATGATGTGCAGCACCACGTCCTTTGCCGTCACGCCGGGGGTAAGGTCGCCATCGACGCGCACCTCCATCGATTTCGACCGCTTGAGCTGGAGGGTCTGGGTCGCGAGAACGTGTTCGACCTCGCTCGTCCCGATTCCGAAGGCGAGCGCGCCGAGGCCGCCATGGCTGGAAGTGTGCGAATCGCCGCACACGATCGTCGCGCCCGGCAGCGAGAAACCCTGTTCCGGCCCGACGACATGGACGATCCCCTGTTCGGCATCGGCATCGCCGATATAGCGGATGCCGAATTCGGGCGCGTTGCGTTCCAGCGCTTCCAGTTGCGCCGCGCTCTGCGGGTCGGCGATCGGCACGCGCGCGCCCTTCGCATCGCGCCGTGCGGTGGTCGGCAGGTTGTGATCGGGCACCGCCAGCGTAAGTTCCGGGCGCCGCACCGGGCGGCCCGCCTTGCGCAGGGCCTCGAAGGCCTGCGGGCTCGTCACCTCGTGGACCAGGTGGCGGTCGATATAGAGAATGTCGGTCCCGTCCTCGCGGCTTTCGACGAGATGTGCGTCCCAGATCTTGTCGTAGAGCGTGCGCGGCGTCGCGCGGGCGGTGTCGTCCATGGTCATGTTCCTGATTGCGGTGCCTCGCGATTAGCGGCGAAGCGGCGAGGCGTGCAAGACGGAGGTTGATCGCCTGGCAATTAGTCATGGAATTGCAAAGCATGATGGGTTAATTGACAATCATGTCAGCACGGCCCCATTCCCATCCCATAACGGTCGAGCCCGAGGACATCGATTTCATGGGGCATGTCAACAATGCCCGCTATCTCAACTGGGTGCAGGATGCGGTGCTTGCGCACTGGAACAAGCTCGCCCCGGCAGAGGATGTCGCGAGCAAGGCCTGGGTCGCTCTCAAGCACGAGATCACCTATCGCAAGCCCGCCTTTCTCGACGACGACGTGATCGCGAAGACCGTGCTTGAACGCTATAACGGGGCGCGCGCGTTCTATCACACCGTGATTCACCGGGGGGAGGACGTGCTCGCCGAGGTCAGGTCGAGCTGGTGCTGCATCGATGCCAAGACCCTGCGCCCGGCCCGGATCGGGGAGCATCTGCGCGAATTCTTCTTTCCCGAACCCGATAGCGACGGACACGAAAGCGTCCGTCCGGTGGATGAGCGCGAGGCGGGTTGAACCCTCCCGCATCGCTCCGCGCGCGCAATACCGTTTCGCCAGCTTGCAATTGCGCTGCGCCCGGCGGCGGTTTATCGCAACCGCGTGAAGGGTTCATGCGTATCTCACCCGTGACCACGCGCCATTTTTCCCTCCCCGGACGCACCGAGCAGGGGGCCATCGGCCTCGCGCTTGCCGCCGCCATTGCGGGCGCGTGGCTGGGGATCCATGCCTATGCCATGTATGTCTTTGAATTGACGTGGGACAACTGGCCGCTCGCGCTCGTCATGGCGGCCGCGCAGTGCTGGCTTTCGGTGGGGGTCTTCATCGTCTGCCACGACGCGATGCATGGTAGCCTCGCGCCCGGCAAGCCTCGCATCAACCAGGCGATCGGCGCGGCGCTGCTGTTCCTTTATGCGGGTTTTGCGTGGAGGAAGATGCGCGATGCCCATTTCACCCATCACAAGATGTCGGGCCGCGCGGGCGATCCCGATTTCGACGAGGAGCATCCCTCGAGCTTCCTTCACTGGTACTGGACGTTCTTCAAACGCTATTTCGGCTGGCAGAGCCTGCTGTTCGTGCACACGGTCGTCGGCATCTACTGGTTCGTGCTGGACATTCCCTTCATCCAGATCTTCGCACTCTATGGCGCGCCCGCCTTGCTGTCCTCGCTCCAGCTTTTCTATTTCGGCACGTTCCGCCCGCATTACCACGCGCCCGAAAAGCCTTTCGCCGACCGCCACAACACCCGCAGCGACCGTTTCGGCACGCTTGCCTCTCTGGCCTCCTGTTTCCACTTCGGCTATCACCTCGAACATCACCGCAGGCCCGACGTGCCATGGTGGGCCCTGCCGGGCGCGCGCCGGGCGGGCGTGGGAGAAGGAGTTTCGAAATGACCTGGCTCGAAGTGGGCCTCACTGTCCTTGCCGCGTTGATCGGCATGGAACTGTTCGCATGGTACGCGCACAAATACATCATGCATGGCTGGGGCTGGGGCTGGCACCGCGATCACCACGAGCCGCATGACAATGCGCTGGAAAAGAACGATCTTTTCGCGGTCGTCTTCGGCACGATCAACGCCGCCATGTATATCTACGGCGCGCTCTACTGGGACGCGCTGTGGTGGTTCGCGGTCGGGATCACGCTCTACGGGGTGATCTACACGCTGGTCCACGATGGCCTCGTCCACCAGCGCTATTTCAAGTGGGTGCCCAAGAAAGGCTATGCCAAAAGGCTGGTCCAGGCCCACAAGCTCCACCATGCCACCATCGGCAAGGAGGGCGGGGTGAGCTTCGGCTTCGTCTTCGCGCGCGATCCGCAGGTGCTGAAAGCCGAACTCAAGGCGCAGAAGGAAGCCGGCATCGCCAAGGTCCGCGAAAGCGCGACGCCGGATCGCGGCGCGGCCTGAGACCTATTCGTTGCGGGTGGCGATCCAGCCGCCGATCAGGACCAGAGCCCCGACCGAAAACCACACCCAGGGAAAGCCGATCGTCGCCCAGGTGAAGGCGACGCCGGCGACCAAGGTCGCGATCGCGGTAACCTTGGCGCGGCGCGAGATCGCGCGGCGTTCGCGCCAGTCGAGGATCTGCGGGCCCCAGGTGGGATGGTCGAGAATGCGCTTTTCCCATTCGGGATTGCTGCGCGCAAAGCAGAAGGCGGCGAGCAGCAGGAAGGGAACGGTCGGCAACAGCGGCAGCACGGCGCCCACCGCGCCGAGCGCTGCAAAGAGCAATCCGCCCGCAAGATAGAGCGGGCGCACCGGCTCAGGCGGCGGCGATCCGCGCGGCGTGTTCCTTCACCAGCGCGATCATGTTCGGCACCCCTTGCGTGCGGTTGCTCGAAAGCTGGTTCTTGAGGTCGAACGGCGCGAGCGCGCCGGTCACGTCCATCTCGGCGACTTCGCGCGCTGGCCTGTCCTGCACCGCGGAAATGACGAGCGCGACGATTCCCTTGGTGATCGCGGCATTGCTGTCGGCAAGGAAATGCAGACGGCCTGCTTCGTCGCCTCCGGTCGGATAGACCCACACGGCGGCCGAACAGCCGCGCACCAGGGTCGCATCGGTCTTGAGCGCATCGGGCATGTCCTCGAGCTCGCGGCCAAGCTCGATCAGGAGCCCATAGCGTTCGTCGCCTTCGAGGAATTCGTATTCTTCGAGAATGTCGTCGAGAGATCGCATGGGGCCGGATTTAATGGGACTGGCGGCTGTGTCCACCCTGCCTTTGCCCGCGAGGCTTACAGTTCGACCCCGCTTGCGATCGCCTCTAGCTTGCGGATCCGCTCGCGCAGGTCGGCGAGTTCGATCCGGGCCGCGCCGACCGCGCCGCGCTGGTCCTCCGGCGTGTCGATCGACAGGCGCGCGGCATTGCGGGATCGCTCCAGCTCCTGGCGCTTGTAGTCGAGCCATTCGTGCCATGCGCGCAGCAGGGCAAAGGCGACCACGGCGAGGCCCACGAGGCAACTCGCTGCGATAATGATTACGGGGTCCATCACCTGTCCATGTCCTCCGTGTTCCTGTCCGGGCGGTCCTCCCGCGCGGCGCGGGTCGCGATATCGCCCCGCAGGCTCTCGATCTCCGCGGCGATGGCGCGGGCGCGCACCGCTTCGGAACTGTTGTTGTCGGTGGCGATGCGTTCGAGAACCTGGATGCGCTCGCGCAGTTCCTCGAGCTCGCGATTGTCGAGCGCGTCATCGTGCTGGACGGGCGAGCGGGAGGGCGCGCCGCCTTCGCCGAGGCGCCGGCGCAGTTCCTCGTTTTCCTGCTCGAGCTGCTTGCCGAGATGACGCTCGCGCAGCCACAGGATGAGGAAGATGACGGCAAAGATGCTGAGCCAGCTCATTTCGTGGCCCCTCCCTTTGCCTGCGCAGGCACGGCGCGCAGCGCCTCGATTTCCTCGGCGAGGTCGGCGGAGCGGTCGGTGGCAATCCGCTCCAGCACGCGTATACGCTGTTCGAGATCGCCCGGCCTGCCTTGCGGTCCGGTGTCTTCGCGGGCGATGCGGGCGCGCCGCAACCAGAGAAAGGCGATGCCGGAGCCTGCCGCCAGAGCCAGTGCGGCGATGACCAGGCCGTCCATCATCAGCGCGGTATCGGTTCCGAACATCAGGCGGTCCCTTCGTCCTTGCGGTTCTCAAGCGCGTCGGTGCGCAGCTTCTCGATCTCGCCCGACAGGTGGTAGCCGCCATCGGTCACGATCCGTTCGACATTGGCGAGGCGGTCCTTCACCGAGCCGAGTTCGGCGCGCAGCTCGGCATTTTCCTGGGTGAGCAGGGTGACGCGCCGCTTCGCCTCGTTGTCGGTGACGGGCTTCAATTGCTGGCCCCACGATCCTTCGAGCGGATAGCCGTTCTTGACGCGCAGCCAGGTGGTGAAGACCCATCCGGCGGTCCCCGCAAGGGCGATGGCGACAAGCGCTTCGGTGGTGATTGCATCGAGCATCAGCGTGTCTCCTTGCTTGCAAGGTTCAGCGGCATGCCTGCATCCTTGCGGTTATCCCTCAGCGCCTCGATCTCCTCGGAGAGCGAATAGCCGCGATCGGTGACGATCCTTTCCAGCACGATCATGCGGTCCTGCATCGCGTCGAGCTTGTCGTGGAGCGCGCGGTTTTCCTCGCGCAGCCGCTTCGTCTCGGCGCTGTCGGCCCCGGCTGTTTTCGGCGCGGTCTTGCCGCCCCATTCATCCTCGAGCTCGTAGCCGTGCCTGGCACGGATCCAGTTGTTGATGATCCATGCGCCGTAGCTGACCGCCATGATGGCGATGACGAAGCCGGGGCCTCCCTGCAGCCAGTCCATCACGCCTTCTCCCTGCTTTCGAGGCCAAGCGGCACGCCCGCATCCCTGTCCTCGACGCTGCGGGTGTCGCGCAGCGCTTCGATCTGGGTGGCGATGTCGTAGCCGCGATCGGTGACGATGCGTTCGAGCACCTGCACGCGGTCCTCGAGCTGCTGCACCTTGGAGGCGTATTGCGCCGCCTTTTCGGCGCTTTGCGAAGCGGTCGCCGCGATCCGTTTCTCCTCGAGCTTGCGGTTGTGGCTGAGCCACACGATGAAGCTCACCATGATGAACGGTGCGAGCGGTATCAGATAGGCCCAGTCGAACACGTTTAGTCCCCTCTCTTGTCGTCGGGCCGGATCAGCGCAGGCGCTCGATCTCGGCGGTCAGGCGCGGATTGCTCTCCACGTAATGCGCCTCGACACTGGCGAGCCGGCGGTCGATGTCGCGGAACTGCGAGCGGATCTCGCGAGCGGTCCGGTGCGGGCTCTGGCGGACGCGCTGCCAGTATTTCTGCTCGCTCTCGTCGCGATAGAGGTGCGGCGGCTTCTTGTTGAGCAGAAAACCGGCGACGAAATAGGCGAGGATCGTGAAACCACCGGTCGGCCAGAGAGAGAAGAAGGCGATCAGCCGGATCCAGATCGCATCGATGCCGGTATAGTCGGCGATCCCGGAACAAACGCCCATGAGCTTCGCATTGTGCTTGTCGCGGTAAAGGGTGGTGCGGGGGCTGTTCACTGGTGGGCTCCTTTCTTCTCGGCCATCATGCGGTCGAGTTCGCGCAGTTTGTGGTTGTCGGTGTCCTGGTCGGCCTGGAGGCGCTTGACCGGCGTGAAGCTGGGATCGTCGGAGGCGACCAGGCGCTCGACGGTGTCCATTCGCTCGTCGAGCCGCTTGGCTAGCGTGTAGAGTTCCTCCAGCAGCACTTCGTCGTCGGATGTGATGGTTGCGGCGGTCTTCCACTTGGTGACGTAGTGCAGGATCACCCAGGGCAGGCCGACGAAGATCGATCCGAAGATGATGAGGGGGACGAGGATGTCTTCCATGGCTTACTGGTCCTTTCCTGGGGCGCCTTTGCCGAGCGCCTTCTTCATCTGTTCGAGCTCGTCATCGACCGCATCGTCGCCGGCAAGCGCGGCGATCTCGTCCGAAAGGGTGGGCTTGCCGCCTTCCGCGATGCGCAGCGCGTCGGCGCGCCCTTCGGCGTAATCGACCCTGCGTTCGAGCTGGTCGAACCGGGCGAGCGCCTCGTCGGTGCGTTCGGTGCTCATCAGGGTGCGCAGCTTGACGCGGTTCTCCGCGCTTTCGAGACGGGCAGCGATCGCGCTCTGGCGGCTGCGCGCTTCGCGCAGGCGGTGCTGCAGCTTGGCGATGTCGTCCTCATAGGCGCGCAGCGCATCGTCGAGCACGGCGATCTCGGCCTTGAGCTGGTCAGCGGTGTCGGCCGCCTTCTTCTTCTCGACCAGCGCCGCGCGGGCGAGGTCCTCGCGGTCCTTCGACAGCGCAAGCTGCGCCTTTTCGGCCCAGTCGGCCTGGAGCTTGTCGAGCTTGACGCAGTGGCGGTGCATTTCCTTCTGGTCGGCGATGGTGCGCGCCGCGCTTGCCCGGACCTCGACCAGCGTCTCCTCCATTTCGAGGATGATCATGCGGATCATCTTCGCCGGGTCGTCGGCATTGTCGAGCAGGTCGTTGAAATTGGCCGCGATGATGTCGCGGGTTCGGCTGAAAATGCCCATGAAGGCTACTCCATCTAGGAACGAATTGCTGCGGGGCCGGGCGCGCGAGGCGTCGTTTTGGCTGCTGCCCCGTTCGCCGCGCCCGCCGCGCGGGTTCTGCGTCGGGGTGGGGCTGGTGCGCAAGGCCTCGATTTCGGCGTCGAGCCGCGAGAGCTTTCCGCCCGATTCCCGCCCATCTGCTTCCCGGCCACCGGATCCGCGGGGGTTCCGGACCGGAGAAAGGCCGCCATCGTCGTGGGTCTGCGACGCGCTCGCCTCGGCGGCGGGATCGCCTGTGCGGGTGGCGGGCTCGTCTCGCTCCGGTCCGAAAGAGGTCTTGTCGTTGTGATCGGTCATGGCGTTGGCGATCAGGCGATCTCGACGGGCGCGCTGACGGCGGCACCGGCGACGCTCGCCGCGCTTGCCTCGCCGACCTGGGTGGTCAGGACCACCATCGCGGCCATGGCGAAGGTGCTGGCGATCGCGGCCTGGCCGAGCTTGCTGCCGAGAAACTCGTTCGCAAGCAGCGCTTTCGGATTGATCAGGCTCTTCAACATCTGGCGGGTCCTCCCGGTTTGCGTGTCCGTGCGGCCCCATGCCGCCCGGTTCGCAGGTTGTGCCGGATGTTCTGCAATCCCTGTGCCAAACCACGAAAATCCCGGGATTCCGGGGGGTTGCGGGTGCCCTTCCTTTCCTGTGTTGGTTTCTGTTGCCAAGCATTGGGATTTTTCACTATATTTCGGTCATGGAGCGCGAAAACCAGTTCATCGGCCAGTCCGGCGCCTTTCTCGACGCGGTCGAGCGCGCCAGCCGCGCCGCCGCGCTCTCCCGCCCCGTTCTCGTCATCGGCGAGCGCGGGACCGGCAAGGAACTCATCGCCGAACGGCTCCACCGCCTCTCGACCCGCTGGGACGAGCCGCTGGTGACGATGAACTGCGCGGCGCTGCCCGAAACCCTGATCGAGGCCGAACTGTTCGGCCACGAGGCGGGCGCCTTCACCGGTGCTACCAAGGCGCGCACCGGAAGGTTCGAGGAAGCCGACAAGGGGACGTTGTTTCTCGACGAACTGGGCACGCTTTCGATGGGCGCGCAGGAACGCCTGCTGAGGGCGGTCGAATATGGCGAAGTCACCCGAATCGGTGCCTCGCGCCCCGTCAGGGTCGATGTCCGCATCGTCGCCGCCACGAATGACGATCTGCCCGCGCTCGCCGAGAGCGGCGAATTTCGTGCCGACCTGCTCGACCGGCTTTCCTTCGAGGTCATCACCCTGCCGCCGCTGCGCGTGCGCGAAGGCGACATCGGCGTGCTCGCGGAATATTTCGGGCGGCGCATGGCGGCCGAGATCGAATGGCTCGGCTGGCCCGGCTTCGCCCCGCATGTGATGGACCAGCTCGAGAATTACGCCTGGCCGGGCAATGTGCGCGAACTGCGCAACGTGGTCGAGCGCGCGGTCTATCGCTGGGACGATCCCTCGATGCCGATCGCCCATGTCCAGTTCGACCCGTTCGACAGCCCGTGGAAGCCGCGCGCGCCCTCGCACCGGACCGCTTCCGCCAATGGCGGCGCCTCGCAGGCCGCGCCGCGGGCCGAGGACTTCGCTTCCTCCGCCCCCTGCTTCGACGAGATCGAGGACCTGCGCGCCGCGGTCGACGCGCATGAGCGCGCGATCGTCGAACATGCGCTGGGCAGGCATCGCTGGAACCAGCGCCAGACCGCCCGCGCGCTGAACCTGACCTATGACCAGCTGCGCCACTGCATCAAGAAGCACGGCCTCATGGAAAGCGAAAGCGCGGACTGACCCCGGACCGGACGCTGCAAGGGCAACCTTCCCGCAAGGATTTCACGCTAGCACGGCGCGACACAGCGCCTGCCGGGGAGCCACGATGCGCCTGCTTTCGGAAATGATGGACCACCTTTCGAGCACCGTGCGCCTGATTGCGGGCCTCATCACCCTGTGCGTGCTGGGTTTCGGCGGGATGATGACCTTCGGGGCTTCGGTGGTCGCTCCGCAGGTAGCTGGGGACTTCGCCGAGCGCGCCGAGAAAGTCAGCGAGAAGGCGATAGAGGCGCGGCTAGAGGCCGTGCGCGCGCGTGAACTGGCGCGCGATGGCTGGGGCTACAACGCCTCGACCGGCTCTGATGCGGCGGCAGGCTATGGGCCGGATCCGGATGTCGAGCGGCGTCGGCGCGCGGGCGAGGAAGAGATCGGCGGCTGGGCCGAATAGGCGTGCTTGCGCACCTCTGATTGCGGGTGCATCTCCCTGTTAACGTTCATCTTTTGCAAACCATTGCTTTTCCCTGTATTCTCGCGCTCCTTGGCAGTGCGGGTGCGCGCCTTCAGCGGCGCCGTCCCGACCGGGATGAGGGCGCGATTTGGCGGATCCTGAAGACAGGCCTGAAGAACCGAACGCGGCCGAAGGCGCACGCCCGGTCGGGTCCGGGCGCGGGCCGGACGCTGCCGCTGGCGAATTCGACAGGGACGGCACGGATCAAGCCGCAGCGGGACTTCCGCCCATTGCGAATACCGGCCGCCGCTCCGCTGCGCGCCTGCGCGTCAGCCTTCCCGCGCGGCTGATTTCGATCGAGGGCGAACGCGCCTGCGTGCTCGTGAACCTCTCGCGCACCGGGGCGATGGTTGCGGTGGAAGGTCCGGTGCGCGTGGGCGAAAATGCGGTGCTCAGCTGCGCCGAGCTCGAAGCGTTCGGCGAGGTGGTCCGCGCCGATGGCGGGCTTTATGCCATGCGCTTCGATGACGCGATAAGCGAAGCCGAGGTGATTGCCATCCGGCGCCTTTACGACAATTTCGAGGAGCGCGAGCGGCGCTCGCTCGTCGACACGGTGCGAAACTGGGTGACGGGCGAAAGCGGCGATGAACGCCTGAAATGACGCGCCGCCCGCGTCGGCAATTCCCGGCCCGTACACCTTAGGGATTCCTGCGTAGGCCGCCGCACCAGGCGCATTCACACGCCAGGCCTAAAGCGGCGCGAAGGCCGCGTCCTCTTCCTTCCATCCGTTCGATGATCGCGTGTTTTGCCGCCCCGGCTCGCCGGCTGCGTCCGGCGTTACGACCGGGCGCCGGGGTGCGGCTCGCCTGCGGCTCGGCATCCCGGCGCGGCTGGTGACGCTGGGCGGGACCGAGCGCTGCGACCTCGTCGACCTGTCGTGCAGCGGTGCGCGGGTCGCGCTTACGAACGCGCTCGATGACCTGCTCGCGCCGGGCGACGGCGCTCTCCTGCGGGTCGCGGGGCTGGAGGCGTTCGGCGAGGTCGTGCGCCGCGACCCCTCTGCGATCGCCTTCGCCTTCGAGGAGAGGCTGGCCGAGGGCGACGTGCTCGCCGTGCGCCGCCATGCCGAAAGGCTGGCGGGCGACCCGACCCGCGCTCTGCGGCAGGCCGCGCACAACTGGGTGACCGGCGGGCGCTAGCGGCTGCTGCCGCGCACCGCGCCTGTCGGGGCCGTCCCGATCGCCCGGCGCCTTTGCTCTTGCCAAATCGTTCCGCCGCGATTACCTCCCGCATATCCCGACATCGTCGAGACTCTCACAAGGCTGGCGCCTCCGGGGGCCGGCACGGAACACGTTTTGTCATCACTGGGGCTTACGAGCCCGGCGAAGCTGAGGAATAGGATTGGCCGACATCGAGCGTCTGACCGCGATCATCGAGCCCGAGGCGAAAGCGCTCGGATTCGATCTCGTGCGCGTGAAGATGATGCCGTCCGAAGCCGGCGACGGCGGGCAGGCGCTGCAGGTCATGGCCGAGGACCCGGCGACGGGCCAGCTCGTGATCGACCAGTGCGCTGCGCTTTCGCGGCGCATTTCCGACGCGATCGACGCGGCCGAGGAAGCGGGCGAGGTGCTGATCGAAGGCGCCTATCACCTCGAGGTTTCCAGCCCCGGCATCGACCGCCCGCTCACGCGCGTGCGCGACTTCGTCAACTGGGCCGGGCACGAAGCCCGGATCGTCATGGTCAAGGGCTATGAGGGACAGCGCACCTTTAAGGGCGAACTGGTCGGCATCGAGGGCGAAACGGTCGTCATCAACGATACGAAGGCGGGCGAAACGCGCCTGCCGCGCCAGCAAATCCACTCCGCCAAGCTCGTCCTCACCGACGCGCTGATCGCGGCGACGCGCCCGCTCGACACGAGCGGGGCGGACGAACTCATCGAAGAACTTGAAGAAGAGAAGGCAGACGACTGATGGCCAGTGCCA
>JGI12109J20283_12311949_pt1 | contig 43316 bp, 27 predicted proteins | sample ElkSlonscriptome_12_FD_20283 | JGI IMG/M metagenome (IMG submission 20283)
CATCCTTTTTTCACAAAACATTTTTCACAAAGTGAAAAATGTTTTGTGAAAAAAGATAAAAACGTACCATGCTGCCGCAGGCGGAACCGTTCTGTAGCGGAGCAACCACCCGGTTGTCATGCTACCGCACAGGTTCTGCTATTTGAAAGGTATTGCTCCATGTCCTCACCTTACAGACCTACCCAACTGCCCGCAGTGCCGCTACCAGTTCATCAATCTCCGCCTTGCTATTCATCTCCGTTACGCAGAGGAGCATGGCATCCTTCAGATGGGGCTCGTCCTGTGTCAGGTCATACCCGCCGATGATACCCCGCTCGCGCAGCGCGGCGTTGACGGCCGCAACCGGACGCGGGCATCCCACCACAAACTCCTTGAAGAAAGGCGTGGCGGTTTGCACCGTGTAACCCGGCAACTGACCGATCTGATCTGCGGCGTAGTGTGCGCGGTGGTAACAGAGTTCGGCCACCCGGCGCAACCCCTGACGCCCCATCAGGCTCAGGTAGACCGTCGCCGCCAGCGCCATCAGACCCTGGTTGGTGCAGATATTGCTGGTGGCCCGCTCCCGGCGAATATCCTGCTCACGCGCCCGCAACGTCAGCACATAGGCAAGTTTGCCATCGACATCCTGAGTTACGCCCACGAGCCGGCCGGCGATCTTGTGAACATGCTTCTGCTTGCAGGTAAAAATGCCCAGGTAGGGTCCGCCATAGTTCAGGCCGATGCCCAGCGGCTGACCCTCCGCCGTGGCAATATCGGCGTCGATCTCGCCAGGGGTCTGGAACAACCCCAGCGCAATCGGATCAAAATGAACTGCCAGCAGTGCCCCCGCCGCGTGGACCCGCTCCGCCACGGCGCGCAGATCATGCAGGCGGCCCAGGAAATCCGGCGATTGTACGATAACCAGTGCGGTTGTCGCGTCAACCTGATCCAGGGTATCCTCAATCGTTGCACCGGGTTCTTCATCGCCCACGATGGGAATGTCCAGGCTCTGGAGGTAGGTGCGCAACACCGCGCGATACTGCGGATGCACACTGCGGGCAACCACAATTTTGCGCCGGTTGCGCAACACATTCAGCGCCATGATCGCCGCCTCGGCAATCGCCGTGCCGCCGTCGTAGTGCGAGGCGTTGGCAACCTCCATCCCGGTCAGGCTGGAAATCAGGCTCTGATACTCGAAGATCGCCTGGAGCGTGCCCTGGCTAATTTCGGGCTGGTAGGGTGTGTAGGCAGTATAAAACTCGCTCCGTCGCAGGATCTGATCAACCGCGCTGGGGATGAAATGGTTGTAAGCCCCCGCGCCCAGAAACATGCTGTGGCTCTGGGCATTGGCATTCATGCCACTCAGCCCGCGCAACTCGCGGGAGAGCTCTAGTTCCGACAGTGGCCGTGGCAGATCCAGCCGGGGAAAGCGTAGTCGCTCCGGCACATCAACAAACAGGTCTGCAACCGAGGCAACGCCGATAGCCTGTAGCATCTCGGCGCGCTCAGCATCGGTAATTGAAATGTAGTGAGACATATTTTTTGATCCGTATTTTCTAGTCCGTAGTCCGTATCCCGTATCCCGTATCCCGTAGTCTGTAGCTCATAGCCCGGCGTTTGTAGTCTGTAGATTGTAGGTTGTAGGTTGTAGGTTGTAGGTTGTGCGGGTGGGTACTGCGTAGTTCGTGCGGGGTAATTTTGGAGCGGAGGAACTACGCAGTACCGCGTATGTTAATGCTGTTCTTCCGCGACAACCTGTTCGTAGGCCGCGGCATCGAGTAGTTCGCCCTCTTCGCCGGAGGGCTTCAGGCGGAGCATCCAGCCCTCGCCGTAGGGCGCGGTGTTGATCGCCGACTGGTCATCTTCCAGCGCCGTATTGACCGCTACGACCTCACCGCCAACCGGCGCATAGAGATCGGACGAAGCCTTGACCGACTCGACCACACCAAAAACATCACCGGGCGCAAAACTATCGCCGACGCCGGGCAACTCGATATAGACCACATCACCCAGCGCATCCTGCGCATAATCGGTAATACCAACGACCACTTCGTCACCGTCAACCCGTACCCACTCGTGGCTTTTCGCGTAACGCAGGTCCGATGGAGTATTGAAGCTCATATAGTCCTCCTCGTACATTGAGGGCAGCGTAGCCATGCGCCTGGTAGCACGGCTACGCTCTCCGCCCGCAGATGTGAGACAACGTGCTGCGGCCTATAATACCGCATGTCCGGCTTTTGTGGGGTAGCGTTCTCATCCCCACGGTGGCAGGTCTCCCGGCGTACGTGATCTCTTGTACCACAGGCGGCGGACTGCGGCAAATCACCGGGGTAGCAGTTGCGCGGTAAAATCGGTCAGTTCGTCGGCGGTGAAGGGCTTGCGCAGGTAGGCATCAAACCCGGCCTGTAAAAAGCGTTCGCGGTCGCCGGGAAGCGCATACGCGGTCAGCGCAGCGATGGGCACATCCCGATAGGCCGGTATGTTGCGCAGGATGCGGAGCAGATCGGTTCCGCTGGGGCCGCCTCCCAGATGAATATCCAGCAGCACGGCATCAAAGGTCTGTTCCAGCGTGTCCAGAAGATCGTGGACAACTTCCTGCGCTTCCCGGGCATTGGTGACGGCGGTTAAGAGACAGCGATCTTCGAGCAGCGCTTCGATCAGCTTGCGGGTATCTTCATTGTCTTCGACCAGCAGGAGGTGGCAGGGCGTCCGGCTCTTGGCAACTATCTCTGTCGGCCCGGTCTCGTCCTCAAGTTCTTCCGACAGCACCTGCGGAAAACTGACGGTAAAGTGGCTGCCCTGACCTTTCTCACTGACAACGGTAATCGTGCCCTGCATCTTCTCGGCCAGTTGTTGGGAGATAGCCAGGCCCAACCCGATCCCGTCGTGTAAGCGGTTCACTCCACTGCTCTCCTGATGGAACGCATTAAAGATATGCGGCAGGAACGTCGGCGCAATCCCGATCCCGGTGTCCGCAACATGCACATGCATCCAGCCGTCCGGCGCGACAACCTTGTTCAGATCACTAGCAGACGGCGGGTTTTTATCGCAATCAACCGTGATTGTCACGCTACCGGTTTCGGTAAATTTGATCGCGTTCGAGATAAGATTCTGCAAAATGCTGTTGAGCGCGCCCCGATCCAGCGCGGCACGCGCACGCGTCGCCGCGGGCGTGACATGCACAGTCATGCGTAAGCCCTTCGAATCAGCCTGCGGCTGATGCAACCGGACCACCTCGCGGACCTCGGCGGCCACATGGATCGTCTCAAAGACAACCTCGACCCGTCCGGCTTCCAGTTTTGCCAGCATCAACACCGCGTTGAGCGTTTCCAACAGCCGCTTGCCCCCCTCCTCAATGCGCTGCGCCTGGGAACGGGTTTTACCCTCGAGCCGCCGGGAGAGGAGCGAGGCATAGCCGATCATGCTGGTCAGCGGTGTGCGGATCTCGTGGCTCATGTTTGCCAGAAACACGCTCTTCATCTGGTTGGCAATCTCAGCAGCTTCCTTCGCTTCGCGTAGCGTCTCTTCCGCCTGCTTGTGTACGGTGACATCCCGCAGGGTCAGCACAACCAGGATTAACGTGCCGTTCGTATCCCACACCGGCGTGCCGCCATAGGAGCCCACCCATGACTTGCCGGTATCTTTGCGCAACACACGCACTTCATAGTTTGAGAAACCTTCCCCGGCCAGGGCGCGGCTCAGCGGCCACTGCTCCACCGGCAGCGGCTGACCATCCAGCGAATGCAGGACAAATGTATCGGGATACTCGGTGATATGACGACGAATCTGTTCGACACTCGCATATTCATGGATCGCCAGCGCCGCGCGATTCATGGAGAGAATATTCCCGGTGGGATCAGCAATGATCAGACCTTGATCAATACTCTGGATGACGGCTTCCAATTGTGCCAGACTACGCTCATTTGCTTCTTTGGCTTCTTTAAGCGCTTCCTGGGCCTGTTTGCGCTCGGTAATATCCTCACCTACCGAGATACAGTAGCGTGGGTTTCCCCCTGCATCGCGCTGCAACGCCGTAGTCAGATTGACCCAGACCGTGTGGCCGGCCTTGTGGAAGTAGCGCTTCTCAATCTGGTAGCCGGGGATTTCGCCGCGCATCAGCAAGCGAAACCGTTCGAGGTCAATCTCCAGATCATCCGGGTGGGTGATATCTTGAAATGTTTGTTGGGCAAGTTCCTCGGCGGTATAGCCAACAATCGCACAGAGCCGCTGGTTAACCCGCAGCCAGGTGCCATCAAAACCAACGTGGGCAATCCCCACAGCGGCATTCTCAAAGGTGCTGCGGAAGCGATCTTCACTTTCGCGGAGGCTCTGCTCGGCCAGTTTGCGCTCGGTGATGTCGTACGACACCGCCAGCGCCGCGAAGACCTGGTCCTCCTGGTCGTGGAGCGGCACCAGATGGGAAACGTAATGCCGACCATGGCTACTATGTTCCAGGCGAACGGGCGTTCCGGCAAGTGCCTGACGGTAAAGTGGTTCGTGGGCAAGCACCAGTTCCGGATCAACGACTTCATGCAATGTCTTACCCTCAAAGTCGGCGGATGTCAACCCGGCGGCGGTGAGAGCCTGGCCGCCCGCCAGTCGGTAGCGCAGTTCCTGATCGACCACAAATGCGGCTCCGCTTGGCAGATTCGCCGCCAGCGCCCGGTACAGGGATTCACTTGCGCGCAACGACTGCTCGGCCTGCTTGCGCTCGGTGATGTCCAGCGTACTCCCCAGTACCTGGATCGGACGGCCGTCCGAGCTACGAGTAAACACCATCTCCCGCCCGACCCACCAGCGCCACATACCGTCTTTGTGCTGAATGCGATACTCCCGTTCCAGCACCTCATCATCCCCCAGCGTACTCAACTGAGCAAAGTGAGCCGGGATGGTAGACCAATCATCAGGGTGCAGCACCATGGAGAGGAACGCCGTACCCAGCGCCTGCGCTTCCTCCGGCATGTAGCCCAGCAACGCCCAGAGTTGCTGGTTGGCATATACATTACGGTTGGCCTCAAGGTCGTAGAGGTAGATCACGCTGGGCACCATTTCCATAAGCCGCTGCTGAAAGTGCTGGCTCTCGCGGAGTTCCTCTTCCATCCGCTTCCGCTCGGTGATATCCCGACTGCTGACTACGAGGGCGGTGACTGCGTCATTCGCACCGATGACCGGGTTAATGATGTATTCAAAACTGCTCACCCCTTCCGCTCGGGGGTAGACGGCTTCCGCCTTGACCGACGTGCCGGTGTGTAACACATGGTCAAGCTGTGTCTCGAAGGGCATCCTGATATCCAGGGGCATGCCGATCTCCCGGCATGTCTTCCCAAAGATCTGTTCAATCGAAATGTCGTTGTACTGTAACGCAGTGCGACTGGCGTAGCGGAACCGCTTTTGCGTATCAAACAGGTAGACATGGTCTGATGTCGCCGACAGGATCGCCTCCAGCGAGCGGGACTGCTCGGCCAGCGCCGCGTGCGTCTGACGCAGCGCATCCTCAGCCAGCTTCCGCTCGGTGATATCCTGGATCACAACATTGATCCCCAGCAACACGCCATCCGCGGTATAGACCGGGTAGTAGCTTGCCAGGCTATCGCGTTCGACACCGGGCATCCAGGCCAACTCGCCATGGACTTCAAGATTCACAATCGGCTCACCGGTTGCCATAACCTGCCGGTAGTGCGGCTCAATAAAATCGGCAATGGTGGGCAGTATCTCGCGGAGCGTGCGTCCGATGGTATCCGCAACCGGGACGCCATTAAATTCTGCCAACGCCTGATTAACTTTTACAAAGCGCAGGTTGGTATCAACAAAGCAGAGACCAACCGGAGCCGTATTGTAAATGGTCTGCAACTCAGCCAGGCTGCGCTGGAGCCGCTCCTCGCCGGCGCGTACCTGCTCCTCGGCCTGCTTGCGCTCGGTAATATCCGTCAGCGCACCGATCAGACGCACAGGTTGCCCCTGGGTATCCAGCAGCACATTCCCGCGCGAGGCGACCCAGCGGATACTCGCATCGGGGCGTACTACCCGGTACTCAACATAGTGCTCGACGCGTGCTTCAAGCGACAGGCGCATGGCCGCTTCGACCTGTGCCTGATCAGCGGGATGCACCCGCTCGATGTAATCAGCAGCAATACGCCGGCTGCCATCGGGCGGGTAGCCAAAAAGCTGGTCGGTACCGTTGGAGCGAGTCACTTCGTCGGTTGCCAGGTTGATCTCCCAGGTGCCCATCTGCGCGGCGGCCAGCGCCAGCCGCATCTCCTCGGCGGCTTTCTGCGCCGTAACATCCCGGAATGTCACCGCAAAGCCATCATCCAGTTTAACAGCGATATTTTGAAACCAGCCCTGAAGTCCGTCGCCATCATAGCAAACCTCTTGCCGGCCTGGATGTCCGGTCTCAACGACTTCTTTATAGGCAGTAAACAGCCCGTTTTCGCGGTGTCTCGGCATAAGCTCAAGGAGCCGCCGGCCCAGCAGATCCGCCGCGCTCCGCCGGAGGATCTCCTCGGCTTTGGGATTGACCAGGATAAAGACAAAATCGATAATCTGACCATCGGCAGCGCGTAGCGCTTTAAATGCGGCAATCCCGTCAAGCGAAGAATTGAGGATACTCGAGAGCAGCGCTTCCGACTCGCGCAGCACCTGCGCCGCCTGCTTCGGCAGCGTAATATCGCGCGCGGTGCAGTAGAGCCGGCCCTCGTCCGGCAGCGGATCAGCCGACCAGGCCAACCAGCGGTAGGAGCCGTCACTGTGAAGATAGCGGTTTTCAAAGAGGATGGTTGACGCTCCCGCCACCAGTCGGTCTAACTCGTGTTGCGTGGCTTCCCGATCATCGGGATGCACCAGTTCGAGGAATGGTATCGCCAGCAGTTCTTCGCAACGGTAGCCCAGCGTCTCTTCCCAGGCCGGGTTGAGCCGCTTGAAGTAGCCATCCATGCCGGCAACCGCCAGGAGATCATGCGAGAGTTCAAAGATGCGATTGCGTTCACTCTGGGCCTGCTTGCGGTCGGTGACGTCGCGCCCTTCGGGAATGAGCAGCGTGACATTTCCGGCATCATCAAACAGCGGCTTGAGTGAGAAGTCGATCGTCATCACTCGCCCGGCGGCCCCGCACACGCCTACCTCGTAACGCACAAACTCACCCCGGGCCGCCCGCGTAACTGCCGCGCGTAACTCGGCCTGGGTCGCGGGGGAAATGGTCCACCAGTGGCACTCCCAGAATGGCCGGCCAATCACATCCTCCGCAGTCAGGCCACCAAAGTCGAGGGCGGTCTGATTGGCTTCGAGCAGTATACCATCAGACTGCAGCAGACCAATAAACTGGAATGTCGAGTTAAAAATAGCACGGAATAACTCCGCATTTGAGGGAAAAGACATGCGCAACTCCAACCGGGATTATGATTTGCTGCTCAACAAAACGCGTGAGATGATACACAAGCTATTGTATCATGCCCGGTAACGCAACGCTGCCGGCGGCTCATCCCGATGACCGGATGTCCCCGCGAGGTAATGCGACGAAATGTCGCCGGCTCGTCAAAGATCATGCCCCACGCCGCAGGTATCACACCCCACGCTGCACGCTTTACATTTCACACTGCATGTTTCACTTTTTGTAGCGCGCCTGATAAAACGGCATTTTGACCACGCGCACCTGCACCGGCTTGTTGCGGATCAGCACATCAAACGTGTTGCCCGGCTTGCTCAACCCGGTCGGTACATAGCCCATCCCCAGCGGTTTACCCAGCGTCGGCGCATGCATCCCCGTCGTCACAAAGCCAATTTCAGCGCCGGCACTGCTCTGAAGGGGATAACCATGGCGTGGAATGCCCCGCCCCACCATTTCAAAGCCGACCAGTCGCCGCGCCGGGCCATCCTGCTTGATCTGCGCCAGCGCCGCGCGGCCCACAAAGTCGCCCTTGTCCAGCTTGACCACCCAGCCGAGCCGCGCCTCATAGGGGTTGATATCGTCGGCAATTTCGTGCCCATAAAGCGCCAGGCATGGCTCAAAGCGCAGGCTATCGCGCGCCCCCAGGCCGCATGGCTTGAGGCCGCCCGGTTCGCCCAGTTTCAGCAGCGCGTCCCAGACGTGCGCGGCATGGGTCGCATCGAAGAAGAGTTCAAAACCATCTTCGCCAGTGTAGCCGGTACGGGTAATCAACACCTCATCCACACCAAACAGCCGGCTCAGCGCGGTCCCGTGGAAGGGCAGATAGGCCAGATCCGCCGCCTGCGCATCCTCCGCCTGATCCAGGATTGTCTCGGCGGCCGGCCCCTGGAGCGCCAGCATCGCCCAACGCTCCGAGCGATCATCAAGGACGATATCGAAGCCGTCGGTATGCGCTTCCAGCCAGTCCCAATCCTTCTGGCGGTTCGCGGCATTGACCACAACCATATACTCATCAGGGAGATGATAAATAAAAATATCGTCCACGATCCCGCCCGTGGGCCGACAGAGCAGGCCATAGCTCGACTGACCCACAGCAATGCGTGCCACGTCGCAGGTTGCCACATGCTGCAAGAATGCTTCGGCATCCGGGCCGCTGACGATAAAGCGCCCCATGTGGCTTATGTCAAATAGACCGGCAGCGTTGCGCACCGCGTTATGCTCATCAATAACGCCGCTGTACTGCACCGGCATCTCCCATCCCGCAAAATCAACCATCCGCGCGCCCATTGCTACATGACGCTCGTAGAGCGGAGTACGTTTTAACATAGCTTCCTCCCGTAGTCTGTAGGCCATAGTCTGTAGGCCGTAGTCTGTGTTCCAAATTACGGATCACGGACTTCGGATTACAGACTTCAGACTTCGGATTACAGACTTCAGACTTCGGATTACAGACTTCGGACTACTCTTCCAACCCCTCACGCACATGGTGCAACATTGTCCGGCATTCATCAGCATAGAGCGCCAGATCGGTATCACCCCGCGCCTGTGCCGCAGATGCCACCCGCTCCAGAGACTGCTGCGCCGCATCGGTCAGCAACACCGGATAATCGATCAGCACCTCGGCCGTCACATCATCATCATCCGTCGCCAGCAACGCATTGATCGCCTCCTCCAGCAGTGCCTCGGAGTGGGTCGCCGCAGCTTCATACGCGGGGGCGGTGGCCTCACGCATCAGCGCCGCCTGGCGTTCATCAAGCGGATACTGCCGACGCAACCCGGCCAGTGCTTCGCGCCGCTCCTCCAGATCATGCGCCAGTCGCACATTGCCCTCATCCAGCGCATGATCAACCTGGCGCGCCAGCACCAGGTCAACCCAGGGTTCGCGTAACACCGGGTAAATCTCAGTCGCCTGCTGCAATGCCGCCGCCGTTTGCGCCAGCAGCAGCGCCTGGTATGCCGCGTCGGACAACTCCGGCAGCGCAGTATGCCATTCCGACATATCTATGGTATCAGTTGACATGGGTGCCTGGACGGGAACCTGATCCGGCAGTTCGCCCGGGCCTCCGGCCCGCACATCTGCCAGCAGCACGCGCACCTGACGCAGCCCCTCGGCCATTTCATACTCCCGCTCGCTGACGGCAACATCGGCCAGTTGTGCCAGCGCCTGATCCGCCGCCGGGGTCAACAGAATCGGTTGCGCGGTCGTGATGGCGCGTAGCTCATCCGGCGAGTTAGCCCGCAGCAACGTGGTGATGGCATTGTGCAATTGCACCTCGTCTGCGTCCGGTGGTGCGGCGGTGGGCCCGGCCAGGGCCGGTTCACGGGATACGCTGGGGGGATGCACCACGGCATCGGCTGCGCCGGACGTTGCCGCGACCGGCTGGTCGTGCGCTTGCACGGCGGGACGTTTGCGCAATCGCTTCTCCAGAATATGCGCAATCCCGTGGATATCCTGCGCAATCTGCACATCACTCAGATAGGGCCGGCGCTCCTCCACGGGCACCCGCTCAACCAGCAGCGCATGCAGTTCCCGCGCCTGTTCCCGCCAGACATGCTCTTCCGCACCCGGCGTCGGAGCAAACAGCACACAGCGCATCACGCCATCATGAAAGAGCAACGGCGCACCCGCCGGGCCGGTATGGTTACAGTGGGGACAGGTGACACTGTTGAGACGACCCTGGCGCAGCGCCGCGGTCTGCTCCGGCTGTTCCGGACCATCAAGCAGCAGCCAGATTTCAGCGCTGAACGCGCCCCCACAGTGAGCGCAGATCAGCGGCACATGTTCACTGTATGAAATAGACATAGCTCTTCTTAGAGACTGTCTGAAAAGATGATTCGCGTCGGTTCCACGGCATGCGGGGTGCCCTGCGATACCGGACAGCGCCCCAGGCGTCCCGGCGTCAGCCGGTGTGCGGCCGGAAACCGGCTGAAGCCGGGACTCCGGCTCCAGAGCCGGGCGGGAGCGATCTCCATATCCGGACTCATTGTTTCATGATCGCTCCCGCATGACGGACAGGACGGGGGGCCGGGCCAACATCCCATGACAAACCCTTTCCAGACAGCCTCTTACCACTGGGGGACAAAAAATGTTTTGCTCCTGCGTCGATCAATCCGGACGCACAGAAGCACGTCCCTACCAAGAAATTCTAACCTTTGCCCCAGATCGTTCAGTAGAATTGTATCACACTGTTCAGGCCACCTCGATCTGGTAGACATGCTCAATCTTGCGCATACCGCCGGTCAACTGCACCTCCAGCGTGTAGTTACCCGGCTGCGTTGGCGTCAGCCGCAGGCGATCCATCTCGCGCGCCAGGCAATCGGCGTCAAGCGTCAGGGTATGCTGAACCTCTGCCAACTCCGCGCCATCGGGCGCGCGCAACTGCGCATAGAGCTGCAAGCCATGCACCGGCTCCTGCGCATCATTCACAACATAGAGCGGAATATCGATCGGCTGGGCCACTCGGAACACCCGGGGCGGAATAAGGGTAAAGGCATACTGCGGACTGAAGGCCATCTGCATCGCCGTGTAGGAGCGCTTGGGCACGCGCCAGTAGTCGATGATACTCCAGAGAACCGCCGGATAGGAGTCACAAAACATAAACGGCACAATCCCGCCGGTCGGACGATACTTGTGATAGCGCAGACGGTCAATATAAAAGCGGTTGACGAAGATCTGGTAGTCCTGAGTCATCGTCACCAGTTCCTCCAGCGAACGCGCCGCGCGCCAGTCAATCCAGTGCCCCATAATATCCGGCTGAAAGCTGTGACGCAGCAGCAGATGATCAACGTCAATTTCTGTAATATCGGCAGGCATAAACTTGACACAGCTTTCCACATTTGGGAAACTCTGTGCGCCAAACTCGGTGACAAACTGAATATTGGCAACAAAGCGCTGCCGCAGCACCTCACCATCGTGCAGCGTCCCGTAGGCGCTGTACCAGCCAAAATAGATATGGGCATCGGTGCCGGCCCGCAGGCGGGGCACATGGAGCTCGCCCGAGGAACGCACGGCAATGCGCTGCGGATCGGTCTGGCTGACGACCTGTTTGAGCCGGGTATCCATCACATCACGATTCCAGCTAAAGCCAAAGGCAGTCTGGTAGGTTCGCAGGCGGGTGCGCAACGACTCATCTTTGGTATCGCCCACAAACACCGGCTCGTTATGCATGCACCAGATGACAATACTCGGATGATTGTAGAGCAGATGCACCATGGCCCGCACCTGCCGTTGCGCCTCCGGCAGGATGGTGGAGTGGTAGAGCCACTGCAGCGGGAAATCCTGCCAGAGCAGCACCCCGGCAGCATTGGCGGCCTCGTAGAGCGTCGGGTGATCGACATGGGCATGCACCCGTAAGAGATTCATATGGCACTCACGCGCCAGATGCATATCACGCATGCTACGTTCGGCATTCATGGTGGCGATGCGCATATCACCAGGGGCATAGTTACTGCCCTTGATCAGAAAGCGCACACCATTGAGATAGGGCACCCAGTGGCGCATTTCAAAGTGCCGCACACCAAAGCTAAAGCTGTAGATATCGCTGACCATCTCGGTACGCAGCACCTCCAGCGTGATCGTATAGAGGTTGGGATCACCCAGGTCATGCGTCCACCAGAGCTGTGGGTCGCGCAGCTTGAACAGGCCGTGGATCTCCTGAAACCCACCGCGCAGCATGCGCCGCTGTTCCACCCGCTGGGCCGGCCCTGCAAAATTGCGCGGCGTGATAGTCCAGCGCAGCAATACCGATCCGGCGGTCGCGGCATCAACCTCAGCCGTGTAGCGCAACTGAGCAAACTGCTCATTAAACGACTCGGTATGGCAGCGCACCGCCTGCAACCGCACCGGACCGCTCTGCTGCAATTCCACCGGCAGCCAGATCCCCCCCGGATTGGCATGCGGGTCCAGGCAATCCCAGTGCGAGAAGACCCCCGTGATCATACGCTTGCCAAACTTATTGCGCTCCTCGGGGCAATCAACCTCAACCAGCAGTGTGTTATCCGACTCCAGCCAGTCGGTTACTTCCCGCTCATACGGAAGAAAGTAGCCCTCATGCCGCCCCAGATCAACCCCATTGAGATAGGGCTGCGACCAGTAGAACGCCCCATTGAAGCGCAGCCAGTAGCGCCGCCCCGCTCCGTCCCAGGTGCTATCCGGGGCAGTCGGCTGTGCCTGTAGCTCGTCCAGGTTGAAGTCGCAGCGATAAACGACGCGGCCGGTATGTTGTTCCAGGCCGGGGTGCAATTGCCAGTGGCCGGGCACCTGCGTCGGCTGCCAATCGGCCACATCGCGCGGGTAAAAGCCCTGGGCAAACTCATCCACCGGGCGCAGCGACCAGTTGTCGGCCAGGAGCCGCGACCAGCGACCGGCAGCCCATACCGCCTGCTCCAGATCTCTGTCAGTCTGTTTCGTATCGGTCACATCCAACGTCTTTCGTCCTTGTTCGTCTCTTCATATATCCTGGCGGCAGCATGGCTGCCGCACTCCAAGAACCTACCGCAATCGCGTCCGCAGCACCGTCAGGTAGACCCCGATCCGCCGGCGGCGGAGCGTGCGGCGATGCCCCAGCAGATATTTGCCCGCCTCGAGCAGCAATTCCCAGAGGTAGCCCAGCAGCAGAAAGCTCCGCAACATCTCGGTGAACAGGGCGCCATACATCCGTCGGGCCAGGCGCAGCTTACTCCGCTGAAAATGCAGATGGCGCCCCGCCGGCACCTGCTCACTGCTCCGCCCCTCGTAGTGCAGTACCACCGCATCCGGCAGATAGACGATGCGGGAGCCGTATCCCGTATCGCCGGCCCCCTGTAACCGCCACTGCCACTCCAGCTCTTCGCTGTACATGAAGAACTGCTCGTCGAGCAGACCGGCGCGCGCAATTGCCGGGCCGCGCACCAGCAGCGCCGCGCCGACCAGCCAGTCCACCGGCTGCTCCAGTTCGGCGCTACGGTCGGCGCAGTGATACCGCCGGGCCCAGGGATTACCCGGCCAGAGCCGCTCCAGCAGCGTACTCTCCCAGAAGAAGGTCAGCCGCGTTGGGAAGCGTCGCCGTGAGGATTGGATGCTGCCATCGGCATAGCGCAGTTGCGGCCCCACCGCGATTACCTCCGGGTGCGCCGCGAGGTAGGCAACCAGCCGGGGCAGCGCCGCCCCAACCACCTCGGTATCCGGGTTCAACAAGAGCACGTACCGAACCGAAGACTGAGCACTGCCGTCCGGCGACTGTTGCGCCGAATCAGGAACCCTGTCCCCTGTCCCCTGTCCCCTATCACCTAGCTCGCGGAGCGCCAGATTATTTGCCCCGGCAAAGCCCAGGTTACGCCCAGGCTCCAGCAGGCGCACCTGGGGAAACTCGGCACGCAGCATCGCGGGGGTGTCATCGCCGCCGGCATTATCCACCACGAGTATCTCATAGCTGATACCGCTGCCCACCAGCGAGTCGGCCACCGACTGCAAACAGCGCCGCAACAGGTCGCGCACATTCCAGGAGACAATGATAACGGCGAGGTCAGGCATAAGTTACACCGGGATACTGCGTGATCTTCCAGGGGAGATTATACAACAGCATTGCAGGATGCGGGCATGCGCAATCCGGACCGAGGTTGGAGCAATACCTACAGCAAATAAGCTCGCGCAAAGGCGCAAAGAGCGCCAAGAACGGCGTATACTCTGCGTCTTGGCGTCGTGGCGTGAGCCAATAATGCCGGCCTGAATATTGGTACTTACGGCGACCAGGGAGGACGGGTATCGTTTGTGCTGTAGATCCCGGTTGCCAGAGTTGCGGTCGAGCAGGGGGGCTGTCGGTGCGACGGCGTCCGGGGTGAGTGTTCGAGACAATGTCGGTTCAGCCGTTGTGGTTTGATGAAGCTATTCCAGCAAAAATTAACCAGCAAAAAACTGTCCTGATTACCAATCATACGCACTTGCAAACACGTTCGTTTTCATCAGTCCCATCATCAGACAACAGCCTGGTGCCCCGTTCGGCACCACACAACAGCATTTCCCCCGGACCTGGCACGGTTTGTGCATGATTGCAAATAACTGATGGAAGCAATTATCGCAGCGAAGTAGAGCGGGCAATGCTACCAGGCAGAGAACCCGGCTCTCAGACAGCAGATAGAGGAGGCAATCTATGACCGCCGTGCAGATCAACATGGTCAATACCGGACTCACCGATGAGCAGCGCGAAGGCGTGACCGGCTTGCTGATGCGCCTGCTGGCCGATGAACATATATTGTATGTGAAAACGCGCAAATACCACTGGAATGTTGTGGGCGAACTGTTCCACTCACTGCATAATCTGTTTGAGGAGCAGTATACCGTCCTGGCCGCCCGGATCGATGCTATTGCCGAGCGTATCCGCGCCCTGGGCCCGCCGGCGATTGGCACCATGCAGGAGTTCCGGCAGCATACCACCCTCGCCGAAACCACCGAGGTCTACCCGGATGCCGTCACAATGGTTGCCAATCTGGTAACGGATCACGAGACGGTTATCCGCAACCTGCGGCATGACCTGCGCACCTGCGACAAACAGTATGACGACATGGGTACGAGTGACTTCCTGACCGAACTGATGGAAATTCACGAGGAGATGGCCTGGATGCTGCGCGCTTTCCTGCAAGAGCGCCCATAGCGTCGGGTCCGGCTTGACCACGCAGCGCATGAAAACAGCATAGGCGCGCATATGTGCCCGGTTAACCTGTGCGCGCTGCATGCGCTTCGCGGTGACACACGCCGCTGTGCCGTCGGCAGGCGCTATTCGGCGGTACGCTGTTGCGGATTGCCCATCAGAATATCTTTTTCACCAGACGGATAAGCTCGCGTTAATCCTCCCTTATACACAGCCCCAATGAAGATTTAAATTCTTCTTAGAGACTGTCTGAAAAGATGATGCGCGTCGGTCCCACGGCATGCGGGGTGCCCGGCGCCACCGGACAGCGCCCCAGGCGTCCCGGCGTCAGCCGGTTCCGGCCACACCCCGGCGGAAGCCGGGACTCCCGCTTCGGGGCCGTCGCCCCATGACCAACCCGTTTCCGACAGGCTCTTAAATCTTCTGTTATGGTTAACCAGTCGGTTTTGTTGAAGCGGCTACGGATCTCACTGCTGCTGCCACCGGCGTATCCAGCGGGACAAACTGCCCGGTGACGTGGCTACATGCCGTGGTGGCATAGTCACAGTTATAGGTCTACGGCTGATCGCCATCAATGGTGTACCAGTGGCAAATAATCAACTCACTCAACGGGACATCACTGTTAGTTCCATTGATGATGGTAATGTCCGGTATAATCCGGATATTGTCCGGCACATAATCGCCGGCACGATATTCCAGGGAGAGCGTATTATTGGCGGCAGTCACGACCGCAGTCTGCGGAGCGTAAAGCGCTCCCATCGATACAGGCTTCCATCATGATCCACACACCATCAACCCACCACATCCCGCCCCCCTCCGTGCCCTCGGTGTTCTCTGTGGCAAAAGCGCAGCCCTACACCTCCGGGAACAGTTCCTCCATCTCCACCTCAGCCTTGCGGCGAGCCTCGGTCGTGCCGGTTGCGCGCCGCCCTACCGCCTTGTAGAACTCCTGGTCGTAGGGGCGGGTGCGCACCACCACCGGCATGGGCACCGCATGCCCCAGCACCAGCGCCTGCTGCTTCGAGTCCAGACTTGCTAACACTGCCTTCAGCCCGGTGCTGCCGCTGACCCCGGTAAAGACCGCGTCGATATCTTTGTCGTCGTTGAGCAGCGCCGTGACCCGCGTACCAAGCTGGCTCATCACCTCGGCGTCGATCGAGGAGGGCCGCTGATCCACCACGAGCAGCGTGACGCCATACTTGCGCAACTCACGCGCAATCGTGCCGAAGATGGTCTGCCTGGCCGTGGTCGGGTTGAGGAATTTGTGTGCCTCTTCAATCGTGATCATCAGTTGACGCGGGCGGTCGGCGGGGTTTTTGGTGTTCAGAAAATACTCGGTCTGCTCCACCCAGCGCCGGCGAATGCGCCGCGTGATGATATTGGCGACCAGCATGTAGGCCAGTCCGCTATCGTAGCGCCCAAACTCCAGCACGACATGCCGCCCCCCCGCCAGCGCATCAATAATCCGGTCCACCACCGAGAAGTCGGCCTGGTCGCGCACAAAGCCCAGGCGCGGGATCTGCCCCAGCTTGCGCTTGAGCGCGCTGATTGCCCCGACGTGCGCCCCGGTGCTCTCGGCAAACTCCTTGAGTGCCTCGCTGTCCATTGCCAGCAGTTGGCGCATCCATTGCTGCTTGAAGCGGTCAGCCAGCAGGTAGGCAGACTCGGTTGCCGTGCTGCTCAGGTTCAGCTCGTTCTCCAGCGGGGTGATATCCTCAACATCGATCTGGTCCAACCCGATCATCACCTGCCCATCAATGCTGACATTCCGCCGCCGCGAGGTATCCGGGTCGAGCGAGTAGATCAGCACATCGCTGCCGAAGAGCTGCCGCAACCCCTTCACAAAGCCGCCCTCCTCGGTATTCGCGTCCCAGCCATACTCGCTATGCATATCGAAGATCAGGTTGCCAGCAACATTGGCGTGGATCATCCCGCAGAGCAGCAGGCGCGTCAAAAAACTCTTGCCGGTGCCGCTCTTGCCAAAAATGCCGTTGCTGCGCTCAACCAGCCGTTCCAGGTTGATGCAGACCGGCACATCCATGTCGAGCGGCCGCCCGATCTCGAAGTGCGCGCCGCCCTCTTCGCCAAAGACGCGCGTAAAATCTTCTTCCTGCGCCTCGTAGACCGCTGAGAAGTGGCGCGGGATGGTCTTCACCGGTAGCAGCCCCTGCTCCAGATCGGTCGGCAGCATCAGGCGCGGCATCAACTCCAGCGTGCCATAGGTTGAGGTGCCGGTCAGCACTTCGCGCACAAACAGATCGCCGTCGGGCGGGTCGATCAGTACCTTCTGGTTGGTCGCCTCCAGCACCACATCGGTGATCATCGAGAAGAACTCATGCTTCTCGCCCTGGATGACGACAAATTTGCCGACGCGCATATCCTCCACGCTCTCGCGCGCTTCCAGCCGCGCGGTCAGCCCCTCCACGAGGGAGCCACTGGTGACAACGCCGAGTTTGCTGCGGGTGAAACTGGTCATAGCTGTTCCTGCTTCCGTTCGGTTCTATAACACAATCAGCACCAGGCCGGCCAGACCGACCACAATCACGACGACGATAACCACAATGATCATTCCCATATTGGCAGGCCCGCCGGAGGGCTTTGCTGCGGGCGCGGTGACAACCGGCTCCGGCATGTCGGAGAGGCCGCGCCAGACCTTCGCCCGTTTGAGCACGTCGTGGGAGCGATGCCGGGTGACGGCGACGAGGGTGCCGGCGCGTTTTTCCGGCAGGGTAAAGGTGTCCAACTCCTCGACCAGCATTCTGCGGTACTGGTCGATGTCGGTACCGATGCGCTCATCACCGGCGATCCCCTCCTGCATACCCTGGGCACGCACCCCCAGCAGCCGCTCCGGCAGATCCGGCTGCACGCGGAAACCCAGCGATGACTCCGCGTCGGCGACAACATGCTCATCGAGGATGGCGGCCAGCGGGCGATCATCGCGCAGGGCGGCAACCGCAATCCCGCGCAGAATGCGCTCCTCGTCCGGTTGCGCCACACAGACCAGAATGTTTTGCACATTGCGCCGGGTGCGCCGGCTGCGTTCGGTGACAGGCAGGCCGGTCACTTGCAGCACCAGTTGCCGCTCGATCCGCACCAGCAGCACCGAGAAATCTTCACCATAGATCAGATCATTGGCCTCGGGCAGGCGCGTGATCGGCGGCTCCAGCGGCTCCTGCTGCCCGTCTTCGGTCATGCGCACCCAGCGATACCCCTGATCCAGGTTGTCTCCCCGTGTACGGATATAAAATTCCATCGCGTGTAACCCTTTTTGCCACCGAAAACACTGAGAACACCGAGTGATTCGCCCTGCGTCACATCATCGCAGTTTGCTCTCGGATCGCGATCATTCCGGACGTGCGGCAGCATCCTCAGACCTCGTACCACTTGTGCCACCGAGAATACTGAGAACACCGAGTAATCCACCCTGCGTCACGTTCTCGCAGTTTGCTCTCGGATCACGGTCATTCCCACCGTATGGTCGGCGTCCTCGTACCACTTACGTTGTGAAAGACTTAACCGTTAACCCCTAACCCCTAACCGTTAAACCCCAAGCGTCACTAACTTACGCGTCAGCGCCGCGATCTGCTGCTCGTCGCACTCGCCCGCGCCCTGCCAGAAGATCCGCCCCGCCCGATCAACCAGCAGCAGCGTCAGTGTATCGCCGTTGTCCAGGTGCAGGCTCTCCAGCAGATACTCCTGGTTCTGCTCGATGGTCACGACCCGCCGGGACAGCGCCACATGGGTTAGCAGGCTCTTGATCAGCGTTTCGATAGACGACCCGGTAAACAGCAGAATATAGAGCGGAATGTGATGTTTGGCATGAATCGGATCAAGCGCCTCCATCCACTTCTTCCCCAGGTGACGATGGTGAAGATGTTTGCCCAGCATCACCAGCACCAGGTTGGCGTCAAACTGGTCGGGCAGCAGCAGTTGTTCGCCCAGCCGATTCTGCACTTCAATAAAGGGAAAGAACGGTCCGCTACCCACCGCGCCGGCAACCGCCCCATCAACCTGCGAGGTCAGCCCCCGCCAGACCCGTGTACGCACCAGCAGATCGGGCGCACGGTAGCGGGTGACGACAACCAGATAGCCGTTACGGTCGGGCAACGCGCTGGTACGCAACTCCCGAATCAGCCGCTGCCGGGTCAGATCACCATCCTGGTCAGTCAGCGCGCCGGAAGTGGGAATATTTCCCGGCGGCAGGCGCAGCGCCGTCAGATCCGCTCGCAACCCGGCTTCGTCTACGCGAAAACCGGGCGACTCCGGCACGGCAGAAACCCGCGCATCGACCAGATCCGCCAGCGAGCCGTCCAGGGCCGCCACCGCAATGCCGCGCAGCAGCCCCTCATCGGTGGGCCAGGAGCCCACGCACGCCAGAATATTCTGCACATTCCGCCGCTGCCGGTTGCTCCGTTCGGAGATGGGCAGGCCGGTGATCTGCAAGGTCAGGCGCGGGCCGAAGCGCGCCAGCAGGAGCGAGAACTCCTCGGCATAGATCAGGTTGTTCGCCTCGGGCTTCTGGGCAATCAACGGCTCGCGCAATGCGTGCGCGTTTGACCCATCCGCTCCCAGTTGGACCCAGCGATACCCCTGGCTCAGCGCATCACCCCGTGTGCGAATATAAACTTCCACGGGCCTCACCTCCGCCCCGATCAACGGTCAACTATCTATTGTCAACAACTCTTCGCCCTGGACAATCTCAAACTCACGGTCGGCTTTGTTGCCCCGGGCGAACGACTCAACCGCCTCGCGCAGATGCTGATCCATCCCAAATAGATCGCGCAACGAACGCCAGACCGGATTGAGCGGGCCGAACCCTTCGCGGCGCTCGGCATAGGCCCGACTCAACAGGAAGCGCAGAATGTAGCGCAGCGGCTGATCGCCATTGCGCGGACGGTAGACCGAGTCAGGGCCAATCTTGCGAAAGAAAAAGAGCGGCGGGCTCTCCTCCGGGCGCATATGCGACACATGCGAGAAGACAATCTCGCCCAGCGTCTCAACCGGCGTGATGACCACGGCAACATCGTTGCGCAGCCGCTCCGAGGCAAATAGCGCCAGCAGGCTCTGATACTTCTCCTTGAGGCGGCGCTTCAGCTCCTCGGCGCGGGCCTCGTCATGTACATAGGTCTCACACTTGACCGGCGTAAAAAGCACCAGGCGTGGCCCCTCCAGCCGCAGGTACGCCTCCTGGAAAAGCGCACTGATCACGAGCGGCTGGTTGATGCTGGTATGCCAGATGCCATTCTCCTCCATCAGGGCCGCCGCGTCGATCGTGATCAGGACGACCACACTGCTGCGCACCAGATCGGCGACACGCTCGCGGGTCTCCGGCGACTCCTTCAAATACTCGCCCGGATAGTCCTGAAAATGCAGGTTAAATGCCGGTTCTTCGCCGCGCTTCCCCAACCCGAAGTTGTAGGTATGCTGCCGCTGGCTGGGCGCAATTCCCTTATCTTCGGTGACTTTGATATGCTCAAACAGCCCCTCCAGCCGGCTCAACTGGTCCGACAGAATACTCACGGTCGCATAGTCGGGGGAGAGCTGCAAATCGCTCTTCTCCACGGTATCTTCAAACCAGCGGTGCATCGCGGCGAGGAGACTGGTTTTGCCGACCCGGGTGTAGCCCAGCATGGTAATCTGCGGGTTGCGGCCAATCGTCTTGCTCATCGCACAAACCTTTCGTTACCTGAGAAATTGAAACTGCGCGCGTTCGTTGGCCTGGAGTGCGCGTTTGACCGCCGCCTGCCATTCTTCCTGGGTGCGGATTGATTCAGTCAGGGTGCCGAAAATCTCCGGCCAGACATCCAGCTTCACCTCATCATAAAACCCTTCCCATTTGCGGGCAACATTCCGCGCCCGCAGGATCTGGTCTACAAACTCTTCCACGGCAGCGAAGGCGGCCTCATTGGGCGAGAAGAGCAGATCCTTGAGCGCCGCCTCCACCCGCGCCACCGTTTCGCCATAGAAGAGTTCCAGATGCTCCAGCACATCGCGCGCCGACATAATCTCGGTCAGTTGCGAGTTGGGCAGATCCGGCGTCAGCTTGTCCAGATGCTTGCGGATGCGGTAGTGAATAAAGCCCCGGTAGGAGAGGTTAAAGGCCGCAATCTGGGCAAATGCCTCCTTGAGTTGCGGCAGTTCCTCCGGGATGCGCGCGGCCATCGCGGCGAGAAACGCCGCGTCCCGCTCCGGTACCACACTCCCCAAACGTCCATGGATAATCAGCACCTCGGCCACCTGCGCCTTGACCTCATTCACAAAATCGTTGAGCGCCGGGTCAAGCTGCATCAGGCGGTTGGTCAGACGCGTACGCACATCGTGCAGGAACTTGTGATAGGCAATGGTGTAGGAGCCCTCCAGATCGCGTCGGTCCTGAATCTCCTCCAGCGTCGGCATAATATTCTGCGTCTTGCTGATCCAGACAATATTCTCAATCGCATTGGACAGCAGGTCGCTCTCGGCGGCACGCATCCGGTGCAGATTGCGAATAAAATGCTCCAACTCGCGGGTCAGATCCTGCCAGACCGCGTCAAAATGTTCGCGGAAGATTGCTGACGCCCCCCCCCGCGGCACCGCCACGCCCAGCGCTTTGCCGGCCTGCTCCAGTTGCGCCTGCACATCCTCCTGCAAGCGCCAGAGATCCTGCTGGCCGGCGGTGGCCTGCTCGCGGTCCAGTTCGCGGATATGCTGCATCAGGTAGGACAACACCCGATCGAGAATAATCTCGCGCACTTCGGCAGGGTCGGAACAGTCGGCAATCACGCTGTCAACGAACTGGAGCGCGGGCGGGAGCGACGCCTGCAGCGCCTGGCACAACTCGGCATTATCCCCCAGGCCGGACGCCGGGCTGACCCGGTTCAACACCAGCAACGACCAGCGCGCAATCGGCAGATCCGGCAGCGCGCGGCGGGCCGTGTCGTAGAGTTGCACATCTACATCGCCGATAAAGTCGCCACCGGGAACCGGCTTTTTGACAAACAAGACAAAATCGACCAGCTTGCCGAGCAGTTCGATCAGGCGCTCCTGGTTGCCGATGCCGGTATCGCCCAGGCCCGGCATATCCACAATCGCAATCGCACCGACATCTTCATGGGGAAAGGTACAGGTAATACGCGCCGTCCGCACCGCCATGTAGGCAAACGTGGGCGTACCATCCTCGGTATACTGCGCCACATAGCGGCGAAATTGCTGCGGCGGGATGGCACGGGTGTAGGGCGGCTGGAGCAACTGGCGGTAGGCCGGTAGATGCTGCTGGTACTGGCGCAGATGCCGGTACTTCTCGATCAGATTAGCCTGCCCATGCTCCCGCTCCTGCTCGGGCGCGAAGGACCAGCCCGGCTGCGGGGGCAGCGAACGCGCGGCAAACTCGTCGAGGCTGTGGGGGGGATCACCCAGCCCCAACAATTTGTAGTAGGGCGCGATGACTTCATCCAGGAATTCCCGCTCGGCGTAGCAAGTGATCTCGGCCTGTAGCGGCACCTCCGGGTTATGCTCGATAATACTGCTCACCCCGGTACAGTGCAGCAGGCTCCCCGTCGGGATCTCGGCGGACGAGAGCCCGCTGAGGCTCTGTAGCAGCAGGCTCTTGCCCTGGCGCGCCCGCCCGATCACCCCGATATTCAGCGTGTCGCGCGCAAACCGGCGCTTGATCTGCTCCAGTTTGACCAGTTCCAGACTCACCTGATCACGCATGGGCGCCAGCACAATCGTGCCGAGGGCCGTCTCCAGATCCGGCTTCTGTGTGACCAGTCGGGTGCGCAGTTCATCCAGGCCGGCGAGGATGGCCGCCAGGCTGCGCAGGTTGGCCTGCACCCGCTCGATCTGCTCGGCCAGCGGTCGCCGCTGCGCGATAATATTTTCAATTTGTGTGGCTCGATTGGCCTGGTTGGTGAGCATGACTGTGATTCCTTTTGACGTTAGCAGCACAAATATACCACTCACACGCTGAAAGTCAAGGAATTAACGGTTATGGGTTACGGGTTAACGGTTATGGGTTAACGGTTATGGGTTAACGGTTATGAATTTGGAACATGTAACTCGGATATCATCACCCCGGTAGCTGGCCGTAGGGTGCGTGCGATGCACCGTGCTGCTGCCACACACCATACCCGCAGCCATACGGTGCATGCGATGCACCGTGCTACTGCCACACGCCATACCCGTAGCGATTCAATGCATCCTACGGCTGCTTTGGATAAGTTTGGATCAAGCGCAGTGACGGAGCAGTCAGGTGGTGTCAGCGATATCAAAACACAAATCGTAACCCCTAACCCCTAACCCCTAACCCGTAACCCCTAAACCCTACTCCCTCTCCGAAACCACAAATACCGGGGCGATGCTGCCGCCGCCGGTCGAGACATTCAGCAGCGTCTGCGTTGACAGGCGGCAGAGACAGCCGGCCACCTCGGAGCCAAACAGGAAGGGATCGCTATCAACCAGCCGGTCGGCCAGCACCACCCGGCCATTGATCAGCGTGGGGTAGGATTCGTAGGCAATCGGCACCCGCTCCTGCACCACAAACGGCGTGGTCAGTGCCACCGCCAGCGCCGCCTCCCAATGGTCAGGCGACACCTCCCAGCCAATCGTGATCTGCCGGCCGCCATAGCCATCGTCCGGTTTGAGCAGCAGTCGCTCACGGTTGGTCCGCGCAAACGTCGGCAGATCGATCCGCTCGCCCTGGTAGGTCGTCTCCCCCGGTTGCACCGGACGCGTCCAGGGCACATGCCGCTGAATAGCGACCTGTTCCTCCGGCGTAAAGAGCGCCGCGAAGCGCTCATTGGTCAGCAGGGCAAAGAGCGACTTCTTGTGCAGCAACCGGGACCGGAACGAGTTGACCAGCACGCAGGCACCCGCCGCATACGCCTGCAGCAGCGGATGCGCCAACAGGTCATCGCCATAGTGCTGCAGCAACTCGCTTGTCAGCACCCGCTTGTAGACAATCGTAATCAGTTGTTCCGAGCCACCGGCGGCGGGGCGGGCATAGAGTTTGCCCCCGCGCCAGACCAGGTCATCGGGCGTGCAGATCAGCGCGGGCAATCCCTGCTGCGCAAAGTAGGCGCGGAACAGCTCAAACTCGGTCGCGGTCGGCACACCGGCCCAGTCCACAATCGCAATCCGGGGCGTACCACCGGGCGAACCGGCCGCACGCCAGGCATTGAGCAGCGTATCGGCCATGCACTGACGGGCGGGCAGCGCGTGAACACGATAGTGCTGGGCAAACACCTGCATCACCGGCAGATCCAGGAAGATCGCGCCGGCCACATCGGTGTAGGCAATCGCTGCCGGACTCTCGGCATTGTACTCAATAAACTGGAGCGACGCGCCATCAACCGTAAGAAACGTATCCATCCGCGAGTGGGCGCTAGGTTCGGCATAGCCGGGAGGCAGCGCCAGCAGCGCCTGCTCCGCCGGGGTAAACTGCAGTACCGCACGCACCGCGTCACCGGTCGATCCCGGCTGCAACGCCAGGGCTGCAACCCGCCGCGCGGCCTGTGCCACCAGATGGCCGGCCTGCTGCAGGTGGGCATACTGCCCGGCGGTCAGCAGGCGCGGGCGCAGCACCGTTACCAGTGGCCGGTCGCCGAAGAAGAGCCGCTCCGACCGCAGCCCTTCGGTCAGGCACTGCTGCGATGTTTGGGCCAGCGCCGAATCAGCCAGCAGACTGTGGTAGTGAGTTATCGCCGCGCTGAGCATGGTTCCCTGTTCTGTCTGCTGGAGATTCTCGTCAGGCGCGGACAGCCTACTGGTCGATCTGATTGGGCCAGCGGAAGGGCGGCGGCTGCCGACGTTCGCCCAGCGCCAGGTCCAGCGCGTAATCGGCCATTGTTTTGACCACCCAGTCAAAATAGTGCGGCGTCAGCGAGTTTACATCAAAATCGGGGGCCGGATTGGTGAAGTCAATTGCGTAGGGCACGCCATCTTTAAGCGCAAACTCAATCGCATTCATATCATAGCCCAGGGCGCGATTTAACTTGATCGCATCCGCAACGACCCGCTCCCCCTCTTCCAGCGTCAGGTAGTGATCATCACGGAAGTAGCGGTGCGGCCAGGGCGCCGTCACATCAAACTTGATCGTCATAATATTCTCTTCACCGATGCAGATGCAGCGGACATATTTTTCCCAGGCGATATACTCCTGCAGCATCATTGTCTCGGTACCGGTCTGATTGTAGACCATCCAGAGTTCATCGCGCGAGTTGACCTTGTAGACCCGCTTCATCCCGCCGCCCCAGACCGGCTTGAGGATCAGCGGGAACCCGCCCAGATAATCGATATGCTCATCCCAGGGAATTGGATAGGTCAGGTTGCGCAACGACTCGGCCACAATGCTGTCGGAATAGCCCTGCGAGGGCAGCGCAACCGTGCGTGGGTGCGCCAGTCCCAGACGTGTAGCCAGACTCGCGCCAAAGAATTTATCGTCGGCGCTCCACCAGAAGGGGTTGTTAATCACAACCGTCCCGGCCAGCGCCACCGTTTTTAAGAATGTACGATAGTAGGGTATCTCGTGACTGATACGATCCACAATCACTGCATAATTGCATGGCTCAGCCATATGTGTTCCGGCCAGCTTTACAAAATCGGCAGTTACATCCTCTGCGCGCCGGTTAATCTCATCAATAAAGGCCGGGGGCCAGGACCACTCCCGCCCGACCAGAATGCCAATTTTCTTTACCGCCACGGTATCTCCTACTTCAGTGCATTATAGAGCAATACAGTAGCTCCTTGGCACGACGTACGCGGTGGGTCTACAAACCGGGCGTTTGAGCCCGATAACGCCCGGTTTCGCCTGCGGCAGCGGGGTACGTCTCTGTTCTTGGTCATAAAAAAAGCACGTTGTGCATTTTTTATGACCAAGATCTGACCCCATTCCGCCCTGCCGGCGGCGAATCGGATCGTTCCTCCCGACAACTGCCTGGTTTGGAACCGACCGCGTAATGCCTGTTCCTTGACATGAGTTACGCGGTGCGGTCTGTTCCGCCATAAGACGTTGTGCAAAGTTGTGTGAAAAAGCATGGAATCTTCCGCCCTGCTGTTGGAACCGACCGCGTAACTCCGGTTGCTTGAGGTTCCATTCAATGGAAAACTATGCAGCAATACGCCTGATTGTACCATACGTTCGCCCATTCCCGGTACAGCAAAAGGGGCGCAGCTTACGCCACGCCCCTTCGCTCCCTCCGCCTCGCCTGCGCCACTACATCGGCAGCAGAAGTGCGCGATCCAGATGGCTGCTCACCTGCGCCAGCAACACATCGGCGCGCCTGGGCGTACTGGTGTCGCGTGGATCATGCAGGGCATTAATCCGTATGTCGATATGGGTATCGGGCTTCTCCTCGAACACCTCAGTAATGTAATCCTGCCCGGTGACAACAATATGCAGGTCAAGCGCGGTCAGCATCTCGGGCAGATACTGACGACCCACAATATCCCAGTAGTACAACTGCTTGCGCAGCGTACCGGCAGGGTCTAACCGGGGCGTCGCCTGTTCGATGCGCAGCAACTCAACGCCGCACTCACTCAACGCCCGCAAGATCTTCTGCATCAGTTCGTGATCGGGGGCACAGGGACAATCAATTGCGTGAACGCAGACAAACTCATGCTCCTGCTGCAGGCGGCGCGTGTCAACGAGCAGTTCCCCCGTGATCGTACTGGAACAGGCAACTTCCGGCGGCGTGTCGTGGACAACGCGCAAACCGCGCGCATCCCACAGATTCGCGGCCTTGACGTGCAGGCCGGAGATTAAGCCTTCAACGGAGCACTGGTACGAGCCACGCAGGGTATGCTGATGCTGCAAGATTCGTTCAAACTCCAGGACTGGCTCGCGGAACGTCACGTTGAGTACCAGCGGTGACTTGTCGCGGGGCAGGAACAGCCGCCGCCAGATCACACATTCGCGCTGCTCATCGTAGCGCCCCAATCCTACCCGCTCCACTGTCAGCCAGTCGGGAATGGGCAGGGTGCATTCTTCCAGCGCGCACAACTGGTCGGAAGCACCGTGCCAGCGGAAGTGCAGTTCGAGCGTGTAACTATCATCGCTGCTCAAGCGGGGCGTACACTCCAGCGGGAAGCGGCGACTCTCCGGATAGCGATCACCTTGAAACTTGTCCGGGAGAATCTCGTAGGGCAGGTCAAAGGTCGCCAGGGGACCGGCATCCTTGCGATAGGTGCGGTCGCGTAGCGCGGTCGGGATGGGCCGGCGCAACCAGAGTTGATGCCCATTCCGCAGCGCCGTTGCATCAAATTGCACCGCTTGCATCTGTTCCAACGCCAGGATACCGGCATAGAACTGACCAGTGCCGTTCAGGTTACGCCGGCAATACTGCTGGTACAGCGATACCACATCGTCGGGCGGGGCAACTTCCAGCGTCAACTGCCCCGATTGCCGGGTGATACTGGTCATCGGCAGGTGGGCCGGGTCACTGGTTGGCGTAATGGTCAGATGCTCCTGAACTTTTAGTTTGTACGTGCAGTTGACCAGCGGGAAATCGCGCACAGTGGGCTGCTGCCGCACCGCCGTGCCCAGACGTATTTGATGCACTTTTCCGACGCCCCACCAGAGCAGACCACCGGTTGTACTGATAGCCAGCGCAACGACGGCATAGATACCGATTTGTTCAATTGAGCCTGCTGTAGGCAGGCGAAGGAGCAACAGCCATGTGGCCGCTCCCAGCGCCAGGATGTACAACCCGGCCAACATGAGCAGCAGGAGCGGATTCCAGGTAAAATGCTGCCGGTCGCGGGTGTGCGCTGCCGAGAAGAAAGCCCGGTTCAGCTCCGGTAGCCCCGGAAACTCCTCCTGCGTATACCAGGGCCGCCGCTGCTGCGGATTCATTTCGATGCGCGTCAGGTATTGCCCGGTATGGTGGCAGATCGCATAGACATTCGGGTCATCGCTCTGGTCACTCCGCACCGCTGAACTACACGCCGGGACAATCAGCGGCCGGGACGGCTTGGTTGGGTTGGTTAGATTGGAGGTCGTCATAGGTTTCTCCTCTACTCGGTGTGGAGATATTGGAACCGCCGACTGATCAGTTCATACAAGTCCAGGTGCAGGTGGGCTATCTCCGCACTTGCCGCCGGGTCCATCTCGCCCCCGCTTTCGAGCAACACCTGAATTTCCGTCAGAGCGGTTTGTAAATATTTGCGGTCGATCCGCTCTTCGTAGCGCAGTTCGCGGGCAAGCGCAGTCGGGTTACAGGCGATTCCGGCGGTAAACTTTATATCGCTGAATGCTTTATTGCGTACCCCCCGGATAACCTTCCAGTCTGCCGATGGTGTGACGGTATCGGTGACAGCAAAGCCGTTTGTACCCGTCGCGGCCGGTTTCACATAAAACTCCAGGTCGGTAAAGATCTGCTGAAGATCGGCCAGCCGATCCGCGTCAAGCGTTACATCGGGAACGCGGAAGCGCAGCAGCGAGGTCCGCCGGCGTCGCTTGAAGAGTTCCTGCGCCTGCACCGTAAACTCGAGCCGCAGATGTGTACGCTTCTTGATCGGCAGATCATTAAACCATGTACGAGTATGCTCGCCCGCCTCCGGCTTAACACCCAGATTGGTCGCCAGCACATCGTCAAAGCGGACAAACAACCGTCCCTGGAGGATCGGATCGGCAGTCCGGCTCACCCGACCATCAGCGGCAATGGTCATCAGTGCCTGGTTGATCGGGATAGTCAACATACAACTCTGTCCGGTTTTCTGCGGGTGCGGAGCGAAGGGCTGCTGTTCCCAGATGATGGCATGCCGCTGCGCATCATACCGTCGCTTTTGCTGCTCACCATCAATACGGGACGATTTAGGCGGCTGCATCGGCCAGTACAACTCACCATAGACCAGATTGACTTTGTCTTGCTTCTTGCCGTCGCCCTGATCATTCCGCTTGAGATAGCGGGTAAACACTTCATCGGTGCTCAACGTCTTCAGGTTGCGTCCGGCCCAGTCATATGCTTTTCCAGCGTAGAGCATTACCGGCATTGTAATATCCGCGAGACGAATGATCGCAACCCACTCGCCGGCAATAACCGCCAGCCTGATGGACGGTGGCTTCATGCCCGGCAGGCACTGCGCCAGTTCCGTTTGCAGATACGCATGCAGGTGTTGCCGGAGTCGCCAGCGCAGTTGTTGCAGCGGTACATGGGTTGTCCAGGCGGCAGGCAGGTTTCGCAGCACAACTACCCCGTTCTTCTGCCCGGCATTAATCAGACCGGAGATTGCCGGGCCGAGTGTGAGCGTGTCAATCCCATCACCGGCGTTGAGTACAATCACATCAGCGCAGTTACCCAGCTTGAGCACATCCGTCAGTTCAAGATAGCTCAACTGCTGCCGTTTCCAGCGGCGCGGTGGACGCGGCGCGCGCTTATGCGTTGTGACATTCCCCTTGCGCCGGTAGATAAACCCGGCAAGCTGGTAGGGTGCAGCAGGTTGCTCCTCCGCCGGGTCATGCCGCGGCGGACGGATCACCGGTACCGGAAGCTGCTGCATCCATGTGGACGGCACGGCGGCAGCCTGGGGCTTCTGCGCGGGTTTCACCTCAACAACGGCCACAAACTTGCCGTCTTTTTCGTGATATTTTGGCGGCGCAACGGGCACATGTGGCTTACAACGCAGCGTGGCATGGAGCAGCGCCTGCTGGACATGTTCCTGGCGGGAAGCATCATTATGTCCGGGAAGACCGATGACCGCGCCATCCCGGTCAACACCCAGGAGAATACGCCCCTCACTGGTGCTGTTTGCCAGCGCAACCAGGCTTTGCGCCAGTTCAGTGACAGCAGCATCACCCTCGATCTGGGGCAGAAAGATCTGCCGGTCGTTCTCCCGCTTGTCAAGCATCTCGTTCAATTCCTGGCCGGGTGCTTTGGGTGATTTCGTCAGCAGATCGGGAGCCCAGAGGTGTAACCGTAAACGCAGGCTGGTGTCGGATATATCGCTCCGATCGCCGGCACCATCCGGCGCTGAGGATGCATATTCATGCAACAGGCGTTCCAGGCTTTCGATACCATCGAACATTTCACCCTGAACGTCGATAAGGGTATCCTTTGGCTGAGGCAGGGGAAAGTCCATGGGAAGCAACATCTGCCGACAACTCTTAATGTAGAGTGGCAAATTAGAACCGGCCGGCATTGTAACCGGAATTGTCTGGGGAGCTGCGGGATCGTCGGGTAGGTTTACCTGCACCCGACCAAGATCAAGCATATCCGGAGGTGTGGGCATACTGCCCAGTTTATGCGATCCATAGGCGCGCTGTTTTTCATAAGGAATCTGTACTTTAACAGTAACCTTGCCCTCCTTCCATGTGACGACCGACTTCTCACCCAGTACAATTTCATAGGTATGATGCTCATCCACCTGGATGGCCGCCTCTGCTCGCTGTGCGTCGCTCATAATATCCCTCTAAAATGTCTATTCCATATTGCTTTGTTCGGGAATCTCGCAAAGATCGCCGGCTAATGTCCTCCTGTCCAGGGGGCTGGGGAACTACGCTCGAAACTCTGCTGAAAGGGGAGTGACACATCGGCGTGCCATCTCACACTGGCCCGGTCAATTGCCTGCCATGCCGGTTACGCGGGCGACATGATCAGGCAATGAAAAGTCTGCGGTAGAAATCCTGCCGTTGACGACTGCGACAAGGTAAAAATTCCTACTGTTGATTGCGGCTTCTAAATCCAACCGGATTTATGACTTAATCGACCAACTCCAGTGTATACTGCAGACTGTGTAGTCGTACTAATAATATACACACTACTCAGCAGAATTGCAATAAAAATTTCCTTAAAACAGTTTTTTCGCATTTTGTAAAAAGCGACTGTGCTGATACTTTTACAAACTTTTAATTACACGCGTTAGACGGTGTGCGTTCAAACTGACCGTGTAACGCGATAACGGCCTATTTCGCCGGCGATAGCATGGGACGTTTTCTGTCTTTTCCGGAACATGGGGCACGTTATGCCCCATGTTCCGGAAAAAGCATGTCCCATTCCACACTGCCGTCGGCGCATCGGGCCGTCCTTCCCGGCACATGCCAGATGTGCATGCCGACCGCGTAACTTCTGTTAATTACACGAGTTACGCGGTACGGTCTATTCCGGCCCGATGCCGGACCCAAACGCCGGTTGCGCCTGCGGCAGCATGGGACGTAATCTACCTTCCTGCCGGAGGCGAAATTCCGCGCCGGGTCAACGACCGCGTAACGCGTGTTAATTACACGAGTTACGCGGTCAGTTCCAAACCAGGTGGTTGTCTGGACGAACGGCCCGATTCGCCTCCAGCAGGGCGGAAGAAACCATCTTTATTTCACAAAAAATTTGCACTATGTGTAAATTTTTTGTGAAATAAAGAAAAAAGTACCATGCTGCCGGAGGCGCATCCCAGCCGGCGGCGGGACGACCGCGTAACGCGTGTAACGTACAGGGGAATAGAGTACATTCGAGGGCGTTGCCTGAAGCAATAATTGGAGAGAGATAACCTCCCGCCGGGATGTACCGGGCAAACTGCGGGAGGTTTTTGTCGGTCAAAAAGGGAACTGAGAGCAGCTACCCGGCATCACGGCAGCACCGGATAGCTACCGCATTGTTAGCCCTGACGCTGCGTTACGCCGCGGTATGCGTCGGATGCTGATCGGGTTCCACATAGGACTCAAACAGATCCGCTACGGCGTAAACATCATCGCATGTGCCGATGAAGGTAATCTGATCGCCCAGCGCCAGCATAGTGCTCCCATGCGGGACAAACAGTTTCCCATCGCGCCGAATAGTCGAGATCAGCACATCACCTTCCAGTGATACATCTTTGATCGCTTTGCCGGCCAGGTTGCTGTTGTAGAGCACAATCTCGCGCACCTCTTTGCCGGGGTCCAGGTCGGTCAGCAACCGCAGTGTGCTGGGACGGCGCAGCAGGTTATCCAGGACCATAACGGCCACCGTATTCGGGCTCATCGCGCGGATGCCCAGGTCGGTGAAGGCTTTGACGTTAGACCCATCGTTGGCGCGTGACACCAACTCAATGATCCCAAAACGGGACTTGGCGATCTGGCAGACCAGCAGGTTGGTTTTATCGCTGGACGTTGTGGCAACGACAGCGCGAGCACGTTCGATCCCGGCCCGACGCAACACGGCCTCCTCAGTGGCATTACCTTGTACAACAGTCAGCCCTTTTTCCCGGGCGCGGACGGCATGCTCGGCATTGCGGTCAATCAGAACTACTTCTTCGCCCTGCTTCTGCAAATGATAGCCCAGGTCACGTCCTAACGGATCGGCACCGATTATTAATGTCAACATAGGCTGTACTCCTAAGAGTTTGGCAATCCAGGGGGTAGTAAAACCCTGAATGACAACCGTTCCAATAATGACCATAAACACCAACCCGGCAAGCAAATCGCTATTCGCATACCCCGCATCTTCAAGCCGTAGCGCGGCAAAAGTAGCGAATGATGCCGAGACAATTCCCCGTGGCCCTACGCCTGAGATAAAGAGTTTTTCCTGAAGATTGAGCTTCGTATTAAACGTCGCCAGGAAAACACAGGCCGGACGCACCAGCAGCATCAGGGTGGCAACCGTTGCCACCCCACCCCAGCCGAGCGCCGCCAGATCGGCGAACTGCAACCGGGCAGCGAGGAGTACAAAGATAACCCCCAGCCCCAGCGTTGTCAGGTCGCCCTTGAAATGATGCACCGGCTCTTCGTGGGGGAAGCGCATATTGCCGACCACAATTCCTGCGGCTGCGGCCGCGGCAATTCCCGCTTCGGAGCTAAAAACTTCGGCCAGCGTATAGATCGCCAGTGCTCCGCCAAGCGCACTCAGGCGGGTAAGTTCAGCCGTTAACTCGCGCCCCACCAGATCCAGCCCCTTGCCCAGAAGCCATCCACCGATAACACCGATGATCGTGCCGCCACCGACAATAATCCCCCAACTTCCTACCCCCTCCAGGAATGGCTGACCGGTCAGCAACGCTTCCAGCACAACCACCGCCAACACCGCCCCGACCGCATCGACCAGGACGCCCTCGGCCATCAGGATGGTTTTGAGGCGTTGTTTAACGGCGGCCCGCCGCATCAGCGGGTTAATAACGGTTGGCCCGGTAACACTGACCAGTGCGCCAAACAGCAGGGCCAGCGGCCAGCTAAATCCGACAAAAATCACGGCACAGGTGGCGGCCAGTGCTGCGGTGATCAGACTGCCTACCACCACCAGATTCTGCACAGCGCGCGATACCTGGCGCAGGTAGGCCAGATCGAGGGCCAGTCCACCCTCAAAAACAATAATTGCCACCATCAGCGGAATGATAACGCGCAACCCATCTCCCAGAGCATCCGGATTGACCAGATTCAGGACTTCCGGCCCCATCAGCACTCCGGCAATCAACAGTGGCACAATTGAAGGCATCCTGAGCCGCGCGGCGACAAGCTGCGTGCTAATACTGGTAGCAATCACCAACCCTATCATGATCAGTAAATCATGTGAGCTCACGGCAGTTGCATTCTCACCAACACCGGCAACAAATGCGTGCATATTTATGGTTTCCCTCCCAGGCGTGAAGTCTCAATGAGCGGTAGCCAGTAGCGGTGATTGGTCTGCTGCAACCAGGCTGCACTGAGCGGTCCCCAGATACCGGACGTGTTGCGCCCCCGTAGCAGTAGCAACTGATCCTCCCGATCAGCAGTAGCAATATCTCTGCCAACTCCCTGGTCAAGCGGCAGGCGTATCCGGCCCTGCTCACGGACGGCATCGAATGCCCCATCGACGGGCTGGAGGTTCAGCGCCGTGTCATTCTGCGCCGGGCCGATCCTCAGATAGAGCGCAGCTTCGGCAACAACCTGATCCCGTCCATCCAGCGTGGCCGTGAGTGTGAGTGTTTGCGTATCCGTGATGACCTCAATATCGTACACATCAGGTCCGGCAGGCTGGCTATATGGTGCATGTGTCACGCGGGCCGCATAGAGCAATGCCGGCAAATTCTCTCCCCAGAAGTTCCGCCCACCCAGACCATCCAGACAGCCGTAGGGCGGCATAAAGCCACCACAGGGATTGCTAAACGAACCAATCTCGAAGGTGTAGGAGGCAATCCCCAGTTCCGCGTAGGACCAGTCGTCGGTTGTCCCGGAGGTGGGATAAAGCGACACGCTCTGACCAGGCACATAACCATTGAACGCAGCCAGCCGCCGGCCCAGGCGCTCCAATCCGGCCGCGTTGGGGGCCGGTGTAGTCGTGTGTCCCCAGGGCCACAACACCAGATCCGAATAGGAATGCAGGGTAATCAACACACCGCTGGTGGTATCCGGGGCAGGCATGCCATCCCCCGGACGTGGGTGATCCGGGTAGAAGCTGCGGATAAAGGTTTGCAGCGCCTGTGTTTCCGGTTCGGAGGCAGCCACCGGACCGGGATAGACCAGGCTGCACGGAAAAATGTCCGGGCCATGCACCGTTCCCCAGGCAAAGGCGAAGTTGCGATTAAGATCGACGCCATACTGATTACCGGAGTTCGGCGGTTCGATGCAGTCGCCGGAATTACGGTTGAGGTTTTTACGCTGCGAGTAGCCCTGTTCAGCCAGTTTGCGCCCGTCGGGGTTAGCAATTGGCACAACGACAACTTCATGCTCGTTCAAGAGCCAGGTGATGTCCGCATCGACCTGATACCCCGTCAGCAGATGACTGATGAAACGAGTAGCGATCTCGGCGGTAGTCAACTCGCGCGCATGGATGGCGGCCAGCAGAAAGAATACCGGTTTGGGGCCAGTGATCGCCTGGTTTGTCAGGCGCAGGGCCAGCAGGTCATAGCCACGCGGAGCGCCAAACTGCTGCCGCTCCCACGAGTCCCCAAAATCAACCAGCGTTGCCAGATGGGGATAGGTTTCGGCCATACTGCGCAGAAACTGCTCGGTTTCCTCTACGGTGCGGTAGTCCGTCTGCGTCGTTTGTGGAGATACGCTACGCAACCGGGCCGTCCGTGTGCGATCCAGGCGCACATCCCAGCCGGCGGCAAGCAGCGCGGCCTGTTGCGCGGCAGTCACCAGCACCAGCAGATCATCGCCGTCGCGTGCTTCAAACTGGTTAATGCCCAGTTCGATCAGGTGGAAGGCCTCCTCCGGCGTGGCGGCGCGGATGCGCACCACCCGAAGCTGCCCCGTTGCCTGATTACTCGCGGTGAAGTGCAGACTGCGGGTGGTCTGCCCAGGCATTGCACCGGCCGGCAGCGCAAGGGCGAGAAGCAGAGCAATCATGGCAATGGGCCAGAGACCACGGACAATTGTCCGTGGCCTACCAGGTGTGGTTCGCTGTTTGTCATTTGTCATAGATTTTATATTGCTCACCAGGTATCAATAATATCAATTTCAGCGGCGATATGGGTTAACAATGGTGTACCTTCCAGCAGAGCCAGGACGGGAGCCGCCTGCTCCAGGAGCCGAAAGGCTTCGACGCGACCCAGCGTGGCGGTGCGCAGGGCGGTCCCCAGGGCGGTTCGGGCCAACTCCGGCGCAGCATGCACCGCAGCCAGCGCAATGGTGAGATAGGCCCGCGCGCGATCCATAGGACGACTAATTCGCTGCGTTACCTCGTGCGCCTGGGTCAACTCACCATATTCGGCCAGGGCTATTGCAATGACCGCGAGGTAACGACTGGTATTTGCCGGTGGCAGAAGTGGTTCCGCTACGACCTCCCGATTGTCGGCTCCACTTGCTGTCTGCCCGTTGGGAAACGCTATGTCCATGGCAATGGTAGTCTGGTTCCGGGCAATCAAGCTGGGCACCATCATCATAAGCGCACGAGTGCGTTCACCCGGCATGGCGATGCCCTGAACCAGCGGAAGCGCGGCCAGCGGATCATCGCTGCGCGCACGGGCGATGGCGAGTTCAACCAGGGTGCGCGCGCGCAGTTCTTCCGCCCGGATGTCCCGGCACAGAGCATGCGCCTCCTGCCAGCGCCCGGCCTGCGTCAGTATCCGCGTCAACTCCTCAATGGTCCAATCGCGTTCATCATCATCAGTCAGTTCGCGGGCCAGTTTCTGGCCCTCGGCATGCTGGCCCTGTCCTGCCAGCGCCACGGCAACGCGTGAGAGCGCGCGATCCTGTTCCTCACCCTCGGCCAGTTGGTGCGCAATGGTGATGGCCCAGTCACGGCGACCCATGGAGGCATGGGCCGCCGCCAGAGTGGCAAGCAGCGGAACGCGGGCATCGCCGGTCAGTTTATCAATTTCGGCAGTTGCCTGCTCCAACGCCAGCATCGCAACCAACCCCTCCAGCGTGAGCCGCAGATCAAGCAAGGCCGCTACACGTACCGCTATATCACTAATCTGGCCGGCAACCTCAAGCGCATCGCCGTCCTTGTCAGCGACGGCGAGGGCATGCGCCAGTCGCGTCCAGCCGCGGTCACGCTGGGTCTGGCTACTAAGCCGCATAATGCGGTCGCGGGCACTATTTTCATCACTGAGCGCATCATCACATGCCAGCTCGATCTCGGCCCAGGCAATGGCCGTCTCGACCGTGACATTTTCCAGTAGCGCCTCACCCGCAGCTCGATCACCTGCACGCGACAGGGCCACGGCAACCTCGGCCTGCGCCCAGGCTGCCAGGCTTTCGTGGGTAATACTACCGGCCAGTTCGCGGGCATGCTCAAGTTCGCCATGATCCAGGAGCCAGCGTACAACTTCGGTATCGGTCATACCACGCCGTTCGATATGCTCAATTCGCCCGCTAATTTTCAATGCGGCGATCACGTCCCCTAGCTTGAGCGCTACGCTTGCCAGTGCTGCCAGGAGTTGCCCGCGCTGTTCCCGCCAGGCACGCGGCATCTTCTGCTCCTCCAGGTCAAGTGCCTGTGAGAGCAGTCGCATAGCCGAGGTACGCATGCGCACACCATAACATGCCTCGCCCAGTTGCCGCAGCACCCGGGCTTTATCGGAACCATCCGGCAGTTGATCAACCAGGGCCAGGATGCGCTTCAGGCCGTTCTCTCGTCCGGTCACTTCGAGGGCGGCCGTAAACGCGGCCAGGGCATCATCCGGTGACATGGTCCGGCCACGCGACTGCAGCGTTCCCGCCACTGCCGCACCACGGGCCAGACGCAGCAGCGGACCGGTTTCGGCGGCAGTAGAAAGTTCCCAGGCGGCATCACGGGCGGCATTAGTCAGCACGCCGCTACGCCGCTCATGCGTCCTGATCCACTCGCGCTGGGCAACATGGGGCAGAGCAACGGTTCGGGTGTCCGGTGTTCCCAGAGCTGCGTGCCGCGCCGCCTGGCAAATCAGGTAGTCCGTTAAGGGCTCGCTCAATGCGACAACTCGCTCGGATGCTGTAGCGGACAGGGGTGACAGGGCCACTATTTCGGCATGAATCCGGCGCAGGGCCGTCTCCTGCCGCCGGGCCAGATAATCGCGGGTTACTCCGTGATAAAGATCATAGTGTGGTTCAACTGCCTGGTTGTGTTCCTCGACGATCCAACCGGTGCTGTTGCGCAGTCGCGGGAGCGGGTCAGTTCCCAGCATCTCGGCGCACACTGCTAAGGGAAGCGGCGCACCAGTTGCGGCCAGGATCAACGCCAACCGTCGATCATGCTCGTCCAGTTCCGCCCACCAGTCATCGTGCAGCGCGTCCAGCCCCGGCTTGAGCGACTCCCCTGCGAGTCGGTCCTGGCGCAGCAGCGCATATGCCAGCCGAAGATAGAGAAAATTGCCTTGCGCGGCGCTGATCAACGGTGCAATCCACTCACCGGGACAGTCCAGCGTTTGCAACATACGCATCTGCGCACTGTGCAGTTCATCATCCATGTGAGCCAGGCTGATACGTGCGTTCGGCGTAAACGGCAACGATGTATCCGGCGTACAGCCATACACCAGCAGCACATCCGGCGGCAGGCGGGTCGGAAAGGGAATGGGCCGGGGATCACGCGGTTGCGCCGCGCAGGTTGGCGGATCAATCAGCAGGACCAGCGGCGTATCGGCATCGCGCTGTGCTGCAACTTCATCCAGCAGTCGTTCCAGTGCCAGCGGATCAATTGATGCTGCCGGAGCTACCAGCGGAACACTCAGACGGTGCAGGGCAATGAGTTGCGCATGCAGTGCCGCCGCCCCCTGCCCGGCATCATCGTCGGCAAACCAGAAGCTGCATGGGTAGGTAGCCGCCAGATATGTCAAGATGGTTGTAACACCACTGCCGGGTGAGCCTTCCAGCGCAACCAGACCACCGGGCAACGTTTGCATAACTTCGGTCAGGTGTTGCAGCAGCACCGGGCGTTGCACAAATGTTGCTGTGCGCTCCTGGATGCGGGCCACCTGGCGCGTCAGGCCCGGCTCGATGCCGGTACGCAGCCAGGGATACGGAGCCAGTGCCGCTACGGCCGGCGGTGGGTTAAACAATGGTGGCGTATGAAGAGCCATACACATCCCCTCAGGCTAAAACCAAACATGCTTATCATACCATGCCATGATAAAAAAAGACGGTGGACATACATGCCCACCGTCTCACAGTTTCAGCGCGCAGACGCGCTAACCTGCTACGACATGCTTACTGCACATCGGCTGTAGCACCGGCCTCGGCCAGCTTTGCCTTGGCTGCATCGGCCTCTTCCTTGCTGATACCTTCCTTAATCGGCTTGGGCGCGCCCTCAACCAGATCCTTGGCTTCCTTCAGGCCCAGGCTGGTTAGCTCACGCACTGCTTTAATCACCTGGATCTTATTCGCACCAACATCCTTGAGGATCACATCAAACTCGCTCTTCTCCTCTGCCGGGGCCGCGGCGGCCGCTTCCGCACCCGGGACCGCTCCAGCGGGAGCACCCATCATTGGCCCCATTGCCATCGGTGCCGCTGCCGTGACCCCCCACTTCTCTTCCATCTCTTTCTTGAGTTCGACCAACTCCAGAACGTTCAGCTCCTCAATCGAGGAAATAATGCTATCAACCTTCGCGCTCGCCATAGGATTCTTCTCCTTGTAAGATAAAATAAACCAACTAGTGTTACACGGTGGGCTTTCAAACCACACGTTCGTGTAGCTGAAAAGCGGTCGTCGCCTGCGGCAGCATGGTACTTTTTCTTCTTGTGCATGAGAATTTTGCATTGTGTGCAAAAGAATGGCGCATTCCGCCCTGCCGGAGGCGAAATTCCCTTCCGGATCAATAACAGCAAAAGTCGTGTAAACTAACTGCCGGACTGCATCTGATTAATGCGTGCCTGCAATACATTCATCACGTCGGATACCACCGCATCAACAACGCCAACTACTCCGGTGAGCGGCGCATTGATGACATTGACCACACCACTGATTGGTGACTGGATACCGCCGACAATTTCTGCCAAAACCTGCTCACGCGACGGTAGTTTTGTCACCTGCTCCAACCCATCCGCCGGCAGGAAACTCTGACCGAGCACACCTCCGCGTATCGAGACCTTCGGCGTATCCTTGAGATAATCATTCAGCGTCTTGGCGACTCTGGCTACATCATCGTACGCCAACGTAAGCGCCGTTGGCCCTGCAAGCAGCGACTCCATCTGTTCATGCCCCGTCTGGCGAGCAGCCAGGCGGATCAGCGTATTCTTGGCAACGATCAATTCCGCGCCACTCTCACGGAGTTTCCCGCGCAATTCAGCCATCTCAGCAACCGTCAGACCCCGGTAATCGGTGACAACGGCAAGTTGCATGCGTGACAATTTTTCCGTCAGATGCTCCACGGTCGCAATTTTACGTTCTGTTGGCATTTAGATTCACCCCCTTTCGCAAACAATATCGCAAGACAACAGGACTTACGCGGTAGGCATATACCCCGGATATTTGATCAGACAAACATAGCCATCGCCTGCGGCAGCGGCGAAATATGCCCGTTTGTGGAGAACGACGTAAGTCCTGAACATAAAAATAGAAAAGCCGCCATATCCTAGACATGGCGGCCAGACAATACAGGCATCACTGGTTATCGGTTACCGGCCACGCATGCTCAGCGCAACAGCCAGGATCAACCGACCCACACAATACTGACGGCACCACCTCGGCAGGCAACCTGAGTTCAGGCATTAAGGAGCGGCGCTTATAAAAGCTACCTGCGCCAGACATTCTTCCGGCCCTCCACCTGCTGTCTAGGGTAGTTCGTATGTACGCCACACCTGCTATCAGCGTTAGCGAGAATCCCTATTCTCTAGCCTGAAAACGGATGCTTCGCAGTTTGTATCAGCGTGTATCGCGCGATAACCCTCTCTCAAGCTTCAACAGTCATTGCCTGCGCTTCTTGAATATTTACCGGGATACCCGGCCCCATTGTGCTGGTCACGGTGACGCTTCTGACGTACGTGCCTTTTGCGCCACTCGGCTTGACCGCCTGCACCACATCCATCAATGCGACCATATTCCCAAAGAGTTGCTGTGGGGTAAAGTTCGTTTTACCAATAGCCATATGCAGCAGGCCCGTTCTGTCATTACGGAACTCCACGCGACCACCGCGAACTTCATCAATGGTCTGCGGCAGATCATCGGGCGGGACAATCGTGCCACTCTTAGGGTTCGGCATCAAGCCACGCGGACCGAGTTTGCGCCCCAATCGCCCGACCTTCCCCATCATATCGGGTGTGGCAATAGCGATATCAAAGTCGAAGAAATCTTCCTTGTCGATGCGGGCAATCAGTTCCTCGCTGCCGACAAAATCCGCACCGGCAGCCTCGGCTGCGCGCGCCGCTTCACCCTGCGCAAAAACCAGCACCCGCACCGTTTTCCCGGTTCCGTGCGGAAGCGTCACCGTAGTACGAATATTCTGGTCAGCATGGCGTGGATCAATCCCCAACCGGAGATGAACCTCAACCGTCGCATCGAAATTCACAAACGAAGTATCCTTCGCCAGTTGCAGCGCCTCTTCGGGCGAATAGAACCGTCCCGGCTCAATTTTCTTAAGCGCTTCCAGGTACTTCTTGCCACGTCTCTTCGCCATAACATTTGCTCCCTGTGGTACAAGCGGGCATCACCCTCCCACAACTATATCTACCGCATTACGACTCAGCGACCTTGATGCCCATGCTCCGGGCCGTCCCGGCGATAATTTTCTCAGCCGCCTCAACTGAGTTGGCATTCAGATCCGGCATCTTGGTCTGAGCAATTTCACGCAACTGCTCCCGCGACACGGTCTTACCGACAGAGGCACGGGCAGGTGTCCCCGATCCTTTATCAACGCCGGCCGCCTTCCGCAGCAAGTCTGAAGCGGGGGGCGTTAGAATACGTACGGTAAAAGAACGATCACTAAATATCGATACCTCAGCGGGAACAACACTACCGGCCTGACCGGAGGTTTTCTCGTTATACTCCTTGACAAACCCCATAATGTTAATACCGTGCTGTCCAAGTGCTGGACCAACCGGCGGTGCCGGGGTCGCCTTCCCGGCAGGAAGCTGCAATTTTACAATTGCAACGAGTTTCTTTGCCACAATACCTCTCCTGAACTGTTTCGATTTGCCGGCACCCAGTTATAAGCCGCCGGCTTCACTGCCGAAGCCGGCGGCCACAGGCTGACAAGTGATGCAGGTAGCGCTTAGTCTACCAGCCGGGTTACCTGGAGAAAGTCCAATTCGACGGGGGCTTCACGTCCAAAGAACGATACCAGCACGCGCACGCGTCCCCGCTCGTGGTCAATGGCATCAACAAGACCCTCGAAGTCAGTAAATGGACCATCGGTAATCTTGACGGCCTGACCCACCTGATAACTGACACGAACCTTCGGCGCTTCCTCTTCCATCTGCTTGAGGATCGCCTTTACTTCGTTATCATCAAGCGGCGTCGGACGATTCCCATGTCCAACAAAACTGGTAACGCCGGGGGTATTCCGTACCACATACCAGGAATCATCCGTCATGCGCATCTGCACAAGTACATAGCCCGGGTAAATCTTCTTGTTCACCGTGCGTCGTTGACCGTTTTTTATCTCGATCTCTTCCTCTGTCGGCACGATGACCCGAAAAATCTGATCTCGCATCTCCATGGAGTCGATACGATGTTCCAGATTTTGCCTGACCTTATTTTCATAACCTGAATAGGTATGAATGACATACCAATGGCGGTTATCTTCCTGCGATGATGATTCAAACTCTGTTTTCTGCTCTTCTTCTGTCACGAACATCCCCATCCATCGTCGTTACACTATGCCATTATCGTACCAGATCCACAAGCATTGTGTAGAGCCAGAGAAAGATCGAATCCCCCATAAACAGAAAGAGACCAATAGCAAAGGAGACAACAATCACCACGATAGTAAGGCGTACAGTCTCCTCACGGGATGGCCAGACGACCTTGCGCAACTCAGCCCGTGTCTCACGGAACGTGCGAACAACGCTATTTTCACGACGTTCTTTCTCTTTTTCCTTCGCAACGGCCATCGACTTTCCTTACTGCGGAGGTCGGTCACTACTTAGCAAGACGAACCCCACGCGGTGTTTTCCACTAAGCTACAATCTTGGTGACGACACCGGCACCCACGGTGCGACCACCCTCGCGAATTGCGAACCGCAAGCCTTCCTCAATCGCCACCGGCACAATCAACTCAACGTCCATCACAATGTTGTCACCCGGCATCACCATCTCGGTTCCTTCCGGCAGATGGATGGAGCCGGTCACGTCCGTCGTGCGGATGTAGAACTGGGGACGGTATCCGGGGAAGAAGGGCGTATGGCGACCACCCTCGTCCTTCTTCAGCACGTAGACCTGCGCCGCGAACCGCTTGTGCGGGCTGATGCTCCCCGGTTGGGCCAGCACCTGCCCCCGCTCAATATCGCCCCGCTCCACGCCCCGCAGCAGACAGCCGACGTTGTCCCCGGCCATGCCCTCGTCCAGGGTTTTCTGGAACATCTCCACGCCGGTCACGACCGTCTTGCGCGGTACTTCTTCATTCATCCCGACGATCTCAATGGTTTCACTAACCTTGACCTTGCCCCGCTCGATCCGGCCCGTCACCACCGTCCCGCGGCCCTTAATCCCGAACACGTCCTCAATCGGCATCAGGAACGGTTGGTTCACCGCGCGCTCCGGCGTGGGGATATAGCTATCGACCGCGTCCATCAGTTGCAGGATGGGCTGATACTCCGGCGCGGAAACATCCGTTGCGGTGCTTTCGATGGCCGCCAGCGCACTCCCGCGAATAATCGGAATATCATCGCCGGGAAACTCGTAATTGCTGAGCAGTTCGCGCAACTCCAGTTCCACCAGTTCGAGCAGTTCCTCGTCGTCCATCATATCCGTCTTGTTGAGGAAGACGACCATTGCGGGCACCTGCACCTGACGGGCCAGCAGAATATGCTCGCGGGTCTGGGGCATCGGGCCGTCGGGAGCCGAGACCACCAGGATTGCGCCGTCCATCTGGGCCGCGCCGGTAATCATATTC
>JGI12109J20283_10067235_pt1 | contig 43151 bp, 44 predicted proteins | sample ElkSlonscriptome_12_FD_20283 | JGI IMG/M metagenome (IMG submission 20283)
CAGCACCACTATCGGTCGGTCAGGTTCACCTTGAGCGACCTCATCAAGAAACGGCCCTTCAAGAGCTTCACATTCCAGCACGAGGCCTTGGTGCGGGGCATCCTTCGCAACCAGACGCGCCAAGTCTGTCACTTCCGCATACTCAAGCGGAAAATCGGCAGGCAACTCTCCATCGAGCCGCTCAATCCCCTCACGCGTCGCCCACAGTTTGCGGTGCTGGCGCGCGGGGTTTTTCAAAGCCGCCTCGACGGGATGGAGGCCCCATAGGCGCACATTTCCAGCGGTTGCCCGGCCAGAGCCTCGCCCGCCTTTCATGCGACCGGCACGCCCCCTTAAAGCCCGCTTTTTTTCGCCCTTTGCCATTTCTGTTCCCGGTTGATTGCGCCCCCGTGATCGTTTCAGGGCGCTATTGACGCTGCTCCCCTGCCAGTCGGCTTAGTGACAGGCAAGCCCGTTGGCCGTCAGGCCCATTGACAGAAAGGCAGCGCTTCGCCAAAGGGCGCGTCTCGGCAGGCGGCATTGGCACTTTTGTGGCATACCGCATCGTAATCCGGCTGTGTCAGGCATGGCCCGTTTTACACCCGCGAGCATCGTGTGGACAGGTGGCCGAGTGGTTAAAGGCAGCAGACTGTAAATCTGCCCGCGCAAGCGTACGCTGGTTCGAATCCAGCCCTGTCCACCATTGCTCTCCCACTGTATTACATGACCGGTCGTGGTACGGTCATTCTTATACCGGTTGCACTTCGCACAGGGCTGGTTAGCAAGATAGCGATTGGTCCAAGATGGATTGGGGAGGCTATGTCGCACCGCACGCACACTGCGTCAGCGCATTACACGGAAAGCTTCTTTACGACTTGCGTGGAACTCGGCGTACCTGCGGAAGAGCTCGCCGAGGTGGTGGGCGCGCGTGAGCCGTATTTTGAGAGCCTGCTGAAACGCTTCGAGTGCGATCGTGTGCTCGATATGATTGATTATGCGCAGGCCAAGACCGGAAACTGTTCGATTGGCCTTTCGGCTGGAACGCGGTTTCGGCCTTCCACATTTCTTGATGTCGGGCAGGCCTTTATTTCGGCCAATTCATTGCGCCACGCTCTCGTGGTCAATGCAAAATATCAAAGGCTTACCCAGCAATTCGGGACCACGAGGCTGGATGTTGATCGCAGCTCTGCGCGGATCATCTGGACGCCTTACACGCCCGATGCGGAGCGGCTGCGCCCGATTACCGAGGCCGTTTATGCGGGCTATGTTTCGATTGGTCGATGGCTTTTGTGGCATTACAACGATGATACGCAAGTGGTGTATTTCCGCCATGCAAAGCCCGCTGACGTCGATCCGTGTGCGGAGTATTTCGGGTGCGAGATACGCTATAATCAGCCGTTCGATTGCCTTGAATTCAAGGCTCCGATGGCGGACTTCGAGTTGCCCCAAGCCAATCCCGAATTGCTGCGGACACTGGAGGCGAGGCTAGATCGCGCGCTTGAAAACCTCGATAATTCTGACCGGCTGACGAACCGAGTGCATCAATGTGTGCTCTATTCTCTGGGGCAAAGTCCAGTCAGTCTGGCCAGTGTGGCCCAGCAATTGGGCACGAATGAACAAAGCCTCATGCGCGGCCTGAAAGCCGAAGGCGCTTCGTTCCGTGACATATTGCAAGATGTGCGCCGGCAAAACGCCGACTTTTACCTGCGTGAGAACAGGCGTTCTCTTTCCGAAATCGCTTTGGCTCTGGGTTACAGCGATCAAAGTGCGTTTACACGCGCCTATCGTTCATGGCACGGTGTGCCACCGTCGTTAAGCGCGCAACTGGAAGCCAGCGATCAGGCGGGATGATCGCCTGAATAGCTTATCTTTTGGACAGATAGCCTACCCGTCCTCTTGAAGGGTGAGAGGCTGCGGATTAATGGCTGCGGCCATGACCGATGTTACAAACACCGACAGTGCCCTGACCGGCAGACCCGTAATTTCCTCAACCGGATTGTTCACTCCTCACGAATCGATCTCCAATGAGGAGCTAGTGGCCAGCTTTAACAAATTTGTAGATCGTCATAATTCCGAAAACGCGGATGCGATTGCTGAAGGAGAGATGGGGGCGCTGTCGCACTCATCGGTTGAATTCATCGAAAAAGCGAGCGGGATCAAAGCTCGCCATGTGATGAGCAAGGCTCCCATTCTGGACCCTGACACCATGTGCCCCCGGATCAAAGAGCGATCTGATGATGAACCGTCAATCATGGCGGAAATCGGCGTTATCGCAGCGCGTGAGGCGTTGGATCGGGCAGGGCGATCTGTCGAAGATGTTGATGCCGTTTTGTGCGCAGCGTCGAATATGCAGCGCGCCTACCCCGCCATGGCGATCGAGATTCAGCAGGAGCTGGGGATCGACGGCTTTGGATTTGACATGAATGTTGCGTGTTCTTCGGCCACATTCGGGATCCAGACTGCCGCCGACTATATTCGCGCGGGCAATGCCAAATCTGTGCTTGTCGTCAGCCCTGAAATCACCTCGGGCCATCTCAACTGGCGTGATCGGGACAGCCACTTCATCTTTGGGGATGTGGCAACGGCGGTTTTGGTTGAGGATGCCGGCATTGCTCCGGCGCAGCACTGGGATATTCTGGGCACCAAGCTGAAGACGGTTTTCTCAAACAACATCCGCAACAATTTCGGTTTCCTCAACCGCGCTCATCCTGAAAGTGCTGACGATCCGGATAAGCTTTTCGTCCAGGAAGGGCGAAAGGTGTTCAAGGAAGTCGTCCCCATGGTTGCAACCATGATTATGGAAGAGGCAGAGCGGTTGAACATCGATGCCAGCGCGATGCGGCGGCTGTGGCTGCATCAGGCGAATGCGGGCATGAACCGGCTGATCGCCCAGCGGGTTCTGGGACATGAGGCCAACGAAGACGAAAGCCCGACCGTGCTTGACACCTATGGCAACACATCCAGCGCGGGTTCTATCATCGCGTTTCACCTGAACAGCGATGATCTGGCCCAAGGCGACACCGGGCTGATCTGCAGCTTTGGCGCGGGCTATTCGGCGGGCTGTGTTTTTGTAAGCAAGGCCGCCTGATCTGTACCCAAGCCCGTCAGAGTGTCCCAAGCTGCTATGATTCGTCCGGATGCGGTCCAGATTGCAGCGACAGCTATTAATGATACCAGGCCATCCACGGCATAGTGATAGGCAAGATGCACGCTGCTGATCCATGTGATGAAGAAGAACACTGCAAAGAATACGCCGGCACGGCTCGAAATGCGGCGCATCGCTATCCAGTAGAGAAAGGCAATCGCGCAGTGCATGCTGGGCATTGCGGTAATCCCGCTTCCCAGACCGTTTTCGGCCTCGGCAAACCACTCCAGCAGCATTTCCTGAACCTGCAATGTCATCACCGGTATCTGTTCATTTGCTGCGTTTAGATACGCCATTTGATCATCAAACAGCGGATCGCCCAGTATCGGTCCGACAAAGCACGGCCCGACAGAGGCGAGCAAGGTCGCCATCAACCCGCCGATTAACGTCCAGCTGAGAACATAAGTCAGGAAAAACTGGCGGCGGACATCGTGATCGATTTTCGCAAATGCAAAGTACATTACGCCGGGATACAGCAGCAGAAACCAGAGCTGGTAAAGCAGTGCCAGAAACGCCGTGATAACCGGATAGCCGATGACCGGTTGCAGAATTTCCCACGCGTCATAACCGAAGAAAATTGCACGGTCCCACTGCACAAAGGCGCTGTCCCAGCTGTATTCGTTAAACAGCGGGATCGCTGCTTTCATTTTTGAAAAGAAGGGCAGCAAGACAATCGCCACGGCCAGCATCGGCGCGCCTGCAGCTATCAGGCCGCGGGCTTTGGGGGAAAAATAGCGGGCCTTCAGGTGTTCAACGGGGCTGTCTGGGCGATGACGGTAAAGCTGGCGCCCGGCATCGAATGCGGCAATCACGACAATAAACAGACCGAATAGGCGCGCGTTGACCAGAACCCCTTCTAAACTGGGCGTGATCCCGTGAGAAAAGAGCAGAGCAATACAGGTGGAAAACAGCGCGAGCCCAACAACATAAATCGGCAATTCGCTTAGCCAGCGGCGGACATGCGGATACGATGCGCCGTCATCGTGCAACGTTGCGTATCCGGCGGGCAGGTTTGACTGAGCGCTCATGCGGGGACCCGGATTAGGGTAAACATGTCACTAAACTATGAATGTCAGTGATCGTTTTGTGGTGCTGGTTGAGCGCTGGCTGAAGTGGGTTGATTGGCTTGGCGTGCGGGTTTTGCCCGCCTCTTTGCGCGACACTTTCTTGCGGGCGGCGCTGCAGGTGCCTAAGTGACAGGATATGGCAGGCGAAATTCTCGACAATCAGGGGCGCGGTGAAGCAGGCTGGAACTGGCCGGCGATCCATCCCGAAGGGCGCAAATACGGTGTGATCGCGGTCGCGGTAAGCCTGGTTTTCCTGTTGCTTATCGGTTGGCCGATTATTGGATGGCCGCTGCTCGTATTGTCGGGCGGTGTCTTTGCGTTTTTTCGCGACCCTGAGCGGATTGTGCCTCAGATCGAGAACTCCATCGTCGCGCCTGCCGATGGTATCGTTTCCCTGATCAGTCAGGTGGACCCTCCGTTGGAGCTTCAAGTCGAAGATGGGTCGGGTACCAAAGGCCTGCCTTCGGGACCTGTAACGCGTATTTCCATCTTCATGAGCGTATTTGACGTGCATATTAATCGGGCGCCGATTGCGGGAACGATCAAACGCTTAGTGTACATGCCCGGGAAGTTCATGAATGCCGATCTGGACAAGGCGAGCGAAGAGAACGAACGCCAGCATCTTCTGATTGAACGCGGTGATGGCGTTTCGATTGGCTTCACCCAGATTGCAGGCCTTGTCGCGCGCCGCATTGTGCCGTTTGTGAAGCCAGGCGACACCGTTGCCAAGGGTCAGCGTGTCGGCCTGATCCGGTTTGGCAGCCGCGTGGATGTTTATCTTCCGACGGGGACAGATTCAAAAGTGCTGGTGGGCCAAAAGACCGTCGCCGGTGAGACGGTGCTGGCTGAATTTGGTGAGCAAGGCCTTCTGGAAGGTGTCTGCCAGTGATTATCGGAAAGAGGACCGCGTTTTGAGTCTCAGATCGGACCGTAAATCCAAAGGCGAGGCTGAACCAAGGCTCGGGCCGAAGGCTGCCGAAGACGAAGATGGTCGTCTTCGTGGCTCGGCGCGCGCGCTTACGCTGCGTGCAATGCTACCAAATGCGATCACTGCAGCGGCACTGTGCGCAGGGCTTACAGGTATCCGTTTCGCGATTGACGAACAGTGGTCCTATGCGATCCTTGCGGTGGTTTTGGCGGCCATTCTCGATGGCATCGATGGCCGGATTGCGCGACTGCTGAACGCACAGTCGCGGTTCGGGGCCGAGCTGGACAGTTTGGCGGACTCCTTGTCATTTGGTATGGCGCCAGCGATCATTCTGTTTCTCTGGTCCCTGAAAGATCTCGAAAGGTTCGGCTGGTTTGCTGCGCTGGCATTCGCGATCTGCTGCGCTTTGCGCCTCGCCCGGTTCAACGCGCAGATCGATACAGACGATCAGCCGCATAAATCGGCGGGCTTTCTCACCGGGGTGCCGGCTCCCATCGGCGCCGGCCTGGCGTTTGCGCCATTTTATCTTTGGCAGGAGACGCAATGGTCAGTCCTGCGCGATCCCATCTTCATGTCGTTCTGGGTCGCGGTGATGGCGGTCCTGCTTATTTCCAACATGGCGACGCTGAGTTGGGGCGCCGTGCGACCGCGACGCGATATTCGGCTCGGCCTGATCGCCGTCGCTGCCCTCGCTTTTGCAGCGTTAATGCTGGAGCCGTGGTGGACCCTGACCACTTTGAGCGTCGGGTATCTCGCTCTGATGCCCTATGCCTTGGTCAAATATGGCAAGGTCAAACGGCGCCGCAAGCAGTCGCTGGCTGCCGAGGCGTAGGCAAACTCTGGCGGGCCCGATTGTGAAGCCGTTGCTGAGGCAGACGGTCCTTAGGCAGAACAGCCGGCGTAGCGAGCGCATCGAAGCGAACGGGCTGGCGCTGACGCGTCTCAACCGCTTTCGCCATCGGTACGAAGCCCGCATCCAGAAGCGCGCGCTCTTCCTGTATCCCTTCAAAAACGTAGCGCCCGCGGATCCAGCAATCGATCAGCGCAAGCGTGCTTGCGATGATGACGATGCCGAAAAGGCCGATAATCGTTCCCTGGATCATGACGGGTCTCCTATGCCTTTGCCAACCGTATGTTACCCGGCCGGCTCAGGCTTTGTGTTTGATGTCGTATCCACCGCGGACGAATCCGCATATGCGTGTTCAACCTTTGTTCCGCTTTGTTTGTTCTATAAGTGTTCTCACGCGTCAAGCACTTTTGTTCCGCTTGTGTTCGCATGAATGCATTACCCCCTAGATTTTGTGGAAAAGGGGCGCTAATGGCCACGCCTCGCTGCAAAGCCGGACTGCGAATCATATAGGGCCGCACAAGGAAGATCAGCGAAATTCACATGGAAAGCACACATACCGGTGCCCAAAAGCGCTCCCAATCGGGATAACCGCTTGCAGGTTCCAGCTTTTCAGAGGACAAACCGGAAGGAATTTTATTATGGCGGCCACCACCGTCACCATGCAGCAATTGATCGAGGCCGGCGCACACTTCGGCCACCAGACCCACCGCTGGAACCCGCGTATGAAGCCGTATATCTTCGGCGCGCGCAACGGTGTTCACATCATCGACCTGTCGCAGACTGTGCCGCTGTTTGCGCGCGCTCTCGATTTCGTCGAGCAGACAGTCCGCGCAGGCGGCAAGGTTCTGTTCGTCGGAACCAAGCGTCAGGCGCAAGAGCCGATCGCCGAGGCCGCACGCGCTTCTGGCCAGCACTTCGTCAACCACCGTTGGCTGGGCGGGATGCTCACCAACTGGAAGACCATCAGCGGTTCGATCAAGCGCCTCAAGACTCTTGAAGAACAGCTTTCGGGCGATACTAGCGGCCTCACGAAGAAAGAGGTTCTGAACCTCACGCGTGAGCGTGATAAGCTTGAGCTTTCACTCGGCGGTATCCGCGACATGGGCGGCGTCCCAGACGTGATGTTCGTGATCGATGCCAACAAGGAAGACCTCGCGATCAAGGAAGCGGCGGTCCTCGGCATTCCCGTTATCGGCGTACTCGACACCAATGTCGATCCCAGCAACATCGCATTCCCGGTTCCAGGCAACGATGATGCAAGCCGCGCAGTGCGTCTGTACTGTCAGGCTATTGGTGATGCTGCGATGGCAGGCAAAGGAGGCGCGGTTGCCGATTCAGGTGCGGATGTCGGCGCGATGGCAGAACCCCCGGTTGAGCCTACCGCTGAAGCAGCGGCTCCGGCGCAAGGCGCCTGAGCCAAGCTTAACCCCTGACGCGTCAACCGCGCGTCACAAATCCTCTTTAGCGCGCCGGGCATCCGTTCAAGAGGGGCCCGGTGTCCCAATCTGTATAAGAAGGAAATTCTCATGGCCGATTTCTCCATCGCCGATGTGAAGACCCTGCGCGAGAAAACCGGCGCAGGCATGATGGACGCCAAAAAAGCGCTCGTCGAAGCAGCTGGCGATATCGAAGCAGCTGTTGACGCCCTGCGCGCCAAGGGCCTTGCCACGGCACAGAAGAAGTCCAGCCGGACGGCCGCAGAAGGCTTGGTCGGCGTCGCTGTTGATGGCACCAAGGGCGTGTCTGTCGAAGTGAACTCCGAAACCGACTTCGTCGCCAAGAACGATCAGTTCCAGGACTTTGTGCGTAAGACCACGCAAGTGGCCCTGACGCTGGACGGGGATGATGTGGAAGCGCTTAAAAGCGCAGCCTATCCCGATGGCGGCACGGTGGCTGACAAGCTGACCGACAATGTCGCAACCATCGGTGAAAACCAGCAGATCCGCCGCATGAAGACTGTATCGGTCGCATCGGGTTCGGTCGTCTCCTACGTCCACAACGCCGCCGCCGAAGGCCTCGGCAAGATCGGCGTTCTGGTTGCTTTGGAAAGCGATCTGAGTGCGGACGTGCTTGAACCGTTCGGCAAACAGCTTGCCATGCACATCGCCTCGATGTTCCCGCAGGCACTGAACGCTGACAGCCTTGATGCTGACGTGATTGAGCGTGAGCGCGCCATCGCACAGGAAAAGGCTGCCGAAAGCGGCAAGCCTGAAAACGTGCAGGAAAAAATGGTCGAAGGTGCGATCAAGAAGTTCGCCAAGGAAAACGCGCTGCTCAGCCAGATGTTCGTGATGGACAACAAGACGAGCGTCGAAGACACCGTCGCCAAGTTCGGCAAGGACAATGGCGGTTCGGTCGTATTGACCGACTATGTCCGTTTCCAGCTGGGCGAAGGTATCGAAGTCGAAGAAAGCGATTTCGCAGCGGAGGTTGCGGCCGCTGTTGGGGGTTAAACTGAGCTGCCGGAAGAATTGCAAAAGGCCGTTGCATCACCGTGATGTGACGGCCTTTTTCGTCGGTGAGCCCGAAAGCGTGCGCTTACCCTTTGCGCAACGCATCTCGCCCCGCTAAACCCCGCGCAAATTCCAGTTTTTCTGAGCGAGCAGCCATTCATGTCCCTACCTCCGATCAAGCGCGTCCTCCTGAAGCTTTCGGGTGAGGTGCTGATGGGTGAGCAGGAATACGGGATTGATCCCGCCTATGTCGCGCGCCTTGCTGAGGAAGTGAGGGCGGCGCAGAGCTTTGGCATTGAGGTCTGCCTAGTGATTGGCGGTGGCAATATCTTTCGCGGGATTTCAGCGGCTGCCAAGGGTCTGGATCGCACGACCGGCGATTACATGGGTATGCTGGCCACGGTGATGAATGCGCTGGCGATGCAGAATGCGCTGGAGCAACTGGGCGTGCAGACGCGCGTGCAGTCGGCTATCCCGATGAGTAGTGTGTGTGAGCCCTATATCCGCCGCCGTGCAGAGCGGCATCTGGAGAAGGGGCGCATCGTCATCTTTGCAGCAGGCACAGGCAATCCGTTCTTCACGACTGATACAGGCGCCGCACTGCGCGCAGCCGAGATGAATTGCGATGCACTGCTCAAAGGCACCAGCGTTGACGGGGTCTATGACAGCGACCCCAAGCATAACCCTGAGGCGACCCGTTTCGATACGATCACTTACGACCATGTCCTGTCGCAAAATCTCAAGGTGATGGACGCAACCGCCGTTGCGCTTTGCCGCGAGAACGACATTCCGATAGTGGTCTTTTCAATCCGTGAAAAAGGTAATGTCGCACGCGTGCTGGAAGGCAACGGCGTGCAAACGATAGTACAGAAGGACTAAAGCATGGCTCAATATGACAAGGCCGATATCGAACGCCGGATGACCGGCGCTGTGGAAGCTCTCAAGAGCGACCTTTCCGGGCTGCGCACGGGGCGCGCGAATGTCAGCCTGCTCGATCCGGTGGTGTGCGAAGTGTATGGCGCAATGATGCCGCTCAATCAGGTGGCCACCGTTTCCGCTCCCGAGCCGCGCATGCTGAGTGTGCAGGTGTGGGACAAGACGAACCTTACCGCCGTGGAAAAGGGCATCGCTCACGCCAATCTGGGGCTTAATCCTATGATAGACGGGCAGACCCTGCGCCTGCCGATGCCCGATCTGACGGAGGAACGACGCAAGGATCTGGCCAAGCTGGCGGGCCAATATGCGGAAAAGGCCAAAATCGCGATCCGCAATGTGCGCCGCGATGCAATGGAAAGCCTGAAGGCTGACGAGAAGAAGAAAGAAATCTCCGAAGACGACCGTAAGCGTTTGGAGGAAGAGGTTCAGAAACTGACCGATAAACACGTCGCCGACACGGATGATGCTGCGGCCAAGAAAGAGCAGGAAATCCTGACACAATAAGCTATGCCCGGTTCAACCTACGGGGAAACACAGATGTCAGGAGGGGGATTGGATCAAGGCCGCGCAAGACATGTCGCCATCATCATGGACGGCAATGGTCGCTGGGCAAAGCGGCGAGGTCTACCGCGCGCAGTCGGTCATCAGCGCGGTGTTGAAGCTGTGCGGCGTCTGGTGCGCGGGATTCAGCCTCTGGGCCTTGAATGCCTGACACTCTATGCCTTTTCATCGGAGAATTGGAAGCGGTCCGAAGATGAGGTGGACGATCTGATGAATTTGATGCGCCGGTTCATCAAGTCCGACCTGCCCGAGTTTGTCGAAAACGGAGTGAAGCTGAAAATCATTGGCGACTGGCAATCGCTGGCACCCGATATCGTGGCCATGCTTGACGATGCTCTGGCGCAGACCGCTGGCGGGCATCAGACTTTGGCCGTGGCGCTCAATTACGGCGGTCAGAACGAGATTGCGCGCGCTGCTGAAAAGGCGGGCGCGAAAGGCGGAATTACCACTCAGACAATCGAAGCTGAACTCGACACTGCCGATCTTCCGCCGCTTGATCTGCTGGTCCGCACAAGCGGGGAGGTGCGCCTGTCGAACTTTCTGCTGTGGCAGTCGGCCTATGCAGAGATGTTGTTTGTCGACACGCTATGGCCGGACTTCAAGGTTGAGCATCTCGCCAAGGCGCTTGAGGATTTTACAGCGAGGGACCGTCGTTATGGTGGTCGATGAAGGGGGCGGCGGCAAAGGCGCATTTTCCAATCGCGTTAGCGCGGTGGATGCCGGGGTGTCCGACCTGCCGGTCCGCCTTGTCTCAGCCGTCATTATGGCGATTTTAGCCGGCGGTGCGCTGTGGCTGGGCAACTGGTTCTGGGTCGGTTTTGTGGTTCTGGTAGGCGGGCTGGTGTTGTGGGAGTGGAACAGGCTGGTCCATGCATCCGATGCGTCTGTTCTGGGCGAACTGGTCTGGCTGTTTTTCGGCGCAATCTATGTCAGCGGGGCGGCGCTGGCGCTGCTCACGGTCCGGGTGCGATATGACGCTTTCAGTGTCGCGGTGGGTTTCATGCTGCCAATTGTCGCCGTCGATGTCGGTGCCTATTTTGCGGGACGTGCGATTGGCGGACCAAAGATCGCTCCCAAGCTTAGCCCCTCCAAGACCTGGGCAGGGCTGGGGGGTGGTGCTGTTGCCGCTGCGATTGTGACTGTCACGAACGAGCTGCTCGATATTGGTCCGGCCTCCCTTTTTCCCGGCTACGACGCGCTGAGCATTCTGGGTGCAATTGTCGCTGCTGTGCTAATCGCGGTGATGGCGCAGGGCGGTGATTTCTTTGAAAGCTGGATGAAGCGACGGGCGGGCATGAAAGATTCGAGCAATCTCATTCCAGGGCATGGCGGTGTGTTCGACCGGGCCGACGGATTTCTGGCAGTGTTCTTTATCCTCTTCCTCGTGGCGTTTATGCCCGGCCTGATTGGATTGGCTGGCTGATGGCGCGCACTCTCACCTTGCTTGGAGCAACCGGCTCTATCGGTGCCTCGACGCTTGATCTGGTGCGGCGTAATCCGGCTGCCTGGCAGATCGATACGCTGACAGCCAATTGCAGCGCGGAAGAAGTAGCACAGTTGGCCATGGAGTTTGGCGCGAAGCTGGCGGTCGTGGGCGATGAGAAATGTCTGCCCGCGCTCAGAGCAGCCTTGGGTGACAGCGGTATCGAAGCGGCGGGCGGCACGCAGGCTTTATGCGATGCGGCGGCGCGGCCTGTCGATATGACGGTCGCAGCTATCGTTGGTACAGCCGGTCTTGCTCCGGTGATGGAGGCGGCAAAACGCGGCGGAACAATCGCGCTGGCGAACAAAGAAGCGCTGGTCTCTGCGGGTGAGGTGATGATCGCTGCCGTGGCCAATCATGGCGCGACTTTGCTGCCCACCGATTCAGAGCACAATGCGATCTTCCAGTGTCTTGATGGCAACGAGATCGCCGATGTCGCGCGCATCACGCTGACCGCCAGCGGCGGGCCTTTGCGCACTTGGTCCGTCGACCGGATCAAAGCCGCAACGCCTGCTGAAGCGGTCGCGCATCCCAACTGGTCAATGGGCGCAAAGATCAGCGTTGACAGCGCCACAATGATGAACAAGGGCCTCGAATTCATTGAGGCGCACCATCTGTTCCCCGTCGGGCTAGATCGACTGCGTATCGTTGTGCACCCGCAAAGCGTGATCCATTCGATGGTTGAATATCGCGACCGCTCCACGCTCGCTCAGCTTGGTCCGTCAGATATGCGCGTGCCGATTGCTTCGTGCCTTGCCTATCCCGCGCGTATGGAAACGCCGCTGGAGCCGCTTGACCTTGCAACTATTAGCGAACTGACCTTCTTCGCGCCTGACGAGGAGCGTTTCCCCGCAACCCGCATCGCGCGTGATGCGATCAAAGCGGGCGGGGGTGCTCCCGCAATCCTTAACGCGGCAAACGAGGTTGCGGTCGCCGCGTTTCTGGCGGGTCAGATCGGGTTCATCCAGATCACGGCATTGGTAGAAGAGACGTTGGCGGCGATAAACGCGCCCGCCCCCTGCCAACTTGAGGATGTGCTCGCGCTTGATACACAGGCGCGCGCTCAGGCCAATACTCTGCTAAGCAGACTGACGCTGACCTAGGAACCCACATCATTGTTTGAAACACCACCTTTCTGGATGTACATTATCGGCTTCCCGCTTTTGCTTGGGCCGTTGGTGACCGTGCATGAGCTTGGCCACTATCTGGTAGGCCGCTGGTTTGGCGTTGGGGCAGAGGCGTTCTCTGTTGGTTTCGGCAAGGAAATCTGGGGCTTCACAGACAAACGTGGGACGCGGTGGAAACTTTCTGCGCTGCCATTGGGCGGCTATGTCCAGTTCAAAGGGGACATGAACCCGGCAAGTATGCCTGACGGGACGGCGCCCGCCAGCGCGGATTCGTTCCAGAGCGCGGCCTTGTGGAAACGCGCGCTGATTGTGGCGGCAGGGCCGGTCACGAATTTGGTAGTGGCGATTGCGATCCTCGCAGGTTTCTTCGCCATTCTGGGTAAGCCGAGCTTTCCCGAAGCCTCCACCACTGTTGCTGTTTTCGCAGAAGAATCCCCGGCCAAGGCTGCGGGAATAGAAATCGGTGACGAGATCGTCGCGATTGACGGGAGCCCGACGAAGACATTCGATCAGGTGGTCGAGAATGTTCAGCTTTATCCCGATCAGTCCTTGAACGTCGAGGTTCTCAGAAATGGAGAGCGTCGGTCCTTTGATGTCACAACTCTACGTGTCGAACAGGACGATGGGTTCGGCAACAAGGGTGACAAGGGCATGATCGGTATCGGTCCGGCCCCGTCCACGCTGAACGTAACCTGGGAGCCGGTGCCGCTGCTCCAGACAGTCCCGATGGCGGTAGAGCGATGCGTGAAGATCACAGGAATGATGATCACGGGCATAAAGCAGGTCTTGACCGGTCAGCGCTCAATCAAGGAACTGGGCGGCCCGGTTAAGATCGGCAAGGTCGCTGGCGAGCGTCTAAGCCTTGGCCCTGTTCCCTTCATCGAGTTACTCGCGCTCATCTCGCTTAATTTGGCATTCATTAACTTCCTGCCAATCCCCGCGCTCGATGGCGGACACCTCGCGTTTTACGCCTATGAGGCGGTTCGGCGTAAGCCGGCTGGACCGCAGGCAACCGAATGGGCCTATCGCATGGGAATTGTGCTGGTGCTGACATTCATGGTGGTTGTGACGTTTAACGATGTGGCCTCTTTGCCACTGATCGGGGGGCTGTTCGGCAGTTAGCCGTGGAAAGCGGGCGGACTGGCCGGGGTAAGGCGCGTTGGTCGCTTGATTGCACCACCTGCATCGGGCAGAGGCGGTGAAGACTGATAGAGGCACGGCTGTCATAGCCTGCCGCAAAAAAGCCACGTCGGGCTGAAGGCGAATTCGACGGGCGTGAACAAGACGGTTTTGACGGGAATTTTTACGAACATGGATCGACGCAAGCAGACGGGCATTACGCCGGTCACTTCAGGACCGTCCACTGCAAACGGGCCGGTCACATCAGCCGGACGGCTCGCGATTGCCCTAACCTGTGGCTCTATGCTTGCAGGCGTACCCTATACCGTGCACGCTCAGGATGAGGGTGCGGCGACTGCGCAAACTGGCCCTGCTTCGAGTGGGACGCAGCCTGCACCAGCGCCTGCTCCGACCCCAGCGTCAACTCCAGCCCCTGTCAACAACACGATCCGCTCCATCAGCGTGGCCGGGGCCGAGCGTCTCGAGCCGACCACGATCCTGAGCTATATCCGCCTGCGCGTCGGGCAGGAATACACATCGGTCGCAGCGGACCAGGCGCTCAAGGATCTGGGTGCGACTGAACTGTTTAACCGGTTTACAATTCGCAATGATGCGGGCAACGTGGTCATCACGGTGACGGAAAATCCGGTCATCAACCGCATCGTGCTTGAAGGCAACGACCGCCTCGATGCCGACAAGATCCTGCCGGAAATCAAGCTGGCGCCGCGCCAAATTTTCACCCGTTCCAAAGTGCGCGCCGACGTTGCCCGCATTATCGAGCTGTATAAGCGTCAGGGCCGTTTTGCTGCATCGGTTGAGCCAAAGATGGTCCAACTGCCGCAAAACCGCGTTGATGTCGTCTTCGAGATCAGCGAGGGCCCGAAATCCAAGGTTCGCCAGATCAACATCATTGGGAATGAGAAGTTTTCCGATGGTGAGCTACGTGGCGAAATGGTCACCAAGCAGGCGCGCTTCACCCGCTTTTTCAGCTCCAACACTAGCTACGATCCCGATCGCCTGGCCTTTGACCAGCAAAAGCTGCGCCAGTTCTATCTGACGGAAGGCTATGCCGATTTCCGCGTGGTTTCGGCTGTTGCCGAACTGACGCCGGATCAGAAGGACTTCATCATCACGTATGTGGTGGAGGAAGGCGAGCGTTACAAATTCGGCGAAGTCGAGGTTGAAAGCCAGCTGCGCGACTTTGACAGCGACCAGATTCAGGCTGGTCTCTCGATGCAATCGGGCGACTGGTATGACGCGAAATCGGTTGAGGATACAGTTGAGCAGTTGTCCGAGCTTGCAGGCCGTTTTGGCTACGCCTTTGCCGACGTTCAGCCGCGCTTCTCGCGCCAAAAAGAATCGCTGACGATGGATATCACATTTATCCTGCGTCAGGCACCGCGCGTCTATGTTGAGCGGGTCGATGTGAATGGCAACACGCTGACGCAGGATAAGGTGGTTCGACGCGAATTCCGTTTGTCAGAAGGCGATGCGTTTAACTCGTTGGGCGTGCAGCGGACCACGGCTCGCATCAATTCGCTCGGCTTCTTTCAGGAGAACTTTGAGGTCAATCAGGTTGAGGGTTCAGCCCCTGACCGGATTGTTCTGGAAGCCAATGTTGAAGAGCAGCCGACCGGCGAACTGCAGTTCTCGGCAGGCTTTTCCTCGATTGAGCAGTTCATTTTGGCTGGCTCAATCCGTCAAAGAAACTTCCGTGGGCGTGGCCAGACAATTGGTCTTTCGGTCAATTATTCGCAGTTTTCCAGTCAGGCACAGATCAGCTTTACAGAGCCTTATGTCTTTGACCGGAACATTTCGACCGGGATTGATATCTACCGACGCGATTTCAACAGCTTCAACTTCGCAGGCGGCGAGCGCAACACTACGTTCGAACAAGCTACGACAGGTTTTTCTGCGCGTCTGGGCGTCCCTCTGACCGAATACATGTCGCTCGTCGGCAGCTACACGCTCAATTACGATGAGGTCAGCCTCGACGAAAACCAGTTTTTCTCTGACCTGGATGGCGATGGCATCAGAACCTGCGACCCGCTTCGTGCTGGTCGCTTTCTTTGCGACGCGCTGGGTGACCGATTGAGTTCGATTGTCGGGCTTTCCCTGAACTACAATTCGCTCAACTCGCGGATCCGCCCGACGAGGGGGCAGACGGTATCGCTCAGTACTGAGTTTGCAGGACTTGGCGGCGATGTGCGCTATCTGCGTTTCCGTGGCCGTGCGCAAAAGTTCTGGGGCATCGGCAATTCTGGCTTCATTTTCTCGCTCGCCGCTGAAGGTGGCTCGATCATCCCGCTGCGTGAACGCGGCGGCGAGGGTGTCGATGACGTTTTGCTGACAGACCGTTTCTTCCTCGGCGAACCGCAGATGCGAGGCTTTGATATTCGCGGTGTCGGTCCACGTGTGATCACGGAGATTTTTTCTCTTGATCCGAACAACAATGCCATACTCGATGATGATGGTAATTTCGTATTCCAGGAACGGCGTGGTCGCGCGCGCGATGACGCTATTGGTGGGCGCAATTATTATCTTGGTCGCGCAGAACTTGAGATTCCACTTGGCACGGGCGCACGTGAGCTTGGTTTGAGGCCTTCCATATTCATGGACGTTGGCGCGTTATGGGACGTCACAACCCCGATCTTGCAGGACAACCCTAACGGGATCCAGCAAACTGATCCGACGACAGGTTTGCCCCTGTTCTCCACCACGATTGACGCCAATGGAAATCCCATTGTCGGTGACAATGGGCAACCAATCCGCGTCTTTACGACCGATGCTGTTGACGCAAACGGCGGCACAAACCGCCGCGAAATCGTGCAAGGCTCGAACATTCGCGAAGTCTTCCTCGGCAATTCTCCGAGCCCTCGTATTGCTGTGGGTATCGGGGTCAACTGGAACTCGCCCTTCGGGCCGTTCCGAATCGATTTCGCCCAGATCATCCGAAAGGTTGAAGGCGATGATGACAAAACCTTCCAGTTCAATGTAGGAACCCAGTTCTGATGAAAACTCTTACCAAAATGCTCGCCTCAGCTGGCGCCTCGATCGGCATTGCCGCTTGCGCGCTGACTGCTGTCCCTGCTTCGGCTCAGGTCGAGGGCAAGATTGCCACCGTCGATACATCGCGCGCCATTATCGGCACGAATGCTCTGCGCACTGCGTATGAGTCGATTACAACGACATACAAGGCGCAGATCGACCAACGCACAGCCAAGCAAAAGCAGCTTTCCGACCTGCTGAAGCCGTTCGACGCAAATGCCAACGGTCAGTTGGACGATGCGGAACTGCCCGCAGTTCAAGCCGCGACCCAGTTTCCGCAGATCCAGCAGCTCGAAGCCGAAGTCGCCGGTCTGACCAATCAGGTCAACAATGCGCGCATCTTCGCTGTTGAGCAGATTTTCCAGCAGTATGGCGCGGCGCTTGAAGAAGTGGCCACAGTCCAGCAAATCCAGCTGGTTATGCCGGTGGGCTCCGTTCTCTACGGGAAAAGCGAGGCTGATATCACTCAGCTTGTCACCACATCGTTGAACACCAAAGTTCCCAGCGTCGGCGTGGTGCCGCAACAGAATTATCGCCCGTCACAGCAGGGCGCAAATCTGTTTCAGGAAATCCAGCAACGCCTTCTCACAGCCCAGCTGATCCAGCAGCAGCGTGCCCAGCAGGGAGCTGCTGCGGGCAATACCGAGGCACCGGCAGGCCGTTAAGGCTGGCTGAGACCGATAGAAGGGGCAGCGCATGACCGATCAACCAGACGAGAATGTCGCGTCGGCAGAACCAATCGTGGATTATGACATTCACAAGGTCCTGAAAGCCCTGCCTCACCGGTATCCGCTTCTGTTGGTGGACCGGGTCAAACGCATCGATCTGGGTGAACGCATTCACGCGGTGAAAGCGGTCAGCATGAATGAGGAGTTTTTTCAGGGGCATTTCCCTGGCGCTCCGATCATGCCGGGCGTCCTCCAGATTGAGGCTTTGGCCCAAGCGGCGGCGATCCTTGGGATTGAGACGCTTGAACTTGCCGAAACAGGCAAGCTGGTGCTCTTCATGGGTATAGATAGCGCGAAGTTCCGTGCTCCTGTAACGCCGGGTTGCCTGCTCGATCTCGAGGTTGAATTTCTGCAAAAACGCAGCCGCGTCTACAAGTTCAAGGGGAAGGCGAGCGTTGAGGGCAAGGCAACCTGTCAGGTTGAATTCACCGCGATGATTGCGGACCCGCCTTCGAACTGATGAGACTGGGAGATTGGCGCGCTCACTCGGTAACTTGTGCCTTGCCAAACACTGCGAAGCCACCTAAGCGCGCCGCTCCCCATTTATAGCACCGCCGGTCGGAACCGGTGAACGCTCAAAAGGACAAAGACTATGAAGGCCGAAGGTCACCCCGATTACCACATGATCACGGTCAAGATGACCGATGGTACCGAATTCCAGACTCGCTCCACCTGGGGCAAGGAAGGCGACGTCCTCGCTTTGGACATCGACCCGACCAGCCACCCGGCATGGACCGGCGGCAACCGTCAGGTTCAGGAAGGCGGCCGTGTCGCAGCGTTCAACAAGCGTTTTGGCGGTTTGTCGCTGAAGAAATAAGCGACGTAAAAGCTTTGCGGTCTTCGGATCGCTTGAGGAAGGCGGTCCGACGGGGCCGCCTTTTTCTTTGTCTGTAAGCAACCTTCGCATTACCTTGCTACGCATGTCTCCATGGATTTACCTAGCAGCCGCCATCGCTCTGGAAGTGACCGGCACATTTCTGCTCAAATTGTCTGATGGGTTTGAGAAAGTGCAATGGGGCGTGTTGTCCATCGCCTGTTATAGCGCGTGTTTCTGGGTGCTTGCTCCTGCGATGAAGGTGCTGCCGGTGGGGATCGTCTATGCGATCTGGTCCGGAGTCGGTATCGTCGCGGCCAGCCTTATCGGCCTGTTTGCATTTGACGAGCGGCTGGGGGCGCTACAATTTGTCTTCATCGCGATGATCCTGATCGGCGCGGTCGGGTTGCAAATGACGGCAAGTATGCCGACCGCCTAACCCTTAACCCCACTCCCGTTCGCGATACCATTTGGTGATCACATATTTTGTGCCTTTGCGCACTTTCATCCCGTGATGCAGTGTGTTGGGATTTTCGCGCCCGTCGGGGCGGCGGTTGTTCCAGCAAACCAGCTTGCCCGCTTCCGGCTGGAAGGTTTTGCCGATCGCCTTGAAGCGCGTTGCACCGCCTGCCTCGACTTCGTTCAGATAGATCATGAAGGTCCATGTCCGCTGGCCTGAAACCGCGCAATATTGCTCCCAGTCTGGGCCTCCTGGCGTGAAGTAATCGGTGTGGGCCTTGAACTCCTGCCCCACGGCATAACGCTGACCTTGGAGCGACTCACCATGCGCCGGGTCAATCCTTGATAGCCGCGTCAGCATTGCTTCGAGTAGCTGCACAGCGGGTTCGTGCGAGGGCAGGTCACAGGTTTCACTCGTGCGGAAATACTGGTCGCCATTGTCATCCGCGATCGTCGATGGGCGCCGGTCCCGGTCGATCAGGTTAATCAAGTCCGTGCGCAGGCTTTCATCCGCAAAATTCCGGTACTGGAAAATCTCCGCCTTGGGAGTGGGGAGGCGCTGAACGGCGCTGTTTTGGGAGAGGCGCTCAGCTGAAGAATCGGTGAAAAGCTCCATTCCGGCGACACTAAGACCGCGCGGTCATGAAACAAGGGCGAAAGAATGTTGCGTGTTGAGAGACTAATCGCAGTTTTCGCTTCCCCTGATCGGCACTTTGTGCAACAGGCTCGCGCCCGCTCATGGTGGTCTTGACCACCGGTTAGCTATGCGCAAAGGCGCATGTCGTGCGCGAACCCGGTGGCATTTGGCTGGTGAGTTTGAGCGGGTGTGTGGCGATCGTAGTTCAGTTGGTTAGAACGCCGGCTTGTGATGCCGGAGGTCGCGGGTTCGAGTCCCGTCGATCGCCCCATTTTCCCAGCTCGGCGGTACCTTTCATGCCCTTTGTCCGGCGGCTTTTGCGCGGCAATTGAAAAGGTGTGATACGCCAATGACCGCATTCTGGACCGAACCCGATTTTGATGATCACGAACTTGTGCAAGTCGTGCGTGACCGAGCATCGAGGCTGACAGCGATTATTGTGGTTCATTCCAGCCACCTTGGGCCGGGTGCGGGCGGTACGCGTTTCTGGCATTATCCTGATCCGAAAGACGGATTGCGCGATGCGCTGCGCCTGTCTCGCGGGATGAGTTACAAAAATGCGATGGCTGGCCTGCCCGTGGGCGGTGGCAAGGCGGTGATCCTTGCTGATGACGCGCGTACAAAGACACCCGAATTGCTAGCCGCCTTTGGCGACGCGGTGGAGGGTTTGAACGGGCGTTATGTCACGGCGGAAGACGTTGGCATGAGCGAGGCGGACATGGTTTCGCTGTCGCAGCGCACCGCACATGTATCGGGTTTGCCGGTCACTGGCGACAACGCGGCGGGTGGCGATCCGGGGCCGTTCACGTCTTACGGAATTTACCTCGGTATTCTGGCGGCGATCCGGCACAAGCTGGGCAAAAATAGCGCCAAGGGCGTCCATATCGCTGTGCAGGGCGTTGGCAGCGTCGGTGGCGGCGTTGCGCGTCTGCTGGCCAAGGATGGCGCGAAGCTGACACTCGCGGACATCAACGCTTATGGAGCGAATGCGCTGGCGCAGGAACTGGACGCAAATGTCGTTCCCGCTGATGCAATAATGACGACGCCATGCGATGTGCTCAGTCCCAATGCGCTGGGCGCAATACTCGATGAAGACAGCATTGCGGCGCTCGACACTGCCATCATCGCTGGCGGAGCAAACAACCAATTGGCGCGCGCCCACCATGGCCATCCGTTGTTCAAGCGCGGTATCCTTTATGCGCCTGATTATGTGATCAACGCTGGCGGCATTATCTCTGTTGCCAGCGAATATCTCGCACGGCGTGAGGGCCGCGTAGGCTGTGTCGAAGAAGTTCGCACACGGATCGAGCAGATTCCCGGCCGGCTTGAGGAAATCTGGCAAGAAAGCTCGGCCTCTGGCCTGTCGCCTGATATTGTGGCCGATCGCATGGCGCAAAAGCTGATCGGGCGCGGGTAGGCCCGCTTTTCTGAATTCTACCGGGCTTGCGTGCCTTAAACGGTGGCTTGAGTTATTTGCGCCCTTGCGGGGGACGGGCAAGCGACTAAAACAGAGCACGAGGATCCGACCGTGCATATTTACGCCAATCCAAAGCGATTTTTATCGCTCGCCAGCTGGCTGACACCGCTGCTGTTTTTCAGCGGCTTGGTGCTTTCTATTGGCGCGATGGCTTGGGGTCTGCTGGTGGTGCCACCAGATCGCCTGATGGGCGAAACGGTGCGCATTCTGTTTATCCATGTCCCGTCAGCCTGGCTGGGAATGGGGGGATGGACCGGGATCGCCGTCTCTTCCGCCGCTTTGCTCATCTGGAAACACCCGCTCGCCGGCTTGTCCGCGCGCGCGATTGCCGTACCGGGCCTCGTCTTCACAATCATATGCCTTGTCACCGGATCGATCTGGGGGCGACCGACATGGGGCACATGGTGGGTGTGGGACGGACGCCTCACATCGATGCTGGTTCTTATGTTCTTGTATATCGGCTATCTTGCGCTGGCGCAGGCAACGGCGCGCGAAGGGGCGTCGCCCAAGGTGGCAGCGATTTTCGGACTGGTCGGCGCGGTCAACATTCCGATCATCAATCGCAGCGTAGTGTGGTGGAACTCCCTCCATCAACCACCTAGCATCACCGCTGGTAAAAGCGCGATTGATGCAGCGTTCCTTGTGCCGCTTCTCACGGCCGTGCTCGGCTTTTCGCTTCTGTTCGGCGCGATCGTGCTAATGCGGATGCGCGCGCTGATCGCTGATCAACAGGTTGAGGCACGCCTGCGCCGCCGTGCACTGGATGATGAACCCGTGCCCGCTATGCCCTCTGCCACTGCTGTGATGGGATAGGCCTGATGCGTGAGAGCTTACCACAATGGGATTACGTGATTGGGGCCTATGCCGTGGGCCTGATCGCGCTTGCGCTGCTGATCGCGTGGAGCTGGCAGTCAATGCGCCGGGCTGAGAAACGCCGTGCGGAGTTGAAACGTCGATGAGCACGGCTTCAACCTCTGGTCAGGGCAAACCCGTGATGAAAGCCAAACATCAGCGCATGACGCTGGTCGTCTTTGCGCTTATCGCGATTGTCGCCGCAGGGCTGATTGCTGTGTGGGCGCTGCGCAATCAGGCTAACTATTTCTACCTTCCCGAACAGATCGCATCAGAGCCTCCCTCTGTCGGCCAGCCTGTGCGCCTTGGCGGGATGGTCCAACCCGGATCGATTGCGACGCAGGCCGACGGGATCACCGTTCAATTTGTGGTCACCGGCAATGAGGCAAGCAGCGTGCCGGTGCGATATAGTGGCATCCTGCCCGACCTTTTTGTTGAGGGATCGGGCGTTGTTGCCGAAGGCAGCCTTCAGGCGGACGGGACATTTCTGGCCACCAATCTGCTGGCCAAGCATGATGAGAATTACGTTCCCAAAGAGCTCGAAGGGCTTGAAGGGCACAATGCCGAGAAAGCCGCAGAAATTGCGGCAGAGACGACCGTGGGGCTGTGATGCTCCCGGATCGAATATAGGGGCGCGAGAGGTCCAACCATGATTGCAGAAATCGGACACGCAGCGCTTTGGCTGGCCGCTGCGCTTGCTGCGCTTCAGATGGTGGCGGGTGCGCTTGCACTGCGCGCGCCAGAGGGCACCACGAGCCCCTATGCGCTCTATGCCCGACCCGCTGCGGTGGTGCAGGCATTGTTGGCGGTGCTCGCCTTTGCGATGCTGCTCTATGCGTTTGCGATCACTGATCTTTCGGTCAAGCTGGTGGCCACCAATTCGCACTCGCTCAAACCCTTCCTTTACAAGCTGACCGGCACGTGGGGAAACCATGAAGGCTCTATGTTGCTGTGGGTCGCGGTGCTTGCGCTGTCTGGTGGATTGCTCGCTTTTGCCGAGCGTCGCCTGCCGGAGCGCACTATGTCGGCAACGCTTTCGGTGCAGGGCTTTGTCGCGATCGGGTTCTATTTCTTCCTGTTGGTCAGCTCCAATCCGTTTGAGCGCCTGCCGGTCCCCGCGCTTGAAGGCGTTGGGCTCAACCCGCTGCTTCAGGACATCGGCCTCGCTGTGCACCCGCCCACTTTGTATATCGGCTATGTCGGTCTGTCTGTGGCTTTCAGCCTTGCGATGGGCGCGCTGATTACTCGGCAAGTAACGCCCGCTTTTGCGAAGGTCATGCGGCCATGGGTTCTGGGTGCGTGGGTGTTTCTGACACTTGGGATTACGGCAGGCTCTTATTGGGCTTACTACGAGCTGGGCTGGGGCGGCTGGTGGTTCTGGGACCCGGTTGAGAACGCCTCTCTGATGCCCTGGCTTGCCGCGACCGCGCTGCTGCATTCGGTCAGTGTTCTGGCGGCGCGCGATGCATTGCGAACATGGACGATCATGCTGGGTGTGGTCGCCTTTTCGATGTCGATGCTGGGTACATTCCTTGTGCGCTCTGGCGTCTTGACCAGTGTGCACGCCTTCGCCGTTGATCCTGAACGCGGCACATTGCTGCTGGCACTGCTGGGCCTGTATATCGGCGGTAGCCTGACGATCTTTGCCATGCGCGCCAGCTCTATCTCCGAGGGTAAGCGCTTTAAGGCGAGCAGTCGCGAAGGCGCGCTGGTGTTCAACAATGTGATGCTGTCGGCGATCCTTGCGATTGTTCTGCTTGGCACACTTTATCCCTTGCTGACCGAAGCGTTTGATGTGCGCGTTTCTGTTGGGCCTCCTTACTTCAATCCGGCAGGTGCGATCTTTGCGATCCCGATGTTCATCATCATGGCTGTGGGGCCATTGCTGCGGTGGAAGGATGACAAGGTTTCGCGCATTCAGCCTGAATTGATGGTGCTGGCCTCTGTCGCCCTGCTGATTGTGGCTCTAGTCGTATTCCTTGGTGATTATCCTTTGCTCCCGATCCTTGGTCTGGCGCTTTCCGGAGCCTTGGCTTTGGCCGCGCTCATGCCGTTGCGGGGTCGCAGGCTGACGCGTGTTCCGACCGCGACTTGGGGCATGGTTCTGGCCCATTTCGGTGTCGCTGTCTCTCTGTTCGGCATGGCGAGCGAAGCCGCATTTACCGAAGAGCGGCTCGCAGCCGTCAGCCCCGGTGGCTCAGAAGAGATCGGCGGCTGGACTATCGCGTTGGAGGGCGTTGATCCCGTATCCGGTCCCAACTGGACCGCCATCGAAGCGCGCATCGCGGCCAGTCGCGGCGGGGGCGAACCTGTGATCCTGAACCCGCAGGCCCGCAATTTCTGGGCCCCATCGCAAGCCACCAGCGAAAGCGCGTTGCTGACGCGTTGGGACGGCCAGCTATACGCGGTGATCGGCGATGCTGCGGGGGTCGATGCCCAAGGGCAGCAGCGCTGGCAGCTGCGCATCTGGTGGAAGCCGTTTGTGACATTCATCTGGTATGGCGGCCTTCTGATCGCTCTGGGTGGTATTCTGTCCATTGCCGGGCGCGTTCAGGTCGACCTGAAACGCCGCAGGGCCACGCAGATCGGTGACGAACGCCGCGCGGATGAGGCAGCGATTGCCGCAGGCGCGCGCGGCCCTCAGGGCGCACAAAGCACCCAGGGTGGAATAGCGCCGGAGCCTGCCGAGTGATCCGTCCTGTATACTTCATACCGCTCGCTTTCTTCGTCTTCTTTGCCGGGCTGGCCGGTTTCATGCTGACGCAGGAAAAGGACCAGTTTGTCGAGAGTCACATGATCGGACAGACTCTGCCCGATTTTGCGCTGCGCCCTGCGACGGATAATCGCCCCGGTGTTTCCATCGAAGATTTTCGCGACGGACAGCCAAAGCTGCTGAATGTCTGGGCCAGCTGGTGCCTGCCCTGCATTGCCGAGGCTCCGCATCTTGAGACGCTCAAGCAAAGCGGGGCCGAGATTGTCGGCGTGGCCATTCGGGACCGGCCCGCCGATGTCGCCAATTTCCTCTCCCGCCACGGCAACCCCTACAGCCGCATCGGCGCGGATGATTTGTCTGCCCTGCAACTCGAACTCGGCTCCTCCGGTGTGCCAGAGACCTTTGTTATCGACGGCGATGGGACCATACTGCACCAGCATATCGGCGACATCCGCGCCGAGCACGTGCCCATACTGCTCGAAATGTTGAAAGAGGCGCGGTCGTGATGATGCGTTCTATGCTTGCTGCGATGCTTGTCCTGTTTGCGACCCCGATACTCGCTCAGGGCGCAGTGCCGCCCGCGCCCTACGCTTACAACCAGCTCGAAGACCCCGCTCTGGAAGCCGAAGCGACCGCGCTGATGTACACTTTGCGCTGCCTTAAATGTCAGTCGCAAAGCATCGCCGACAGTGACGCGCCGATGGCGGGCGACATGCGGCATCAGGTCCGTGCCCGGATGCTGGCCGGGGAAAGCCCCGAGGAAATCCGTACCTGGCTGATCCAGCGCTATGGCGATTATGTAAGCTACCAACCCGAGGTCAGCGCGACGACATGGCCGCTGTTTGCCATTCCCGCATTGCTGCTGGCGATTGTGCTGGCGATCTTGCTGCGCCGGCTGGGGCGCAGGCGTAACGATGAAGAGAGCACCGCGGCATTATGACCGGCTGGATTACTGTCTTTGCGCTCGCCATTGTCGCTTTCGCCATCGCCGCGTTCGTGTTGCGCCTGCCGCGAGAGGGCTGGGTCATTTTTGGCGCTGTCCTCCTGTTCGGTCTGGCGGGTTATGCGTGGCAGGGCTCTCCTGCACAGCCGGGCACGCCCAAGCTTCAAACAGTCGAGGCCCTGCGCTCGGGTGAGGAGATGGTCGAGGCCCGCCGCGCTTGGTTTGATCCCAATGGGGCAAAGCCTGATTACCTGATGCTGTCCGACGGCTATGCCCGGCGTGGCCGCTTTGATGATGCGGCGGTGTCCTTGCGTAAGGGGCTGAATGACAATCCTGACCATCTCGAAGGCTGGCTGGCGCTTGGGATGGCGCTGGTCGAACATTCGGAAGGGTTTGTGACCCCGGCTGCGTCCTATGCCTATACCCGCGCCCGCCAGATTGATCCGGTAAACCCGGCGGCGGACCTGTTTCTTGGCATCTCCTATTATCAAAGCGGTGAAATCCGTGCGGCGCGCAGTGTCTGGGCCAGTTTGCTTGAGCGTTCGCCAGAGGACGCGCCGTGGCGCGAAGAACTGGAATCACGCGTCGCCCAGCTTGATCAAATGATCGCCAATGCCCCGATGCTGCAATAAGGCGGGCCGTGCGGGTCTCCTCACTCTTGTTGCAGGCGCGAAGAGCGGGTGCTAGGGGCGTCGCCTCCGTGACGGGGCCTTCGTCGCGGGATACCGGTTAAAGCCATGAGCGAAACAGCAACAGCGCAAAACCCGTCGCCTGCGCACCACCCGCCAAAGGGTGGCAAGGGCCACAGCGCGTCCAAGGGCGCGCTGGCTGTCGGCGCGATTGGTATCGTGTTCGGCGATATCGGGACCAGTCCACTTTACGCTTTCCGCGAAACCTTTGTCGGCCCGCATCCGCTGGCGCTCGATGCGCCGCATGTTCTGGGCGTTATCAGCCTGATATTCTGGTCGATGACGCTGGTTGTCTCCATTCAATATGTCTCCATTCTGATGCGCGCCGATAATAAGGGGCAGGGTGGTTCGCTTGCCTTGGTCGCGCTGATTTCGCGCAGCATCTCCAAGTCTAAATATGGCTGGATGGCGGTGCTGCTGGGCGTGTTTGCGACCAGTTTGTTTTACGGCGACTCCATGATTACGCCTGCGATCTCGGTCCTATCAGCGGTTGAGGGCCTGACCGTTGTTGATCAGGGGCTTGAACGGTACGTCATACCCATCGCAATCGTTCTGCTCGTATGCCTTTTTGTCCTGCAAAAGCGTGGAACGGCGAAGGTCGGCGCGCTGTTTGCGCCGGTGATGATTGTTTATTTTACGGTCATCGCGGCGCTGGGCCTGTGGCAAATCGTACAAACGCCGGACGTGTTGTGGGCGCTGAACCCCTATCACGCTGTCAATTTCTTCGTCCTCGATGGTTGGACCGCCTTCCTTGCTCTGGGCAGCGTGGTGTTAGCCGTCACCGGCTCCGAAGCATTGTATTCTGACATGGGGCATTTTGGACGCGGACCCATGCGATTGAGCTGGTTCGGCTTTGTCATGCCGTGCCTGCTCCTCAATTATTTCGGTCAGGGCGCTATGATTATCGGCCTGCCTCCTGAAATGGCCGCCGAGGCGATCCAGAGCCCGTTCTTCTTCCTCGCCGAAGAACAATACCGCCTACCGCTGGTGTTGCTCGCCACGGTGGCCACATTCATCGCCAGCCAGGCGGTGATATCCGGCGCGTTCTCGATCACCCATCAGGCGATCCAGATGGGCTATATTCCGCGCCTTTCCATCCGCCACACATCGGAGACCGAGGGCGGTCAGATTTACATTCCCGTGGTCAATTGGGCGCTTATGGTGGCAGTCATCATCCTTGTCCTGACTTTCCAGAATTCCTCCAATCTGGCGAGCGCATACGGCATTGCGGTTACAGGGGCGGTGACGATTGATACGCTGTTGATGGCGATCCTGTTTGTCGGCGTTTGGAAGTGGAAGTGGTGGTATGCTGCGCCGGTTGTCCTCCTGTTCCTGATTGTTGACGGGGCTTATTTCGCAGCAAACCTTACGAAGGTTCCACAAGGGGGCTGGTTCCCGCTGATGGTCGGCTTCTTTACCTTCCTGCTGCTCACCACATGGTCACGCGGGCGCAAGCTGATGCGGGCACGGATGAGCGAGCATTCCCTGCCGATGGAGATCTTTGCCAAGAGCGCCAAGAATTCCGCCTTGCGGGTGCCGGGCACGGCGATCTTTATGGCCAGCCAGTCCTCTGGCGTGCCCTCCGCGCTGCTGCACAATATCAAGCATAACAAGGTGCTGCATGAGCGCGTTGTGATCCTGACCGTGGATATTCAGGACGTGCCGTATGTCGATCCCGATGCCCGATGTGAGTTCAAGGATATGGGCGACGGCTTCTTCCGTGCGGTCCTGCATTATGGCTTTATGGAAGAGACCAACGTAGTCGAAGGGCTCAAGCGGATGGAGCGGTGCGGCGGCGAGTTCGAGATGATGCACACCAGCTTCTTCCTCTCACGCCAGACGCTGCTTGCCAGTGACAAGCCGGGGATGCCGATCTGGCGAGAGAAGATCTTTGCATGGATGCTGCGCAATTCCGCCAGCGCCATGGACTTCTTCAAATTGCCGACCAATCGCGTTGTGGAATTGGGCAGCCAGGTCGAGATTTAGGGGCGGCCCGACCGGTCTGCGCGTATCTTATAAAGGCTGACACATCGGCGGTGTGTCACCTGCGAACTGTCATACAAGCCAATATAATACAGCACTTTACGTGAATTCATGTAGGTGACACTTTTTCACCGCCTTGGCGCCTTCGCCTCAGGAAGACGGGACGGTTTTCAAAGAGCTGCATGCAGTATGACAGGGCGCTGGCGAGTAGGGAAATGTGTGGTTCAGTCATGAGCAGCATGTCCGGCCGCGACCTCTTGTAGACTATTTGGCTTCGTTCGTTTCGCGACCAAGCCATAGCGCGCGGACCAACAGGCCGCCTGCCACGGTGTCTGCGAGGATGATCCCGATCAAGACTGACGCAGGCGCCATCAGCGGGCCCGTGAATTCCATGAGTGTTCCGGCAATGCCACCGATCATGCAGGCGAGAGTTAGCCAAGCGACCGAGGTCACGCCCCGCGAAAGGAAGACGGAGAGCAAGCAGTAAAGACCTGCCGGGAAGAGGAGAAATAAGCTCTCAGTTGCGAAACCCGTCAAGGCGAATCCCGCCATATGTAAAGCGGCGCTGATAATCAGTGGAATTATTGCGTAGCGCATTGTGCAGCCCCTTGTCTTGACCATTTGCTTTGCCCAATGGCATCGCGGCGCTGTCTTGCACTCATCGCCTGAGGTGACTTGCCTCGCCCGGATGCCGCGCCTCCGGTTTCATTCAAAATCTGACGCTCCCTCTACTCCCCCTCCAATCAACGTGATTTCGGTCTGCCGTCCGTCGATGTAGCGCACGGTTTTGCCGTCGAAGAACGCGTCTTCCTCGGTGCGGAAATCCACCCTTTGCCCGCCCCATTCGGGCACTTCCGAATAGCTTGTCAGCTCTATCGACCATGCGGTGTTGGGGTTGATCATTCCTGCGCCGCGCGGGGTGGGATCTTGATTGTCCCAAAAGCCGATGGCAGGCCCTGCGCCATGGCCATGCAGGCCGATCGGGTGGGTGTAGATGGACGGGTCCAGCCCGGCGGCCATCGCCTGAGTACGAGCCTGCGCCAGAGCATAATTGCCACTAATCCCTGACTTGAAGGCGGCACTCAGGAAATCCTGCACGCGGTTGCTGGCGGCCAATCCATCGCGCAGTCCTTTGGGTGCCTCGCGCTCGCCGGGCTTCAGGACATAGGCCAGATGCTGCGTATCGGTGTTGAGGCGCATGTAAGTGATGCCGAAATCGGTCCACAGCAGATCGCCCGGCTGAATCACAGTGTCGCCGCTTAGCATACCCTTGGCACCCTCGCGCTGGATACCGATGCTGGGATGAAACCACGGCGTAATGCCCAGCTCGGCAAGGCGCTGACGATACCACCACTGCATATCGGCGGCGGTGGTTTCGCCCGGCGTAATGACTTTGCGCGAAAATGCTTCCCCGATGATTGCATGGGCGGTGCGCACAATCGCGGGATACAGCGCCATTTCAGACGCCGTGCGCGTCTCCAGCCAACGCGTGCTGAGCCCTTCGCCAGAGACAATGCGGGCGCGCAGCTTTTCAGGCAGTTTGGCTGTCATCAGGCGGTACTGGCTCAGCGTCATACCATCGCCAAAGGCGGTGAGGTCGGAGTAGTTCACGGCAATCTTCGCCGGATCGCGCGCGTCGATAATATCGGCAACGGCCTGCCACTGATCGGGCTGTTCGTCAGGATTCCATGCCGGTTCAAACAGCCCCGCCAGACCATAGCGGCTGACTGTAAAACGCTCGACTGGTTTTCCTTCGCAGTCCGTTTCCCCGGAGGTTTGGCAGGTGTCATGAAAGATCAGGATCGTGCGCCGCCGAGCGCTCATGCTTTTCGCGTCCAGCATTGATGCGGTGACAGGGTCTTCGAAATATTCGCGGCTCATCAACAGCCACATATCGATGCCCTGTTCGCGCATGATCTGCGGGATGATCGCGTCGAGCCTCTCGGCCAGAATGATGTCGATGAGCTTGGCGCGCTCGCGCATGGTGGGCACAGGGGGCAGGGCGGGTACGTCTTGCTCCGTCTGGCCCATCGCGATGGCATCCGGCCCAGCGACGAGGAGCCCTGCGCCGGGCGCTTGCGGGGTGGCCCACAAAGTTGCCGGCAAGCAAGCGGCCAAAGCAGCAAGAAAGATGCGGATCATTATCGGGCCTTTCCAAATGCGGTTGGTCGTCAGGCTGTGGGCGGTTGCGGCTCGTCCGCGAGTACGTCCTCGGGCGCATCTTCCGGATCTTCAAGCGCCAGCCCATGCTTCAACAGCATCGGAATTTGCGTCGCGCTGAACAGGAAGGTGAGGATCAGGAATGCCCATGTCTTCGCCGTCAGCCAGCCGCCAAAGCTCAACGTCATCCGCAAACCTTCATTCAGCGCGGCGAGAAAGAAGAAGAATATGCCCCAATTGCGGGAGAGTTTGAGCCAGCCCGCCTCGTCCACGCCTTCGAACGCAGCCTCCAACAGCCATTGCAGCAGCGCCTTGCCCTTCAGCCAGCCGATCACCAGCACGCTGCCGAAAAAGATATAGAGTGCGGTCGGCTTGATCTGCACCCAGAACGGGTCGCGCAGCAGGATGGTGAGGCTGCCGAACCCGATGATCAGTACGGTGGACAGCATCAGCATCTTGGACACCGATCCGATCAGCCACTTGGACAGGCCAAGCGCGATGATCGCCGCGATGATAAACGCCGCCGTGCTGGTGACGACGGCATAGAGCGTGCCGGAAATCGCATTAGGACCGTCAGTATCGGGCGCGTTGAACCAGTACACGCCAAGGAAAACGAGCAGCGGGCCGTAATCAATCGCCGTGCTGAGCCAGCCTGATCCGGATTTTTTGGTTTCGGTCACGTCAGTTTCTTGGGTCACTTATGCCACTCCCGCAATCACGCGCGCGACCAGATCGGGATCAAACGGGCGCAAATCTTCCATTTTCTCGCCCACTCCGATGGCGTGGATCGGCAAGCCATATTGCTCCGCCGCCGCGACCAGAACGCCGCCACGCGCGGTGCCGTCCAGCTTTGTCATAATCAGGCCAGTAACGCCCGCCACCTCCTGAAACACATCAATTTGCGATAGCGCGTTCTGGCCATTGGTCGCATCCAGCACCAGCACCACGTCATGCGGGGCGTCTTCGTTAAGCTTGCCCAGCACCCGGCGGATTTTGGCAAGCTCCTCCATCAGCTCTTTTTTGTTCTGGAGCCGTCCGGCAGTGTCCACGATCAGGGCGTCAATCCCGGTGTCGGTCGCCTGCTTCACCGCGTCAAACACGATGCTGGCAGGATCGCCGCCCTCGGGTCCGCGCACAATGTCCACGCCTGCACGGGCCGCCCATGTCGCGAGTTGCCCGATGGCAGCGGCGCGAAAGGTGTCTCCGGCGGCCAGCAGCACGCCGTAATCATCCTCGGTAAACAGATGCGCAAGCTTTGCGATGGTGGTTGTCTTGCCCGATCCGTTCACACCGATCACAAGGATCACTTGCGGGCGGGGGAAGGCGGTGATTTCCAACGGCTTGGCGACAGGGCGAAGGATTTCCGCGATTTCCTCTGCGACGGCCTCTTTCAGGTCGGTCTGGGTGATCTGGTCGGCGAAGCGTTTTTCGGAAAGGCGCGCGCGGATGCGGCTCGCCGCTTTGGGACCGAGGTCCGATGTGATCAGTGCGTCTTCGATATCGTCAAGCGTCGCATCGGAAAGCTTACCGCCACCCGCCAGCCCGGCGAGATTGTCTGAAAGCCGCTCTGAGGTCTTGCGAAAGCCGCCCAGCAGCTTGTCGCTCCAGCTGTTTTGAAGCTCCTGCTCCGCTGCCTGATCCGGTGTATCGCTCATCGCAGCAGGCCCTCCTCAACCCGTGTCACGGTCACATCTACCATGTCGCCCGCCACGGTGCCATCGGGCAGAGCGGAGCGGGCGTAGGAAGGCGCATAGCCGGTGCCGTCGCGTTCGGCGAGCACTTGCAGCGTTTCGCCCACAAACCCGTCAAGCCAGCGAGCGCGGCGGGCGGCGACAGCGGCGCGCAGATCAGCCGCGCGGGCTTTGATCACGGCGCGGTCCACTTGCGGCATGCGCGCGGCGGGCGTGCCGGGGCGCGGAGAATAGGGGAAGATATGGCCGTGCACGATGTCCAGCTCGTCAATGATCGATAGGTTGTCTGCGTGGTGATCGTCCGTTTCGGTAGGGAAGCCTGCAATCAGGTCTGCGCCTACCGCGATATCGGGACGCGCGGCCTTGAGATCCGTCACCAGATTGATTGCGTCGGCGCGTGAATGGCGACGCTTCATACGTTTCAGGATCAGGTCCGCCCCGTGTTGCAGCGAAAGATGCAGATGCGGCATCACGCGCGGCTCATACGCGATCAGATCGAACAGGGCCGCGTCAATCTCCACTCCGTCCACTGATGAGAGGCGCAATCGGGCGAGATCGGGAAACGCTGAAAGGATCGCTTCGACCAGAACGCCAAGGCCCGGTGCGCCTGCCATATCCTGTCCCCAACTGGTCAAATCGACGCCGGTGAGAACGACCTCTTTCGCGCCTTCATCGCAGTGCTGCTCAATCTGTTTCAGCACATCTGCGACATTGAGAGACCTGCTGACCCCGCGCCCCTGCGGGATTACGCAAAAGGTGCAGGCGTGATCGCAGCCGTTCTGCACCCCGACAAAGGCGCGGGTGCGAGTGGGAGGAAGCGGCGCTGCGGGGGCGGGTACATTCCACGCGCGCGGGTCAAGTTTTGCAGTGTTCGGGACAAGCCCGTCTACTTCGGGCATAGCGGCGATCTGCTCACGCTCGATATCGCCTGCGCAACCGGTCACGATCAGGCGCGCATCGGGGCGGCTGCGGCGTGCGCGGCGGATCGCCTGACGGGTCTGGCGCACGGCTTCGGAAGTGACAGCGCAGGAATTTATGACGACCACATCGCCTGCCTCCGCCAGCATCGCCTTCATCCGCTCGCTTTCGGCGATATTGAGCCGGCAGCCCAAAGAGATGACTTCGGGCGAGATGACTTCGGGAGTTGTGGCGGGAGAAGCGCTCATGCGAAGTCATCCCACTCGAACGAGCCGCGAAATGCTTCTGTCGCAGGGCCGGTCATGCGGATCGTACCGCCTTTTTGCCATGCAATCTCCAGGTCTCCACCGGGCAGCGAGACGCGCACGGGACTTTGCACGATGCCTTTCGCCATCGCGGCAACTGCGGTCGCACAGGCGCCGGTGCCGCAGGCGCGCGTCAGACCTGCGCCGCGTTCCCAGACATGCAGATTGAGGTGGTTCTCCCCCGCCAGACTGGCAACATTGACGTTGATCGCCTGCGGGAAAAGTGGATCGGTTTCGATGACCGGGCCTATTGCGGAGAGGTCGACCGCGTTCGCATCCTCGACGAAGAAGACCACATGCGGATTGCCGACATTGACCGCCATCGGCGCTTCGAGCGCGTCCCAACCGACCGGCATGGCCCCAGTATCCATCGGATAGGCCAACGGGATCGCGTCCCAGTCAAAGCGCGGCGCGCCCATATCCACGCTCGCGCCCTGTGTGGCAGGCTCTAAAGCGATCACGCCGCCGCCGGTTTCAACCTGCGCTGGAACGCCGTGCAGCAGTGCTACCGCGCGGGAAGCATTGCCACATGCCCCCACTTCGCTGCCATCGCTGTTAAAGATGCGCATCCTGAAATCGGCCGTATCGCTCGGCTCAAGAACGATCACCTGATCGCAGCCGATCCCCTCACGCCGGTCCGCCAAAGCGCGCGCGGTGGTGCCGGTCATTTCGGGCAGCGACTGCTCGCGCCCGTCGAGCACGATGAAGTCGTTTCCGAGTCCGTGCATCTTGATGAAGGGAAGCCGCATAGTGCTCCGGCATCTATGCACCGCGAGCGCCCCAGTAAAGTCCTGCGTAAAGAGTGGCCTGCGTTAGTCGAATGCCAGCCGCGTGGCAGTCGCCTAAAGGCAAGGTCTAGCCGCGCGCGCGGCGCAGGAAATTATGCGGGTCGCGGCGCTGCGCAGTTTCGGTCGCGGCTTCCAGCGCCACTTCGACACTTTCATCGACGCTGACTTCCTTTGGGTCCGCCTCATTCAGCAATCCCGCTTCGGCCAGGCGCGAGCGCACTTCCTCGGCGGTTTCGGGCTGACCATAAAGATAGCCCTGACCTTTCAGATTACCCATTTTCTTGAGCGCGCCGAGGATCTGTTCATCCTCTATCCCTTCACAGGTGATGGGCAGGTCCAGCCCGCGGCCCAGCGAAATGATCGCATCAACAATGCGCGAATGGCCTTCAGGCTTGGACAATTCGCTGATGAAGCTGCGATCAATCTTCAAACGGTCAAAGGGCAGGGTGCGCAACTGCTCAAGGCTTGAATAGCCCGTCCCGAAATCATCAAGACTGATGCGCACGCCCTGATTTTGCAGGGATGTTATCATTGATCGAACAAGGCCGATATTCTCGTGCAGGCAGCTTTCCGTGATTTCGACATCCAGCCTGCGGGGCGGGAAATTGGATTTGACCAATTGCTTCAGCAGCTTTTGCGCAAACCACGGGTCACGCAATTGCACCGGCGATACGTTGATCGACAGCGTTATGGAAGCGTCCCATTCAAGGGCATCCTGAAACGCGCGTTCGATAAGCTGTTCCGAAAGGTCTCCGATTACGCCCATCTCCTCTGCGATAGGGATGAAGATTTCCGGACTCACGATCCCCATATTGGGCGATTTCCAGCGCGCCAGCATTTCGAACCCGACGATCATGCCGCTTTCGATGTCGATTTGCTGTTCGTAATAGGGGATGAACTGTTTTTCAGCGAGCGAATTGCGAATGCCGGCTTCGAGTTCGTTGCGAAAGCGCAGTTCGTGCTCCATGCTCGGATCGAACCAGAAGAACCGGTTCTTGCCGCTCTTTTTGGCGTGATACATCGCGATGTCCGCCTTGTGCATCAGCGCGCTGCTATCCTTCACCAGCACATCAAACCCGTATTTGTCGTAATCGGTTGCGATCCCGACGGACATCGTGACTTTTAATTGACCGCTGCCCGTTTCGATCGGGTTGGTGAACACTTCATACAGCCGGATCACCTGATCATCGATACGTTCCGGATAGGCAGGGTCATAGGCGATCGCCAACGCGAATTCGTCGCCGCCCAATCGCGCAAAACATACGTTCTTGACGAGGAACTGGCGGATGCGGTTCGTGACCTCGATCAAGACGGCATCGCCCACGGTGTGGCCGTGCATATCGTTAATCTGTTTAAAGCTGTCGATGTCGATCATGACATAGGCCACGGCTTCACCGCGCGCGTTCGCGTCCCGGCGCAGGGTGTCTGCCATACTGGTCATTGCGCGCCGGTTCAGGCAGCCTGTCAGTGGATCGATCTCTGCAAGCTCGCGCGCTTTCGCCTCTGCTTCCTGGCGAATTTCAATTTCCTGCTGCAATTCGCGATACCGCCGCCAGCCGAATACAATCAGGGCAATGTTAAGGATTAAGGCGTTCGCTAACAGCGCATCAGGCGGCGCTTCTCCGTACAGGGCAGAGCGCATTATTTCAGGGAAAATCGATCCGCCGGTGCCGACGAACAGGATGATCGCGGCTGTAGCGATGCCCAACGCGACAAAATCGCGTTCAGCCTTTCCGACAACCGGTTTTGCATTTTGGTCTGACACTGTAGTATTTTCGGCCAAAAGAGGCACACCCCTGTTGCTACACTCTCCTTACGTTTTGGCATATAGTACGTGAAAATCGCGTTAATTCTGTCACATGAAACAAACATTTGTTACCTCCGGACCAAGTAACAACACCAGTTTAAACGGCCCTTTCGGGCTTTTCTCACCAACAGGAAATCACATCAAATGACCGATCCTTCGAAAAACTACTGGCTCATGAAATCCGAGCCATTCAAATATGGCTGGGATGATCTTGTTGCCGAAAAAGAGGGTGTGTGGGATGGCGTTCGCAACCATCTGGCAAAGAACAATCTGGCCGCGATGGAAGTGGGAGACGAGGCGTTCTTCTACCACTCGCGAGAGGGGCTGGAGATTGTCGGGATCGCCGAAGTAACCGTTGCCGGCATTCTCGATCCAACCGATGAAACCGGCAAATGGGCGGCGGTGAAGATCAAACCGAAACGCAAGTTTGATAACCCCGTCACGTTGAAACAGATCAAGGCCGAGCCCAAGCTTGCCGACTGCGAACTGGTGCGCCTGTCGCGGCTGTCAGTAGCCAAGATCAAGCCCGATGAGTGGGACATCATTTGCAACATGGCTGAGGGTTAGGCGACGCGCTTCGCAGAAATCCGGAACTCTGGCCCAGGTCATCGGGTAGCTTTGCCGAACACCTTTTGGAGACAGGCATGAACCGGTTTGAAAACAAGCGTATTCTTATCACAGGCGGCACCAGCGGAATGGGGCTTGCCGCAGCACATCGTATTGTTGACGAAGGCGGAGAGGTCGCAGTGACCGGCACCAGCCAGGACCACCTTGACGAAGCGGGTCGCTCGCTTCCCTCGGGTTCTCTAGTGTTGCGCAACGATGCGTCCGAGCCCGAAGCCGCCGAGGAACTGGCCGCAAAGGTTAAGGATCAGATGGGAACAATCAACGGGCTGTGGCTAAATGCTGGCTATGGCAAGTTTCGCCCCAATGACCAGAACGATGCGGAATTCTTCGACCATATGCACAATGTCAATGTGCGCGGTCCCGTACTGCAAATGGCGCAGTTGATGGATGCGATTGCGGATAAGGGGGCTGTGCTTGTGACCAGTTCCGTCGCGCCATATCTGGGACAGGCAGACGGCACGGTCTATGCCGGGACGAAAGGCGCGCTATCTGCCATGACACGAAGCTGGGCGAAGGCGCTGGCCTCGCGCGGCGTGCGTGCAAATTCCATCGCGCCCGGTCCGATCGACACCAGCTTTATGGAAGGCATGGGTCTTGATGAAGATCAGAAAGACGAGTTTCTGGAACAGATCCAGCAGATGGTCCCGCTGGGCCGGCTGGGTGAGGCTGAAGAGGTTGCAAACCTCGCGCTGTTCCTTCTGTCCGATGAAGCTTCCTATATCACCGGATCGGAATTCATGGTCGATGGCGGCCTAACCCTGCGTTGATTTTCAGTGTGGGAAACACCGTTCGCAAAGAATTTTGGATCGATTGGCGGCCGTGACGGGTAAGTCTTATGTAACCCCTTAAACACAGTAGGAGAAATACCATGGGCAGCATGACCGACAAGATCAAAGGCAATGTCAAAGAGGCCGTTGGCGAAGTAAAGCAGCAATCGGACGATCCCGAAACGCGCGCCAAGGGCAAGAAGGATGAAGCCGAAGGCAAGGTCGACCAGTTCAAGGGCGACGTAAAAAAGAAGCTCGACATCTGATCGGCGCAAGCCTGAAAAAAAGAACAAAAGGGCTGCCCTATTTCGGGCGGCCCTTTTTCGTTCTGGTGCGATCAGGACGTAGCTTTCGCTCGCAGCCCGCTGATCGTGGCTCCGCTCGCAGCCAGTTGTTCAACGTGGATCACCATATGGATGAGCCGTAATCCGTTGCGGTCCTTGGCACGCGCCAATGCCTCCATAAACTCGGTGGTTGTCTCCACCGTGGCGCTCCACGCGCCGTAGGCTGAGCCCAAAGCTGCGAAGTCTGGATTGGAAAGTCTGGTCGCCGAGACGCGGCCGGGATACTCACGCTCCTGATGCATTCGGATTGTTCCGTAAGCGCCATTGTCAACGACCAGAACCATCATATTTGCGCCGTGCTGGGCAGCGGTGGCCAGTTCCTGACCGTTCATCATGAAATCACCATCTCCGGCCACGGCGACAACGGTTTTGTGCGGATAGCGAAGCGCAGCGGCAATGGCGGCGGGCACGCCATATCCCATCGCACCCGCAGTCGGCGCAAGCTGGGTCGGCAACCCGTCATAGCGCCAGTAGCGATGCCACCATCCCGCAAAATTCCCCGCTCCATTGGCGATGATCGTATCCGCCGGTAAAGCGTCGCGCATCGCGGTAACACAGGCCGCCATATCCAAAGCGGGCGGGTTGTCCGATGGCACGAATGTTGCCCAGTCGAGCCATTCACGATGCGCCTCTCCCCCCGCATCAAAGGGAATGATCGCATCATCCTCCCACAAGGCGGCGGCTTCTGCGAATTCATCGACACTGCAACACAGTTCAAGCTCGGTCTGATAAACGCGGCTCAATTCATCCGCGTCGGGGTGGACATGGATCAGCACCTGATCGGGGTGGTCCGGCCGGGGAAAAGCGTATCCATCGGTGGTCGCTTCTCCGAGCCGCGCGCCAACGGCCAGGATCAGGTCGGCCTGTTTGACCCGCTCGACCAGTTTGGGATTGGGGCCATAGCCCAGATTGCCCGCGTAAACCGGGGACGTCGGCGCAATCGCATCCTGCCGCCGGAACGCTGTCGCCACAGGCAGTCCGATCCGCTCGGCAAAGGCTTGGAAGTGTTCACGGGCCTTTGCGTTCCAGCCTGCGCCACCGATGATCGCAATCGGGCTCGCCGCATCTCCCAACAGCGCCAGCATCGCCTGCATTGCATCGGGGCAGGCTGCCTGTGCGGGCCGCACCACCATCGGGCGTGGGCGCAGTGAAGCGGGCACCATATCGCACAGCATGTCTTCGGGAAGGGCGATGACCACCGGACCGGGCCGACCGCTGATCGCGACAGAGTAGGCTCGCGCGATATATTCGGGGATGCGCGCGGGGTCATCGATGCGCGCGGCCCATTTGCAGATCGGGCCAAAGAAGGCGGCAAAATCGACTTCCTGAAAGCCTTCACGATCGCGCATCGGGCGCGCGACATCGCCGACAAACAGGACCATCGGTTGCGAATCCTGATACGCGACATGCACACCGATGCTGGCATTGGTGGCGCCCGGTCCGCGGGTGACAAAGGCGACACCGGGGCGACCTGTCCCCTCCGCGACGCTCATCGCGCCATCGGCGCACGCCATGAACGCCGCGCCGCCTTCCTGACGGCAGGTGACGGTTTCGATTGCGGCTCCCTCAGACGTGTCGTGCGTCGTATCGTGCGTCGTATCGTGCGTCGTATCGTGCAGGGCATCAAGCACCGCGAGAAAGCTTTCGCCCGGGACTGTGAAAATCCGCTGAGTGCCTTGCTCCACCATGCATTCGACAAGCAATTGTGCAGCAGTGCGCGGCGCTGCGTTCTGGGCCTGATCCATCTCGTATTCTCCCATTCGCCTCCTGCATTAGCGCCGCGCTCAGAGCGGCGCAATTGCGCCAGAGCGGTGAGTTAGCCGCCTCTAACTGTCCCGCTGTGCGACAGCGGATAAGCCGAGCGTGGCCAGAGGTTAAGAAAGTGTTAACGCAGCGCCCATGACAAAAGCACGCCTGACCAGTGATCTCATCGCAAAGCCCGCTCAAAAGAGCCTGCTTCCGCATGACAATGACAATCGTACGCATAACAAACGCCGCCGCAGTCTTGTCCTGACTGACGAGAGTGCGGGCCATTCGTTTCGCGCCACCCTTCCGCCGCATGTGAAGGCCGATATCCTCGATATCCCGGCGGAAAAATTGTGGCGGCTGACGATGCAGGACGTGCAGGGCTTTGCCAGCGTCTATCTCGCCGCGACCGCCGCGATCCTGGCATTCATCATTTAAGTATCATTCGGGCGAGTCAGCGGCGTTCGGAGCGGTTCTTCGCGCGCCCGCCCGCCGATTATCGGAAGGTGTTGACGTCCGCGCCCTGCGGGCCTTTGGCAAAGCCCGCTTCCTTCTCGGCCTGATACAATCGCCAGCCCAGATAGGCTGACACCACTGTCATGCCTGCCGCCAACAGCAATTGGTCGGCCACGGCGAGGCCAACATAGGTCAGCCCGATCGCGAGCAGCGACCCCAGCACCATAGCGAGCGAATTAACGATATTGTTCGCCGCAATCGTCCGGCTGGCTGCATCATCGGCACAGCGTGTCGTCAAAAACGCATAGAGCGGCACCACGAAAAACCCGCCCGCGGTCGAAATGCCCAACAGCATCAAAGAGAGTGGAATTGCGAGTGGTTCAAGGATCCACTGCTCAATCGGCAGCAATTCGCCTGCTTCATTGGGGGTCCACGCCTTGGAAACGATGTAGAAGCCGAGCACGAAAAAACCCATCACGATCACGGAGGGCGGGGCGTAGCGGGCCGAAACCTCGCCTTTCAGCAAGGAGTTAATCCCCACCGATCCCATCGCGATCCCGATGGAGAAGATCACCAGAAACAGACTGGCCACTTCCTTGCTGGCGAGAAGCTGGTTCTTTGCCAGGGGCGGGAACTGGATGAACAGCACCGCGCCAATGGTCCAGAAAAAGCTGATGGCGATGATCGCAAAGTAAATCTCGCGATTGTGCATCGTATCCTTGATCAGGCGCCAGCTCATCACACCCTGATCGGCAATCGCGACGGGCACATAGCCGAGCCAGCGCAACACGCGGCTGGGCGTCTTTTCACGGAATGGCTCAAGCAGTGGGAAATGCATTTCATAATCGCCTTGCGGCGGCGCATCGGGAACCTGTGTGCTCACAAGATAGCCGATTATCGCGGTCACGATGATCAGCACCATCGCCACTTCGACAGCGATAAAGCCTGCCAGAATCGTGCCGGTCAGGATCGCGATATAAGTGCCTGCCTCAACCAGTCCCGTGCCGGGCAGAACCTCGTCCTTGTTCAGATGCTGAGGCAGGATCGAATATTTGATCGGGCCAAGAAAGGCCGATTGCACCGCCGCCAGAAACACCACTGCCAACAACAGCGGTATTGCAAACGTGTTCACCGCGATGCCCTGCCACGCCATGAACAGCCCGAATGCGCCTAACGAAGCCCAGCCGATTTCACACAGTTTGACCACGCGAATGATCTTTGCCTTGTCATGCGTATCGGCGAGCTGGCCCGCCAACGCCGAAAAGATCACGAATGGCAAGATGAACAGCACCGATGCCAGCCCACTAAAGAACGCTTCCTGCCGTTCGTCGTTATAAACGGCGTAGACCACGAACAGGACCAGCGCAGTCTTGTACAGATTGTCGTTAAAGGCGTTAAAGAACTGCGTCGCCATCAACGGCAAAAACCGTTTCTGGCGCATGAGGCGCGTCGATGTCGTCATAATGGATTGTCGAACTCGTCCCTCAGTATCACCCCACATAGCGAGCGCGCCGTGAGGCACAAGGGTAATGCGAAGCTTGCACCGCTGCGGTTACCGAACGGTTCGCTATTGGGCACAATCGCGTGTGATGGGTTTTGCCATGCGATCAGCCGCGCTAAGCACATGGTCGCAATGCTGACCCTGCCCAATATCCTTACGCTCAGCCGGATTATGGCGCTGCCGCTGCTGGCGTTCTTTTTGTGGTGGCCGGAATGGCGGCTGGGCTACGCGATTGGCTTTGTACTGTATTGCCTGATTGCGATCACCGATTTCTTTGACGGATATCTGGCGCGGGCGCAGGGCACTGTTTCGAAGCTCGGCATCTTTCTTGATCCCATTGCCGATAAAATCATGGTGGCCACCGTCATTCTGGTGCTGACAGCGCAAGGGTATCTGCGCGGGCCGTATGTGGGCGACTTTCACGTTATCGCCGGACTGATCATCCTGATGCGCGAGATTGCCGTATCGGGCCTGCGTGAATTTCTGGGCGGCATTCAGGTGTCTATTCCCGTGTCGAAACTCGCCAAATGGAAAACCACGTTCCAACTCGTCGCGCTCGGTGCGCTGATCGGAGGCGGGGCGCTGCATGGCCAGCCGTGTCAGGAGTTGGGCAATCAGTGCAAGACCGTTGCGGAAAGCTGGTCGCATGTGACCGGCCTGACTGCGCTATGGGCGGCTGCGGCGCTCACCTGTATCACCGGCTGGGATTATCTGCGCGTGGGCCTGAAACATATGGATTGAGGAGGGCCGGAACGGGGCGTTGTCAGCTTCAGACCCCGTGTTTGGCCACTCCCTATCGCATCTTGGCCGTATTTTTGCGACGAGTTGCCCGCCGACTTACTCGCTCTGCCGCCTCTAACCCCCGATCTATCCGGTCCCGCGAGGGGGCGGCCAATCCTGTTAATCTGAATGACAGGGATTTGTGAGATGTACCGCCGCGACGTCGGACAAGGGGCAGCGAGTTATGCGTGAAACCGGACCGAACAAGGCATTTCAAGGAGGTTCGCAATGAATGCCAATTCCCCCTACCGCGCTGCAATCGTCAGCGCTGCTGTGCTCGCAATTACGCTTCCCGGCGTAGCGGGCGCACAACCTGCACCCGTTGGTGATGGTGAACGTGTGCTCACGACCGTTTATGGTTCGCCGCCAACTGATCTTTCGGAATATCCCGAAGGTCCAGAACTGGAAGGTTTCATTTCCGCACGTGAGGGCAACAAGGTTCAAATCACGTCTTATGACGGAGCGACCTCGACCGTGACTGTGGGTGAGGGTACACAGATTCGCCGCACCAGCGGTCTGCTCGGACTGGCCCGCAAGACTCTGACAGCGGAGTCACTCCTCACCGGCCTGCCTGTAGAGGTCGATACGGTTGAATGGGGCAGCGGCCTCGTTGCCAAGAAAGTGCGCCTGAAGAAAGCCGACTTCAAAACTGCGCAGATGATCCAGAACGGTACCAGTCAGCGCTTCAACAAAAATGAAGCCGGGATCGGCGAAAACAAGCTCGCCACAGAGCGTAATGCTGCTGCCGCAGAGGCCCTGCGTGGCCGGTTCGGTGACATTGACCAGTACAACGTGAAAGGCACCACCAACGTTTATTTCGACACGGGCAAAGCAAATCTGTCGGCGCGCGCGCGCAATGAGCTTTGCAGTGCAGCCCAGCAGGCCGAAGCTCAGGAAAACGCTCTGCTTCTCGTCGTCGGCTACACTGATTCCACTGGCAGTTATGAACTCAACCAGACGCTGAGTGAAAAGCGTGCCGGGCGTGTGGTGAATTATCTGCAACAGCAATGCGGCTGGAAGCCGTGGCGAATGCTTGCCCCCTCGGGCTTCGCGGATTCCGATCCCACAGCGGATAATACCACCCGCGAAGGTCGGGCCCAGAACCGCCGCGTCGCAGTGAATGTGCTGGTCAGCAAGAGCGTTGACGGAATGTAAGGCTGCCTCACTCAGCTTTGAATTGAAAAGGGCGGGCTAGAAATGGCTCGCCCTTTTTGCATTTGTCGACGAGAATGCTGTGAAGCGCTCTCAACGCTCGCCAGATGTCAGCCGG
>JGI12109J20283_10470742_pt1 | contig 43141 bp, 32 predicted proteins | sample ElkSlonscriptome_12_FD_20283 | JGI IMG/M metagenome (IMG submission 20283)
CTGTCAACTTCGGGTGTCGCGCGAGGTGGGGAGCCCGGGGCGTCTTCGACGATGAATCCTGCTGATATTCGATGGTTGAGCGGTGAAGCTCAGAGCATCAGGAGACGGATTCGTCGGGAGCTGGCCGGAGTCTATACGCGAGGATTAGGCCCAAGGGTCGGAGCCGTACCTCATAACGTGTCGGGGCGTTCTCCTATCGTGCCCCGGGACTCCCCGTATTCGCGCGTGGTCGGGTCGTGATCTCAGGCGGCTTCGCGGGCGTCCTCCTGGAGTCGGGCGACATCTACATCGCGGAGTACGGCCCAAAGGAAGTCGACCATCTCGCGAGCGACCGCGGTCGCGGCGACCTGCTTGGGTTTCCGTTCGGCGAGCCGGTGAAAGAGCTTGTAGAGCCGATGCTGACACTTCCAGGCGTGCGCGATCACGGCCGGGTCCTGGCCCCGCTGTCGACGACGTAACGGCGCACCGACGACGGGGCGCCTGCGGTAGTGCCACGCGGCCTGGATCAGGACGTGTCGGACGCGCGTGTTGCCGGCCTTGGTGATCGGGCCCATGCGTCTGCGCTCGCCCGAGGAGTCCTCGCCGGGCACGAGCCCGAGGTAGGCCATGAGCTGCCGGGGGCTCTCGAAACGACGCACGTCGCCGAGCTCGGTGGCGAGCACCATGGCGGCCTGCGTCTTGAAGCCGCGGAAGCAGCAGATGCGATCGACCAGCGGCTTGTAGCGCGGCGTGAGCGCGAGCTCTTCGATGCGGCCGTCGAGCTCGTCTCTCCTCTGGAGCTTGTACTCGAGCAGCGCGAGGTACTCGCCGAGCACCGTGCGATCTGCCTCTGCGAGCGTGCCGGGCTGGAGCACCTGGCGGATCCAGTTGAGGTGCCGGACGGTCCAGTGGGTGCCCTCGCGGAAGACGAAGCCACGCCTACGCATGAACTTCAGGATGTAGTGGCGCGACTTGATGATCTCGCGCTGGAAGGTCTCCCGGCAGCGCACGAGATCACGCACCTGCTCGTCGGCCTCGGTCGGGATGTAGATCAGCACGAGCCGATCATCGCGGAAGTCTCGCGCGAGCTTGATTGGCGTCGCGCCGATCGGTCTTGCGATGCTCGCCCGGGCGCCTCGGGATCAGCGACGGGGCAGCGAGCTCGCAGGCCACGCCCCACGCGGTCAGCGAGCGCTGCAGGACGTAGCCCGCACCCGACGCCTCGTAGCAGGCGCGCACCTCGCCATCCCGCGCGAGGCGCTCGAACCAGCGGCGGATCTTCTTGAGGTCGTAGGGCAGGCGGTCCACCCGCAGCGGCTCGGGATCGCGATTGCGGAAGACGGCTGCGGTCACGGACTCCTTGTGGACGTCGAGTCCGACCCAGAAGATGGAAGGGCGATGGTAGGACATGGGGCTGGTCTCCTGTCTGCTGCGGCTCCGAACGCCGCATGTGGCTCTGGTGCCTCCGGTGTGAATCGGGACGCTAATCCGCGATCGACGCAGGAGGCCAGCCCTTCCATCGTGTCTATGTGGAATGGCTCTGGGAACGGGCTGGTAGCGGACCCAACCAGCTATTGTCCGTGTATGCCATCTACGGCATATTGCCTCGATGCGATTCGAAGTGGAGGTCACGGACGAGTGGCTCGAGTGGTTCGACGAGCTCACGGCTGCTGAGCAGGACGAGTTGGCGGCCGTTGTGGGGCTTCTCGAGGAGCGCGGTCCGCACCTTCCCTTCCCGTATAGCAGCGGTGTGACGACGTCCCGTCATCCCCACATGCGAGAGCTTCGTGCGCAGGTCCATGGACGCCCCTTCCGAACGCTTTACGCGTTCGATCCGCGACGTATCGCGATCCTTCTCATGGGGGGTGACAAGACCGGAGACGACCGGTGGTACGATGTGTTCGTGCCCCGCGCGGACGACCTGTATGATGAGCATCTACAGATCCTCGAAAACGAGGGATTGATCTGATGGCCACCAAGTTCAGTGACGTGCGGGAGCGCCTCAGTCCTGAGCGGCAGCAGCGGATCCGGGAGCGAACGCAGGAACTTCTCGGAGAACTTCCGCTACAGGAGCTCCGCCAGGCTCGAGCCCTGTCACAGGAGGAGCTCGCCGAGGTGCTTGGCCTGAACCAAGCCACGATCTCGAAGCTCGAGCGTCGCACGGACATGTACCTCAGCTCACTGCGTCGCTTCGTCGAGGCGATGGGGGGAGAGCTGGAGATCACCGCCAGCTTTCCCGAAGGTCGCGTACGTATTCAGCTCTTCGAAGAACTCGCCGAAGAGACCGAGCGTGCCGGTGTGTAGGGGCGGGCTGCGCCACTCCACATGACTGCATGTTGCCGGCTCCGCGCCTGCGGCGCTCCGTCCCAACCGGCCGGGAACCCCCGTGATGCGTGTAGCGGTTCGGGTAGCCTGTGCGGTATCGTCCGAATCGACCGGAGCAGCTGGGCCGGTTCGCCACCCCAATCACGTTAGCAGACACCCGGTACGCGCCGAAGTGGGTGGAGCGGTGTGATAGGGGACGGGGTAGACTGAAGCAGTACCACTGCCCGAACGACGGAGCTTCTCATGCGAACTGCCGCTGACAACCTGGAACAGGCCGCCCTCGCGCTTCCGCTCGCCGAGCGTGCTCGGTTGGCGAAGGCGTTGATCGAGAGTCTGGATCAGGATCCTGACGTCGAGGCTGCGTGGGAGCGTGAGATCCGTCGCCGTGTGGAGATGGTGGAGTCCGGTGAGGCCACCATTATTCCGGCTGAGGATGTGTTCGCGGAAGCGCGTCGCCTGATCGACGCGTCGTGAGTCTCCGCTTCCTCGAGGAGGCGGCTCAGGAGTTTCATCGCGCCATCCGGTACTACGAGGAAAAGTCGCCCGGTCTCGGTGGGGAGCTACTCACGGATGTCGAGCGCCTGGAAGATCTTCTCGGGTCTAATCCTGAACTCGGGAGTCCGGGCGAGTCCGGGACAAGACGCCTCCTGCTTCGCAGCTTCCCGTTCGTCTTGGTATACCTCTTGGTGGACCGCGAGCCGCTGATTGTGGCGTTCGCCCACCAGAGTCGTGAGCCTGGATATTGGGTGGACCGTACGTAGAGCCGTGAAGTGGGCGTCTGCTAACTAAAGGCTACCGCCTCCGTTCGCTGGCGCTCACTTCGGTGAATCACGGCCCCGCGCTTTCTGGTGTTCTCGAGCAGTAGCCGGAGCGTGAGCCGACCGGTGTGTCCGGACGACTCGGTTCTTGGGCCGCGCCGGCAACCCAATCACGGTACACGAAGGCCGAAGCCGACCGGTGTTCGTTGCGCGCGGGAGTCGGACGCGGCAGCGTGGGGTTGGAATTCTAGACTCCCCCCGTCCACGAATCCATGGGAATTCCAGCGAGAGCCCCCGCGATCTAAGCGTACATCAGCCGGTGATACTCCCGAGGCGACCGCCAGGGATAAAAAATGCCACGACGAAGGCGACGGCGGAAAAGAGCCCGAGCAGCAAGCCGGGTGGGTTGTCTTCGATCCCCACCACACCCGCTGCAATCGCGAGCGCTACGGAGATCCCGAGTAGGGCCAGGGTCAAGGTCCGGTTGCGCGGTGGCTCGGGTGCCTTCAGCATGGCTCCCGATGGTGCTGGATTCAGGGGCGCAGCAGGGGCTGACAACCACGAAGCGTGCGTCATCGGCTGCCGAAACGTGAGGCACGCCGAGGTGGCGGCGCGAACGGCAGCGCCGAGCGCCTCGAACGGGTCGGCGCCGGGCCCGACGCTGTCGTCCGAACCGGCGGCGGCGGCGAAATCGCGGCGCTCCGGGCGGGCCGGGGTGGCGCCCGCCCCGGACAGCATCGCATCGTGGCCTCGTACCCGACCCTCTCTCTCGTCCCGTGCTCCCATGGTCCTCTTGAAGCTTCGCGACCTTGCCCTCGCGCTTTTCGCCACCGCCGTCCTCGCGGTGCAGGCCCACGCCCAGACCCACGTCCTCGAGGCCGACCGGATGCTCGATGTCCGTACCGGAGAACTCCTCGACGACGTCACGGTCGTCGTCTCCGACGGCATCATCACGGGGGTGAATCCCGACGACGTGCCGGACATCGCCCCGATCGACCTCGGTGACGTCACCCTTCTTCCGGGCTTCATGGACGCGCACGTGCACCTCGGGACTGACCTCGCAGCCGGGTGGGAGTACCGGGAGGTGTCCGAGACCGCGGCGGACGCCGTGATTCGCGGTGTCGTCCACGCGCGGCAGAACCTCGAGGCGGGGTTCACGACCGTTCGGAATCTGGGCTCGGGCGACTTCGCCGACGTCGCTCTGAAGCGTGCGATCGATGCGGGGCTGATTCCGGGTCCGCGCATCATCGCTGCAGGCCACAGCATCGGCAGTACGGGCGGGCACTGTGACTCGGGATGGGCGCCGGGCCTCATCGAGCGGGACCATCGATCCGGCGTGGTGGACAACCCATGGGACGCCGTCGCCGCGGTCCGCTACCAGATCAAGCACGGCGCCGAGGTCATCAAGGTCTGCGCGACCTCGGGAGTCCTCTCGCCGGGCACGCAGGTGGGGCCGCAGGAGCTCTCGGCGGAGGAGCTGCAGGCGATCGTGGGGGAGGCCGACCGTCAGGGGGTCAGCGTCGCCGCGCATGCCCATGGGACCGACGGGATCAAGGCCGCGCTCCGCGCCGGCGTCACGTCGATCGAACACGGCTCCATCCTCGACGAAGAGGCGATCGCCCTCTTCGTCGAGACCGGAGCGTGGCATGTCCCGACGTTCTGCCTCACGAGTCGAGTCGACGTCCCCGCGCTCCCCGACGGTCCACGACAGAAGGCCGAGTACGTCATCCCGCTGGCACGCGATGGGCTACGGAACTCGATCGCCCGCGGCGTGAGAATCGCCTTCGGCACCGATGCCGGCGTGCTCCCCCACGGCGAGAACGCCTGCGAGTTCGCGGCCTACGTGGAGCTCGGCATGACGCCCCTCCAGGCGCTCCGGTCCGCGACGATCGCGAACGCGGAGATGTTCGGGTTGAGCGACCGGGGCGCGATCGAGGAGGGGCTGCTCGCGGACATCGTGGCCGTGCCTGGAAACCCCCTCGACGACATCGCGGTGACGCAGGACGTCGTGTTCGTGATGAAGGGCGGGGAGATCGCGCTGCGGAGGTAGTGCCGTCGGCGTCGTTCCGATCGACCTGGGCGGCCGCGATGACGCGCGCTACCGATACTCGAGGTCGATGACGCCCTCGGTCACCAACGCGAAGGTGCTTCCGTCGGGCGCCGGCGGGGCATTGCTCGCCCGCTCGTTCGCGCGGAACTCGAAGGTCGCGACGATGCGCTCCTCGGCAATCGCCGTAAGCGTCAGCGCCCCCGTCGGTGTGAGCCGGAGGCTGTCGAAGCCGGGAAACTCGGGATCGCCCGGGAAGAGGTTCACGAGCCCGTAGAATCCCGACCCGATGTCTCCCAACGGGTAGGTACCCGGCGCCAGGGAGCCCGCGGTCGCGTTGACCTGCAGCACCAGCACCACGTTGTCGGGGCCGCACGACGTCGCGTCATCGAGGCAGGCCTGTAGGGCCAGCCGCCCTCCACCGATGTTCTCGGTATCGACGGAGACGTTCGTGAAGGTCCACGGCACATCGTTGATCCGGGCACTCAGCGTCCCCCGCCAGCTCCCAAACCCGTAGGACACGCATGCGGGCACGCCCGTGGCGCGCGAAAAGGTCGTGGTCACGGACGCGTCCGTGAGGACAAGCCGGCTGGACGTGACCTCGTAGGAGAACGTCCGCGCGTTCGATCCCGGCTCGCCGTCGGTCAGACGTAGATCGAGCCGCCCGTCGCGGACCGACCACGTCCCCTCCGAAGACCGACAGGACCGCTCGGCGTAGTCCGCCTCGACGAGTCGAGCCGTGCCGTCCGTGCCCAACTGAAGGGTCGTCTCCGCCACGTCGGCCACCGCGGATCGCCAGACGCCGTCGACGGGCAGTCCCGGAACCTCCGGCTCGGTGGGTCCACCGCAACTCAGGAGCCAGATCGAGAGGGCTCCGGTCGACACGGCTCGCATCAGGGTCAGCTTCATGGTGTCGTCCACCCCCATCGCGGGCCTCGGTTCCCCGTCGTGGCCAGATGGAACTGCTCGAAAGGCGGGAAGGTCCGAGGGATGCGGTCGGGATCCCCGTCGTCGGGCTGGCCGCGAGCACCCTCTGTGAGGTCCGCGATGACCTTCCTCCTCATCGAGTCCGGCACGGAGACCGGCTCGTCTACCCGCTCGATGGCCCGTGTCGTGTTCTGCTTCAAAGTGGCGCACGTGATCCGGTAGTCGGGGCCGCTGTCGACCAATCACAAGCCCCCGTCATCACGCAGCAGACCACGAGGGTCCTGCCCGGGTGTTCACGATGCGGTCGCTCGTCCACGAACCCTGTGCCCGCTGTCGAAGAGTCGCGCATCACCGTTCGTGGCGATCCACCGCGCTGCGCACGGCGGCCATGAAGCTCGGTCTCGGCCCCGAACGACTCTGGCTCGGCGATCCGCGTCCGGTCACAGGGGATCGCTGATCCGGGGCGCGGACCCGTTGTGTGAACACGCCCTACTTCGCTGCGCTTGGAGGAGTGCCGAACCGTGCGCTGAAGTCGCGACTGAACTGTGAGCGGCTACGGTATCCGGTGCGCCGAGCGGCCTCCGCGACGCTGACCCCCTCGTACGTGAGTAGAGTGCGGGCGCGGTTCAGGCGCACGGCCTTGAGGTGCTGGATCGGCGTCGTCCCCGTAATCGAGCGAAATGCGGCGAAGAAGGTCGATTCGGCCATGTGTGCCGCTCGCGCCAGTTCCCCCACCGACAGCGGGTGATCGTACCGCTCGTGGATCAGCCGGAGCGAGGCCGCCACCTGGGCGATCGTCCCGTTTTCGCGCGCCGCGGCGTGAAGGAGCGCACCATGCGGCCCGCGGAGTACCCTGTAGTGAATCTCGCGCACGATCGCGGGCGCGAGAATGCGTCGGTCCGACTCCGAGTCCATGCTCCGGAGCAGCCGGATCAGCGCGTTCTTCATCTCGTCCGTCGTGTCGCCGACGGCGATGGGATCCGGACCGGGGGGGTCACTCGCGATCTGCCCGCCCTCGTGGACGAGTGAGGCGATCTGCCCTGGATCGACCGAGATGGTCACGGCGAGGAAGGGTCGATCCGGGCTCGCGACCTGAATCGTGGACTGCAGCGGCACCGAGAGCGGAAGCACGAGGTGCGACCCCTCCGCGTAGTGCAGTGTGCGATCTCCCAGCTGCCCCCGCTTGGCGCCCTGGAGGACGAAGATGATGGACGCATCGTACAGGACCCACCCGACGGCTTCGGGTTCGTCCGCCCGGAAGAACTCGACGCCAGCGAGCGGCGCGGCGGTGCGACCCGTCTGGGGCGCCAGTCGCATGAGTGCCGCCGAGCACGACTCACTCATGGTTGCGGAACGACGAAACGTGGAGGGACCGAGCCATGCTGAATCGTACACGTATACGTCGACATTTCCACATGAATTGGAGTCACGCGAGAGGATCCGGCACGCATCGTGGACAATCGTGTCTTCATGGCCGCTGCATGCGATCGGAGATTCGTGAACCCAGGTCTCCAACAAGGATGCGCGCTCGTGAACAGCGACAGGAAGAGCAACAGTCTGGAAGGGAAGTTCTCACTCATCGCGGGCGGGGCGAAGAACCTCGGAGGACGCCTCTCGCGCGACCTGGCGACCCACGGTGCGGCCGGCATCTGTGTCCACTACCACAGCGACTCGTCCGGGGAGGCGGCGGAAGCCACGGTGGAGGCCGTGCGAGCCCGGAGCGTCGATGCATTCGCCGTGCAGGCTGACCTCACTCGTCCCTCGGAGGTCGAACGGGTGTTCACGGCCGCGACCGACCGCTTCGGCGGGCTCGACATCGCGATCAACACGGCGGGGATGGTGCTCAAGAAGTCGCTGACGGAGGTCACGGAGGCGGAATTCGACGAGATGTTCGACATCAATGCGAAAGCCGCCTTCTTCTTCCTCCAGCAGAGTGGCCTTCACCTGAACGACGGTGGGAAGATCTGCACGATCGTGACATCTCTTCTGGGCGCCTTCACCGGACTCTACTCGAGCTACGCCGGCAGCAAGGCGCCCGTCGAACACTTCACACGTGCCGCATCGAAGGAGTTCGGCCCACGGGGCATCTCGGTGACGGCGGTCGGCCCCGGGCCGATGGATACGCCGTTCTTCTACGGGCAGGAATCCGAGGGTGCGGTGGCCTACCACAGCAGCGCGGCCGACCTGAGTCCGTTTTCCAGCACGGGCCTGACCGACGTGGAAGACATCGTTCCGCTCGTCCGGTTTCTCGTGAGCGACGGATGGTGGGTCACCGGCCAGACGATCCTCGCCAACGGCGGCTACACGACGAAGTAGTCCCGGCGTTCGTCGGGTGCCCCCCGGGGTGTCGGCGCGTGGGCCCGATCCGGATCTTCGAGGGTCCGGGCGCCTTTTCAACGCAGTCGCCGGGACTGACTCCCCCTTGTAGGATTCGAGCGTCGACCGACCCACCATCCTCCGATCCGATCGATGAACGCCCATCCATACCTGCGCCCGCTCGGGAGCGACGTGACCCCGAAGGTGACCTTCGTGGAGCTGTTCTTCGACCTGGTCTACGTCTTCTCGATCATCCAGCTGTCGCACTACCTGCTCTATCATCTCACGCCTCGCGGGGCCGCCGAGTTCGCCGTCCTCTTCGCCGGGATCTGGTGGGCGTGGAACTACACGGCGTGGGCCGCGAACTGGCTCGACCCCACAAGTCGCGCCGGCAAGGCGCTCATGCTGTTCCTGATGGGCTGCGCGCTGTTCATGGCAGTGGCCGTTCCGACCGCGTTCAGCAGCGGGGCGGGTCTTTTCGTCGCCGCGTACGTGACGATGGCGCTGGTACGCGCCGCATTCATGAGCTGGGCGTTTCGAGGACACACGATGTCGCGCAACTACGCCCAGCTGCTGGTGTGGAGCACGGCATCGGGAGCGTTCTGGGTGGCGGGCGCGGTCATCGAGGAGCAGCGGCTTCTGCTCTGGTTCGCAGCCGTGGTCGTCGATGTCGCGGCTCCGCGCTTCGGGTTCTGGGTGCCGGGTCTCGGCGGGACGGCGATGTCGTCGTGGCCGCTCCGGGGCGTGCACCTTCTGGAGCGAAACCAGCTGATCTTCATCATCGCGCTCGGCGAGTCGGTCCTGCTCCTCGGGGCCACCCTCATCGATAGTCCGCTCTCGCCGGGATACCTGCTCGCCGGCGCTCTCGGGTTCCTGCTCATCGCCGCCGCGTGGGGGATCTACTTCGACGGCCAGGCCGATCGCGCCGAGCACGCGTTCGAGCACGCCGCCGATCCGGCCGCGCTCGCGAGGGCGAGTCTTGCCTACTCGCACGGCGTGATGGTGCTGGGGGCGATCGTGGGGGCCGTCGGGATCGAGCTCATCGTCGCTCACCCATGGGATGCGGCTACGCTCGAGGTCGCGATCGTTGCCGCGATCGGACCGGCCCTCTTCCTGATCGGGAATGGGATCTACGAGCGCGCCCTGTCGGGGCGGTGGCCTCCCGGCCACGTACTGGCGGTCGGAGCGCTGGCAGGTGTGGCCGCAGCCGTGTACGCGGCGGAGGCTTCGGGCATCGCGCTCGGGGCGAGTGCACTCGCGGTGCTGATCGTGCGGTGGGCAAGTTTGGCGAAACCGCCTCATCGAGCGGCGAAGGGGACATGACGAGGCGCCCGAATCCGAGGGCCGACACCCTGGGCTCCCTCGCCTTCCTCGGGGGCATGGTCGCGCACAATCTTCTCTACCCGCTCTCGGCGGGCCCGGGGGTCTGGCCGCTCCTCTTCTACATCTTCTTCGCGTCGCTCTTCGTGTTCGGCGTCTTCCGTCTCGACCAGTCGGCAGTCCTGAGAAGACTGATCGTCGTCGCTGCGCTCGGTGTGTTCGTGGTAGGGCTCGCGAACGCCTACTCGCCGGCCTCGTGGACGCGGCCCGCGCTCTACACGGCGGCGATCGCCTACCATCTCGTCATGGTCACGACGCTCGTCCGGTTCGTGTTCGGCGACGACGTCTACACGGCCGTCGTGGTCTCCGCGACGAGCCTCTATCTCGTGCTCGGCTCGGCCTTCGCGCCAGTCTTCGCGCTGATCGAGTGGTTCGAGCCGGGGTCCTTCGTGACCGGAATGGGGGCCGCGGTGGACTGGCAGTCGTTCCTCTACTTCAGCTACGTGACACTGACGACGCTGGGATACGGCGACGTCACGCCGCAGTCCTTCTATGCTCAGGCATTCGCGACGTTCGAGGCGGTCGTCGGGGTGCTCTTCACCGTACTCCTCCTGTCACGCCTCGTCGGGATCCATGCCGCGCGACCGCGGCCGAATCGGGACTAGCTGGCAGGCAAGGCGTCGGGCGGGCTCCTGGAGGGGCCGGCGTCACAGTGAGCGCGGCATGCCATGGCGTCCGGCGGCCAACTGAAAAGTTGCCGCCTACGTTCGCGTGCGCTCCCCTCGGTGAAGCACGGCCCCGAGCGCTCCTGGGTGTTGGAGCCGTAGCCGGGGCGTGAGCAGGCAGGTGCGCCCGCTCAGCTCGATTCTTCGAGCCGAGCCGGCAACCTCTGAACGGTGACAGGGCAGGGCGTGGGACGACGGGTGGAGTGCTGCCTCTGCGAAATGAGGCGTTGAGGGCATCTGCGGCCGGCGGTGCGTGCCTCGATTGATCCCACTTCGAGGGCGTATCCTGGCATGGGTTCGTCCACCGTGGGAGGGCAGGGTAGGGGATGTGTCATTGCGCCTCGCCTCCACCCGATGACCGCGACCCCCTTGAATGTGTACATGACGCGCTGCCGATCCGGGGCTACCGGCTTCGGGCCCGCGACGTGTACCTCGGCCACAGCGACGCCGTCACGCGACGCGGCGCGCCAGCAGCGAAAACACCCCTCCGCTACTCCTCGCGCAGCACCTGCGCCGGCTCCAGCCGGCTGGCGCGCGTCGCGGGGACGCTGCACGCGACGAGTGCGAACAGCGTCGCCACCCCGGCCGCAGCAACGAAGGCGACGGGGTCGAACGGCGTGACCCCGAAGAGCATCGGCTCGAGGGCTCGAACCAGAAGCGCCGCCCCCCCGAGTCCGACCCCTACACCCACCGCGGCGGGCATCATCCCCTCCCGCACGAGCTGACGAACGACGCGCGGTCGATCCGCGCCGAGCGCCATGCGAAGTCCGACCTCCCGACGCCGCTGTCGCACGACCGTCGCGATCACTCCGTACAGCCCCACCGCTGCGAGGAGCGCCGCGAGCAGGCCGGCGCCCGTTATCATTGTGGTCAGCAGCCGCGGCCGGGTGAGCGACTCGCCGAGGACGGAGCGCATGGAGGCGACTTCGCTCACGGGCTGCTCGGGATCGAGGTCGGCCACGACACGCCGCATCGCACCGGCCACCTCGGTCGGGTCGACGCCGGGTGCCACGCGGGCCAGGAAGCCCATCCCGATCCGCGACTCCTGCTCCTGGTGGACGTACAGGGTCGGATCGGGTGGGGTCTCGAGGCTACGCTGATGGACGTCCCCGACGACCCCGATGATCTCGACCTCCACATCCCCCGCGACCACGATCGTACGACCGACCAGCGGATCGTTGGGCGAGAAGGCCCGTCGGAACGCCTCGTTCACGACGAACCGCGGTGGTGCGTCCGCCGCCTCCCGATCGTCGAAGCTCCGCCCTGCGACCACGGGCACGCCGAGCGCTTCGAATACGTCGCCACCCGCATGGAGGAACTGGGCGCCGCGAGCCTCGGCGGGGTCGGGCTCGTACACACCCGGAATACGGACGTCGATCGACTCGCCGGCACCGCGGAAGGGAATCTGACGAAGTGACCCGACCGCCTCGACTGCGGGCATCGCGTCGATCCGCTGCATGATCGTGCGGTAGAACGGCATGTAGCTCTCGCGCTCGGGGTAGCGTTCGGCGGAGATCGTGAGGGTCATCGTCGCGATGCGCGGCGTTTCGAAGCCGGGATCGACCGCCTGGAGCTGTCCGAAGCTCCGGACGAGCAGCGATGCGGCCACCAGAAGCACGACCGCGAGCGCGACTTCCGCGGCGACGAGGAAGCGACGCAGGCCTACCGAGCCCGCCGACACGGCCCGCCGCCCGCCGGTGAGCGCCCTCCCCCCGGCGTTCGCGCCGGCACCTCTGAGCGCCGGCACCATCCCGAAGGCGAGTGTGGTGATCGCTGTGAGCGCCAGCGCCGCCGCGAATCCCCCCCGGTCGAGCCCGATCTCGGTCCCCCGCGGAATGGCGGTCGCGCCCCAGCGCACGACCGCGCTCGTGCCGAGCCACGCGACCCCGAGTCCGACGACGCCGCCGAGCGCGCCCAGGAGCGCCGACTCGGTGAGGAGCTGGCGGACCACCCGCCCGCGGCCGGCGCCCAGGCTCACGCGGACCGCGATCTCGTCACGGCGTGCACCGATTCGGGCGAGCAGCAGCCCGCCCACGTTCGCGCAGGTGATGAGCAGGATCAGACCCACTGCCGCGAAGGCCAGCCAGAGACTGCCGCGCGCGTCGCCGACCACGATGTCGCGGAGCGGCGCGACCGTGGCCGCGGTCAACTGGCCGTTCGTGTCCGGCAGCCGATCCGCGAGGCCGGACGCGAGCGCATCCAGCTCCTGGTCCGCCTGCTCGATGGTCGCACCCCTGGCGAGCCGGCCGACCGCGAAGAGAAAGCGAACGCCGCGGACCTCGGTCGGGATGGAGCCCTGCGGAATCGTGGAAAGGAGCACCCACATGTCCGCCTCGGCGGTCGGGTACGCGAACTCCGGCGGCATCACGCCCACGAGCTCGTAGGGCTGCTGATCGATCGTGAGCGTCGTCCCGATGACCGAGGGGTCCGCGCCGAAGCGTCGGGTCCAGTAGTCGTGGCTCACGACGACGACCCGGTTGAACCCGTCCACGTCGTCGCGTGGCCGCAGCGTGCGTCCGAGCGCCGCCTCGGTTCCGAACACGTCGAAGAACTCGCCCGTCACGTAGGCCGCCGGCACTTCCTCCGGGTCGCCGTGGCCGGTCAGAACCGGCGCCCCCGGGAGATCGGAGTACAGCGCGAGGTGGTCGAGCGTCTCGGCACCGTCCCGCCAGTCGCGAAAGTCGGGGACGGAGAACGTGCGGCGGAGCTGCCCCGTCTCCGGCGCGGCCGGCCAGACGCGGACGAGCTCGTCCGGTGACGCATAGGGCAGCGGCTTCAGCACGACGGAGTCCACGACCCCGAAGGCTGTGGTTGTCGCGCCGATCCCGATGCCCAGCAGGAGTACCGCGCCGATCCCGAATCCGGGCGATCGTCGAAGGGTCCGCAGAGCGAAGCCGACATCCTGCCGAAGCTGCTCGATCCAGAGGACGCCACGCGCCTCGCGGACGGCCTCTCGATGACGATCGACCCCGCCGAAGGTGATCGTGGCTCGTCTCCGCGCCTCTCCGGGCTCGACACCTCGCCGGATCAGATCGTCGGTCTCGAGCTGGATATGGAGGCGCATCTCCTCCTCCATCTCCCGCTCTTCCTCCGTTCGGAAGGCCACGTACCGGATCCGCCGCATCCATCGTCCCCACCACCTCATCACTCCCCCTGGCGCCCCTGCGCCTTCAATCGACTCTTCGTGCCCGTCATCCCGCGGTCAGCACCTGCTCCACCGCAGCCGTGAACAGGCGCCAGTTCGCCTGCTCGGCTTCCACCTCATCCCTTCCGGCCTTCGTCAGCCGATAGAAGCGCGCCCGCCGACCCCTCGGAGAAATCCCCCACGAGCCTTCGATGAAGCCTCGGTCGCGGAGGCGGTAGAGCGCGGGGTAGAGCGAGCCCTGGTTGATCTCCAGGACGTCGTCGGAGAGCTGGCGGATCCTTTTCGAGATCCCCCAGCCGTGGAGCTCTTCCCGGCTCAGGACCCTCAGAACGAGGAGATCGAGTGTCCCCTGGAGCAGATCTGCACGTTTCCGGCCCACCGTCACCTCCATACCTTGTCATTCGACACCAACACCGGGAGAATAGGCCGGTTGTTGTCGAACCACAAGGTATACGGTCCGGGGCCGCGACCGCCGGCGGTTGCAGCACCTGAGATCCGCAGGCTCCCGAAGCATGGAGGGGGCGGGAACCGGCGTGTGACAAAAGGAGTAACGGCGATATTGGCGGTTTGGGCCGAAGCGATCCCGGAAGAGTCGATGCACCAGAGAGCTGAACTACGGACGTCCGTCTGGGCGTGGTTCTGCCTCCTGCTCGTGCCGCTGCCCGCCTCTGGACAGATCCAGGGGCGGGTCGTGGAGGAGGACTCCGGCGAGCCGATCGCCGCGTCGGCAATCGTGATTCTCGACACCGATGGCGATACGGTAGCGGTCACTGCGACGCGCGGCGACGGGCGCTTCGGGATCTTCGAGATGATGGAGCCCGGGGAGCACCTCATCGGCGCCTCGCACCTCGGATACGGGGAAGGGTGGACGCTCTTCGAGTACACGGGGGAGGCGATGGCATTCGAGTTTCGGCTGACGCCGTCCCCGGTAGAGCTCGATGGGCTCGAGGTCGAGGTGGAAGGCGAGCGTCGAGTGGCCCGCAGGCTCGACCTCAACGGCTTCCATGACAGAAAGCGTAAGGGCTTCGGGCGTCATCTCGAGTTCACGGATCCGCTTGCGAGGCTCGGGGCGACGCGACCCTCCCACCTGCTTCGAAGACTCGCCGGCGTGAGTGTGTCGGCGAGGACGGGGTCGGTCAGAGTCCGAAGCTGCTACCAGCCCACCTTCGTGCTCGATGGCGTGGTGGTCCAGAGCGGGCGGGAAGACCCTCGGGCCTTCGACGACGTAATGCCCCCTCCCGAGGACATTCTTGCGATCGAGGTGTACACGACAGGGACGACCCCGCCCCAGTTCCTCAGCGTTGGCGGATGCGCCGCGATCGTCGTCTGGACGCGATAGGGGCGGATGGTCGCGACTCAACGGAGTCCGTACCGGAGGAGTCTCGCACCGGACCGGCAGGTCCGCCACCTTCGATATTTGAAGGTTTCCGGCTTCTCTGGCACGCACCCATCCGGGTGACCCACGGCCTCGACACGTTCTGGGTCTCCGGGGCGGTAGCAGGGGCGTGAGCTGGCCGATGTGTACGGACGACTCTGTCCTCGGTCCGCGCCGGCAACCTCTACACGGCGTGTCTCATCGAGTCGAATGCGAACATCCGGATCAGCCGCCGTCCCCGCTCACGTGTCTTGAGAGATTCGGGGTCGACGTGGCTCCGTAATCCCTCGACGAGGTGTGCCATGCCGTTACGTCGCCGGCCCGTGCTCTTCGCGATGAAGGTGGCTGGGCTCGCATCGATCGCCCTGGGGGACCGCTGGGGAATACTCCGCGTCGGATCCTGGATCTGGTGGTGCCGGAGACGAAGAACGCCAGTACATGGCTTCATTCGGCTCCCGGCCTACGCACCAACGTAAAGAGAGCCATACAGCGTCCCGAAGGTTGCTTGGAGGTGCCAGGGACCATACCATAAAGTATGTTATGGTTCCCGAACCGAGGGCGTCCATGGGCCTCCTGCTCGTCACCAGTGTCCTTACCCTGTCCGTCGCCACCCTGCATCTCTGGCTGGGAGGGCGCGAGGTGGCTCGCCCGCTCCTCTCGACCGAGGGGTTGCTCCCCGTGGTCCGCTACACGACCTACTACTGCTGGCACCTGGTCACGATCGTGCTGTACATGATGGCGATCGGATTCGGGGCCTCCGCATTCTTGTCCGGGAGTCGGCTCCTCGTGGCCTTCCTCGCCGTGACAGCCGCCGCCTTCAGCCTCTGGGGCTTCGCGCTGGTGGCGATCCATCGCCGCTCGTTGGCGGAACTTCCTCAGGGTCTCCTCTTTCTCCCGGTCGCCGTATTCGGGGCCTTCGCCGCCCTCTCGTGACGTCGCCCGCTCGCGTCGCATGGCTCGACCTCGGCCTCGAGCAGCTCGCCTCGGAAGGACTTCCCGGCCTGACCATCTCCCGCCTCTGCTCGGCTGCAGGGAAGACCACGGGATCCTTCTACCATCACTTCTCGGACCATCAGGCCTTCGTCCTCGCGCTGATCGAACGTTGGAAGCTTCTTGCGACGGATCGGATCGTGGACGCCGTCCGGGCGCGTCGAGCCGGGTCGGGCCTCCGGACTCTGAACGAGCTGGTGTTCGACCTCGATCCGGTGCTGGAGGTCCGGGTTCGGCAGGTCGTGGAGAGCGAACCGACCGCCAGCGCCGTCCTCGCCGCTGTGGATGAGGCGAGGCTCGACTTCCTGGCCGAACTGTACCGAAGGGAGGGGGGAGCCGCGCCGGAGCTGGCCCGCGATCTGGCCACCCTCGACTATTCGACCTTCCTCGGATTCGCGCTGCTGGGCGACGGCGCGGATCGGACGGCGGCGGACCGCCTGGCGCGCCTCCAGGAAGATCTGACCTCGGCCTATCTCCACCGGCCACAGGGACCCACGCGGACCGGATGACAGGGCCATGAACCAGCAGGCCGCCTCGTAGCACTCCAGGCGGAAGGCGTCGATCGCCTTTCCCTCCAGGGAAGACGAGATATTCGCATCGACCCAGGGAGCGGTATCGCCGCAGGCGACGACCAGGCCGGCGAGCTCGCCGGCCTGGATCGGGCTCGTCAGGACGACGAGGCAGTCCGACGGCTGCTTTCCGCGGACGCCAGGCTCGCTGCCGTCTCGTTTCTGCACCGGTTGGATTCAGCCCCGAAGCTCCGCCCGCGCCTCCATCCAGACGTCACCGCTGGACGGGTCCCCCGGGGGACGAAAGACGAAGAGCGTCCGCGGCCCCCGGTCACTTCAGCGTCGAGACGCGGGGGACATCACTGCAGCGTGATCGTGAACGCCCCCCCTCGTTGCTCGATTCGGCACCCAACTGGAAGTATCATGTGCCGTCGATCCTGGCCTCGCTGGACGTCTGCTGCAGGTCTCCCTGCACGGAGAAGTCGTCAGCGAAACCATCGTAGATGTACTCGGCGTAGATCGGACCATCCGACTGAATGGTGTACGTGCCGTCACCGACGTCGGCGTCTGGACCGGTCGGGGCGTTCGCTACCACCTGTATCGTCCCGTCGGCGAAGAAGGTGAAGGCTTAATAGGAAGAGACTCCAAACGTGCCGACGAACTGCCCCGTACTGTCCGTCAGGCTGTCGCAGCCCGCGAGGAGAAACACCATCAGGGACAGAGCGATCAGGTTCATCTGTCGGAGGCGGTTCCCGCTTCTCCCGTCGGACCTCGAGGCTGCGCGGTTCACATGGTCAGGGCTCATGCAATTCGACTTCTGTCTCGGATGCACGGCTACGGATTTCCAGGAGAAGCCCGAGCTGCCAACACGGATGGAACGATGACAGGAACGGATCTGCCAACGCCCCGCAGAGAATATCCGCATCGGCTCCACACCAGTCGGTCGACCGCGCGCCGATCGTCGTGTCGCGCGACGAGGACTTCCTGGATGCGATCTAGATCGAGCGTCGGCTACGGCTCGGGGAGGGGCGGTGATCAATCGTTCGTCGTGCACTCCGGCGCCTGCCCCGATCGCCGCAACCGGTCGACTAGCCGCCCGCCGCGTTCGACTGGCGTACGCGGTCGAGGAAGCTGGAGAGCTCTTCCTTCACGACCGGAGTGAGCAGCACGAGTCCGAGGATGTTCGGCACGCAGAGCACGAACACCATCGCGTCGGAGAAGTCCAGAACACTCTCGAGCCGGATGCTCGCGCCGAGTGCAACGAACCCGCAGAAGACGAGGTTGAAGCCCATGCGGGCGCGCCGCCCCTCGCCCACGAGCGACGTCCAGCCCTTCAGGCCGTAGTAGGACCAGGCGATCGCAGTCGAGAAGGCGAAGAGCAAGGCGGCGATCGCGAGGGGGTAGGGGGACCAGCCGATGGCGCGCCGGAATGCCTCCGAGGTCATGCCGACGCCCTCGAACTCGGTCTGGGCCAGGAAGCCGCCGTCCACCTGCGCGGTGACCCCGATTACGAGCGCGGTCAGGGTGCAGATCACCACCGTGTCGATGAAGGGCTCGAACAGCGCGACGAGCCCCTCCGTGGCGGGCTGATCGGTCTTCACGGCCGAGTGTGCGATCGCGGCGCTTCCGATGCCGGCCTCGTTCGAGAAAACCGCGCGCTGGAAGCCGATGACCATGGTGCCCACGACGCCACCCGCGACGCCTTCCGGTGACATCGCGCCATCGAGGATCGCGATCAGCGCCCCCGGGAGGTGTTCGACGTTCATCAGGATCACGCTCAGGGCCCCCACCAGGTAGAGCACGCCCATGAAGGGCACGAGGCGGACCGTCACCCGGGCGATCGCGCGGACCCCCCCGATGATGACGAGGCCTACGCCCACGGCCAGGACGATGCCGAACAGCCAGCCCTTGCCGACGAACCAGCTGTCGGTGCCGCCGGTCACGAACAGGAACTGCTCGAAGGCCTGATTGGACTGGAACATGTTTCCGATTCCCAGGCAGCCGATCACGATTCCGACGGCGTAGAACCGGCCCAGGAACGCACCGAGCCGTGGCTGCCCGCGTTCCTCGAAGCCGCGTCGCAGGTAGAACATCGGCCCGCCGCTCACCGAGCCGTCGGGATTCATCTGCCGGAAGCGGACGCCGAGCGTGCACTCCACGTACTTGGTCGCCATGCCCAGAAAGCCGGCCACGACCATCCACAGGGTGGCGCCGGGACCACCGGTCGCGATGGCCACCGCCACACCGCCGATGTTTCCAATTCCGACCGTGCCGGAGACGGCGGTGGCGAGCGCCTGGACGTGGGTGATCTCGCCAGGCGCGTCCTGTACGTGGAAGTCGCCGCGGAGCACACGCATCGCGAGCGGGAGCCCGCGAAGGTTGATCGCCCGATGGACCACGGTGAAGAAGATCGCCCCGCCCACGAGCCACAGCACCACGAACGGCCACCGACCCCCGAACAGCGGGATCTCGAAGAAGACGACCGCGGCCAGGCCTTCGGCCAGAGGGCCCACGGCGTCTTCGATGATCTGGTCGAGATTCATCGACTCCGCCGCGGACGGTACATCCAGGTATCGAGAGTCACCGACCCCTCCCGGTCTCGTCGATACTCGCGACGATCTCGGACGCCAGATCCATCTGCAGTTCCGTCAGGCCCTCACCCGTGGTTCGGGCGATACTCGTCCACTCCCTCAGCGTGGCCATCAGCTCGGCATCCGAGAGGATGGCCCGGATGACCCCGGGGTCGAGCGATAGCGGCTCGTCCGGGGCGGGGCAGGGGTCCACGTAGATTTCGAAGCTCCCCTCCTCCCGGAAGCATCGCATCCAGCAGGTGTCCTGGAGATCGATGGGGATTCGACGTCGCACGAGGTCGCGATGTACGTGGTCCACCGTTCGTAGATCTGCTGCGGCTGGGAGGCGTGCATCAGGTCCACCACCACGGACCAGCAGTCGGGTTCGCAGTCGAACGTACCGGCGTTGTGAAGTGTGAGGACCCGTCGAGCGGCCTCCGCACCCACGAGCAGTCCGTCTCCCACCGACTCCGACGCGGCCGCGTTGCTCAGCGCCTCCGCCCGCAATTCGGTGAGCAGGAGACGCTCCCGCTCCTCGGCCGCGCGCTCGTCGTTCCAGTTGGACACCTGGATACCGATGAACACCCCGAGCACCACGATCACGATCTCGAGGGTCACCGTGCCCCAGTCCTGATCGCGGATCGACGTGGCCAGTCGGCGGAAGATCATCGAGGGTGCCTGCGATCAGTTCGGGTCGTTCGAGAGAAGGGGGAAGCTAGAACGGATAGGTGTCGAGGCGCGAGCAGCATGAGCACGGCCACGACCGCTCTGATCGTCGGGAGTGTGGTTCAGCGATTCCGGCGAGCCTCGAGAGCGGTTCGGCCCGGGCGGGCCCCGGCGAATACCAGACCCCTCGATGGGTGCGCGGGTCAGCCCCCACCGGGCCGCGCGAGATAGAAGAAGTTCTGGATGTCGTGATCGAGGGAGTGGACCTCGACCTCACCAAAGCCCGCCTCGGTGAGCATCCTCTCAGCGAGCTCGCGGCCCCAGCAGGTGCCGAGCCCGGCTCCGCCCTGTGCGAGGGAGACGGTCATGCAGTGCGTGTAGGAAAGCGTATAGAGGAACGGCCCGAGGGGGTGGTCGAGGTTCTTCTCGAGGTCGGTGTGTGTCGCGATGTCCTGAACGAGAAGGAGTCCACTCGGCCGGACCGCGCGGTGAAGGTTCGCCAGCACCCGGTCCGGCTCGGCCTGATCGTGGACGATATCGAAGGCGGTGACGAGGTCGAAGCGGTCCTCGTCGAGGAGCCATGCGGCATCGGCTTCATCGAACGCGATGTTGTCCAGTCCCATCGCGGTGGCCTCCGCGCGCGCGGCTTCGATCGCCACGGAGGAGAGATCGTAGCCCTGGAAGCGGGAGTTCGGGTACTCGCTCGCCATGGCGAGAAGGGCCCGCCCACGTCCGCATCCGATGTCCATCACGTCGATGCCGTCGCGCAGCCGCCCCGGCAGCTCCGGGGCCAGCGGGAGAATGTGGTCGAAGAGCGCTGAGACGACGGTCTGGGCGCTGTCCTCCGCCATCACCTCGTGGAAGCGGTCGAAGGCTTCGTACGGCACGCCGCCGCCCGTGTGGAAGCACTCCACGATACGGTCCTCGACGCCTGCCAGGATGGCGAGCCACTGCGCGGTGACCGCCATGTTGTCGGGGCTGGCGGCACGCGTCAGCAGCGCCGCGTGCTCGGTGGGAAGGGAGTAGCGACCCGACGTGGGCTCGTGGTCCACGATGCGAGCCGTCACCATCGCGCCGAGCCATTCGCGAACGTAGCGCTCATCGAGTCCGGCGCCCTGGGCGATGTCCATGCTGGTCCCGCCCTCCCGTCCAGCCATCTGGTCGAAGAGTCCGGTGCGGTGGCCGACGGAGAGGCCGATCCCGATGGCGCCGTGGTTGATGATGTCGAGAAGCCGCTTGCCGAAGGCCTCGACGGTGTCGGGGGAGGGGAGGGTAGCCGTGGGGCTCATGTCTGGGCGCTCCGGATAGGGAGGTCGAGTAGGTGTCTTCCCCCTCTTCTGCGCAGGAGCGACGCCGAGTGTGACATCAAGGTGTCCAGGCGGGTGCCGGGCCGGGTGCCGGGGCGAGTCTCGAGGCCGGTCCGACGGCAAGCCTGACGGCGCACGCCGAGCGAGGCCGGCGACGTGCCGCTAGCCGGTCGGGGCGAGGAGCCTGGCGATCCGGGGGTCTGCCCGCACGGGCTCGAAATCGTCGAAGCCGGAGGCATGCATCCAGACCCAGCCGTCGACCCCCTCCGCGAACGCGGTACTGAGGAGGCCGACCGCCGCGTCGGCGTCGCCCTGGACCGCCGCGAGTCGAGCCCGGTAGGCGCGGCGGGCACCGGGTTCGCGCTCGAACCCCTCCGCGAGGAGATCCTCCGCCTCGCCGATCCGCCCGAGGTGCCCGAGCGAGAGCGCGAGCATGCCCCGGTAGGTGTCGGAAGTCGGCACCTCGACGTGCAGTCGTCCGAACCGCTCGGCGGCCGCAGCCCAGTCGCGGGCGGTGTAGTCGGCGGAGGCGCGCCAGTATCGGTGGCTCCGGTATCCCGGTTCTTCGGCGATCCGAGCGTCGAGCCAGGTCCGGGCCCACGCGAGTACGTCCTCCCATCCGCCCTGCCCGTGAGCGCGGAGCGCCTCGGCGGCGACCACGGCCGCGCCGCCCGCGGACCAGTAGGTTTCCGGGGGGAGCGTCTCGGCGAGCTCGAGCAACTCCGCGACGGCCTCGTTGTCTCCCGAGGCCCCGTGCGCCCGGGCCTCCAGCACCAGCGCGACTCGCCGCTCGGGATACCGGGCGCGCATCTCCGCCGCGGCCCGCGCTTCGGCCGAAAAGTCGCCCAGCTGATGGTGGGCGTGCGCCAGCTGCGTCCAGTACTGCGCCCATCCCCGCAGCTCCCCCCGATCGGGGTCTGCGTCCGTCAGATACTCCAGAGCCTCGCCCGGTCGGTTGAGAGACATCGCCAGAAGTGCCGCGTTGTAAGGCGCGCGCGAGGCGGGCGCGAGCTCCACGAGGCGGCTCATCGCGCTGTACGCCCGCCCCGCGTCGCCGTCGGTTGACCCGCGCGCGAGCTCCCAGCGGAGGCGCTCGGCCGTCGCCAGCCGGTCGAGGTACGGCTCGACCCGATCGAGAAGTGAATCGGCGACGGCGTACTCGTCCCGGTTTATCCGATTGATCGCCGAGAAGACGAGTGCCTGATGGAAGGTCGTATCGCGCGCCCATGCCTCGGCGAAGGCGTCGGCGGCCGGACCGTACTCCTGCGCGGTCGCCAGTTCGATCCCGCGGTCGAAGGCGCGGTAGGCGTCGAAGGAGGGAGGATTCCGGGTGAGTCCGGGGATCGCGGCGAGGCGGGGGTCGACCCCGATAGCGGCACTGGCGCGGATGCGGTCCACCAGCAGGCCGATCCCGACCTCGGCCGAATCGCGCGGCACCGAGACCGCCTCGGGGGAAGACACCACCAGCCCGCTCGCCGCATCTACGATCTCGGCGCTGAGGCGAAGGCGGCCGTCGACGTCGAAGATCGTGCCGGCCACGACCGTGCCCGCGCCCGTCCCCGTCGCAACCCGCCGCACGACGTCGTCGTCGCCCTCCGACCCGAGCGCCATGCGCACGGTCGGCCACGGGATCACTCGGATGCCCTCGAGCTCCTGGAGCCCCTGCGAAACCCAGTCGCTCGCGAATCTCCCGAGGACCTCGGTCGCCGAGTCGCCGGACTCGGCCTCGAAGGGTGCGACCGCCACCGGGAGGGTGAGTGTCGCGGCCCCCGCCGCCGCCCCGGGTCCCGGCGATGGGAAGTCCCCACGCTGCGTGACCGCGATCACCGCGGCCATGGCGAGCACGAGCACAGCCGCCACGCCCACCGTGCGGGCTCGCGATAGCGAGGGGGCCGGAGCCACCCCTGCGGGCCTGGGCGCGCCGTTGCCCAGCGCCTCCAGGATCAGCGATGCATCCGCCGGACGGGCGTCGGGGTCGGGAGCCAGACAGTTCGCGATGATCTCCGCCGTGGCGGCCGGGACCTCGGAGGGCAGGGTGGGGTGGAGCGGCTCCGAACTCGCACCGTCGTCGTCGATCGTGCCGGCGTCGGGCGGTGAGCCGGTGAGGACCTCCGTCGCCAGCACGCCCCACGCCCAGATGTCCGCTCGCGCGTCCACGGCCCGCCCGCCCCACACCTGCTCGGGGGCGGCGTAGCCGGGGGTGCCGAGAAATGCGCCCGTTCGGGTCACGGGGGTCGACCCGGCATCCCCCCGGACGCCCCCCCCTGCGTTTCCGACGGCGAGCGCGATCCCGAAGTCGAACAGGTAGGTGTGGGCACCCGCCAGGAGGATGTTGTCCGGCTTGAGGTCGCGATGCACCACGCCCGCCGCGTGCGCGAAGGCCAACGCCGTGGCGACGTCCCCGAGCACCGTGAGGGCCCGGTCCGGACCGAGCCGTCGATCGGACGAGCTCTCGAGCTCCTCCCGAAGCGTGTGTCCGTGGATGTACGGCATCACGTGGAAGGCGAGGCCGTCCCGCACCCCGGAGTCGATCAGCGGAATGATGTTCGGATGCGAGAGCCGGGCGATCAGATTCGCCTCGTGGACGAAGCGCTCCGAGCCGTGCGCCGCCGCCACCTCCGGCCGGAGCACCTTGAGCACGACGCGCCGCTCGTGCTTCTGCTCCCACGCGAGGTAGACGCGGGACATCCCGCCGCGTCCCAGCTCCCGCACCAGCCGGTAGGCGCCCGCGAAGGCCGCGCGGACGCGCGCCTCGAGGTCGGGAAGCTCCGTGGGGTCGGGCACGGCCGAGCGGTCCGGGAGGATCGGCTGGTCGAGAACGCCTCCCGTGGCGTCGTGCCCCGCGAGCAGCTCGCGGACCTCGGAGATCACGTCTGCGTCGTCGTCGAGTCCCGCGAGGAAGGCCGCGCGCCGGTCGGCCTCGAGCTCGAGCGCCGCGTCGAACAGCTGCCAGATCCGGTCCTGGCGGTCGGGGTCCGTCGTCATTCGCCGCCGCCGTCGCTTCGGTCCGACCCATCCGATCCGTCAGGCGTCGCCAGCGCTCGGTTCAGCCACGCACGCGCCTTCGTCCAGTCCCGGAGGACGGTGCGCCGGGTGACGCCGAGGACACCCGCGATCTCGCCGTCGGTGAGTCCCGCGAAGTACCGATACTCCACGACCTCGCGGAGTCGCGGTTCGACGTCCTCGAGGTCGTCGAGTGCCTGGTCGAGCGCGATCAGTTCGTCGGCATCGACCGCCTCGGCCGCGCCACCGAGATCGCCGAGGGTAACCTGCACGCGGCCGCCCCCCCGGCGCTCGGCGGCCCTGCGTCGTGCGTGGTCGACGAGCACCTGCCGCATCGCCCTCGCGGCCACGGCCAGGAAGTGCTCCCGACCGGCCACCCCGCGCGGGGTGCCGCGGGCGAGCTTGACCCACGCCTCGTTGACCAGCGCCGTGGGCTGGAGGGTGTGCCCCGGCGATTCCCGCGCCATGGCTGCCGCCGCCAGCCTCCGCAGATCGTCGTATACGAGCGGAAACAGCTGGTCGACGGCAGCCGGGTCCCCGGCCTCGAGGCGGTCGAGGAGGCGCGTGACGTTGCGCGGGTCCGGGGGTGGGGGCGGTGTGGACACCCCCGAAACATGCTACGCGGGATCTCGCGCGACCACCGTGGCTCCCCAGGGGCAGAAGGCCTCGACCGTATCGATCCAGTAGGAGAGATCGGCCTCGACGAAGCTCGGTCGTCCGTCGCACAGTTCGATCGAGGTGTCGGCCACCGCGACGGTGCCGGGGACCCAGTGCCATCCCCACGGCGCGTTGAATCCGCCGTCGCCGGCCGCCAGCTCTCCGAGGATCACCCCGGAGACTCCCGACGCGAGGCGCGCGTCGAGGGACTCGATCGTGGCGGCGTCGGAGCTTCTCGCGACGAAGGTCTCACCCGACACCTCGATCGTGAAGAGCACCTCGGTGTCCAGCTCGGGCTCCGTCGCAGTACGGTCGCACCCGAGCAGGGGGAGCAGGGCCATCATGTAAACTGCAATCGTGCGTCTCATGGTGTCGTCCTGATGTCGTGTGGGTTGGTGATGTGATTCGGTCATGTGAGGTGGTGATCCATCCGCCGTTCGGGCGGTCTACTCCCGGATCAGCCCCGGCGAGATCGCCAGGTCGGATCGTCCGGGACTCGAGTCCAGCACGTGATGCATCCGCGCGATCTGGCCCCGGGTGAAGACGTTCATGCATGCGTCCGGCGCGAAGGTCATGTAGTTCGAGGGCTGCGTCGGCTCGCCCGAGCATCCGGTGCGCTGGACGCACGAGGTGATGGAGGCCGCGACGGCAGGTGTATCGTGAACGAAGTCGTTCGCGGCGCAGTCGCCGCCGCCCCAGGGATGCAGCAGCCCCAGGTAGTGGCCCATCTCGTGCGTCAGGGTGCGTCCCTGGCCGTGGGTGACGGAGGGGTCGGGCCCGAAGTGCGCGGCGTTGACCACGATCCCCTCGGGCTGGGTCGGCTCACCCGGCGCCAGAACATCGGCCCCCGGAAGATCCGTCTGCGGGCCCGTCGCGAAGCCGAGCACGACATCCGTGGCGGCGTCCGGAAGTTGGATCACCCAGATGTTCACGTACTCGTTCCGCGGCCAGTAGCCGTAGTGCGCCGAGTACCTGAAGACGTCGTTGGCGGGGTGGGGGTTGGCCCTCCCGGTCACATCCACCCGCACGACGCCCGACGTGGCCGTCCCGTCGGGCGCCCGCTCCGCCAACCGAAACTCGAGCCGCGCGTCGCCGCCGGTCGGGTCGGTGTTGAACCCGGGTGTCCCGGGTCGGCGCTGGAAGTCCTCGTTCAGAATCCGGATCTGGGCATGGATCCGTTCGCCCGACAGGTTCGTCCCGTCCCCCTCCGGCTCGCCGGCGTGCAGCACGTGCACGACGACCGGAATCTGCCGGAGAGGAGGTTCCGCGGGCGCGTCGTCCCGCGGGGGCCCGGCCAGCGAGTCCGCAGGGGCGCAGGCAGAGAGCAGGTAGAGCATCCCGGCCGCGGCGTGGCGGCGCATCAACGGGCACCTCCGGCATCGACCAGACCGCGCTCCGACCAGGCGTTCCTCGGGAAGCGGTCCAGGTCGGCTTGAAAGACCTCGCCGGCCTCCGTGTCGCGTCCCGCCCGAAGCAGGACGGCTCCCAGCTCCTGGCGCACCGGCACGGTCCACTCCGGAGGCTCCCCGTAGACGAGCGCGGCCTCGTGCTCGACTGCGTCCTCGAGGTGCCCCACGGCCTCGTCTGGACGGCCGTCGGCCAGTGCGGTCCATCCGGCGAGCACGTCCTCGGCGATGGAAAGGACCATCCGGGCCGGGTTGAACTCGAGGCGGAGGTCCGCAAGCTCCGGTCGCGCCATCTCCATGCGCAGTCCCCGCAGTTCCGTCTTGGCCGCATCCGCTTGGCCCCGCGCAGCGAAGGCCCGCCCCCGCGCGTAGTGCCACACCGCTCGGGCGTGGGGCAGTGCGGCGGCGGGGGCCGGCGTGGCGAGGATCTCGTCCCACCGGCCGAAGCGGACCCGCACCTGGAGGTGCCGGGTGGCCCAGTGCTCGAGGAAGCCGAGACCCGGGGTGCCGAACATCTCCGCCGGGATGAGGTCCACCATGCGGTCGGCCGCGTCGATGGCCGTCGCCTCGTCGCCGGCCATCAGGGCCGCGAACGCCATGAAGTCGTAGTTGTGGGGGTAGTACCCGACCGTGTACATGCCCGCACCGGGACGCTGGTCCCGGATGTAGGTCTCGTCGGCGTGAACCGCATGCCGGTTCGCTTCGATCGCCTCCGCGTAGCGCCCCACGCGGATGTAGATGTGCCCGGGCATGTGGACCAGATGGCCCGCACCCGGCATCATCCCGGCCAGGTGCTCGGCGCACGGCACCGCCCGCTCCGGCTGGTTCTCCTCCACGGCGTGAATGAAGAAGTGACAGGCCCCGGGGTGGTCGGGATTCCGCTGCCTGACCGCGTCGAGGGCCCGCACGGCCGCATCGATGCTCGGTTCGAGTTCGTCCGGGGTGAGCCAGTAGTCCCACGGACGGAGATCCATCAGGGCCTCCGCATGGAGCACGGCGATTTCGTCGTCCTCCGGGTAGCGCTCTACCAGCTTGCCCATCGCGGACGCGTACGCGGAATCGAGGGGTGCTCGGTTGTCTACGGGATGCGTGGAGTAGCGCACGCTCAGGGCGTCGATGAGGGCTGCTTCCCGCTCCGTGGCCTGGGCTCGCAGCGCCTGCGCGCGCTCGATCGCGGCCCGGGCCGCCACCGCGTTCGCGGCGTCCATCGGCAGGTTGATGTTCGGGCCTCGTGCCAGAGCCTCACCCCACGGGCAGAGCGCGCAGGTCGGGTCCAGCGCCTCGGCGTGGTTGAAGGCGCGAATCGCCTCCGCGTGATTGAAGGCGTAGTAGAGCCGCATTCCCTGGTCGAAGTACGCCTGCGCCTCGGGCACCGAGGTCGACACGGTGACGTGGAGGCTTCCCAGGTTGTCGTACAGCGGCGGCGGGGAGTCCTGCGCCGCGATCGCGCCCGGCGCGACGGCGCCTGCGAGGAGCACGACGAGGGCGATCGCGAGGGCGGCCGAAGTACCTGGGCGTTCGTCACCACGGCGCGGCTGGTGGGTGTAGAGCATGGAAGTGTCTTCCTGTATGGGACCGATCCTCGAGCTTCGATCGATCGACGTGAACCGGGGGTGACCTCGACCCGGAGGAGGTTCTTCATCCCGGTATGCGCAGGGGGCCCGCGAGGTGTGACATCCGAGCAGGGTGGGCGGGCGCCGAGTTCGGGATGCGAGCGCGGGGAGACCCTGATCGACCTGCACGCTCCACGGAGTGCCGGCTTGCGCCGCTTCCGTCGCCCACCCCACACTCGGCAGCATATCCGTGATCGTCGGCGATGCTGCCAACTTTCAGATCGAGCCTGTCATGCACGACCCACTCTTCAGGGGTTCTTTCGGGCGCCTTCGTGACCCCGCGGACGCTGCCTCCCACCGATCCGCCGCACAGGCCGATCCCGGCGCCTACCATGGCGCGATCGCCGGAGCCGAACTCCACTGGTTCGACGAAGAGGAGGGGGCGTGGCTGCGGCGGAACCCGGAGACTGGCAGGTGGTCCGGATTCGACGCGACCACCGGCGAGGTGGCCGCCGACCGGCGACCCGAGGGCTGGACCCCCTGGAAGCAGGCGTTCGACGACTCGGACGCCCCCTACTACCGATGGTTCGCCGGCGGGAGCACCAACGCCTGCTTCAACGAGGTGGACCGACACCTCCTGGCCGGGGAGGGAAGCCGCATCGCCCTGATCTTCGAGGGCGACCGGTGGGACCCATCGAGAAACGAGGGCCGCGGAGGGCCGGTTTCTCAGGTCGAGATCAGCTGTCGGCGTCTCTTCGTCGAGACGCTCCTCCGCGCGGAGGTGCTGGCGGGGCTCGGGTTGGAGGCGGGTGACCGGGTGGCGTTCAACCTCCCGAACATCCTCGAACAGATCTGGTTCACGGAGGCCGCCAAGCGACTGGGCATCATCTACACCCCTGTATTCGGTGGTTTTTCGGCCAAGACGCTTTCCGACCGGATCCACGACGCCGGAGCGCAGGTCGTGATCACCGCCGACGGTGGGTACCGCAACGCCGAGGTCATTCCCTACAAGGAGCAGTTCACGGATCAGGCGCTCGACAACTTCGTGCCGCTGGAGACGGCCCTGGCCACTCTCGTCGAGGTGCTGGCCGCCGAGGTCGCCCCAGAGGCTGCCGAGGCCATCCATCGAGGTGTCGCCGAGGCTCTCGCGGGGGAGATCACGGTGGAGCGCAGCGACATGATGCGGGAGCTCGGCCGGGTCCTCGCCGATGACCGTACTGTCGGCCCGAATTCAGCCGCCGTACTCCGTACTCGGGTCGCGCAGGCGCTGGCGGAGGCCGGGCACATCGTGAAGCGGGTGGTGGTGGTGCGGCACACCGGCCAGGACATCGTGGAACAGCCTCGCGACCAGTGGGAGTCGGACCTCGTCGCGGACGCCACGGGACGGTTGCTGGCGGCCGCCCGGGAGGCCGGCACCGACGTCTCAGATCTGGCGGCGCTCGAGTCCCTCGACGACCGCACCCTCTGGAGGGCCCTGGCCACTCGGCACCCGGCACTTCCGGTGGAGGCGAACGCGCCGCTGTTCATCATCTACACCTCGGGCTCCACCGGAAAACCGAAGGGGGTCGTGCACACCCACGCTGGATGGCTGGCGGGGATCTCCCACACGATGCGAATGGTCTTCGGAGCCGATGCCGCAGACCGCATCTACACGATCGCGGATCCGGGCTGGATCACCGGTCAGTCGTATCTGATCTCGGCGCCGCTGGCGGTCGGGGTTCCCTCGGTGATCGTGGAGGGCTCACCCCTCTTCCCGCATGCGGGTCGTTTCTCTTCGGTCATCGAGCGTCACGGCGCCACCATCTTCAAGGCGGGATCCACCTTCCTCAAGGCGGTCATGACCGATCCGTCGAGCCTCGACGACATGACGGCCTTCGACATGTCGGGGCTGAAGGTCGCCACCTTCTGCGCCGAGCCGGTCTCGCCTGCGGTCCAGGCGTTCGGGATGGAGCGCGTGTGCGAGCGATACGTCAACTCCTACTGGGCGACCGAGCACGGGGGGATCATCTTCTCAGCGGCGCTCGGCGAGATCGGGGATGTGGAGCCGGACGCACGCACCTGGCCCCTTCCGTGGATCGAGTGCGAGGTTCGCGTCGCCGAGGAGACGGATGCGACCGGCCGCGCGACCACGTGGCGCCCCGCCGAGGTCGGCGAGAAGGGAGAGCTGGTTCTGACCCGGCCCTATCCCTACCTGGCACGCACCATCTGGGGGGACACCGAACGGCTCGGGACATCGGAGTGGCGGGGGGACATCGACCGCTTCCGAAGTACCTACTTCGACCGCTGGAGCGGGGGACTCGCCTACACTCAGGGCGACTACGCCCGCATGCACCCCGACGGAGGCCTCACCCTCCACGGGCGCTCCGACGATGTGATCAACGTTTCCGGGCACCGCATCGGAACGGAGGAGATCGAGGGCGCGATCCTCCGCGACAAGATCCTCCGTGAGGACTCGCCCGTGGGGAACGCGGTGGTCGTCGGTGCGCCGCATCCGGAGAAGGGGGAGACCCCGGTGGCCTTCGTCATCCCGGCGCCGGGCCGACGGATCCAGCACGACGATCTGACCCGTCTCAGGGCGCTGGTTCGGGGGGAAAAGGGCGTGACCGCCGTACCCTCCGACTTCCTCGTCGTCTCCGGCTTCCCGGAGACGCGCTCGGGCAAGTACATGCGACGCACGCTCCGTGCGATCCTTCTCGAACAGCCGCTCGGTGACCTCTCGACGCTCCGGAATCCCGGGGTGGTGGAGGAGATTCGGACGAAGGTGGCCGAGTGGCGCCACATGCAGGAGTTGGGCGACGCCCGACAGGTGGTGGAGACGTACCGCTACCTTCGCGTCGAGAACCATGGGATCGGGCCCGGGGCCGAGGTCGCGGTCGTCATCGTGAACGCCCCCCCGGTCAACTCGCTGAACGAGCGGTCGCTCGACGAGCTGGGGACGGTCCTGCAGCACATCGCCCATCGCGAGGAGACGAAGGCGGTCGTGGTGACGGGCGCGGGCAGCGCCTTCGTGGCCGGTGCCGACGTCAAGGAGCTGCTCGATATCGGGGAGGCCCGTGACCTCGAGAGCGCCCGCACCCCTCCGAACGCCGCCCAGGCGGCCTTCGCCGCTCTGGAGGCGCTGGACCGGCCGGTCGTCGCCGCGGTCAACGGCGCAGCGCTCGGTGGCGGAAACGAACTCGCGCTCGCCTGCAGCTACGTGGTTGCGGACACCCACGCGGTGTTCGGGCAGCCGGAGATCAACCTGAACCTGCTCCCCGGATACGGGGGCACCCAGCGTCTCCCGCGAAAGCTCGAGTGGCGGCGGGGCGAGGAGGGTCTCGCGGAGGCGCTGCGACTGATTCTGGGAGGACGGGCGCTCGACGCGGAGCAGGCGCTCGATGCCGGGCTGGTGGACGTGGTCGTCGGGGAGGACGGAGTGGGACCCGTAGCCCACGCCGTCGAACTCTGTCGCCTCTACCTGGAGGGCGAGGGCCCGCTGGCGGACGCTCTGGCCGAGCATCGAGCCCGCCTGGCCGCGGCGGAGGAACCGCGGGCCTGGGGGGATGCCGTTCTGGAGCGACCCGATGTGGCACCGACGCTGGCTCAGGCGCGGGCCGGAGGGCGAGCCAGATCGGTGGAGCGCATCCTCGACGCCGTGAGGGTCGGTGCGACGCGAGGCCGGGGTGCCGGGCTCATGCGGGAGGCGGAGCTCTTCGCCCAAGCGGTCTGCGACCCGGATGGTGGCCCCCCCGGGATCCGCTCGTTCCTGGAGCGCCGTTCGGCGCCGCTGCCCCTGAAGCATGTGGAGGTGGCAGCGGATTGCGACGACGACCGCCGCCGCGCCCTCGAAGTCGAGGGACGCCTCCTGCCCCTCGCCGCGCCCTTCCACCCGGGCGTGACGCCGCTCCCCGACCTGATGTACGGGATGGGCGTGGGGAAGTCGGCCGAGGACGGCTCCCCGGCCCACGGGGATCCGGCCGTGGCGGAGGAGCTCCTCGTCCTTCCCCGGCCCCATCCGGGGCCGACGGAGGCCCTCGTCTTCATGCTGACGTCGGAGGTCAACTTCAATGACATCTGGGCCATCACCGGTATCCCCGTCTCCCCCCTGGAGAGCCGGGCCGAGGCGGACGCCCAGATCACCGGCTCCGGAGGTGTGGGACTGGTGGCCGCGCTCGGCGAGGAGCTGGTCCGGGAGGGCCGTCTGACCGTGGGGCAGGTCGTGACGGTCTACTCGGGACAGAGCGAGCTGATGAGCCCGGACCAGGGGCTCGACCCGATGGCCGCCGACTTTCGCATTCAGGGGTACGAGCGGGACGATGGGAGTCACGCACAGTTCCTGGTCGCACAGGGTCCGCAGCTCCACCCGAAGCTTCCCGGACTCACCTTCGAGGAAGCGGGCTCCTACGGGCTCACCCAGGGCACGATCCACCGGGCGCTCTTCACCACCCTCGGCATCGAGACGGGGAGGCGACTCTTCGTGGAGGGCGCTTCCACCGGGACCGGTCTGGAGTGCCTGCGCACCGCCCGACAGACGGGGCTCGACGTGGTCGGGATGGTCTCGTCGGAGGAGCGGGCCGAGCGGGTCCGCGCACACGGGGGAGCGCCGGTCAACCGAAAGGAGGAGCGGTGGGCGCACATCTTCACACCCGTCCCCGAAGACGAGGCGGAGTGGGACGCGTGGGAGGAGGCGGGACGAGACTTCCTCGGCGCGGTCGAGGAGGGTGCGCGCGGGCCGGTGGACTACGTGGTCTCACATGCCGGTGAACGGGCGTTCCCGAGGTCGTTCCAGCTCCTCGGAGAGGGCGGCATCCTCACCTTCTTCGGTGCCACCTCCGGCTACCGGTTCTCCTTCATGGGGAAGATCGGCGCCGGCGATCCCGCGACCATGCTGGGCCGAGCAGGACTCCGGGCGGGGCAGGCTCTGCTGGTTCTCTACGGGCCGGGGGCCGATGACGGCATTCTCGACGAGGTGGCGATCCAGGCGATCGAGGTGGGGTGTGCCCGCGGAGCCCGCGTGGCGGTGCTCACCGACACGGTTCCGCAGCGGGAGTTCGTGACCTCGCTCGGGTTCGGCACCCACCTTCGAGGCGTCGTCTCGGTCGAGGAAATCGGACGACGCTACGGCGAGGATTTCGACCCGCCGGGGCCGCTGCAGCCCATGCCCGACCCCTTCACCGACTCCCCCGCCTTCAAGGAGGCGGTGCGCTCGTTCAGCGATCGGACGCTCAAGCCGATCGGCTCCGCGCTCGCACCCCTCCTGCGCTCCTCGATGGATCGGCGCGGGCTTCCCGACGTGATCTTCGACCGGGCGGGCCGCGATTCCCTGCCTCTGACCACCTCGATGGTCAAGCCCAATGTCGGCACCGTCGTCTTCGCCGAGGAACTCGCCGGCCGACGCTTCAGCTTCTACGCTCCACAGGTCTGGATGCGTCAGCGGAGAATCCTCATGCCGACCGCGGAGATCCGTGGAACGCACCTGAACACCGCGCGGGAATTCGCCGAGATGCAGGAGCGGATCGCCTCGGGGCGTATCGATGTCGTGCCACCCACCGCCGTCCCTCTGGAAGATCTTCCGGAGGCCCATCAGGCGATGTGGGAGAACCGGCACGCGGGCGCCACCTACGTGGCCGTTCACGGCCTGCCCCGTGCAGGCCTCACCACCCGAGACGAACTCTATCGAGCCTGGGCGATCCGGGAGGCACGCGAGCGGGGCGAGGAGCTCCGCAGCGTCGACACGGGCTCAGCGAGGACCCTGACATGACCCGCCCGACAGCCGCGCCCCGCCTGACCGACAAGGTCGTCATCCTCACCGGCGCCGCCGGCAATCTCGGCTCCGTGATGACCCGCCATCTGCTGCGTGAGGGCGCTCGCGTGGTGATGACCGGCCGGACCGGCGAGAAGCTCGACGCCTTCGTGGAGGAGCTGGTAGCCGAGGGCTACCCGCGGGACACGATGCTGAGCGTCGTGGGGGACGCCTCGGATCCCGAGGCGTGTCGACGCGTCGTGGCGAAGACGGTGGAGGCGTGGGGCGAGATCCACGCCCTCGTCAACAACGCGGGCGGCGCCGGCCCGAAGCGGACCCTCCGACAGATCCCCTTCAGCGAGGAGGACTGTGTGGTGAGCGGGGAGAGCGAGACGATGTTCGCCTCCTCCATGAATCTCCTCGGGGGCCCCTGGAACATGACGCGGGCGACCGTGCCCCACATGGCCAGCCAGGGAAGCATCGTAAACGTCTCCACCATCTTCTCCCGCACTCCCTACTTCGGCCGTATTCCCTATGTGGTGCCGAAGTCGGGGCTCAACCCGCTCACGGTAGGCCTGGCGCGAGAGCTGGGCGCGGCAGAAGGGGGGATCCGGGTGAACACCCTCTTTCCCGGCCCCATCGCCTCGGAACGGATCGACCGGGTGTTCGCGGCGATGGACGACCTCCAGGGCAAGCCGTCCGGGACCACCTCCGAGGCCTTCCGCGGGATCATGACCAACCGCCGCCCGATCGCGGATGGCGAGGCGATGGAGTACACCTATCCGACGCCTGACGACGTCGCCCGAACCGTGGTCTTCCTCGCGTCGTCGGACTCCGCCGCCTCCTCGGGGCAGTCGTTCGAGGTGACGAACGGAATGAAGGTACAGCAGCAGAGCCGTGCCAAGCTCGTCTCGTGGCCCGACGATCGGCTGGTCGACCTGAGCCGCCGAGTCGTGCTCGTGCTGGGCGGCGAGGATGTGGACGAGGCGCTCGTATTCGCCCGGCGCAACGCGACGCGCGGCGCGAGGGTGGTTCTGGCGTTCCGCTCGCTGAAGGCGGTGGGCCATGCGCGGGCGCAGCTTCAGGGGGACCGCCCCGACGGTCGTATCCACCTCGAAAATGTGGACCCCCTCGTCCGAGCGTCGGTGGACCGTCTCTTCAACTTCATCCTCCAGCGGTTCGACCGCCTCGATGGACTGATCGTCCTGCCCAACACACCGAATGGCGCGCACGGCCACACCCTCGCCGTTGCCACCGACGCGGATGTCGAGGGGTTCGTCGAGGATGAGATCGTGGCACCCGTGGCCTTCGCGTCGGCGATGGCGCGGCATCTGATGAAGTGGGACCGCCTGGAGCGGGCACCCGCGGTCACCTTCGTCACGAATCCGGACGACGGTCACAGCAATCGCCTGAACCAGGTACGCCGAGCCGCGGTCGAGGCGATGATCCGCGTCTGGCGGGACGAGGATGCCCAGATGGTGGAGCGGGGCGAGATCCCGTGGGCCATCGAGGCCAACCAGCTCGTCCGGTTCGGCAACAAGGAGGAGGAGAACCTGAGCTTCGCCGCGGACTGGACGGCCACGCTGAATGCCCGAGTCCGGAAGATGGACGACATCAACCTCTGGATCCCGATCAGCATTCGCAGGAGCACCGGAAAGGGCTCGATGCCCCCCTCCATCCAGCGGGTGCTCCCGGGCCTGCACCGAGGGAGAACCGTCGTCGTGACCGGCGGCAGCCTCGGCATCGGGATGGAGATCGGCCGCTACATGGCCCTTGCCGGTGCCCGGGTCCTCCTGAGCGCCCGCGGACGGCCCAAACTCGAGCGCGCACGGGAGGCGATCATCACGGAGCTTCGGGCGATCGGCTACGAAACCCCGGAGGAGCGGGTCCTGATCCTGGACGGAATCGATGTCGGGGAGGAGGACGCGCTGCAGCGCCTGTACGACCATGCCATCGACATCTTCGACGGCGAGGTGGACTTCCTCATCAACAACGCCGGCCTGTCCGGCGCCGAGGAGATGGTCGTCGACATGACGCTGGCGGGGTGGAACCGCACGCTGAACGCCAACCTGATCTCCAACTACTCGCTCATCCGGAAGTTCGCACCCGCGATGAAGGCCCGGGGCGAGGGGACCATCGTCAACGTCTCCAGCTACTTCGGTGGTGAGAAGTATCTCGCGGTCGCGTACCCGAACCGTGCGGACTACGCAGTCTCCAAGGCAGGGCAGCGTGTTCTCGCGGAGATCCTCTCCCGGCACCTCGGACCGGAGATCCAGATCAATGCGGTGGCGCCCGGCCCGGTCGATGGTGCCCGGCTTCGCGGACTCGGAGGCGCGCCCGGGCTCTTCGCTCGCCGTGGCCTGCTCATTCTGGGCAACAAGCGGTTGGCCGCGCTCCACGCCACCTCGCTCGAGCTCCTTCGGGACGGTTCGGACGAGGGCCGGGCGGCATTCTTCGCCATGGCGGAAAACGATATGGACGCACTCGCGGAGGACCCCGATGTGCATCCCGCCGTCGGTCGCCTCGCGTCGCGGCTGCGGAAGGGCGACGCAGAGGCCAGCGCCCTCCATCAGCTCATGGAGAGGTCTCTGGCCGAGAAGCTGGTACGCCGCCTGCGGGGTGGGGGGCACCTGGACGAGGAGGAGGCGGACCGTTTCCTGGATGCCTTCGTGGATCCACCGGAGCCCTTCTTCAGTCAGGCGGAGATCGACGATACCGCGGAGAAGATCGAGCAGAGCGTCCTCAACCTCCTGCACCTCCACAAGATGCCCACCGATGCGCAGGTGGGTCTCTCGACCGTCTTCGCGCTCGCCGACGACATCGTGAGCGGAGAGACGTTCCACCCCTCCGGCGGCCTCAAATTCGACCGGTCGGTGACGGAGGGTGAGCTGCTCCTCCCGCCGCACCCCGCGCAGCTGGAGGTCCTGGCAGGCAAGCGGATCCTCATCGTGGGGGAGGCGATGCGGAGGGAGATGATCGCGCTCTGCCAGGCGTATGGAGAGCTCGGGGTCGCCTCCGTGGACCTCCTCGTTCGGGAACCCACGACCGCGGAGGAGTCGAGGCGCCTTCTCGAGGCGACCTGCCCGATCGAGACGACGGTCCACACCTTCGGAGGTGATCCGGCGGACGCGCTCGACGCCGCACGAGACCGGCGTGGCCGGATCGATGTGGTGGTCAGCACACCGCCGGCTGCCCTGCCGCTGAAGCCGCTGGTCGGGAACGACGCCGAGGAGTGGAGCCACGTACTGAGTCGGGACGACTTCGCCCGCGTCATCGACGAGCAGCTCACCCATCATTTCTGCATCGCCCGCCGCGCCGCGCTGTGGGACGAGTGCCAGATCGTCCTGATGACACCGGACACCTCGCGGGCCTCGACGCGCGAGGAGTTCGCGCTGGCGCTCTTCGTGAAGAGCTCGCTGCACGCGCTGACCGTGACTCTGGGCGTCGAGATGGAGCGAATGCCCACCGTGCCTGCCGTCAATCAGGTTCAGTTGACCCGTCGGGCACGAGCGGAGGAGCCCTCGACCCGCGCCGAGCACGCCGAGGAGATGGAGCGGATGATCGGCGCCGTGCTCATGTGTTCGGTCCCGGCGCCGAGTCCGAAGGAAAGCCGGTACCTCGCGCGGATCTTTCGAGGGAACGCCGTCACGGTCTAGCGACACGTCACGGATGTCTCGCTGCTCTTCCGGCCCGATGCATCCGGCCCGGCGGCGTGGCTCCGGACATCACCCGGCGGCGTGGCTCCGCACGTCACCCGCGGTGTGCGCGGCGTGCCCGGGCCGCACTCCCGCTCACTGCATTCGACGGGCCCGGAGCACCTGCTCGAGGGCCGCAAGAATCGCCGAGAGCCGTACTCCCTGGTTGGCCTCGTGCACGCCGCCCGACCCGTCGAGCCGTGGCATCGCGGTGGAGCCCGCGTGATGCACCCCTACCAGGTCCCACTCGTCGTTGAAGACGGGGCTGCCGGAGCTGCCGGGGTTGGTGGGAGTTCGGTACTGCATGCGGAGGTCGTCGAACTCGATCAGGTGGTTGTCGTGCATCGATATCTGCAGCCGCCCGCCGCCCGGATGCCCGGCGATGTAGAGTCTGGGCCGAGTGCTCGGGTCGGGGAGCTGGGAGGCGACCGGATAGGGGACGACACCGTCGTCGGGGAAATCGCCCTCCAGGCGCAGAATGGAGACGTCACATTCTTCCGGTGGGGACGACCATACGACTTCGGCCACGCGATACTCTCGAGGGTCCTGTTCGAAGAGGAGCTCGAAGGTGATCCGGACCTCCCGTGGGCGGCACGGCTTGTGGTTGGCCGGAGCGCCCGCGATCACCGACTCGTCCTCCGTGACGACGTGACTGTTCGTCACGAAGTACCAGTCGTCCTCGAGCTCTGCCGAGAGCGCGGGCCCCCGGACCATGAACCCGGTGCCCACACCGCGCCCCGACCGTGTGGTGACGGAACCGATGGCCTGCAGCCGATCGAACAGCAGGGTCAACCATCGGGTCGTGACGAAGGCGTCCGATCCGAACACCCGCTCGAGCCTGGTGAAGGTATCCACGGATCGAATCCCGTCGAGCGATGCCGACTCCAGCTCCACGGCGCCGCCACCGTCGGGACTCCTCAACCCACGGTCCAGCACGACGGCGTCGAGCATGGGAAGGATGGCGGAGCCTGCGGAGCCGTCGGGATCGAGTTGCCAGACCTCCCGCAGCTGTCGGAGCGTGGAGGCGAACTCGAATTCGTCCCGGCCGGCCGCGACGCCGGTGCCGACATACGTCTCGGCGTGGGATATGGCTGCCTCCGTTTCGTCGAGCGCGAGCGATGCCTCCATCGCGGTGGCATAGTCCCAGAGGTCGGCTCGGCCATCGTCGATACGGTCCGCGATGTGTTCGAGTATCTCCCCGGCGAGAACGCGTTCGTCGTACGGCGATACCGGGCTCAGCCCGTCTCGGCGAGCACGGACGAGGAGCGCGACCACGTTGACCCCGTGCCACACGGCCCGACTTCGTGACCACCCCTCCGAGTACGCCGCCAGCGCGGCATCCATCGATCTGCCCAGTGGGCCTCCGGACGACGCGGTGGACGAGAGGTAGAACTCCTTGTGGATACGGCCGATGAGGCCCCATGCCTCGTCGAGTTCATCGGGCGGGACGCCGGAGGCGGAGACGGTCTCCTCGAGAAGGGCCAGCGCCTGGTCCAGCAGTTCGGGGGAGTCGGAGCGACGTCCCTCGTCGATCAGGCCCTGGCAGTAGAGCCTTCTGATCCGGGCGCTGCGTGGGTGAGAGCGTGAGAGGACCGCGCCGAGGCGGACGAGTTCACGGAAGCAGCGATTCGTCTTGAGAAACCCGAGAATTCGGCGCGCATCCCTCTCCGAGTACACGATCGCTTCCGAGCGGAGTTCGTTCGCGAGCCCGAGGCACAGCTTCCCGACCCGTTCTCGCTGACGGCCCGCGAGTGCGTGCTCGACCTCTGCCAGGAAGTCTGCGGCCGTCATGGCGCCGCCGGTGTGGGGTACATCCGGGCGATCATCTCCCGGTCGGCATCCGAGAGAGCGGTGTTCCACCCGACCTCGAAGTCACCGATCGTGAGTTCGGAGGGAATCGGATAGAGCATGATGGAGTCCGGATCGAAGTCGGTGTTCGAGGTTGAAGCGTCGTCGTACCTCATGAGCAGATTCCGATGCACCTGCGCCTTGGGCCAGTTGTTCGGTGGGCCTCCATAGTGGGCGTACACGCGGTCGACATCCCAGGGAATTCCGCCCGCGGGATTCTGGTGTTCGTGAATGCAGGCCAGAGCATGCCCGAACTCGTGCAGCACGACCTGCTGGTACTCGGTCTCGCTCGACTCCGGTGTGAGCCACCCGAAGTTCATCGTCGGGTGGTCGCCGCCGAGGGTCAGGGCATCGGTCCCGATGTACGACCACGATCCGGAAAGTTCGAACGAGATTCGGATCTCCGAATCGGCGTGGTTCCCGAAGTCGAAGGTGATGTTCGCGTACCGACTCCATTCTCTGGCGATCGGTTCCACGCGGGCCCGGACCTCGTCGTGACCGTCGAGGAAGGCGACCCGAATCCGGCGCCCACTCGCCCAGAGCTTTCCGGTGACGAGGGCGAGCTCCTCGGTGGGCAGCTCGCCGGAGACAACGGGTGCGTTGCGGACGTCCTCGGCGATCGCGAGCTCCGCTGCCCGGACGAGATCTTCGTCGGCAGGATATCGATCGATACAGCTCTTCAACGGCCCCGACCTGCCACTGGTTCGCTCCCGTGCGCGCCCCGACTCCTGCGATGCGATCAGGATACGCCCCCTCACGGCCGTCCGCGAGCATGGATGCACCTCGAGTCGCGGTCGCCGCGGACCGGGCAGGGTCACCTCGCGGCTCGTCACGTATGCAGCCTCATCGGATCGGGAGGATGCTCGAGGACGTGGTCGTCGGATGGATGCGGGGGGTTCAGGACGGTTGCCGCGCGGGAACGCCCCGGCGTAAGCTACAGCCGATCGTCCCGGGCCACCGCGGTCCGACGTCCGCCGCATCTGTACGGACCGTTGGACGGATTCGAGACGCCGGCGTCGATCTGCACTCACGGGTGGCCGCCTGCGGTAGGCGCTCGCAGTTCCGGTCGAGGGGGTCGAATCGGCGCTGTGCCACGAGACCCCGTCGTACAGGTAGAGGAATGACGTGGATGGCAAGCTGGGCTGCCCGTAGATGACCGATGCCTCGACCGCTCGCCAGGCTGAGGCGCTCCCCTCCGACGCCCCCGACGGACTGGACGCGTTCATCTGCTACAGCCGTGAGGACGCCGAGTTCTGTCGGCAGCTGGAGAAGGCGCTGGAGGACTTCAAGCCGCCGAGGGGCCTTCCCGGATCCGGACGTCACCTCCGCGTCTTCCGGGATGAAGATGATTTCGTGGGTCCGGAGTACTTCACGGCGATCGAGGGCTTCCTCGCCCGCTCTCGAAAGCTGATCGTGGTGAGTTCGCCTGCGGCGAGGCGGAGCCTCTACACCAACGACGAGATCCGTAGGTTCGTCGCGCTTCACGGCCCCGAGCAGCTGATCGTGGTGCTCGTGGACGGGGTCCCCAACAACGAGGCCACGCCCGACGAGGAGAACCTCAAGGCATTCCCCGAGGCGCTCTGTGATGTGGCCGAGATGCCGCTGGCGATCAGCTGGGTGGGGTTCGATCCCGCCTCCGATCGGATCGATCGAGGGCGCTTCGGTGGGTCGTGGTACACCCTTCTCGCGGGACTGCTCGATGTGGACCGCAGCGTTGTCGAGCAGCGCGACCTGAAGCGGGCTCGCCGCCGTCGACGCCTCGTCGGTTCCGTGACGACCGGGGTGATTCTGGCGTTGACCGCGCTCTCCGCCTGGGCGCTGAGAGAGCAGGGGGTCGCTCGGGCGGCCGAATCGGCTGCGGCGGACAGCGCCGCTGTGGCGCAGGCACAGCGGGACAACGCCGAGGCGCAGCGACTTCTCGCTCTCGCGTCCGAGCGGGCCGCGGCGGACAGCGCGGTTGTCGCGCAGACACAGAGGGCGGAGGCGGAGCGGCAGCGGGAAGAGGCGCTGGCCCAGCGAGCTCAGGCGTGGAAACGCCTGATGGCGGCCCAGGCCGCGGATTTCGCCGCGAGGGATCCCGCCCTCACGCCTCGTGCAATGCTGCTGGCGGTCGAGGCGCTCAAGATCGGGCCCGACGGGGTCGCCGAGGGAGTCGTGAGGTCCGGGCTCGCCAAGATGAGCCGACTTCGCTTCTCGACACCCTGGAGGCCGAGGTATTCCGGGGACGTCGTCCCCTGCGAAGGCGTGCCCGCCGGGGTGGAGGTGCAACGGGCTCGCACCGAGCGCGTGGCGCGGGTGGTGCGGGGGGATGGGCGAGTCGAGTTCCTGCTCCACGACGGACCGCTCACCCACTGCGCCTTCCTGGCGGACGGGTCCATCGTGACCGGCAGCGGGACGCTCGAGATGGGGGCGGGCGAACCGCTCGCCGGGGATGGGACGGCGCGGGTCTGGGATCCGCCATCCCCACTGTTCAGCCTCAGCCCCGAGGGGCGTGGCGAGTCGGGACTCGTCGCGACCGCCTTCAGCCCGACCGACCCACTCGTGGCGGTAGCCTTCCGCACCGGAGGCGGGGCAGAGGTCCTGGATCTCGAGACCGGCCACCGCGTCGCGGTGCTGGAGGTGGGTAGCGGAGAGACGATCTCCGACCTGGCGTTCAGCGCGGATGGTCGATTCCTCGCATCGGCTCAGATCTACGGCGAGAGCTTCGACCTCTGGAGGACCCGCGATTTCCAGAGTGTGGGCTCGTTCGCCGGATCGTGGGGCGAAGGCTCGGTGCAGCTCTCGCCATCGGGGAAACTCCTCGTCGGGCGGGAGGGTGACCTGGTGGGGAATGGTCGGGGGTTCGTCTGGGACGTCGGGACGGGGCGTCCGATCGCCTTTCCGGCGGATGGAGACACAGCGCTGTGGCGACCCTCCCTGACACCTGACGGGCGCCACCTCGTAACGCTGAACGACGACGAGACGCTCGTGCTCTGGGACGTCGAGGCGCGCGCGCAGCTGGATTCGGTGTCCGACGTTCAACGCTTCGTCCAGGGCCACGGCTCCCTGTGGCTCTTCGTCCGCGAGGGGGCGGAGGATGTCGCATACCGCTGGTCCATGGCTCCAGGAGCGCAGCCCGTCCGGGTCCCGGACATGGATGGGGGATGCCTCGGGTTCGGGCCGGGGAGTCTCGCGATTCGGTGTGCGAACGAGGGCTTGCAACTCTTCGATTCGTCGTCGGGCCGTTCAATTCGCATGCTGGACGAGAGTGCAGGCATGAGTGAGGCCGCATTCTCGCCCGACGGGCGCCGGGTCGCGGCCGCCTCCTATCAGTACGGTGGTTCGGCGCACACCGGCCTGCAGGCGGGGAGCTCCCTCAAGATCTGGGACACGGCCTCGGGGTCTGTTTCGCGACGGCTGGGCCAGCAGGGACTCGTGGCCGGGCTCGGCTTCAGCCCGGACGGGCGCTTCCTCGGATCGTCGGTCTACCTGAGCGAGGAGTCCGGATTCGCCCAGGCCGCGCTCTGGGTGTGGCGGACCGAGGACCTCATCGAGCAGGCCTGTCGCGTGTTGACTCGCAATCTCACTCGGGAGGAGTGGGACAGCTACATCCCCGGGGAGATGGAGTATCGGGCGACCTGCGAGAACCTCCCGACGGGGCCGGGCGGGCCCGGCCCCGTGGGAGCGGGGGGGGAAGTGAGCGCTTCGACCCCTCCGGCCGAAGCTGCTGCCGCCATCCGGGTGTTGGACTCTCTGGAGGTCCGCGACCTCGGGAATTCCGAGGCCGACGAGGAGCCGTGGGCCCGGATCGGGCGAGCCGGGGTCTGCGAGTGGGAGGAGTCGCGCGACAGCATGGGCGGGGTCCGGTCTCTCTACTGTTCGCTCGAGCGGGCCGGTTTCATCGACTGGTTCGTTGCCGAGGCGCCGTCGCCGCCCTTCCGGGGTGGACCTCACGCCGGGGGCACGCTCGATCTCGATAGCGATGACTTCGGTCGGTACGACCCGGCCTTCGTGGGGTGGGCGTCGGAGCGTCTTCTACGGGGTCTGCGGCAGCCCCTGGTACGCCCCGCGGCCCGCCTCGCATACCGTCCGTGGGCCCACCTCGGCACGACCTACTACTGGACCCTCATGTACCTGGAGGGGCATCCCGACCTCGACCGCGAGCTTCAGGCTGCTGTGGCTGCCGGAGATACGGACCTCCGAGACCGACTCGGGGAGTTTGCCGACGCGGCCTGGTCCGCCTCGCTGCCGGGTGACTGGCCGGTGGAGGTGGCGATCGTCGCGGCGGGGTTCTGGACCCGCCGCGGCGTCGACGGCAG